>Ga0209474_10005314_pt1 | contig 10985 bp, 9 predicted proteins | sample GraSoiAngelo_145_FD_185902 | JGI IMG/M metagenome (GOLD analysis project Ga0209474, IMG submission 185902) | Grasslands soil microbial communities from the Angelo Coastal Reserve, California, USA - 14_1009_05_20cm (SPAdes) (version 2) | ecosystem: Environmental > Terrestrial > Soil > Grasslands ... | reverse complement strand
ATCGTCACCACTCCGTCGGACGACAACCGCTCGTATCACGTCAATTCCGACAAGGTGTTCCGGCTGCTTGGTTATCGGCCAAAGCGTACAATCGAGGATGCGGTACGCGATCTCGCCCGTGCCTTCCGCAATCACCTGCTGGACGACAGCTTCGATAATGACTGGTACTACAACGTCCGCACGATGAAGCGGATCGGCGCCACATGAGTGCCGGCCGGCCAATCGCGATCGTCACCGGAGGCGCCGGCTTCATCGGCAGTCATATGGTCGATTGTCTGCTGGCGCGGGGCTTCCGCGTCCGGGTCATCGATAATCTGGTGGGCGGGCGGGAAAGCAACCTGGCTCATCATGCGGGCAACACCGCGCTGGCCTTCGAGCGGCTCGATATCCGTGCGCTTACGCCGGATGCCGGGGTCTTCGCCGATGCCAGCTTGGTGTTCCATTTTGCCGGGATCGGCGACATCGTCCCGTCGATCGAGCGCCCGACCGAGTACATGGACACCAACGTCCAGGGCACGGTGCGCGTGCTCGAGGCGGCGCGCGCCGCCAAGGTCAAGAAGCTCGTCTACGCTGCTTCGTCGTCCTGTTACGGGCTCGCCGCGGCGCCGACCGACGAGGATCACCCGATCGGGCCGCAATACCCCTATGCCTTATCAAAATATCAAGGCGAGCAGGCCGCGTTGCATTGGCATCAGGTGTATGGGCTGCCGGTCAACTCGATCCGCATCTTCAACGCCTATGGTACGCGGGTGCGCACGACCGGTGCTTATGGGGCGGTCTTCGGCGTCTTTTTCAAGCAGAAGCTTGCGGGGACACCCTTTACCGTCGTCGGCGATGGCACGCAGCGGCGGGATTTTGTCTATGCGAGCGATGTCGCCGAAGCGTTCCTGCTGGCCGCCGAAACGCCGCTGACCGGCCAGATCTGGAATCTTGGCGCCGGCGATCCGCAATCGGTCAATCGGCTTGTCGAGTTGATTGGTGGGCCCGTCACTTACATTCCGAAGCGGCCGGGCGAGCCCGATGTCACCTGGGCGCATATTGGCAAGATCACGCGTGATCTCGGCTGGCGCCCGAAGGTGTCATTCGAGGAGGGGGTCGGACGGATGATGGCCGAGATCGACAAATGGCGCGACGCGCCGCTGTGGGATCCGGAATCGATCGCCCGCGCCACCCGCATCTGGTTTGACTATCTCGGGCCGAGGCAAGTCGCATGAACCCGTTATCGGATACCTATCGGCACAAGATTAAGACAGTCGACGAACTGTGCGAGGCGCTCGGGCCGCGGCCGAGGCCGCGCACCATCGTGATGTGCCACGGCGTTTTCGACCTGGTGCATCCAGGCCATCTCCGGCATCTGCTCTATGCCAAGAGCAAAGCCGATCTCCTGGTCGCCAGCCTGACCACGGACGTCCATATCCACAAGGCGCATTACCGGCCGTTTGTGCCGCAGGAGCTGCGCGCCCTCAATCTCGCCGCGCTCGAAATGGTCGACTACGTCGTTATCGACGAGGATGCGACGCCACTGCGGAATTTGGCGCGCATCCAGCCCGATTTCTTCGCCAAAGGTTATGAATATCAGAATGGCGGGTTGCATCCGCAGACCCAGGAGGAGATCGCGATCGTCGAGCGCTACGGCGGCGAGGTGCTGTTTACTCCCGGCGACATCGTCTACTCCTCCTCGGCGCTGATCGAATCGGGGCCGCCCGACATCACGATCGACAAATTGCTGATGCTGATGCAGGCCGAGGGGATCGCTTTCGAGCAGCTGCATCAGCTCCTGGGCAAGTTCCGCGGCATCGCAGTGCATGTCGTCGGCGATACGATCGTCGACAGCCTCACCCATACGACGATGATCGGCGGCATGACCAAGACGCCGACACCGAGCGTGCGGTTCGATGGGCGCCAGGATTTTATCGGCGGCGCCGCTATCGTAGCGGCTCATCTCGCAGCGGCGGGGGCCGAGGTCACTTTTACGACGGTGCTCGGCGACGATCCGATGCGCGATTTCGTCGTCGACGGCCTCGAGAAGGCCGGCGTCCGCGCGAAGCCGATTATCGATCGTACCCGGCCGACGACGCAGAAGAACGCCTTTGTCTGCGGCGATTACCGCCTGCTGAAGGTGGATACGCTCGATAATCGGTCGATTTCCGATTCGATCCTGGGATCGATGACCGAACAGATCGAGGGCACTCGGAGCGACGCAGTAGTGTTCAGCGATTTTCGCCACGGCATCTTCAACCGCCGCACGATCCCCAAGCTGATCAGCGCCCTGCCGCCCGGCGCCTTCCGGGTCGCCGACAGCCAGGTTGCAAGCCGGTGGGGCAACATCCTCGATTTCAAGGGCTTCGACCTGATCACACCCAACGAGCGCGAGGCGCGCTTTGCGCTTGCCGACCAGGACACCGGCGTGCGGCCGCTTGCTGCGCAACTGCACGAGGAATCGGGCTGCCGAATGGTGATGCTGAAGCTCGGCGATCGCGGCGTGCTGACCTGCCGGCCGGGCAAGGGCAATGACCTGCGTTCCTTCTTTGTGGTCGACAGCTTTGCCGAGCGGATTGTCGATGCGGTGGGCGCCGGCGACGCGCTTCTCGCTTATGCGACCTTGGCGATGATCGGCGACGGGTCGGAAGTGTCCGCGACCATTCTCGGTTCGATCGCTGCGGCGCTCGAATGCGAAGTCGACGGCAATGTCCCGGTCTCCGGGGCCGATATGGCGCGGCGGCTCGACGCCCTGGAAAAGCGGGCCAACTATCGCCATTGAGAAGCGGGCATCGGGTGCCGGGAGTAGCTGTTGCGGGTTGTTGTCGTTGGGTTGGGGGTCCAGGGCCGCAAGCGCCGCGCGATAGCCGGCGCAGATGTCGCGGCGACGGTTGACCCGGTTAGCGGCGAGGCCGATTACCGGGAATTAGCCGATGTGCCGCTTGGCGTTTATGACGCGGCGCTCGTCTGTACCCCTGATGATGCCAAGATCGAGCTGCTGAGCCATCTGCTCGGCAACGGCAAGCACCTCCTGGTCGAGAAACCCCTGCTCGCGGCCGATGATACAGCGCTCGAACGGCTCGCCGACATGGCCCGGCGCCGCGCCGTCGTTTGCTATACCGCCTATAACCATCGCTTCGAGCCGCATTTCGTCCGTATGAAGGAGGTCCTAGAATCGGGAGTACTCGGCCAGATCTATCTGTGCCGGATGTTCTACGGCAATGGAACGGCGCGGGATGTACGCAATTCGCCGTGGCGCGACCGGGGTGCGGGGGTGCTGCCCGATCTCGGTTCGCATGTGCTCGACACGGCGATGTTCTGGTTCGGCGACCTGACGGCGCCCTTCGCTGTGTGGTCGGCCGACCGGTTCGAAAATCGCGCCTACGATCACCTCGCCTTCGGCTCGCGAGGGTCGCCGGTGCTCGAAATGGAGATCACGCTGCTGAGCTGGCGCAACCATTTCACCGCCGATGTCTACGGCGAGCACGGCAGTGCCCATATCGAATCGCTGTGCAAATGGGGGCCGTCGAGCTTCATCCGGCGTACCCGCATCCTGCCGAGCGGCAGACCGCCCGAGGAAGCGATCACGCTGGTGCAAGCCGATCCAACCTGGTCGGCGGAATACGAACATTTCAAGGGGCTCTGTCGCGGCAAGCCGGATACGGCGAGTGCTCTCGCTAGCGATCTGCGCCTCAATCGAATTCTGTCCGAACTGGCCCGCGGCGCCGACGCGCTCACCGCCACTTGATCCGTTATGTGCCGGCGACAGCCGCAACGGCGCTCGCGCTGGCGGAAGGTGTTGCCTGGCCGTCGATCCGCCGAACCATCTCGGCAAACGCCTGTTCGATGACCGGCAGCTCGTCCTCGGCCCAGACCCATTGCTGCCAGGACGTCGCAAAGGGCAGTGACCGGCCGATCTCGAAACCAAGAAATTTCATATAATCGACCGATGTGTTGGGGGCTGCCTCGCTGAGTATCTTGAACGTGATGTAGCGAGAGCGCTCGTTGAGCCAGCACAACCCCATCGGCCCATTATTGACGCCGAGGTTCAAATAGGCGCGTTCGTAAAGGGCCATGCGCAACCCGAGCACCAGCGCCGCCTCACCAAATACCGGAAACCCGCGCAATATCTCGGATGCCGGCTCCAGGCATTGCGCCGTGTCCGGTACGAAAACAACCGAAAAGCGCGCCGGGTCGAGACCGCGGGCGAACGCCGCCCAGGCAGCGATGTTGCTGTTGCGCTCCGGCGTATGATCATAGCTGCGCAGTGTGATCGTCACGACATCGCCGCTACATCCACGCCGCGCCAGCCACTCGTCGATGACGCGCGAGTCCTGGTCGCGTGCGCGTAACACCCCGATACGAGCGCCCTCCTCACGCGCCGCTCGCAGCGGCTCCTGCGGACCCGGATAACGCGGCAGGGCCGGCTCGTACCTTTGCGGGAATACTGCGCCGGCTCGGTCCACCAGCTGCGCGGCCTGCTCGCGGGAACTGGCGACGGTGATTCCGGACAGAGTCGGCAGGAACGCGCAAGCCGGGACAAGCATTGCGGCAATACGCGAGCGGCGAGCGGCGGGGCTGATGCGGGCCTCGTACTCCGGAGTTTCGCGGCGCAATCCGTCATATCGCCCCGGAACGATCGCGACATGCACCGCGCGAAGATCCCGCCGCCGCCGCTCAAGCTCGGCGCCGGCGAGAAACCAGAGGAAATCGAAGGTGACCGGCGCGACGGACAGATCATAGAAGGCATAGAGCAGATCGTCGCGGTCGCTTATGCCCGCGCGCGGGCTCCAGGACACTGCGCGGCCAAGCGCTCGTGCCCCTCGATATAGCGCCTGCCCGGTTGCCGTGCGCGGCAGATGCCATTCCTCGCGCAACCGCTGGCTGAGCCAACCGAGCCCCCCGGTACGCAGCTTGTAAAGCAACAACTGCGGACCGCTCAGCGGGATTCTCGGGGGACGGGACATCAACAGCAATCGGCGACGCGATCAGCCAATGAAGGGCAGCGGCCTGTATCCTTTCAAGCTGCGTCGGCGTGCGCTTCGGCCGGCGGCGGCTTGTGTCCGCCCAAAAGGACGCCCTTCCAGTTACCGATGCGATTGATTGTGTTGTAGTAGGTGTATTCGGGCGAACGGCGGATCAGAAGGCCGTCCCGGACCTCCTCCTCGTACTCGTATTGCGCCCAGCCGTTGCACGGTTTGCAGAACGGCACTTTGTCCCACTGGCCGGTCTCGTGGTAGTAGCGTGCTTTCGCAAATTCCTCGCCGTGCCATACGGCGCGGACGCCGTCCTTGAATACATTGCCCATATCGGTCTGGCGTATGCCGTCGAGGCAGCACATCCGCACGCTGCCGTCATGGTGTACCGGTAAGGTCTTATAGATCACCGGACAAGCCACCCGCTTTGGCGGCTCGGCCATTTCGGGAAAGCGGCCGTCCTCGAAGACGATGCCCATCCGCACCACGTCGACAACGCCCACCCAGCGCTTGATGAACTCGTTTTCCTCGTGACGGTTGTCGTCCTGGCGCGTGAACGAAACGCCGATCCGCGGGTATTCGCGATTGCCGCGCGCCTTCATCAGGCGGAATACGGCGCTTTCGATTTTTTCGAGCTTGTCGACGCTGCGCACCTTTTTGAGCGTCTCCTTCGTGGTCGCGTCGATGCTGAACATCACCGAATCGACCTCGATATCGCAGAAAAAATTAGCAATGCTTTCTGTGAGCGTTAGGCCATTCGTGTTCAAGGCCAGCGCCATGCCTCGGCTTTTCACGGCGCTCAGCACCTCGCGCATGTTCGGAATTAGTAGCGGCTCACCATAGATGCTCGGTGCCACCATCGGCTTCTTGTCGGTAAATTCGTCGAGCATTTTGCGGGCCGCATCGAGGTTCATGTACCCCTTGAACGGCTCGATCTGTTCATCCTCCAGACCCCAGACCGGGCACATCGGGCAGCGCAGGTTGCAGCGGGTCGCAAAATCGACGAGCAGCCGGTCGGGCAGGTCGGGAACCGGCAATGGCTGCCAGTTATGGGCCGGATCGACCCATTCGGCCTTCGTCCAATCTGTCATATGGCGCCCCCAAGCCTGCCGTTAGCTATATAAAGATTCGCGAACTGGCGCGACAAGCGATTTTCGGCGGCCCGCTTCAGGAGCCGTGCGCTAATGAAGATAGAGAGCGAAGGCGTCGTACGGCGCGAGTCGAAGCTGGGTCAGCGCATCGGCACCACCGAAAACGCGCATAGCCGCACCCTCATGTAAGACGAGCCGATCCGCGACGACACGGCTGATCGGCACCACGTAATAGCTGCGGAAATAGCGCTCTAGCCCGAGCCCGCCGAGATCGAAGTCGATGCGCGCGAAAAACTCGGCCGTCTCCAGTTTGAGCTCCAGTTCCTCGTACAATTCGCGCGCCAGGGCTCGAACCGGGTCCTCGCCCGGCTCGGTGCCGCCGCCGAATAGTCCCCAATGATCGGGATACCAGATGTCCGGCCGGGCATCGCGCAACTGCAGCAGATATCCATCCGATTCGACGAGAATGATTGCCGCGGCCGCATCATTCGCGGATAGGGGCGTTTGACCGGCCAGAAGCGGCTCCAACGGCATCAGATGCTCAGGGGATGGCCGGCGCGCCCGGTGGCGCGATGATGGCGTGCGGATCGCGTTCGAGCGCGGCGAAGACTTCCCCGAGAAGATCCTTTTGCGCCACCGCCTGCCAGGGCGTCCCGGCGAGATCGCCATGCCGCATCTGACCGCGCGCGGTCAACGACGCGGCGAATTGCGGGAAGTCGCGATTGAGCTTCGTGTGCCCCCGCAGCTGCATTTCATGGACCGCGCCGTCGCGGGCGCGAAGCTCGTATCTTACCGCCGCTTCGGGCGGGACGAGGTAGATCTCCGGCGCGACGATCTCCTCGGCGTGGTGGATGGCCGTGCAGCGCTCAAGGCCGATGCCGAGCAGCAGGACATGCGCATCCTCTTGGCGCGCCTTGCCGTAGGGGCTGGTCAACGCGCAGGGCGTGCCGTCGAGATGGTGCTCGGAGGTCAGTGCGGCCGCCAATTTGCCGTAAGCGGCCACGGAATGGGTCGGATGCAGGCTGCGGTGGGTGGAATAGGCGATCCGGAACCGCTCGGCCGCCACACCAACATGTGAAACCGTGGCCAGCTCGTCGAAGGTGGGGCTGGCCGGCGTCACCACCCGCCAGGTCATTGTCGGCATGACCAACGTGCCGCGGTGCATATACTCGAGCAGCGCTTCGATGAAGGCGTCGACCCGAAACCCCTGAGCGCCAAGCCGGCGGAAGGCGCTGTGCACGAACAGTACGCCGTCATGCGGTACGCCCGCGCGGGCAAGCGCCTCGGCGACTACCTGCGTCTCGGCGGTCATACCGGTTTCCTGGGACCGCGTTGACGGATTTCCTCGATGCAGTCAAGGCAGCGATCGATGTCACGAAACGGCAGCCCGCTCAGTTCGGAAAGCTCGAGCTCCCACCATTTCAGCCGAAGGAGACGCTCGATCGTAGGCTCGGGAAATCGCATTCGGCGAAGCTGCGCCGGCGCCCCGGCAACGATCGCGAACGGCGGCACGTCCTTGGTGACGACCGAGCCAGCCCCGATTACCGCGCCGTCGCCGACGGAGACCCCGGGCAGGATATTTACGTTGTGACCCGTCCATACATCATTGCCGATCGTGACATGCCGGAACATGTCGGGCGTGCGCTCCAGTCGCTCAAAATCGCAATATTCCGGCACCCAATCGAAAGAGCGCGGATGGTATTGGAACTCGTGGATGCTGAGCCAAGAGACGGGGTGGTTGAACGGGTTAATCGCTGTTCGCGCCCCGATCGCGCAAAAGGCGCCGATTGTGGCACGCGCAACGAAGCAGTTTTCATTCATCCCAAAATACTTGCCGACCGTTACATCGGGACCGATCTGGGACAGCCGATTAAGGAATACCGGCCCCAGCACGCGCGAATCGATGATGCGCGCTCCCGGATTAAGGCGAATGATGCGCCGCAGTAAGGCCGGCTCGGCGGTGGTATTCTCGAACCGATCGATGTAGATTTCCTCGTATCTCATCGACTCACCTATAGCCTGCCTGCCCGCTCCAGGAAATAGCTTGGTGATCCGGCTGCGGTTGGGATCCGCATTTGGCGACCGAGAACCTTTACGCTAATACCTCGGATCGCTTCGGCGATGATCCGCTTGGCCAGATTGAGTGCACCAAACGTTCTATAGAACTCGCCCTGTAGGGAACCAGTAATGCCCTTGATTCGCCATGGTTTAGCGGAACCGCGCGTATCGCGATCCTTTGCGCGCGAGAGAGAGGGTCGCCGTGTCCGAACCGCGCGCTCCGAAAATTCCATCGCCCGGGGCGCATCCCGATGAGCCGGCAGCCGGTACGCCTGATCACGACAGCGTGGGGCGAACGGTACATCGATGAGCTCTTTTCCCTGACGCTTCCAGCCGTCCTAGCGCCCAATAACCTACCAGCCCTCGCTGCGCATTTTGATTGCGAACTGGTCATTATCACCGAGCAGTCGTGGTTCGGACGGCTGCGGTCGCACCCGGTCTATACCCGGCTGGAACAATATTGCTCAGTCGAGCTGCGCCCGATCGACGACCTCATCACCCGAGCCGACGCCTATGGCATGAGCTTGACCTACGCGCTGTTCCGCGGCTTCGAGGAACTCGGGCCGCAAATGGTCGATCGCCAACTGATCTTTCTGAATGCGGATTTCATCCTAGCCGATGGCTCGCTGCGCAGCGTCGCGGAGCGAATCCTGGCCGGCGAGCGCCTGATCCTGGCGCCGAGCTACTGCGTCGTCGGGGAAATCGTGACCCCCTGGCTTGCGGCTCGGCAACATCGCGAGCACGGCTACCTCGCCGTGCCGCCGCGCGAAATGGCGGCGGTCGCCCTGCGCAACCGACACAACACGATTCGCGGCAAGACGGTGAATCAGCGCGCGTTCAGCGCCGAATGGATGGATCAGTTCTACTGGCTGGTCGACGAGCAGACCCTGATCGGCCATCAACTGCCGTTCGCGGTTGTATCGATGCGGCCAACGAGGGTGCTTACCGAGATGCGCACCTTCTGGGATTACGGCATCATTTCCGAGGCGTGCCCAACCACCCCGCGCTGCGTGATCGCCGATTCCGACGATTTTCTGATGATCGAATTGCGCTCGGCCGATACCGCTCGCGACCAGCTCCGGCTCGGCTGGCCGGAGCCGAAGGAAATCGCCGGCAGGCTGAAGCAATTCGTCACCAAGGACCCACTCTCGCTGGCGCGCTATACACTGATCCTGCACTCAGGCGATCTGCCGCCGGAACTCGATGAGGCCAAGGCAAAGCTCGACCGTTTTGTCGAAGCAGTGCTGGCGACGCTGCCGTCGGAGCCGACCCACTGGGCCAATCACCCGATCTGGGCCTATCACTATCCTCGGTTTCATGAGGCGCGCGCTGCGTTTTTGGGGGGTCATTGGCAGCCGCTCTCGGCTGGTTCGACGGCGCTCGTCGCAGCGTCGGCAGAACCCGCGCTGCCGGTTTCGGCGGCCGGATCGGGACCCCGCGCGATTGGGCGTCGGCTTTATAATCGTTGGTTTGGTCGCGCACCGTGGTTCCGCCGCGTCCATCCGCGGTGGGCTGATGTCCAACCGGTGCTTAAGGTGCTGCGGGAGAACGTTGATGCACCGACGCTCATCGTCACCTCGACCGGCCTCGCCTCTCGGCTTTTCGAGAACGTGGCGGCGCGGCATATGACCGTCGCCGCGCTTGGCTTGCCGCGCGAGGTTGAAGTGCTGCGTTCGATGTCCCTTTCTGCCGGCGAACCCGGCCGATTGCACATCGAAAGCGAGCAACCGATCCGCGCCGAGCTCTTGCTGGACGGCGACGCCGCGCCGCAAATTGTCAACATCCGGTCACTTGACCTAGCGTGGGATGACGGCGGCAAGACCGGCGTGACGGCAGCGCGGACGTCCTTGAGGCTCGAAGTGACGCACCCAACGCCATCCCCGCCGGCCGAGAAGTATGGCCTGTGCCTGTTCGAGCTGAACATCGACGATCTGCGCCGGCTGCCGCAATTGCTAGAGCAAGTGACGCCCTGGATCCTGCCGGACGGCAAGATCATGGTTTTTCATATCAATAATACCAGTGTCGGTGCCGTTGCGGAGGCTCTGATCGGCACGAATGGCCTCTGGCTTGATCTGCCTTGTACGATCCATTTCGTCGGCTCGAAGATCTCGGTATGGGCACTCAACCGGTTCTTTTCCTCGATTACCGCACTGCGTACGCGGCGGCCCCTGGCCGCGACAAAGGGTCTCGTCGGGCTGGTGGGCGCCTGCTTCGCAGCTCTGAGCACCAGCCGGTCGGGAATCGCCCATTCGCGGCGGGAGCCGGCGATCTTCAGCAGTGTGACCTTGGAGATCAATGTCCCCCGCCGGGAAACTGTCGAAGCGCCACCGCTCAATGACTGGCGCGCCATCGCCTGACCGGTCCAGCTGTCCAGGTGAATCGGTGTCGCCAGAATGTTGCTGGAACGCGCGGATTATGCCAGGTCGGGCTCTCTCACTGGACGCGGTATGGGCGGCATGATATAGCCGACCGGGGCTGGAGTTCTGGTCGGAAGTGCCCTATCGGCTGCCCGTCCTTGGGCTGAGCCAACCCGTTCGGATTTGACGAAAAACAGCAATCGTCGGCTGAGTTGACAGACACCGGAACAGTTTTGGATGTTGCGGCGCCCCCGGTGGCGGCACTTGCCGGGCCGCCGTCCAGAAGCGCCCTTGCGATCGCCGATTTGGTCGACGGATTGCGCCGCAGCTGGCTCTGGGCGACCCTGGCGCAGCAGGACATCAAGCTGCGTTATCGCGGGTCGGTCCTCGGGCCCTTCTGGCAGACCTTGACCACGGTCGTCATGATTGCCGGTATGGGCGTCATTTACGCGAAGCTGTTCCACACCGAGCTCAAAGACTATTTGCCGATGCTGACCGTCGGCTTGATTTTTTGGATGTTAATT
>Ga0209474_10005313_pt1 | contig 10985 bp, 12 predicted proteins | sample GraSoiAngelo_145_FD_185902 | JGI IMG/M metagenome (GOLD analysis project Ga0209474, IMG submission 185902) | Grasslands soil microbial communities from the Angelo Coastal Reserve, California, USA - 14_1009_05_20cm (SPAdes) (version 2) | ecosystem: Environmental > Terrestrial > Soil > Grasslands... | reverse complement strand
GACCTGCCTTCGTTAAAGCTTCGGCATGGCAGGCACGTCCGCCACAGCGGGCTCACTCATGCATCGTAAGCAGCTTATGATGCGCGAGGCAAGATATGATTGGCAATCGACAGGCATCTGCAGCCATTCATGTCTCTGCAGGTTTAGACAATGTGGGGTTAGATAATCTTGCCTGGTTTGTCAAAATCGCGTCTGATCGCCAAAAGACCGGCCGGAACATGAAATCGTACGTCGTAAAATTTTCCGATCGCGAGGAAGGGCCATACGACGAAACACAGATGGCACAGATGTTCGCGGACGGGCGTATCGATCGAAACACGCCATGTAAACCTGTCAGCGGCGGGGACTGGAAATCGGTCGATGATTATCTGCCGATGCTGAAATATGGAACGCAATTGCCGCCGCCTGCTAAAGTCCCTGCCATTCCTCCGACACCTCCGCCGGTCTTGTTGTTATCGCAACGAGTTTCAGTGGTGGATTTCGACATTCCGTTCGGGTCGGTTCTGGAGATCATGTTCAAATGGATGGCAGCAGCGCTCGTTGTTTTCTGCTGCTTTCTGCCGGTCATTTTTGTTCTTTGGCTAACTGTGGCGGCGATATTCGCTGCAGTTTTCAGCGGCGCGATGTCCACTTTTCATCGCCCGTGATCCAGCCGCAGTCGCTGGTAGCGGGTTGAGTCTTTTGGAGAAACGACGACAGCTTATAGAGCCATGGCTACGATGCTGGCCACAGTCAACGACAGCGGCTACAAAGCGCGGCTGACCCATTCGACATGCTTAGGACAGGCTCCGCCGCCACTACAGCGCACCCGTTTTCCGGCGTTAGTTCTTCGTCATCTATGCTCCATGGCTTATTGCCCGCGGCTGGCGGGTGGCACGATCCCGTTCATGCGCAGATACTCGATCATCTGCCCATAGTGATCGAAGCAATGCGCTGCGGCAAACGTTGCAAGGAAGAGCCGCGTGGTCGGCCTGCCGCTACTCGAGGTAATCGGTTCGACGAGGTTCGAGCTGTTCAGGGTCGCCACCGATTTGTGGCCGAATGCGAAGGAATCTTTCACAAATTTAATGATTTCGGCCTTGGCTTTCATATTGTCCGGGCCTTTGCCGTCGTTGACGGTGTCCGGTGGTTTTTCACCCGTAATCGGCGACCAAATGAGATAGTTGGACGCGGCGATATGCTTCAGTTGCTCGCCAAACGTGCGCACAGTTTTGTAGTCGCTGCCGGGGAGGTTCAGTTTCTCCGGGGAAAAATCGAACTTGTCCTCCGGCATCGCCTCGGCCGCTTCGACGACTTCCTTCTGAACAAGACTAATCTCGCGATCGATCGCTGACGCGATAGTAGGTGGACTTGACGTTGACGTCGACGCGCCGACCGCAGGAGAGCTTTTGGTTGCTTGGGCAAAAGCTGAAGCCGCGACGAGGGACAATGCTGCTGTTACCAGTAGAGAAGATTGTTTCATGAGATTTAATTGTTCTTTCTTTGTTTGAACTTTTCTAGGGAGCAAGCCACGCGGCAAGGAGCGAATCAATTGAAAACTCGTTCGCTGCCCACGTTGACTCATATGCTCCCGCCCATTTGAAACTGGCTCCTTTCCCCACGCACTCGCTGCTTCCCTCGCAGCTTTACCTTCTATGTCGCTCATCCCCGCTAGCTCCATTGTGTTGATCCGCGGTAACCACGAGACGTTTAACAGGTCGACCCGCAACCAGGGCGTCCACAATCTCCGGGACCTCCGCGACCGTGACGCGGCCATAGAAAAAATGATCGGGTTCGACTAAAACCGTTACGCCCGTCGCGCATTGATCGAGACAGCTCGATGTGCAGACGCGCGCTTCGAGCTTCGCGAGTCCACGCGCGGCAACTTCTCCTTTCAACGCTCTATACACTTCTTCTGAATCCTTGGCCGCGCAGCATCCTTTCGGGTTGTCCTCGGCCCGACGATTGATGCAGACAAAGAGATAGCGCTTGCGTTGCAGAGAGGTGAGCGTCGAATACGCGTGGCTGGACGTCAAAGGCCAAAGATCAGACGCGAAAAAAAACAGAAAGTTCCGAGCTCGACTGGCAATTAGCTTGCAGGAACGGACGCGAGAGGTCAGGGAACACGAAGAATAGTCAATTGTATTCTGGCAATAACGGACGATAGTCGATGCTCGGCTGCGATTTACCGAAGCGCGATCCGGGTCCCACTCCGGTTCGGAATTTAACTCCGTCAGCCTGATCGTCATCGTGAGCTAAATTATGAAACCAAATCTAGTCAAAGCCGCCGCCGAAGTTGTTCCTAATCCGAAAATCCTGGTGAACATGGTCTCACAACGTGTTCGCCAACTTTGTCTCGGTCATCGACCGAGGGTCGAAGTTATTCCTGGACTCGGTCACGCCGATGTCGCGCTATCAGAGATCGCGGCGGGGAAGTTGAGCTTTGAATCGACCCTGAATCAGAGCGGCACCGAGGCAATCACGCAGGTGGTGGAATTTCCCGGGATCCTTGTGGCGAAGGCGAAGAAAAAAGCGGCCTAACAAGTCGGGGTTTGCGCCGCCGATGCGATTGACGATCTGCTTCGCGCGGCCGGACATATGCGAAAGAGAAATCAAGAAAGCAGCGCTCGTTTCCGAGTGTTGGTGCTGGTGGACGAATCGAACGTCGGCAGTTCAGTGCGGAGCGCAGGACGCGGGCTCGATTGGTTGAAGCTTCGCGATTTTCTAGCGGGCCCCAACACGGGACGCGATCTGGTCGAGATGGTGGTCTATGCCGGATTGCCGCCCGCCATTCCTATGTGGCAGGAGGAGCGGGACAGGAAAAACAAATTCGTGCACTGGCTGCGTTCCAATGGATTCATGGTGGTGACCAAAGATGGCGCGCCCGCCGAAGAAGGTCATTACAAGGCGAACGTGGACGTGATGATGGCGATCGACGCGCTCGAACTTTCGATCGAGATGCGGCCCGACGTGGTGATTCTCGTGACTGGCGACGCCGATTTCGCTTATCTCGCCACCAAGCTGCGCCGGCACGGGATCCGCGTGGAAGTCGCATCAGTTTCCGCAAATCTCGGGAACATATTGAGATCAGCGGCGAACGACGTGATTGATCTGGCCCCACTCTTTCGAACGTTCGAGATCATGACAGTTCAGGATGCGGCACCGCAGGTACCGAATCGAACGCCGCGGCAGCAGCAACCGCGCAGACCCCGGCCTCGGTTTCGTCCCATTGCTACGGCACGACAAGCGGGCGAAAGTTGACGTTCATGGGACACAGCCGAGGTAGAGACAACGCTAAGAAACGTGCAAAACGCCGGAAAAAGACGGAGCGCCTCGCGCTCGCCAAGCAGCCTTCGCGCGAGGCTCCGGCTCGCCAAGGGGAAAAAAACGCGGCGAAATAACGTCGTCCTGTTTGAGCTATTACAAAGCTGCTGCGTCGAATCAGTTTAGTTCCTGTTCGAGGGCGCGATGGACAGGACGAAAGCTTCGTTAGATCGCATTCTCTTAACGTTCGAGCAGTTCGTTGCGATCGTGTTTCTGTGGCTGAACGGAACTGTAAGCTGGTCAAGCAGCAAAGGAAGTCGTGGCATGGTTGACAGTTGATTGTCGAGCGACGGCTCACAGAGCCGCCGCTACAGAAGATAGCAGCCGATGATCTCACATTCGTGGTCGCCGCGGCGACCGCCATTTTACCTGCGCGGCTCATCCGGAAGACAATGATTGCATGCGATCCGTGGGATCGCTCTAATTAGCGGCGTGCAGCTGCACACGCGACGCGATTTTCTTTCTCTTGCTGGCAAAAGCCTCGGTCTCGCCGCGCTTTCGTCGGCAACTGTCGCGTCATTACTGAGAAACATCGAAGCAGCGTCCACGAATGTCGCGCATCTCACGCCGGAAGAAGCGGCCAGTGACGAAGATTACTGGGCCACTATCCAAAATTCGTTCAGCGTCACGCGCGGCATCATCAACCTGAACAACGGCGGCGTTTCGCCCAGCCCGCTGATTGTGACTGAGGCGCTGGTTCGTTACATTTGGGAACAGGAAGACGCCACTGCTTACACGATGTGGCAAATCCTCGAGCCGCAATGTGAGACCATTCGCACGGGCCTGGCCGAGCTGTTCGGCTGCGATGGCGAAGAAATCGCGATCACGCGCAACGCTTCGGAGTCGCTCGAGACCCTGCTCATGGGAATGGATTTCAAACCCGGCGATGAAATTCTCACCACCACCCAGGATTACCCGCGCATGCTCACGACATTGCGTCAGCGAGAGAAACGCGAAAACCTCAAGCTCAAGCTCATTCAGATTCCGATTCCGGCGAGGAACCTCAACGAGATCACCGCCGCGTTTGAAAAGGGAATCAGCGACCGCACACGGCTCATCCTCATCTCGCATATGATTAACATCACCGGCCAGATCACTCCGGTTAAAGCAGTCTGCGACCTGGCGCGGGCCCGCGGGATTGAAACAATCGTCGATGGAGCGCATTCTTTCGCCCAGTTCTACTTCAAACAGAGCGATCTCGGTTGCGATTACTTCGGCACAAGTCTCCACAAATGGCTGTATGCGCCGAAAGGGACCGGCATGCTTTACGTCAAGCGCGACAAGATCGAAAAACTCTGGCCGCTCATGGCCGCTGAATCCAAGCAGGCATCCGACATCCGCAAATTCGAAGAGATCGGCACCCACTCAGCCGCGCCGAAACTCGCCATCGGTGAAGCACTCCTGTTCCACAACGGCATTGGCGGCAAGCGTAAGGAAGCGCGGTTACGTTACCTGTCCCGTTACTGGATGAACCGGCTCAAAGGCGTGCCAAAAATTCGGTTCAACACTTCATTCGAGCCTAACCAGTCGTGCGCAATTGCAAATGTTCACATCGACGGCACCAATCCCGAGGCTGTGACGAAATATTTGTTCGACAAAAACCACATCTTCGCCGTGCCAATCATGCACGAGGAATTTCAGGGCATTCGCATCACACCGAACCTGTACACTACGTTCAGTGAGTTGGACCGATTCTGTCAGGAGATGGAAAAAATCGCGCGCAATGGCCTGCCGGCCTAACGACCCTAACGTCATCTGCTCTTCCGCTTCCTCTTAGTTTATAATCGCCGCAGTCAGGGCCAGCGGTTACCGCAGAGGGTCAGCCGTCGGAACCGCCGCTACAGCCACGGCCAGATCCGGAGTCCCTGGTTTCTCCATTTAACTCGCTCTCGATTTCCTACGACCTCGCAGCTCGTGGAATGCGTTGCTTTCTATGGGACTGATTGAGGAGGAATTGTATGCACAGGCAAGGTGCGAAGAAAGCCATCAAGCAACGCTCGGAAAGAAAACAAAGCATGGCCGGCGCCGGAATGGTCACGAAGGGCTCAAGCGGACGACCCAAGGCCAGCCGACCCGGCGCCCCGCGCGGCCACACAAGAGAGAACCAGACGACAAGCACCAGTGTGCCCAGGGACGTGTCGGAGAACTTTTTGAAGAAGTTGGGCGAAATGCATACGGCCGAAAGAGAGTTGACACTGGCACTGCCGCTCGTTGCGAAAGCAGCCAAATCGAAGGATCTAAAGACGCTGCTGCGCATTCACATCAAGGAAACAAAGGGCCACGTGAAAGCTCTTGAGGCGGTAGCCAAATCTCTCGGCAGAGAATTGCCATCCGAAAGCTGCAAACAAATGACGAAGCTGATCGGAGAAGGCGTGAAGATCATCGCGAAACGTTTGGTCTCGGGGGACAAAGACCAGGAGATAATCGGAGCTGGCCGGAAGATCGAGCAGTTTGAGATCGACAATTATACTCCGCTGGTGGCTGAGGCTGATAGAAGGGAATTCACACACGAGGTGGCGTTGCTAACGTCGATCCTTAACCAGGAAAAGCTGGCGAACGAACTATTGGGAGCGCTCGGACAGGGAAAAGGTCCGCTCGATAAACTGGTGAAGAAAGTTAGCCTCGAACATGCAGGTCCGTCGACGGCCGCCGCCCAGGTGGCGTAGCCGTCGTGCGAAAATAAAAGCTGCGATTTAGGATTCCCGTTCTGCGGCCGACGTTTGCGGGCCGACGTTACAAGCTTTGCAGCAGCTGTGTGAGATCGCGGCGGAAGCTGGTCTCAGAGCTGTTGTAGCCAGTGTGGGTCAATCGCACATGACCGGTGCGATCGATCACCACCAGATTTGGAAACCCGTTCAACCCAAATGCGCGCATGGTTACCTGTTCGGGATCAAACGCAACCGGCAACGCGATGTGCCGATGCTGTGCAAACGTCCGGACCCGGTCAGGCGTATCGCCGCCTCTATTTGTTCCAACCAGCACGAATTCAAGGTCGCGCCTGGTCTGTAGATCGGCGCGAACACGCTCCAGCTCCGGCAGCTCAGCAATACATGGAGAACACCAGGTGGCGAAAAAGTCGAGCACGAGAATTTTACCAGGTGTAAAGCGAGTCGGCACCGGACTGTGGCTGATTGGCTGCAAAGTGAATGGCGGCGCGGCGCCATTGCGCACGCGCGTTAACGCGCGCTGCATCTGCACCGGGATATATAACGCGCAATACCAAGCTGAGATCGCGATTAAGATCGTAGCCCCAGCGATCGTGATAATTCTAGCGAATCGCTTCCGGAATAGGAGCCACACGACAATCGTTACCCACAACAGAATGGTCGGCCAAAGAGCAGGTGTTTGCGGCAGGACGAAAAACGCGAATAAGAATGTCGATGCGAAAGCAAGCAGAACAGCGACGATCAAATCCTCTCGCGCTTTTGCGTTCAGGAAAAATGCTGCAACAGCGAGCAGTAATGCGCCGCTGACATACAGAAGACGAAGATCATCAGAGACAGCGAGCGCGATTCCAAACGCTGCCGCGGCAACCAGGATACCGATCCCGAAAGCGACGAGTCGCACCTTCCAGCTTGCACGAAACGCACACATCGAATCCATACGGTTCCCTTTCCGATTTGATGCGGCTCCGCTTCCATCTGGGTTCAGACAACAGTGAGAGTTGTTGCGGGTATCTTCATCGCGAGAGAAAATGCCGGCTTATGCAATGGATTCGAAACGCAATCACAATCGGGTTCGTTACCGTTTGGGGAATTGGCCAGGCGCGCTCGGGAGAGTTCGATTCCATTTTGCGTTGGCGGAACATTGGACCGTATCGCGGCGGGCGGACACGCGCCGTCTGCGGAGTGCCGTCGGAGCCGAACGTTTTCTACATGGCGCCGGTGAACGGCGGCGTTTTTAAATCGATTGATTACGGCCGGACGTGGCAGCCGATTTTTGATGACCAGCCAACGGCATCGATCGGCGCGATCGCAGTTGCGCCATCCAATCCCAACATTGTGTATGTCGGCAGCGGTGAAGGATTGCATCGGCCGGATCTTTCAGTCGGCGACGGAGTTTATAAATCCACCGATGCCGGACAGACGTGGACGCATCTCGGATTGCGTGATGGACAACAGATCCCGCAATTGGCTGTGGATCCAAAAAATGCGGATCGCATCTTTGTGGCCGTAGCCGGTCATCCGTATGGGCCTAACGAAGAGCGCGGCGTTTATCGTTCCGTTGATGGCGGCAAAACATTTGAAAAGGTGTTGTACCGGGATGAGAACGTCGGCGCGAGCGATGTACAGATCGATCCGAGCGATCCGGCAATTGTTTACGCTGGGCTTTGGGAATCGCGTGAAGGACCGTGGGAAAATGGCGTGTTCAACGGCAGCGGCGGCGGCATTTTCAAATCGGTTGATGGCGGCAAGACGTGGCGCCAATTAACCAACGGTCTGCCCGACAACATTGTGCAGGCGAACCTCGCGATCGCGCCAAGCGCGCCGAAAACACTCTTCGCCGCAGTCAAAACAAAAACGATCGCGAAACTTTATCGTTCAGATGACGGCGGCGAGACCTGGCGCGGGACAACCGATGATCCGCGGCCGGGCCTTGGAATTGGTGGCGGCGATCTGCCGGTAGTGCGGTTCGATCCGAAAAATCCGGAGATCGTTTACTCGGCCAGCATTGTTTGTTGGAAATCGACGGACGGCGGGAAAATCTGGGATGGCTGGCGCGGTGCGCCCGGCGGCGACGATTATCAAAATATTTGGATCGATCCGAATAATCCCGACGTCATTTTGCTGGGCTCGGACCAGGGCGCGATCGTCACGGTGAACGGAGGCAAGAGCTGGAGTTCATGGTATAACCAACCGACCGCGCAGTTGTATCACGTGAGCGCGGACAACTCGTTTCCGTATCGGCTTTACAGCGGACAGCAGGAGAGCGGTTCGGTCGGCATTAAAAGCCGCGGCGAGCAAGGCGAGATCACGTTCCGCGACTGGCGACCGGTTGCGGCGGAGGAATATGGTTATGTGGTTGCCGATCCGCTCGACCCCGACCTCATCATCGGCGGCAAACTGACACGGTTCGATCGTCGCACCGGTCAGGCGCAAAACATTCTTCCAGTGCCGGTGGAGACGGAAGATTTCCGCATGTTGCGGACGGAGCCGGTTGTTTTTTCGCTACTCGATCCGCACCTGCTTTTTTTTGCTGGAAATACGCTTTGGCAAACGCGCGATCGTGGCGATCACTGGGAAAAGATCAGCCCGGATTTGTCACGGGGGAATTACGACTTGCCGGCGAGCATTGGAAAATACAAGGAAGGCGCAATGAAGCAGGTGCACCGGCGCGGCGTGATTTACACGGTTGCGCCGTCACCGCTCGACGCGAACAGAATCTGGTGCGGAACCGACGACGGTTTGATGCATCTCACGAGCGACGGCGGAAAAACCTGGAGCAATGTGACGCCGCCGAGCATTTCCGCATGGCAGAAGATTTCGCTGATCGAAGCCGGACATTTCGACGCGAACACTGCTTACGCAGCGATCAACACGCTGCGTATCGATGACCTGCGGCCGCACATTTTTGCAACGCACGACAGCGGCAAGACGTGGACTGAAATCGTGAACGGAATACCAGCGGGGCAAATCGTAAACGCAGTCCGCGAAGATCCGGAACGCAAAGGTCTGCTCTTCGCCGGAACTGAAGAAGGCGTTTACGTCTCGTTTGATGACGGCACGAATTGGGAATCGCTGCGATTGAATCTGCCGGCGACTTCGATCCGCGATCTCATTGTTAAGAACGATGATCTCGTGGTTGCAACGCATGGTCGCGGGTTCTGGATCCTCGACAACATCACGCCGCTCCGGCAGTGTAGCCGCCGCCCTGCGGGCGACGTCGTTGCTTCGCACAGCGAAGCGGCTACAACGGACTCGGACACGCGGCTGTTCAAACCGCAAACGGCGTTGCGCGTTCGCGCAAACCTGAACACTGACACGCCGTTGCCGCCGGACGAACCGGCCGGCGACAATCCGCCAGATGGCGCGATCTTCGATTATTTTCTTTCGAAAGATGCGAGTGGTCCGGTCACGATCGAGATCAAAGACGGCAAAGGTCAGTTGATCAGAAAATATTCGAGCGCTGATAAGCCAGTCCAGGCGAATCCGAAACGGCTCAGAATTCCGACCTACTGGATTCGGCCGCCGCAATCGGTTTCCAAAAAAGCGGGCATGCACCGGTTTCTGTGGGACATGCATTACACACCGATCGCAGGTGTGGAACCCGAGTTTCCGATTTCGGCGACGTATCGCAACACGGCGCCGCAGGCAACATCGCCTTGGGTCGTGCCCGGTAATTACACGGTCACGCTCACGGTTGACGGCAAAACTTTCATCGAGCCACTGACGGTCGTTATGGATCCGCGCGTTAAAGCGTCGGCCGCCGATCTTCAGGAACAGTTCGAGCTTTCGTGGCGACTGTATCAGCTGCGGCTCAAGCTGGCGCCGATCGGTGAAAAATTTGACGACATCGCGGAGCAGTTAACGAAACTCAAAGCACGAGCGGCGGAGCGACCGGACCTCACCGAAAGACTGGAAGCCTTTGCGGAAACACTCATGAAATTTGGGCCGCCGCATCCGCGACCTGGCGCGCCGCCGTCGCTCTTCGTTTTGGATTCCACGACGCACCTGTTCGACGACATTCAAGCCGCAGACGCCGCGCCGACTGCCGGGACCAAAGCCGCGGTCGCTGATCTCGAAACGAAACTCGGGCCAATTACGGCCGCATGGCGCAAATTACTGGAATCGGATGTTCCCGGGCTGAACCAAGCACTGAAGCAAGCGGGATTTCCGGAAATCAAAACAGAAGCGGACAAGGCGAGTCGTTGACGCTGCGAGTATCGCTTTTACCTGCGTGCCGTCTGATACAGCCGCGTCGACACAGATGTTGTTAGTGCCAGTGATTGTGGTGCCCGCGCCAGTAAACAGGTCGGCCGTAGAAGCGGCGTGAACCGTAATATCCATACCGGGCGCCGTAATAGCCGAACCCCGGCGCTACCACAACTCCTACCACCGGAGGAGGAACATATAGCACCGGGCGCGGCGGTGGCGGCGGCGCATAATTGTAACTGGGCGCGGGAGCGCGGTAAGGCTCAATCATATCTGTGCCGGCGTTCGAGCGCAGAGCAGTTCCAAACCCGAATGCGAACACAGCCAATGTCATCACGAAACATTTCTTTCCCATATCGGACAGTTTCTGCTGTTGTTTCGCCGATTTAACCCGGCGACGGCTGCGAAGTTGCCCGGGAAAATCATCGGCATGTTTTTAGCCACGGATGAACACGGATTTGGACGGATTTTTAAGTGGCTGTAGCCACGTCCCTGCACGACATCTACGCATTGCGAACTGCGACCCGACGGCGTACTCACCTTCGAGGCCGCTTCGATGTGGCAAGCAGCGCCGCGGCTACAGCGCTTACTTCTTCTCGACGACCGGCAGGTACGCTTCGTACCCTCTGTCTTTCATCTGGTCGACGGGGACGAAATGAAAAGCGGCGGAGTAAACGACATACCGTTGGCCCGTGGGTGATTGCGGGTCGGGAAAGACATGACCAAGCCGGGCATTACTTCGCTTGGCGCGCACCTGGGTGCGTTGCATCTCGTTTGTGTTGTCGGCCACCTCGATGACGCGGTCCTTCG
>Ga0209474_10005312_pt1 | contig 10986 bp, 11 predicted proteins | sample GraSoiAngelo_145_FD_185902 | JGI IMG/M metagenome (GOLD analysis project Ga0209474, IMG submission 185902) | Grasslands soil microbial communities from the Angelo Coastal Reserve, California, USA - 14_1009_05_20cm (SPAdes) (version 2) | ecosystem: Environmental > Terrestrial > Soil > Grasslands... | reverse complement strand
CGCGTTCGGCGTCGTTCGCGATCCGGGTGAGCTCCCGGAGCTGCGGCGTGAGCGCGCCGACGCGGGCGATGTCGTTGGGGATCGCGGCGATGAGCTCGAAGCGCTTCTTCCAGAACGCGATCGCGGCCGCTTCGTCGTTGCCCGTCAGGGCCGCGAGCCCGACGTCGATCGGCCGGTCGTCCTTCTTCGCCATGTCGCTCCTCCTTAGGCGGGCTGACCGCGGCGTTTCGCCACGGCCTCGCGTACGTAGGCGGTGATGTCCTCGAGCGACGCTCCCGGCTGGAAGATCCGCTCGACGCCATGTTTTCGCAGTCCGGCGATGTCGTCCTCCGGGATGATGCCGCCGCCGAACAGCAGCACGTCGTCCATCCCCTTCGCTTTCATGAGCTCGGCCACCCGCGGGAACAGGTAGTTGTGCGCGCCCGACAGGAGCGAGAGGCCGATCGCGTCGGCGTCCTCCTGCAGCGCGGTCGCGACGACCTGCTCCGGCGTCTGATGGACCCCGGTGTAGATGACTTCCATGCCCGCGTCGCGCAGCGCACGCGCCACGACCTTGACCCCGCGGTCGTGACCGTCGAGCCCGGCCTTCGCCATGACGACTCGGATCGGGCGTTTCAGCGCCGGAGCTCCTTAGAAATAGCCGGGGTCGTGGTATTCGCCATACGCCTCCTTCAGGACCTGGACCTGCTCGCCGACCGTCGCCATCGCCCGCGCGCACTCGACGAACGCGGGCATGAGTGAGCCGTGCGCGCTCGCGGCAGCACGAAGCGCATCCATCGCCTCGCGCCAGCGGCCGGCATCGCGAATGCGCCGGGTCTCCACGATGCGCTCGATCTGCTTGCGCTCGACCTCGGGATCGATCGCGAGGACCGGGATCTTCGGCTCCGCACTGTCCACGTACTTGTTGACCCCGACGACGATCTTCTCCTTCTCCTCGACCTGCTGCTGGAAGTGGAACGATGCTTCCACGATCTCCCGCTGCGGGTAACCGCGCTCGACCGCGGCCACCATCCCGCCCATGCCGTCGATCTCGTCGCGGTAGCGCTCGAATCCGCGCTCCATCTCGTTCGTCAGGTGCTCGAGGTAGTAGGAGCCGGCGAGCGGATCGATCGTCTCGCTCACGCCGGCCTCGTGGGCGATGACCTGCTGGGTCCGCAGGGCGAGCGTGACCGCTGCTTCGGTCGGCAGGGCGTAGGTCTCATCAAGCGAATTCGTGTGCAGCGAGTTCGTACCCCCAAGCACCGCGGCGAGCGCCTGCAGGGCGACCCGCACGACGTTGTTGTACGGCTGCTGCGCCGTGAGCGAGACGCCGGCGGTCTGCGCGTGGGTGCGCATGAGCAGGGCCTTCGTGTTGCTCGGGTGGTACCGCCGTTCCATCTCGCGGGCCCAGATCCGACGCGCGGCGCGGAACTTGGCGATCTCCTCGAAGAAGTCGTTGTGCACGTCGAAGAAGAAGCTGAGGTGCGGAGCGAAATCGTTCACGTCGAGACCCGCCGCGACGCCCCACTTCACGTACTCGAGACCGTCGAGGAGCGTGAACGCGAGCTCCTGCACGGCGGTCGAGCCGGCCTCGCGGATGTGGTAGCCGCTGACGGACACGGTGTTCCACCGCGGCACCTCCCGCGCGCCGTAGCGGAAGCTGTCGACGACGAGCTCCATCGCGGGCTTCACCGGCACGATCCACTCGCGCTGGGCGATGTACTCCTTCAGGCAGTCGTTCTGGATCGTGCCGCCGAGCTTGGCGAACGGGATGCCGCGCTCCTCCGCCGCCGCCAGGTACATCGCCCACACGATCGAGGCGGGGCCGTTGATCGTCATCGACGTGGTGACCGCGTCGAGCGGGATGCGATCGAAGAGGATCCGCATGTCCGCGAGCGAGCTCACCGCGACGCCCTCGCGGCCGACCTCGCCACGCGACAGCGGATCATCGGCGTCGCGGCCCATGAGCGTCGGCATGTCGAACGCCGTCGACAGGCCGGTCACACCGTGCGCGAGGAGGTAGTGGAATCGGGCGTTCGTGTCCTCGGCGGACCCGAATCCCGCGAACTGACGCATCGTCCAGAGGCGGCCGCGGTACATCGAGGGGTAGACCCCCCGGGTGTACGGGAAGCCGCCGGGAATGCCGAGGTCGCGTTCCGGATCGAAGTCCGCAAGGTCGTCAGCGGTGTACAGCGGAGCGACCGGAAGGTCGGAGAGGGTCGAGAAGCGGGTCTTCCGCTCCGGATGGTTCTTGACCGCGGCGTCATACGTCTCGAGCCACCGCTGCTTATCCGTCTTCGGTCGCGTTTTCATGCAGCGAGCAGCGCGCGCGCGATGACCATGCGCTGCACCTCGCTCGTCCCTTCGTAGATCGTCGTCGCGCGGGCGTCGCGGAAGTACCGCTCGATGCCGTAATCGCGCATGTAGCCGTAGCCGCCGAAGACCTGGAGGCAGGCCGAGACCGCGCGGTTCGCAGCCTCGCTCGCGTAGAGCTTCGCCTGGGCCGCCTCGCGCGTGAAGCCGGCGCCGCGGTCCTTCAGCCACGCGGCGCGCAGCACGAGCAGCCGCGCGGCGTCCAGCTCGGTCCGCACCGTGCTGAGGGAGAACCGGATGGACTGGAAGGACGCGATGGGCGCGCCGAACTGCCGCCGCTCTTGGGCGTACGCGGCGGCGAGCGCGAGGGCGCCACGCGCGATGCCGAGCGCCTGCGCGGCGATGCCGATGCGGCCCGCGTCGAGCCCGGCCATCGCCACCTCGCTGAAGCCCTTGCCCTCCGTGCCGAGGACGGCGCTCGCCGGGACACGCACACCCTCGAACGCCACCGCGCTCGTGTCCGACGCCGCGAGCCCGAGCTTGCGCTCGGCCTTCGCCACGGTGATGCCGGGCGTCTCGGCCGGCACGAGGAACGCCGTGATCCCAGCGTGCGGTCGCGCGGGCTCCGCAGCGCCGACCCGGGCGAGCACGATGAAGAACGGCGCGTACCGAGCGCTCGTCACGAAGAGCTTCTGGCCGTCGAGGACCCACGCTCCGCCATCGCGCTTCGCGGTCGAGCGCAGCGACGCGGCGTCCGACCCGGAGGTCGGCTCGGTGAGGCAGAACGCGGCGAGGCCGCGGCCGTCCGAGAGCCGCGGGAAGAACTCGCGCCGTTGCTCGCTCGTGCCCAGGCGGACGATCGCGTTGCAGACGATCCCGCTGTTCACCGACACTCCGACCGCGAGCGACGGCCACTCCGCGGCGAGCTCCTCGAGGACGAGGGCGAACGCGACGGTCGAGGCGCCGAGGCCGCCGTCGCGCTCGGGCACGTTCATCCCGAGGACGCCGAGATCGCCGAGCGACCGGATGACGTCCATCGGGATGGTCCCCTGCTCCTCAGCGGCCCCGATGCGCGGACGGAGGTCCGCGACGAACGCCGCGACGCCGTTCGCGAGGTCACGCTCGTCCGGGCCGGCGAAGGGGAACATCAGCTCGCGGCCTTGACCCGCTTCACCGCGTCGGTGAAGGCGGGCAGGAACTCGAACACGTCGCCGACGATGCCGTAGTCGGCCACCTTGAAGATGTCGGCGTCCGGATCCTTGTTCACGGCGACGATGACCTTGCTCGACGTCATCCCCGCGAGATGCTGGATCGCGCCCGAGATGCCGAGGGCGATGTATAGGTCGGGCGCGACGGTCTTCCCGGTCTGGCCGACCTGCTCCTCGTTCGGGCGCCAGCCCGCGTCGGTGACCGCGCGCGAGGCGCCGAGTGCCGCGCCGAGCACATCGGCGAGCGCTTCGACCTGCGGCCAGCCCTCGGGCCCCTTGAGCCCGCGGCCGCCGGACACGATCACGCGCGCTTCGCTCAGCGGTACGCGCCCGCCGCTCGACGCGGTCGGCTCGAAGCGCACGAAGGCGAGCCCTTGCGCATCACCCGCCGCGACGTCGGCGAGCGCGGGCTCGGACGACTCGTCGGGCAGCGGGAACGCGTTGGGTCGCACGCTGCAGACGGCGGGCAGCGCTGCCCGCACGCGCGCGCGCACCTTCCCGGCGTACATCCCGCGCGACGCCTCGATGGACGAGCCGTCGACCGTGAGGTCGGTGCACTCCGACAGGTACGCGCGCTTCAGCTTCGCCGCGAGGCGTGCCGCGACGTCCCGTCCACCCGGTGTCGCGCCGGCGAGGATGAGATCGGGGGACTCGGCCGTCGCGCGCTCGGCGAGCGCGGTGGCGGCCGCGACCGCCGAGACGTGCTCACCGGTGACCCGCAGCACGGTGAGGTCGCCGAGAGTGGCGCCCTTCGCTGCGAGCTCGCGCGAGACGCGCCGCAGCTCGCCCTCCTTCTGCTCGGCGATCACCCAGACCTTCACAGGACCTTCGCCTCGTCGCGCAGGAGCGTCGCGAGCTCCGCGGCGTGGGCCTTCGTGTCGCCGTCCTTGAAGATCTTCCCGCCACCGCGCGCGGGCGGCGGCTCGAGCTTCACGATCTCGAGCTTGACCGGATCTTCGACGCCCGCGACCGACCGCTCGGGGATCTCCTTCTTCTTCGCCTTCATGATCCCGGGCAGCGACGGGTAACGCGGGTCCTTCGCGCTCTTTTGGACCGTGAGGACGGCGCCGCCGCTCACCTTCCAGACCTCGTGCCCGCCCTCTACCTCTTTCCAGAGCTGCCCTGAATCGGGCTCGAGACGCGTCACTTGCGACACGTGCGGCCAGCCGAGCGCCTCGGCGAGCGCCGGCCCCACGAAGCCCTCATCGTCGTCGGAGGCCTGCCGGCCGCAGAGCACGAGGTCCGGCTTCAGCTCCTCGACCACGGCCCGGAGCGCGTCCGCGATCCCGAGCGGACCGACCACGCTGACGACCGCGTCGGGGGCGGTGTCCTTGTGCTCGAGCGCGAGCTCGATCGCGTACTCGTCGTACGGCGAGATCGACCACGTGACGCCGTCCGTCACGATCGAGCGGCCATCCGTCGCGACCTTCACCCGCGTCGTCGAGTCGGGCACCTGCTTGATGCAGATGAGCAATCTCACGCCGTCAGGCCCTCCTTCGGGTCCGTGATGCGCGCCGCGACGAGCTCGAGGACGTCGACGGGCTTGAGCTCCTCCTGGATGCCCTTCGCCCCCACGCCCTCGTCGAGCATGATCAGGCAGAACGGGCAGCCGGACGCGACCTTGGCCGGGCGCCCGCCCTTCGCGTCGCCGGCGGCCAGGATCTGCTCGACCCGCCGATGGTTCACGCGCTGGCCGACCTTCTCCTCCATCCACATCCGGCCGCCACCCGCGCCGCAGCAGAACCCACGCTCGCGGTGATGGGGCTCGATCTCCATCCGGGTGACGCCGTCGATGGCGTCGAGCACGGCACGCGGGTCTTCGTAGATGCCGTTGTGCCGGCCGAGGTAGCAGGGGTCGTGGTACGCGACCGACTCCGCGACTCCCGGTCCGAGGGCGATGCGCTTCTCGCTGATCAGGTCCTGCACGAGCTGCAGCGCGTGGACGACCTGGTACGCGCCTCCGAGCTGCGGATATTCGTTCGCGATCGTGTTGAAGCAGTGCGGGCACGACGCGATGATCTTGCGGACGTTGTAGCGGCCGAACGTCTCGATGTTCCGCTGCGCCTGGATCTGCCAGAGGTACTCGTTCCCCATGCGCCGGGCGGGGTCGCCGTTGCAGGTCTCCGCCGCCGCGAGGATCGCGAACGACGTGCCCGCGCCCTGGAGGATCCGCGCGAGGGCCTTCGCCACGCGCTGGTTCCGCCGGTCGAATGACGCGGCGCAGCCGACGAAGTAGAGGTACTCCGCGTCGGGCTTCTCGGCGAAGGTCGGGACGCCGAGCCCCTCGGCCCAGTCCCCGCGGGTGCCGGCCGCCTCGCCCCACGGGTTCCCGGCGCGCTCGATGTTCGTCATCGCCCGCTGGGCCTCCGGCGGCGCGGCCGCCTCCTGCATCGTGAGGTAGCGGCGCATGTCCACGATCTTGTCGATGTGCTCGATCGTCACCGGACACTGCTCGACGCACGCCGCGCACGTCGTGCAGGCCCACAGCTCGTCGGGCTTCGTCTGCAGCTGGTGGGCCGGCGCGGTGCCGGTCGCGGTCGGGTCCTTCAGGAGGAGATCGCCCTCCTTGAGCAGCAGGTCGCGCAGGTCGAGGACGATCTTCTGCGGATCCAGCGGCTTGCCCGTCGCGAGCGCCGGGCAGTTGTCCGAGCAGCGCCCGCACTCGGTGCAGGTGTACCCATCGAGGTGCTGCTTCCACGACAGGTCGCGCAGCGTCGCCGCGCCGAAGCGCTCCTGCTCCTCGATCTTGTCCACGAAGCGCAGCGCGCCGCGGGGCCGCTCGGACCGGAAGAACACGTTGGGCAGCGTCGTGACGATGTGGAGGTGCTTCGACTGCGGCAGGTAGGCGAGGAACCCGAGGACCGTGACCACGTGCACCCACCACGCGGCGGCGAAGATGCCGCCGGCGCTCCCCGCGGGGAACGGCAGCGGCAACAGCTGGGCGAACGGTGGCACCGACTGGCGGATCGCGAGGTAACCCGCGGCCACTCCGGCGTGCTCGAAGAGCAGGAGGGACACCATCAGGACCGCGATGAGCGTGAGGATCACGTAGCCGTCGAGCGCGATGTGCATCCGCGGGGGCTTGAAGAAGAGGCGCCGGCCGAGCGCCAGCGCGATCGACACGAGGACGAGGACGGCGAAGACGTCGACCGCCCAGACGAACGCCCCGCTCTCGGCGCCGGGCATGCGCAGGCCGAAGATCCCGCTCGCGAGGAGATCGGCCGTGCCCAGCGTGATCACGATGAAGCCCCAGAAGATGAACGCGTGCGCGAGCCCGCGCAGGTAGTAGGGCCGCTTCAGCAGCTTCCGCTGGAGCAGGTAGATGACGAGCTCGTCCTTGAGCCGACGGCCAACGTTGGCGCGCCGGTCCTCGTCCCAGCCGAGCCGCAGGTACCGGTAGAGCCGCCACGCGCGGTAGGCGAACGCGCCGACGCCGAGCGCGGCGACGGCCGCCAGGGCGAGCGCGCCGAGCCCCTGGGTCGGCGGTATCACCGCGTCACCCGAGCATGTCCTCGGCGATGATGAGCTTCATGATCTCGCTCGTGCCCTCGTAGATCTCGGTGATCTTCGCGTCACGGTAGTGGCGCTCGGCCGGGAAGTCCTTGAGGTACCCGTAGCCGCCGAAGATCTGGACGCAGCTTCGCGCGGCCTTCATCGCGACGTCGGAGGCGAAGAGCTTCGCGATCGCGGCCTCGGCGGTGTATTTCTCGCCGCGGTCCTTGAGCGTGGCGGCGCGCCAGGTGAGGAGCCGCGCGGCGTCGACCTCCGTCGCCATGTCCGCGAGCATCCACTGGATCGCCTGAAGCTCCGCGATGGGCTTCCCGAACGCCTGCCGCTCCTTCGCGTACGCGAGCGAGTCCTCGAGGCAGGCCCGGCCGATCCCCACGGCCTGCGCGGCGATCCCGATGCGCCCGCCGTCGAGGGCGGAGAGGGCGATCTTGAACCCCTCGCCCACCTCGCCGAGCCGCTGGTCGTCCCCGACCCGCACGTCCCCGAACACGAGCTGGGCCGTGTCCGAGCCCTTGATCCCGAGCTTCTGCTCGACGCGCCCCACGGAGAGACCGTCGGTCGGCTTGTCGACGACGAACGCGACGATGCCCTTGTGCCGCGAGCCCGGCTGCGTCTGGGCGAACGTGATGACCACGTCCGCCGACACGCCGTTGGTGATGAAGTTCTTCGTCCCGTTCAGGATCCAGCCGTCGCCATCGCGCTTCGCGGTCAGCTGCATCCCGGCGGCGTCCGAGCCGGACGCCGGCTCCGAGAGGGCGAAGCAGCCGAGCTTCTCGCCGCGCGCCAGCGGACTGAGCCAGCGCTCCATCTGGGCCTTCGACCCCCAGTGGAGCAGCGGATCGCAGGCGAGCGAGTTGTGCGACTGCATGACCACGCCGGTCGACGCGCAGGCCCGGTTGATCTCCTCCGAGGCGAGGATGTACGAGACCGCGTCCAGGCCAGACCCGCCGAGCTCCTCGGGCACGGACACGCCCATGAAGCCGAGCGCGGCGAGCTCCTTCAGGATCGCCGGCGGGACCTTCCCCTGCTCGTCGATGTCGTGGGCGATCGGGAGCAGCCGTTCGGTCGCGAAGTCGCGCGCGGTCCGCTGCACGAGCGCCTGCGACTCGGTGAGGGACAGGTCGAACGCGGTGCCGGCCTCAGTGCTCGTGGTCGTGGCCATGGGCGTGCTCCTCGTTGACGTGGATGCCGATGAACCGGCCCTCGGGATCCCGCGCGAAGAAGTAGTCGCCGTAGAAGTCGCCGACGACGGCCTTCGCGGCCCTCGCCCGATCGAACGACGCCGCGATGTCGTCCACGCCGAACCACACCACGAACGCGGGCTGGCCCCGGACCTCGATCGGCGTCTCTCGGTCGTCGGGCGAGTGGAACACGACGTCGGCGTTCTCCGCCTTCAGCCAGCTCGCGTTCGGATCGGCGCCGGTACCGCCCGGCAGACCGACGATGTCGGCATAGAACGCGGCCGTCGCCACGTGCTTCGCCGTGAACGCGAACACCGGCCCGATCTGCGGCCCGCTCACGTCGCGTACTCGAAGAAGCCGCGGCCGCTCTTGCGGCCGAGCCAGCCGGCCTGCACGTAGCGCCGCAGGAGCGGCGCGGGCCGGTACTTCGGGTCACCGAGGTCGCGCTGCAGCACCTCGAGGATCGCGAGGCAGACGTCGAGCCCGATGAGGTCAGCGAGCGCGAGCGGTCCCATCGGGAAATTGAGACCCTTCATCATCGTGTCGATGGCCTCGGCGGTGCCGACGCCCTCCGACAGCGCGAACACGGCCTCGTTGATCATCGGCATGAGGACGCGGTTCGCGATGAACCCCGGCGTGTCGCTCGACTCGACCGCGATCTTGCCCAGCACCTTCGCGAGCTCGCGCGTGCGATCCATCGTCTCGTCGTTCGTCCGGAGGCCGCGGATCAGCTCGACGTGGCCCATCACCGGGACCGGATTCATGAAGTGCATCCCGACGACCTGCGCCGGCCGCTTCGTCGCCGCGGCCAGCATGGTGATGGAGATGCTCGACGTGTTCGAGGCGAGGACCGCCGCCGGCTTGCAGGCCGCGTCCAGCTTGTGGAAGAGATCGACCTTGACCGCGGCGTCCTCGAACGCGGCCTCGATGACGAAGTCGGCCTCCCCGAGGTCGTCCACGGCGGTCGTCGTGCGCACCCGGCCCGCGATCTCCGCGGCCGGCCGCGGCAGCTTGCCCTTCGGCTCGAGCCGCCCGAGCGACTCGGTGATCGCAGCCTGGCCGCGCTCGAGCTGGTCGCGCCCGAGGTCCATGAGCACCACCTCGAGCCCGGCGGTCGCGCAGACCTGCGCGATGCCGGCGCCCATCGTCCCCGCGCCGACCACGCCGATCCGCACCTACCCGCTCTCGACAGCGACCGCGACCGCTTCGCCACCGCCCAGACAGAGCGAGACGACGCCGCGGGTCTTGCCGCGGGCGCGGAGCGCGTACAGGAGCGTGACGAGCAGCCGCGCGCCTGAGGAGCCGATCGGGTGCCCGAGGGCGACGGCACCGCCGTTCACGTTGAAGCGCTCCTCGGGGATGCCGAGCTCGCGGCGCACCGCCTCGACCCCGGAGAACGCCTCGTTCACCTCGAACAGGTCGACCTCGCCGACGGCCCAGCCCGCCTTGTCCAACACGCGCGCGATCGCACCAGATGGCGCGAGCAGGAACAGGTCCGGCTCACGCGCGAACTGCGCCTGGGCCGCGATCCGCGCGAGCGGCGTCGCGCCGAGATCGCGCGCGCGGGACTCGCCGGCGATGACGAGGGCGGCCGCACCGTCGTTGAGCTTGGACGCGTTCCCCGCCGTCACCGTGCCGTCCGCCTTGAATGCGGGCTTCAACGCGGCCAGAGCCTCGAGGGACGTCTCTCGCGGAGTCTCGTCCCGTTCGACCACCGTCACCTGCCCCTTCCGCCCCTTCACCTCGACCGGGACGATCTCGGCATCGAACGCGCCCGATCGCTGGGCCGCCAGCGCCTTCTCGTACGAGCGGAGCGCGAAGCGGTCCTGATCCTCGCGGGAGAGTCCGGCCTTCGCCGCCGCCTTCTCGCCGCCGAGGCCCATGTGGCCACCGCCGTACGCGTCGACGAGGCCGTCGGTGAGGTTCGCGTCCTCCATCGCGTGCTCGCCGAGCGGCAGCCCTTGCCGCATGCCGCGCAGGAGGTACGGGGCGTTGGACATCGACTCCATCCCACCGGCGACGATGACCCCGTATTCGCCGGCGGCGATCTGGGATGCCGCGAGCATGACCGCCTTGAGGCCCGAGCCGCAGACCTTGTTGATCGTCGTGCACGGCACGCTGCGCGAGAGTCCCGCGCCGAGCGAGGCCTGTCGCGCCGGCGCCTGACCAACGCCTGCCTGCACCACGCTGCCCATGAAGACCTCTTCGATCGAATCGGCGGCGACCCCGCTGCGCTCGACAGCGCACCTGATGGCGATCGCACCGAGCTCCGGCGCCTTCAGCGGCGCGAGCCCGCCGAGGAACGCGCCGATCGGCGTCCGCGCGGCGCCGAGGATGACGCTGCGCTCACTCATCGGTCGACGTCGAGCAGGCGCTGCGCCAGGTGGCCGCGGTAGCTCCGGATCTCGTCCCGCAGCGCATGCAGCTCCGAGATGCGGCGGTCAACGGTGGAGAGGTGCACATCGAGGAGCTCGATGAGCCGCGGCAGGACCGTCCGGTTGCTGCGCTGCGTCTTGTAGATCCCCTCGAGCTCGCGCATCTCCTGCAGGGAGAGCCCGAGGACCTTCAGCTTGCGGATGAACTTCAGCCGGCGGACGTCGTCGTCGGTGTAGACGCGCGTGCCGCCTTCGAGCCGCTTCACGGAATCGAGCAGCCCGAGCTCCTCGTAGTAGCGGATCGTCCGCTCGGTCATCCCGACCTGCGCGGCGAGCTCGCCGATGCGGTAGCTCGCGGTGCCGGGGTCGTGCAGCGTCGCCCGCGCCATCTGGCCGCCTCCCGCTTCGCCAGTTCACGTG
>Ga0209474_10005307_pt1 | contig 10991 bp, 14 predicted proteins | sample GraSoiAngelo_145_FD_185902 | JGI IMG/M metagenome (GOLD analysis project Ga0209474, IMG submission 185902) | Grasslands soil microbial communities from the Angelo Coastal Reserve, California, USA - 14_1009_05_20cm (SPAdes) (version 2) | ecosystem: Environmental > Terrestrial > Soil > Grasslands... | reverse complement strand
GATCGCCATCCCGCAGTTCACGAGCCAGAAGGGCAAGGGCTACGACGCGCGCGTGATGCAGGACGCGCGCAACGCGGCCACCGCCGAAGAGGCGTACTTCAGCGACACGCTCACCTACTTCACCGGCAGCTGCGCGCTCCTGCCCGGCGTGAACCTCTCGCCCGGCGTGGTGTGCACGGCGACCGGCCAGGCCAACTCGTTCGTCATCCAGACGACCCATCCGCAGTCCACCAAGACCTGCACCTGGACCAGCAACACGAGCCCCAACCTGACCTGCTCGTAGGCCCGGCCCCCGCGCCCGGCGGGCCGCATTGGTCCGTGCCGCGGCGCGGGCTATAACGCTCGCCGATGCTCAGCGCCGGCGAGCTGCTCGTCCTGGCGGGGCTCGTGCTCGCGCTCTACGGGGCGCTCCGCCCGCTGCGCCGCTGGCTCGAAGCCCGCATCGCCCGTCTCCTGCGCGGCGGCTCCGCGCGCCGAACGCGGCGCGTGGTCATCCTCCGGCGGCGCGGCGACGGGAAGTTCGGGCGGGAGGATGGCCATGACGGATGACGTGCGCGCGAACGCGCCCGCCATGCTGGCGAGCGGCGTGGTGCTCGGCCTGATCGTCTTCTTGATCGCCGCGGTCTGGTCCTCGTTCACCATCATCCAGCCCGGGAGCGCTCAAGACGGTGGGGCAGGGGGCGGCCTGGCGCGTCCCGTGGATCACGCAGGTGCAGTCCTACCCGGTCGCGCTGCGCACCTACACCATGGTGGAGCGCTCCGCCGAGGGTTCTGCGCAGGGCGACGACTCGATCGACCTGCCTACCAAGGAGGGGCAGCACATCCGCCAGGACATCTCCGTCACCTACAACACGAGCCACGAGCGGGCGGGCGACGTGTTCCGCTCGTTTCGCGGCGCCGACATGGCCGACATCGAGCGCACCTTCGTCCGCCGCACGATCATCACCGTGTCGCAGAACGCCGCCGGGCAGATGTCGCTCACCGAGCTGATCTCGGCCCAGCGCGGCCAGCTGCAGAGCCGCATCCAGGACGACCTGCAGAAGGAGATGAACAAGATGGGCTTCGAGGTCGACAAGGTGAACCTGGGCGCGAGCCACCTCCCCGACATCATCGAGAAGCAGCTCCAGCAGAAGATGGCCGCGCAGCAGCAGGCGCAGCAGGCGGAGTACGAGCTGCAGCGCCAGCAGACGCTCGCCAAGGCGAAGGTGGCGGAGGCGGAGGGCGACGCGCAGTCGACCCTGGTCAAGGCCAAGGCGCAGGCCGAGGCGAACCGGCTCCTCCAGGAGTCGCTCACACCGCTCCTCATCCAGAACAAGGCGATCGACCGCTGGAACGGCTCCCTGCCCCAGTTCACCGGCGGCGGCGCGGTGCCCTTCCTGAACTTGAAAGAGCTCGGCGCGGGCGACGCGCACGCGGGCGCCGGGCGCTGAGCATCCTGTCTCGGCGCGCCCGCGAGCGCTTGCGTGAGCCGTGGCGAGCGTGTAGCAGCCGAAGCAGGTGTGCCGATGACGAGCCCCGAGGAGATCCGCCGCCGCATCGAGTCGGCGCTGCCCGGCGCCGAGGTCCAGGTCGCCGACACGACCGGCGCCGGCGATCACTTCGAGGTGCGCGTGCGGGCGGCGGCCTTCGCCGGCAAGACGCTCATCGAGCAGCACCAGATGATCTACGGGGTCCTCGGCACCCTCATGCCGGAGATTCACGCCCTGTCGCTGCGCACGGCAGCGGCGTAGGAGAGAGAGCGAGGATGGCCGACGTGCTGGACGAGATCGCGCGCGAGGTGCAGGACAACAAGGTCGTCATCTACATGAAGGGGACGCCGAGCTTCCCGATGTGCGGCTTCTCGGCCGCCACGGTGCAGGTGCTGAGAGAGGTCGGCGTGCCCTTCAAGGCGATCGACGTGCTCGCCGAGCCGGAGAAGCGCGAGGCGATCAAGCGCTTCTCCAACTGGCCGACGATCCCGCAGGTGTACGTGGGCGGGAAGCTCATCGGCGGGTGCGACATCGTGCGCGAGATGCATGCGCGCGGGGAGCTCGCGCCGCTGCTGCGGGCGGCGGTCGGGGGCTGACGCGGGCGAGCGCCGCAGGCCGCCGCAGGGCGCGATCCTCCAGCTCTCGGTGAGCCAGTAGTTGGCGAGCTTCTCGTACTCGCTGAGGACGATCTTGGCGTCGCGGCGGACGCGCCACCAGCGCGCGGCGGCGAAGGCGTCGTAGCGGGACGGGTGCATCGCGAGCGCGATGCCCGGGCCGAGGGCCTGACGGAGGATCAGGCGGGCGCGGCGGCTGTGGGCGCGGGAGGTGACCACGACGACGCGCCGGAGGCGGTGCGTGCAGGCCCAGCGGGCGATGGTGCGCGCCTCGCTGTCGGTGCTGATCCCCCGGCGGCGGAGCACGACGATGGCCCGCGAAGGGACTCCCAGCCCGCGGAGCGCCGTCACGGTGAGCTCGTCGTCCTCGGGCAGGCGCACGCCCCGGGCGTCCAGCGCCGCCTGGCCGGTACGCGCGACCTCGCGTGTCACCACCACGCGGGGGGCGAGGCCGGCGCGGTAGAGGTCGGCCGCCGCGAGCGTGCGGTCGGGGATGGAGCCCCCGAGGATGACGATCGCGTCGGCGCGCGGCGGGAGCGGGTCGGCCACCACCAGCATGCGCCCGGCGGCGAGCAGCGCGGCGGCCCCCACCGCCGCGAGCGCGACGGCGACCCCGAGCGCGGCCCGCATGCCGCGGCAGTGTCCCGACGCGGGAGGTGGATGTCAAACTAACGCGTCAGGATGACGACGCAGGCGTTCGCGCCGCGGCCCACCGTGTGCGCGAGCGCCACGCGCGCGCCGGGCACCTGGCGCGGGCCGGCCGCGCCGCGCAGCTGCCAGGTGAGCTCGACGACCTGGCCGAGGGCCGAGGCGCCCAGCGGCTCGCCCTTGGAGAGGAGACCGCCCGAGGGGTTGACCGGCAGCCGCGAGGACATCTCGCCGCCCCCGTCCCGCACCCAGCGGCCGCCGGCGCGTTTCGCGCACAGGCCCAGCTCCTCGGCGGAGAGGATCGCGCGCGCGGCGTCCGTGTCCTGCAGCTCGACCACGTGGAGATCCGCGGGGCCGAGGCCGGCCTCGGCCCAGGCATCGGCGGCGGCCATCTCGGTCGGCGTCGGGACGCCGTCGTCGGCCAGGCCGGAGAGGGGCGTGTGCTCGCCCAGCACCGAGCCGGCGTGGTGCGAGCGGAGCGCCGCGGCGGCGACGCGCACCGGCGTCGGCCGCGCCGAGAGCACGACGGCCGCGGCGCCCTCGTTCGGCGCGCACAGCATGAGCAGCCGGAGCGGCTCGCACACGACCGGCGAGGCCAGGATCTCCTCCACCGAGAGCGCCTTGCGGTACATGGCGTGCGGGTTCGCGACCCCGTGGCGGTGGTTCGTGGCCGACACGCGCGCCAGGTCCTCGAGCCGGACGTCGCTCTCGCGCATCAGGCGCTGGGCGCGGAGCGCGAAGTAGGCGGGCGTGGCGGCGAGCCCCGCCTCCTCGCGCCACGGCTCGAAGAAGCTCGAGCGGATGATGCCGCGCGGCATCTTCTCGAGCCCGAAGACGAGCACGCAGTCGTGGCGCCCGCTCGCCACCGCGGCCGCACCGAGGGCGAGCGCCGCGCCGCCGCTCGCGCAGCCCGCCTCGACGTTCACGATCGGCACACCCGCGAGCCCGAGGGCGGTCAGCACCTTGTGGCCGGCCGCCACGCCGCCGTAGACGGTGCCGCAGAAGGCGGCCCGGAAGGCGCCCCGCACGGCCCGGGCGTCGGCGAGCGCCTCGCGCACGGCGTGCATGCCGAGCGCGGTGAGGCTCTTCTCCGCGAAGCGGCCGAAGGGATGGAGGCCGACGCCGGCCACGTAGACCGGCCTCATGCCTCCTCGGGACGAAAGGCGTAGGAGAGGACGGCCGTGCCGTCATCGTCGGTGAAGAGCGGCTCGACGACCAGGCTGAGCGCGAGCCCGGGCCGCAGGCGCTCGAGACGCGACTCGGTGAGCCGCGCGATGACGCGCAGCCCGCCCTCCAGCTCGACGACACCGAAGCCGTACGGTACCTCGCCGCGGTAGCCGGGCGGGCGCGAGAGGACGGCGGTGTAGAGGTAGAGCCGCCCCGCGGGTCCGACGCGCGTCTCGCGCGCGTCGTCCGCGCCGCAGTACGGGCAGACCGGCGCGGCCGGGAAGCTGAGCTTGCCGCAGGCCACGCAGCGCGCGGCGAGGAGGCGCGGTCCGTCGCCCGCGCTCACGAACAGCCCTTCGCTGATCGCCCGTGTGGCGGGCATACGAGCGCACCATAGCGAACCGCGGGGGGTCGCGGTCAAGCGCCGCCGCCGCCGTCGGCGACGAAGGGCTTCCCCCACCGCTCGCGGAACGCGACCTCCGCCACCGGCTTCCGCCGTGTCGGCCCGAAGCGGTCGGCGGGATGGCCGAGCGGCACGATCGCGACCACCTCGACCGCGGCCGGCACGTCGAGGAGCGCCTTCACGTCGTGCTCGAAGCTCTTGTGGAGCGTGGTCAGCGTCGTGCCGAGGCCGAGCGCGCGCGCGGCGAGGAGCAGGTTCTGCACCGCGGGGAGGATCGAGGCGTAGGCGGCGACGGGCGAGAGGAGCGTGCCGTCGGGTCCGGCGATCGGCCCGAGCTGACGGTGATCGAGGCAGCAGACGATCAGCACGGGGGCCGCGGCGAGATCGGCCGCCAGCTCGCGCGCCGCGCGCATCATGCGCGCGTAGTGCGGGCGGCCGCGCAGGTCGCGGTCGGCGTCGGTCGCGGCCGTGACGCGCTCGCCCGCCTCCCAGGCTCCGCGGTAGCGGGTGGCGATCGCCGCGCGCGTCGCCGTCTCGCGCACGACGACGAAGAACCACGGCTCGGCGCCGCGCGCCGAGGGCGCGCGGGTGGCGGCCGAGAGGATGCGGCGGACCGCCGCGTCGGGCACGGGCTCCGGGCGGAAGCGGCGGAGCGCCCGCTGGGTGTCGACGACGGTGAAGAAGTCGAGCGGCGCCACGCCGGCCGCCGCGCCGCGTCGAGCATGGTCGCCGCCCCCGTCGCGCACTGGTCACGCCTACGGCAGGAGCACGGGGCTCGGCAAGCCCCGGCAGCAGAGCAGACTCTTAGCCCGCCGGCTCGAGCGTGGCCTCGACCTTCGGCGTGCCGAGCCCGTGCCAGTCGGTGAAGAAGCCGCCGCCCTGGGGCCGGAGCTTGAACGCATTGCCCAGCAGCGCCTCGGGGCTCAAGACACGCAGCCCCTTCCCCCACGCGGCCACGAAGCCGCGCGGGTACTCGTAGAAGGCGCCCTCCAGGAAGCGCAGCGGCAGCGCCTTCCCCTTGAGATCGTAGGTGGGCAGGTCGCCCACCAGCTCGCACGGCCCGCACGCGACCGGCGCGTTGACCCAGTCGTAGCTGCTGACGATCTTGGTCGTGGACAGCTTGTAGCCGGACTTCTGGATGTCGACGCGATAGGTATTGTCGCGGCGCAGCCGGAGGGTGGCCGGCGTGGTGACGGTGTACTGCTTGGTCCTGTCGAGGAAGTTCGTTCCGCGCTCGGACAGCGTCGGCACCACCGTGGCCGTCGCGCCCGGAGGATTCGATTCGAGGTCGACCTCTTGATACGGCCCGTGCAGCAGGGTCGCGCAGCCACCGAGCAACGCCAACGCGGACGCCAGGAAGAGCGGTTCGGGTCTCATGGCCCACCTCCTGCCGGTCGCCTGGACCGGCGCTGCATAGCTACTTCTTGCTGTTGCCGAGCACCATCTCCTTGAAGGTCTTGGCGACCGAGAAGCCGACCTTCTTGCGCGCCGGGATCTTGATCGGCTCGCCGGTCTGCGGGTTGCGCCCCGTGCGCGCCTTCATCTTGCGCAGGCGGAAGATGCCGAGACCCGGGATCTTGACCGACTCGCCCTTCTTCACGGTCTTGACCACGGTATCGATCATCGACGCGAGGATCTCATCGATGTGCTTTCGGCTCGCCCCGGTGCCTTCGGCGAGCTTCGCCACCAATTGCGCCTTCGTCATCAGCACCTCCTGGGGGGTTGGGGAAGCGGCGCGAACTTACGGCACCCCACATGCGGGTGTCAAGAAAACCCACGTCTACCAAGGACTCCGCGCGCGCGCGGCAGTGCGCGGTGTGTGCGCGCGGGCGGTGGCGGCGAGGCCGCCGTCTCCGCCTCGCTGCGCCGGCTCGGCCGGGTCCCCGGATGCGCGGGCGTGCCGGCCGAGAGGCGCCGCGACGGCGGCCCCGCCGCCATCGCCCGCGGGCCGCCACGTCCCGGCGTGTGGCGATGACTCATCACCTCCCAACGCTCGGTCACCTACCCCTCTGCCCCGCGGCGGTGCGGCGCCGGGTCGTGCAGCGGCGCGGCGGCCGCCCACGGGGGCGTGCGATCATGCAAACCTGCAAGTCGGGAACATGCAGGAGCGCCGGCGCACCCGTTGATATTCCTGAAGAATCATGGGGTTCCGTGGCACTTGAATTGCACCGCCGTCAACCGCCCCCCGGGCAAGCTGTGCAAGAGATCGGCACATCGACCGACGGCGTCCGTGACCGCCTCGAGCGCATCCTCGCCTCGTACGAGGAGATGGACCGGCGATTCTCGGCGGCTGGGGGGTTGGGCAGCCTGCTCAACCTCTACGAACAGGTCCGGCGCGAGCTCGAGCGCGTCTCCTTCGAGGAGCTCGATCGCATGACGCTCGAGATCAAGACGGTGATCGAGGCCCTGCTCAAGATGGACTACGAACTCCGCAAAGTCCACAACTTGAAGCTCGCCTTCGAGACCCGACCGCCGGGCGCCGGGGCGCTCGGGTGAGCGGAGCGAGCACCCAGGCATCTGCCATAGTGTCGCGCGCGTGCGCGATTCGTGCTTGCAACTCTGCAGCGGCCGCTCGTACAATGCCCGGGTTGATAGTGACATGCCGCGGGAGGTGATGGGCATGTCGCGCGGGGTGGCCACCACCGGCTCTCGTCGCTCGTCTGTCCGTCGGCTGGGGGCTGGCGCAAACCTTCCCGCGGCGTCCGCCGATTTGGTCGCAGCCATGGCAACCAGCAAGCTACCCGGCCCCGAGGGCCAGCAGAAGCTCGGCCCGCTGCCCGCGCGACCGCCCGCGCTCCGCTCCGAGCACGCCCCCGCGGTGCTCGTGGAGGAGAAGGTAATCGCCGAGATCACGCACGAGCTCGGGAACTTCTTCCACAAGCTGTACTACTGGTCCGACTACCTGAAGGAGAAGCCGGCGCGGAAGTCGGCGGACTCGACCGCCGCACAGATGCTCGAGCGCACGATCAAGAACCTCGAGGATTTCTTGAAGGTCTCGCTCGACTACTTCCATCCCACACAGCTCTCCTTCACCCGCATGGGGGTGAGCGAGCTGCTCGAGGGGCTGCTCTTCCAGGTGCGTGCGCAGCTCAACGGCACGCCGCTCACGCTGTCCGACGACGACGGGTGGCGGAGGGAGGACGCCGAGGTGCTGATCGATCCGGGGCACCTCTCGCGCGCCTTCGAGGTGGCGGTGCGGCGTCTGACGACGCACGTGGGGCCCGAGTCGAGCGTCACCGTCGCCATCGAGCGCAGCGCGCGCCGCGACCGTGCCGGGCTGGAAGTCGGCTTCCAGCTCCACCAGCCGAACGCACGGCGGAGGCCGGGATCGAGTGGGCGGTGGCGCAGAAGGTCGTGGCGCTGCACGGCGGAGAGCTCCTGGAGCGTAACGAGGGCGCGGAGGAGAAGAGCCTGGCGATCTTCTTTCCGCTGTGCCCGTAAACCGAGGTCAGGCAAATGGAAACGCGCATTCTCATCGTAGACGACGATCCCTTCATCTGTCGCCAGCTCGAGGAGCTCTACTCCTCGCAGCAGTACGCGGTGTCGAGCGCGCCAAACGCGCCCGAAGCGCTGCGCCTGCTGCAGGAGCACGAGTTCTCGCTCGCGGTCGTGGACTTGAAGATCCCCGGCACCGACGGCATCGGACTGACGCGTGAGATCCGCGACCGCTGGCCAGACCTCGACGTGATCATGATCACCGGCTACGCGAGCATCAAGGGCGCGGTCGAGGCGATCAAGCAGGGCGCGAGCGACTACATCACCAAGCCGTTCCAGAAGGAGGAGATCCTCCTCGCCACCGAGAAGATCCTCGAGAAGCGGCGGCTGCTCGACGAGATCAGCTACCTCCGCAGCCAGCTCTCGGACCGCTACAGCTTCGCCAACATGGTGAGCCGCAACCGCGTCATGCACGAGATCTTCGAGACCATCGGCGTGCTGGCGCAGAACGACGCGACCGTCCTCATCTACGGCGAGTCGGGCACGGGCAAGGAGCTCGCCGCGCGCGCCATCCACTTCCAGGGCAAGCGCAAGGGCGGCCGCTTCGTCGCCATCAACTGCGCGGCCTTCCCGGACACGCTCCTCGAGAGCGAGCTCTTCGGCTACGAGCGCGGCGCCTTCACGGGGGCGGTCCACGACCGGGTGGGCAAGATCGAGCTCTCCACCGCCGGCACGCTCTTCCTCGACGAGATCGAGAGCATCTCGCTCAACATGCAGTTGAAGCTCCTGCGCGTGCTCGAGGAGCGCGAGGTCGAGAAGCTCGGCTCCAACCGCCGCATCAAGGTCAACATGCGGATCATCACGGCCACCAACATGGAGCTGGCGCAGGCGGTGGCCGAGGGCCGGATGCGCGAGGACTTCTACTACCGTATCAACGTGGTGCCGATACGCATCCCGCCGCTGCGCGAGCGCATCGAGGACATCCCGCTGCTGGTCGGCGAGTTCCTGCGCAACAGCGAGATGGCGCGCGAGAAGGGCATCAACCGCGTCTCCAACAAGGCCCTTGCGCAGCTCATGAGCTACTCGTGGCCGGGCAACGTGCGCGAGCTCGGTAACGTGATCGAGCGCGCCATCCTGCGCACGAGCGGGGCCGTCATCCGCGAGGTCGACCTGCCCGGCCACAGCGGGGTCGGCAAGGAGGTGGCGAACGGCAACGGCCGCCACACGAACTACGACTACGAGGTGCCGCTCAAGGAGTACCTGCGGCGCGCGGAGAAGGACTACCTGGCGCGCGTGCTGCGCAAGTATCGCGGCGGCATCAACCTCTCCGCCAAGCACGCCCTGGTCGACGCGGCGACGCTGCACCGCAAGATGAAGCTCCACGGGCTGCGCCGCGAGGAGTACCGGCTGCGCGGCAAGGCCGAGGGGCCGGAAGCGCTGGCGAGCGGCAGCTGAGCGTCCAGCACGCCGGCGCCCGGCACCGCGCATTCTCTGCCTGATGCCGTGCGGTGCGGCGAGACCGGCGGGCATCGATCGCGTGCGGCTGCACGATGCGGCCGCCGCGCAAGGTCGCCGCTCGGACATACCCCGTCCGGACGGCGCCGGCGGGGCGAGGAGCGCGCCTGAACGAGGACTGCAGGGGTGCGAGAGAAGGGCAGATTCCAATGGCGCCTTGCAGTACAAAAGCGCTGAGAAATCAGGAACTTCTGCTGCACATGGGGCGCTCTCATGGCACTGAAATTGCAGCCGGCCTGACGCCTCATGCCCGCTCTCGCGCCGCTTTCGGATACGCGCGTTCAGGATCGCCACTGGTACGTGGCCCGCAGCAAGGCGCGCAAGGAAGACTACGCGGTGCAGCAGCTCGAGCGGCGCGGGGTTCGGGTTTTCCTGCCCCGCATCCTCGAGTGGGCGCGTGACGAGGTAGCACCCCTCTTCCCGGGCTACCTCTTCGTTCACATCGCGCTCCTCGAGCAGTACTACCACGTGGTCTGGACGCCCGGCGTGCGCAGCTTCGTCGCCTTCGGCGCGACTCCCACCCCGGTGCAGGACAGCGTGATCTCGTTCATCGCGGCGAGCGCGGGCGAGGGCGGCGTCATCCGGCCGCTCGCGCCCTTCAGGGCGGGGGACCGGGTGCAGATCAGGAGCGGCCTGCTCGCGGGGCTGGTCGCGGTCGTGCAGCGGCCCTGCTCCGGGCGCGGGCGGGTGCAGATTCTCCTCGACTTTCTCCGGCAGGGCGCAACCGTCGAGTTGCCGGTCGGATTGGTGGACCGCGTTTGATGGCGACGCGCCAGCAGGCGCGGCGGCGAAGCCCGGTGATCGGCCGGGCGAGATGAAGGGGCGACCAGGAATTCCCGCCAGGACGGGCATGGGCGGAGCCATGGACACCGGCATGCATCCCAAGGCTCTCGGCCAGGCGCTCATCGCGCTCGGCGCTCCCCTGACGCTCGGCACCCGCTGGGCCCTCGCCGTGACCGCTGCGGCGCTATCGTCCTCCGCATCGGGCGCGAGGAGGAAGCGCTCGCGCGCACCTTCCCGGACTACCTTCGCTATGCCACCACGACGAAGCACATCGTTCCCTTTGCATTTTGACGACACCGCCGCCGGGGCGCCCGCCCGGGCCGGCAGCCGACACACGGCTCGCCTCGCCCTGGCGGCGTGGGCAGCGGCCGCCTACCTGGTCTACTGGCTCGGCTACCTCGGGCTTCGATGATCGACCTCGTCCGCCTCGTGCTCGCGCTCGCGGCCGCGACCGCCGCGGGGCTCCTCGCGCTGCGCGCCCTGCGCGCGCTGCCGGCCGCCCCGTCCGAGCGCCTGCTCGCCGGGCTCGCGGTCGGCCTCGGTCTGGGGAGCATGACGGCCCTCGGGCTCGCCGCCGCGGGCCACCTCCGCGCGACGCCGATCGCGGTCGTCGGCGCTGCCGTCCTGGTGGCGGGCGGCCGCGAGCTCGCGCGCGCCGGCCGCGCCCTCGAGGCGCGCGCTCTCGGGCGGGTCTGGCCGCTCGTCCTCGTGTGCGCGCTCGTGCTCATCGCCGAGGTGCCCGCCATGCTGGCGCCCCCGGTGGGCGGCGACCAGACGAAGTACCAGCTCGTCTACCCGCGCCTCTACGCGCTCGCCGGCGGCCTCGTGCCGACGCCGTGGAGTTTCTGGGGGCAGATGCAGTTCCTGCCCAACTTCGTCTTCGCGCTCGGCTTCGCGGCCAGCGGCGGCGCGCTCGCCCGGCTGCTGAACGGCGCCATGGGTGTCGCCGCCGCACTC
>Ga0209474_10005306_pt1 | contig 10991 bp, 10 predicted proteins | sample GraSoiAngelo_145_FD_185902 | JGI IMG/M metagenome (GOLD analysis project Ga0209474, IMG submission 185902) | Grasslands soil microbial communities from the Angelo Coastal Reserve, California, USA - 14_1009_05_20cm (SPAdes) (version 2) | ecosystem: Environmental > Terrestrial > Soil > Grasslands... | reverse complement strand
ACCACGATCGGCGTCGTCTCGAAGCTGCCCAGCGTCGTCGAGCCGTGGGTATACACCCCCCGCGCGACCAGACGCCGGACGTTCGTCGTGTTGATCGTCTTGAGGGGAGAGAAGCGGTTGTTCCAGTAGTTGTGCCCGTACATCAGCCAGTCGCCGGCCGCCGCGGCGTTCACCAGCATGTCGTTCGTCACGACCGCGTTGGCCGTGGGAAAGGACCCCGGATTCGAGACTCCTCCCGACCCCTGCCCGCACAGCGGTGCCGCGACGAGCGCCGCAACCAGTGGCGTCGCGGACCATCGAGCCCGATACCTCATACCCACCTCCGTTGAAAGACGAATCCTACTCCCCCGCACCGAGCGAAAGCCCCACGTACAGGTTGCGTCCGGGAGCGGGCTCATAATAGCGCCCCGCAGTCGCGTTGATAACCACCGAGCCGACGTAGGCCCGGTTGAACAGGTTGTTGCAGCCGAGGAAAGGGCTCAGCCGCACGCTCCCTGCCGTTCCGCTCCACCCCAGGCGCACGTCGGTCGTCCACCAGGGACTGGTGGACGTGTTGAGAGTGTCGTTCACGAAATAGCCCGAGGAGTGTGTCTCCTCCACCTCCACCCAGCCACTCGAAGCGAACGCCGGATGCGCCGCCAGCACCAGGTGCAGCCAGTGCTGCGGGATGCCGGGGATCGCTCGACCGTCAAGCACGTACGCCCCCGTCTGGTAGCTCGTGTAGCGGAAGTCCGAGTAGGTCCAGGTCGTGATCAGATTGACACCCGGCGCGACTGCGAGCTCGGCGCCGAGCTCCACGCCGCGGTGGCGCGAGCGGCCGGCGTTTCGGAAAAAGACGCGGCCGTTGGACGAGGGAATCTGATAGCCGATCAGCTCGTCCCGCACTTCCGCCTGGAACAGCGCGATCGAGTAGTTCAACCGGCCGGCCACGTCGCCGCGGACCCCGACCTCGAAGTTCGTGGCCTTCTGGGGTTGCAGATCGGGATTGAATCCACCAGCGGTATCGGGCCGGTTGGTGAGCTCGGTGGTGGTCGGCGTTTCGAACGACGTGCCGACGTTGCCGTACACGGTGACGGCGTCCGACGGCGTCACCGCGACCCCGACCGTGCCGGAAAGCGCTCGCATCAGGCGCCCGCCCGAATCGTCGGGATTGCTCCCCGTGATGAGCCGATCGTTCACGGCAAAGTCCACCCAGTCGTAGCGCACCCCCCCGGTGACCGACACGTGAGGCGCGAGCTGTAGCGCGCCCTGCACGAACGGCCCCACCTCCGTCACGTGCTCGATCTGGTCGAGCTGACGCGCGGTGTCGTTCGGCTGGGGCGAGGTCCCCATATAGCTGACGTTCAACCGATCATCCCGCTGGCGCTGGAAGTCGAGTCCGGCCGTGATCCGAGGGGCGAGGGTGCCCAGCGTGAACGGTCGACTGAAGTTGACGCGGGCACCGTAGTCGAAGCGCCGCAGCGTGATGTATGCGAACGTCTGTGGGTTGGTGAGGTGCCGGGTGAATCCAAACACGCTGAGGGTGAGATCCCCACCGTCCGCCAGACCCCTATGCAGCGTCACGGCGCCCTGCCCCTGCGTGACATCCTTGCCCGCATTACGAGTGAGATTGGCCTGGGCCGCCGAGTCCGGGTTCAGCGCCAGCTCGCCCGCGTTCAGGGCCCCGGGATTGTCGGCCCGCGGGTCCCACCCCACGTTTGCCGTGGCCGCGAGCGACCAGCCGGAGGAGAGCGGCAAGCGCCAGCGCGTGTTCAGATTCCGGAGGTCGGCGCTCGAGTGCTGACGCTGCCCCGTATAGTCCAGTCGCGAGGCCGTCACCAGGCCGCTGCCCGCGCCCAGCCGGAATGCCGTGCTCGTCTGCCACTTACTCCAGTTGCGGGCGAGGTCCCGATCGAAGCTGCCGAACAGCACGCGTGTGTCCTCCCGCACGCCCTGGGGCGGCGCCGGATCGGTCCAGATGCTGATCACGCCGCCGGTCGCGTTGCCGAACAGCGCCGACGACGAGCCGCGCAGCACCTCGATCCGGTCGGTCTCCCCCAGCTCCAGGTTCGTGAGCTGCCCCGTGCCGTCGGGCAGGGTCTGCGGAATGCCGTCCACCAGCACCTTGATGCCCCGCACAGCGAACTGCGCGCGCGCCCCGAAGCCGCGGATCGAGATGCGCTGGTCGAGCGAAAAGTTGTAGCGGTTCGCCGCGTACACCCCGGGCACCGACACGAGCGCCTCATCCAGCCCCCACGTGGGCCGGGCCCGGCTGATGGCGGGCTTCTCGACGAGCTGCACGGCCTGCGGGATGCGATTGATCGGCGGGTTGGCCCGGGTCACCGAGACCACGGCCGGCGGCAGCGTGTACACCTTCAGGCTGTCGGTCGGCTGCGGCGGCCGGGCGGTCGTGTCGCGCTGCTGGGCCGCGGCCGCAACGGACCATATGCCGCACAGCGCGGCGAGCACGGCTGCCTTCACTTCGGCGGGCGCAACATGCGGTTCCAGCGGATCCGGAGCGGGTCGGTCGCGATGCTCAGATAGAGGATGAGCGGTTTCCCCACGATGTGGGCCCGCGGCAGAAATCCCCAGAAGCGGCTGTCGTAGGATTCGTCGCGGTTGTCCCCCATCACGAAAAAATGCCCCAGCGTCACGACCACCGGGCCCCAATTATGCGTGGTAGGGTGGTAGTGCGCGGTATCGCGTCCGATGTAGTATCGCAGCTGCCAGGCCCGCATCTGCTGCAGCCGGAAATCCGGATCGGCTTCGCTGCCGCCGGCGAGATGCAGCGCGTACGGCTCGTCCAGTGGCTTGCCGTTGCGGTACACCGTGTCGCGTACCATCCGCAGCGTGTCGCCGCCGGCGCCGATCACCCGTTTCACGATGTTCAGGTTGGGCGTCGAGTCTTCGACCGAGCGGAATACGACGATACCGCCCCGCTCCGGCTCGGCGTAACCGGGCACGCGCAGAAACCGGAGCCCCGTGCCGGGAATCTCCAGCTCGCCACCGTAGATCGCCTTGTTGACGAACAGGAAGTCGCCGACCAACAGCGTGTTCTCCATGCTGGCCGAGGGAATGCGGAACGCCTCGATCAGGTAGGAGCGCAGCACGATCCAGATGAGCACGGCCACGACGATCGAGGTGTCCCACCCCTTGGCCCACTTGTGGAAGGCCCGCCACAGCTCGCGCAATCGGTTCATGGAGACCGCAAGCTAGAGGCCGCTCGAAGTTCGGGCAACCGCACGTTCCGCCCGTTTCTTGGTATAATTGAACTCCCATGAGCGATGCCAAGGCGCCGCGCCGCGCGCCCCCCCCGCTGCTCGACGCCCTCGGCAAATTGTGCAGCGAGGGCAAGCAGCTCGCGGACTACCTCTGGCAAGTCCCCAAAGACGAAGCGGCGCGCCAGCAGATCGTCGCGATCCTGGACCAGATCGCCGCCGAGGGCACCAAGCAGGGGCGCAAGGAGATGCCGCGCATCTGCGCCGAGCTCAAGACCGCCGCCCAGGCGAGCCCCAGCCCGCAGCAGGTGGATCTGCTGGTGAACGGCTTCGATCGACTCATGCACCTTTGGCAGGCCTCGAAATCGGGCCTGTTGTGACCGAGTCCACGAGCGGCGCCGCTCCGCCCCCCGCCGCCCGCAATACAACGCTCGACCAGCTGTGCATCAACACCGTCCGCACCCTCGCCATGGATGCGGTACAAAAGGCGGACTCCGGTCACCCCGGCACCGCCATGGCTCTGGCACCGCTCGCCTACGTGCTGTGGCAACGCCATCTGCGGTATCACCCCGCCCACCCGGACTGGCTCGGGCGCGATCGCTTCGTGCTCTCGGCGGGACACGCGTGCATCCTGCTCTACGCCGTCCTGTATCTCACGGGCTACGACCTGTCGCTCGCCGACATCGAGCAGTTCCGCCAGTGGGGCAGCCGCACGCCGGGCCACTCCGAGCACGGGCTCACCCCGGGCGTCGAGGCCACCACCGGCCCGCTCGGTCAGGGCGTCGGCAACGCCGTGGGGATGGCGCTCGCGGAAGCCCACCTCGCGCAGCTGTTCAACCGGCCGGGCCACGCGGTCGTCGATCACTGCACCTACTTCCTGGCTTCCGACGGCGATCTGATGGAAGGCGTCTCGCACGAGGCCTGCTCCCTCGCCGGGCACCTGAAACTGGGCCGCCTGATCGGCATCTACGACGACAATCGCATCACGATCGACGGCAAAACCGATCTGACCTACTCGGACGATGTCGCCAAACGGTTCGAGAGCTACGGCTGGCACGTGCAGCGTGTGACGGACGGCAATGACCTCGGCGCGCTCGACGCCGCACTCGCCGCGGCGCGGCGCGTGACCGACCGGCCGTCGCTCGTGATCGTGCGCACCCACATCGCCTTCGGTAGTCCCCACAAGCAGGACACCCCAGAGGCCCACGGCGCCCCGCTCGGCGAAGAGGAGGTGCGGCTCACCAAGCAGCAGCTGGGTTGGCCCAGCCTCGAGCCGTTCCACGTCCCCGACGCGGCGCTGGCACAGTGGCGCCGCGCGGAGGAGCGGGGGGCCCGCCTCGAAGCCGAGTGGCAGACGAAGTACGACGCCTACCGCAGGGCGCACCCCGACCTCGCCGCCGAGCTGGAGCGGCGCCTCGCGGGTCGGCTGCCGGACGGCTGGGACGATGGACTCCCCGAGTTCACCCCCAAGGAGGCGCAGGCCACGCGCGCCGCGTCGGGCAAGGTCCTGAACGCCCTGGCGGCGAAGCTCCCCGAGCTGCTGGGCGGGTCCGCTGATCTCGCGGCCTCGACCAACGTCGTATTCAAGAACGGCGGCGACGTGGCCGCGGGCAGCTGGGACGCGCGTAACGTGCATTTCGGCATCCGCGAGCACGCCATGGGCGCGATCCTGAACGGGCTGGCCCTGCACGGCGGCGTCCGGCCCGTAGGATCGACCTTCCTGATCTTCTCCGACTACATGCGACCGCCCATCCGCCTCGCGGCGCTGTGCGGGCTGCCCGTGATCTATGTCTTCACCCACGATTCGATCGGACTGGGGGAAGACGGCCCGACCCACCAGCCGATCGAGCAGCTCGCGTCGTTACGCGCGATCCCCGACCTCGTGGTGCTCCGGCCAGCGGACGCGACCGAGACCGTCGAAGCGTGGCGCGCCGCCATCCGCCATCAGGGCGGCCCGGTGGCGCTCGTGCTCACACGGCAAAAGGTCGGGGTCATCGACCGCACCCGCTACGCTCCCGCCAACGGACTGAGACTCGGCGCCTACGTGTTGGCCGACGCACCGGCGGGCAAGCCGGCGGTGGTGCTCATGGGCAGCGGGTCGGAAGTGGGGCTGGTGCTGGGGGCCTACGAGCGGCTCAGCGCGGCGGGAATCGCCACGCGGGCCGTGAGCATGCCGTCGATGGAGCTGTTTGCGCGACAGCCGCAGGAGTACCGCGACGCCGTAATCCCACCGGGCGTGGGCGCGCGCATCGCCGTCGAAGCCGCGAGCCCGCAGTCCTGGTACCGCTGGGTGGGCGACCGCGGCGTCGTGCTCGGTATCGAGCGGTTCGGCGCGTCCGCTCCGTATCAGCGGATCTATCAGGAGTTCGGGCTGACGGTCGAGAACGTGGTGGCGAAAGCGAGAGAACTGCTGCGCGAGACGTAGGGGCGCAGCATGCTGCGCCCCTACACTTGACCCAGCCGATGCAGAATCTCCCGCGCGGCTTCTCTCCCCGACTTCACGCACGCCGACACTCCTGCTCCATCGAACCCCGCTCCGGCGATCGCCAACGGCGCAAGCCTGGTCAGGCGCTCCCGCACCGCCGCCACGTGCCCGGCGTGTCCCGGCTTATAGCGCGGCAGGCCCCGCGGCCACGTGAACGCGCGACTCCACAGCGGGCTGCCCCTGATTCCGAGGATGCCGGCGAGCTCGGCATGTGCGGCCGCGGCGGGATCGCCGTCCACCGGACCGACGAACGCCCGGATCAAGGCGTGACCGCGCGGCGCGCGACCCGGATACTTGAGCCAGGAGTACGAGCAGGCGCGCACCGCGGCCCCACTCTCCCCCCACTCTGCCGCGGACACGAACCCCGTCCCGGCGGGCGCCGCCGCGAGCTGGTCGCTCCGGTACGCGAGCGAGACGGTGGTGCTCGGGTAGTAGATCACGTCGTCCAGGTGGCGGGCGGCGGGCACACCGGCCCCCGTCACGAGTCGCGCCGCGGCCCACGCGGGCAGCGCGAGGATCACCGCCTCCGCTTCCACGGTCGATCCGCCGTTCAGCGAGAGTCTCCACCCGCGCGTCGCGGGCGCGAGGCCGGTGACGCCCTGAGCCGGTCGGAAGACGGGGGCCAGGCGGGCGACCAGCGCCTCCACGAGGTCCAACATGCCGGTCGCGAAGCTGCGGAATCCGAACTGTAGGGGCGCAGCAAGCTGCGCCCCTACATCTGACGGGATCTGGATGCCCAGCAGCGCGGCCGCCTGCCCCTCGGCCAACGGCTCGAGCCGCCGGCCGGTCCACAACGACGACCCGCTGGCGAGCTGATCGACCAGTCGCCCGCCGATACCGGCGTCGCGCGCCAGCTCCTGGATATCGGGCTCGGCTGCGAGGAATCCGTCGGGCCCGCCTTCGACCACGAAGCCGTCTTTCTCACCGGGCCCACCGGGCCGCTCGGTCACGACCATTCCACCCGGCCGGCGCTCCGCGTCCAGCAGCGCCACGTTCGCTCCCGCCCGCGACAGCTCCCAGGCGGCCGCGAGGCCCGCGAGGCCCGCGCCCGCCACCACCACCGTGGCGCTCACAGCCATCCCCGGCCGGCGGCCGTATCGTGGGCGAGCTCCGCGATCGCGGCCACGAGCAGCGGGTCGTCGTTGAGCGACCCCGTGCGCTCGAGGTGCGCGCCCAGCCGCCCGGCGAGGTCCCGGTACACGATGTCCACGTCGTACAGCACTTCGACGTGGTCGCTCACGAACCCGATGGGAACGATCAAGAACGCCCGCCGACCCTTGCCCGCGAGATCGGTCATCAGGGCGCCCGCCTCGGGCCCGAGCCAGGGCTCCGGCGTGGCGCCGGCGCTCTGATAGGCGAAGTGCCACACGTTCAGTCCGGCTCGCTGTGCCACGGCCGCGGCGCTCGCCCGCAGCTCGGCCGGGTAGGGATCGCCGCTCGCGAGAATCCGCTCGGGGAGGCTGTGCGCGGTGAACAGCACCTGCACCGCGGCGGGAGATGGGAACCGCTGGAGGGCCTGCGTCACGCGACCGGCGACGGCGGTGAGAAAATTCGGGTGCTCGCCCCAGCTCCGCACCAGCGCGACGTCGATCCGCCCGGTGGTGGCGGCGAGCAGCTTCTGCTGATACGCGCCCACCGACATCGCCGAATAGTGCGGGGCCAGCACGATCCCCACCAGGCGCCGCTGGCCCGCCGCGACGATCTGCTCGACGGTGTCGGCGATGTAGGGACGCCAGTGACGCATGCCGACGCGCACCGCGAAGCGGTCGCCCAGCAATCGCTGGACCCCCGCCGCCTGCGCTTCGGTGCGCTCGCGCAGCGGTGAGCGACCGCCGATCCGCGCGTAGCGTGCCTTGACCTCCGCCACGAACTCCGGGCTCACCGACCGACCGCCGCGCACGTCGAGCAGGTACGGCTCGACGTCGTCCAGACTGTCCGGTCCACCGTACGCCATGAGGAGTACGGCGATGGCGTCGCGCTCAGCCGCCATGCACCCACTCCACCACCGCCTGCAGGGCTTCGATCGGCGTCTCGGGGAGCACCCCGTGGCCCAGGTTGAAGATGTGTCCCGGCCGCCCGGCGGCGCGGGCCAGGATGTCCCGCGTCTGGCGCTCGAGCTCCGCGCGCGGGGCGAGCAGCGCCACCGGATCGAGGTTCCCCTGGATCGACGCGCGGCCAATCCGCTGCCACGCGACGTCCAGGGGGATGCGCCAGTCGACGCCGATCACGTCGCCCCCCGCTCGGGAAAAGTCCGCGAGCAGTCCGGCGGTGTCGGTGCCGAAGTGGATCACGGGCACACCCGACGCGGCGGCCAGCTCGAGCGCCCGCTGGCTGTGGGGAAACACGTACGTCGCGTAGTCGGCCGGGGAGAGACAGCCCACCCAGCTGTCGAACAGCTGTAGCGCCCGCGCGCCGGCGCGGGCCTGGGCGGCCAGATAGGCTCCCACCAGCTCCGCGAGCCGCTCGAGCAGCTGGTGCCACGCCCGCGGCTCCGAGTACATGAACCGCTTGGTGAGGGTGAAGGTCCGCGTGGCGCCGCCCTCGATCGCATAGCTCGCTAGGGTGAACGGCGCGCCCGCGAAGCCGATCAGCGGCACGTGGGGAGGCAGGGCCCGCGCCGCGAGCCGGACCGCCTCCAGCACGTAGGCGAGGTCGGTCGCGGGATCCACCGGCGGCAGCGCCAGCACCTGGCCCGCCTCGCGCACGGGCCGGGTGATCTGCGGGCCCTCGCCGGCCGAAAACGTCAGGCCCAGGCCCAGCGGCTCGAACGGCAGCAGGATGTCGGCGAACAGGATCGCGGCGTCTACGCCCAGGCGCTCGATCGGCTGCAACGTGACCTGGGCCGCGAGCTCCGGCTTGTGGCACAGCTCGAGCAGCGAGTGCTTCTGCCGCAACGCACGGTATTCCGGCAGGTATCGCCCCGCCTGCCGCATGAACCATACGGGTGTGACGTCGGTGGGCTCCGCCCGGCACGCCTTGAGAAAGCGGCTGTCGTCAGGAGCGGGGGGCAATCGGCTCGCGCGCGTCCATCACACCCGGCACACCGGGAGGAGCGACGAGGACCGTGTCGCCCTCGACCTTCACGCGATAGGTGGCGACCGGCAGGGACGGTGGTCCGCCCAGCACCTGGCCCGTCTCGAGCGAAAACACGCCTTCGTGCCAGGGGCACGTCACCGCGCAGCGCTTCGCGTCGACCGTGCCTTCCGACAGGCTGGCGCGCGCGTGGGTGCAGCGGTTGGCGATGGCGTGCACGGTGCCCTGCACGTTGAAGAGGGCCACGGCATCCCCGCCCACGTACACGCGCCGGCTTGTGCCGGCGGGCAGGTCGGCCAGCGTCACCACGGGCGTGTAACCGTCCGCCCGCGTGGGCCGGCGCGAAACCGCCTGCGCCGATCCCGCTCCGCCGAGCGTGTCCAGCATGTCCCAGAGCGACATCTGGACGCAGGTGAACGTCGGCGTGTCGCGCAGCGTATAGGACGACGCCTTGCTCTCCCGCAGCTCCATCACCAGGTCGAGAAAGTCGGCCGGGTTGTCGCCCTCGAAGGCGACGATGAACTCCTGGTCGTCGAGCCCGTAGGAATAGGTCGTATTGAGCCGGATCGACGGGTACTGCCGCCCGATGCGCACGTGTTCGTCCATCATCCCCTGCCGTTCCGCTTTGGGCAGCAGGTACCACGCGCGCGTCTTGATGAAGGGGTACACGAACAGGTAGCGGGCATCGCTCGGCCGGATGACGAGGCGGGACGGTTGCCCCACGCCCGGGGCTTCGGGAAACTCGTAGATCGACCGCCGGGTCATCGCGAGGTAGCTGTAGGGAACCGCGAGATAGGCCCCGAGATCCGTGCGGTTGAGCGCCGTCTGCAGCGCCACCAGGGAATCCAGGTCCTCCGCGACCTGCCACAATAGGAAATCACAATCGCCGCGGATACCGACGAGCCCGTACGGGCGTAGCAGCAGCCGGCCGGCGAAACTCTCGATCGTCTCGCCGAACTCGAGCTTGGCGCTCGCTTGCCGCTCGGCCGGGAGCCGGCGCCACGCGCTGTCGAGCTTGTAGAAGGCGAAACGGACGACCTGGCGCTTCTCGGAAGGCTTCGTGCTCATGGCGGCAATCTACCTTCTTCGCGTCGCTCTTTTATCACTTTCCGCACGATCCACACCCCAAGCCCGCCGAAGATCAGCACGGGGGTGAGGGCGAGAATCACGGCCGCCCAGAAGTAGAGCAGCTCCAAGTGCGGGTCGTCGCCCCCGTGCAGCAGGAGCAGGGTGGCGAGCGTCATCGACCGAGGAAGCGCTTCAGGTGGCGCAGGTAGTAGCTGAGCGCCGCCGCCGCCGCCGCGGAGGCGACGGCCATGACGAGCGTGACGCCGTCTCCCGATTCCCGGTAGCTCCAGCCCGCCCACAGCGCGAAGCCCGCGCAGAACACGACGGCGGTGCCGATGAGCAGGCGGTGGAAGGGAATCATGGCCGGTGCCTAGGCGGCGACCTTGTCCACCACCATGAGCGTGAGCAGCGCCGGGAGGTACGCGATCGACACGACGAACAGACGCCAGGCGCGCGCGGTGGTGGCGGCGCGCGTCATCGCGACCGACGCGCCCGCGTACGCGAGCCCCAGCGCCAGCGCCCCGAAGAAATACAATCCGCCCGTGACGCCGAGCAGTGTGGGCAACAGGCTCACCGGGAGGAGCGCCGTGGCGTACAGCAGGATCATGCGACCGGTGTGCCGCCCGTCCGCGTCCGAGACCGACAGCATCGCCAGGCCGCCGCGCCGGTAGTCCTCGCGGTAGATCCAGGCGAGCGCGAGGAAGTGGGGCAGCTGCCACAGGAACAGGATCCAGAACAGCGCCGCCACGGCCGGCCCCAGGGCCCCACCCGCCGCCGTCCAGCCGCCCACGATCGGTAGGGCGCCCGGCACCGCGCCAACGAGCGTATTGAGGGTCGTGGTGCGCTTGAGCGGCGTGTAGAGCAGCACGCAGCTCGCGAGGGTGAGCGCGGCGAGCCCCGCCGTGAGGAGATTGACGCGGAGGGCGAGATAGGCGACGCCGGCCACCGAGATGACCGCCGCGAACACAGCGGCCGCGCGCGGGCTCACCCGCCCCGACGGCAGCGGGCGATCCTGGGTGCGCCGCATGCGCGCGTCGACGTCGCGCTCGCGCCACTGGTTGAACGCGTTGGTTCCCGCGGCGACGAGCGCCACGCCGATCAGCGTCTGCAGCAGCAGCCCGACGTCCACACCGGTCCCCGAGCCGAGGTAAAACCCGGCCGCGGCGGTGAGCACCACCAACTGCGTGATACGCGGCTTCGTCAGCTCG
>Ga0209474_10005305_pt1 | contig 10993 bp, 10 predicted proteins | sample GraSoiAngelo_145_FD_185902 | JGI IMG/M metagenome (GOLD analysis project Ga0209474, IMG submission 185902) | Grasslands soil microbial communities from the Angelo Coastal Reserve, California, USA - 14_1009_05_20cm (SPAdes) (version 2) | ecosystem: Environmental > Terrestrial > Soil > Grasslands... | reverse complement strand
GACGATATCGATCTTCATCTGAAAGAAACGTCCAGCGCTCACCGCCCAACGTCCGACGCCGAATTGTAGCGGCGGTCTGCGACCGCCGAAATAACGGACTGCGCTCACAGAGCGCCGCTACAGAAACTATTCCACAATCTCCAACATGGCTCGTTGACCATGGCGGGCAGCAGAACTGGCGAGCAACGCCCGAATAGCGTGGATCGTCTGGCCGCCGCGGCCGATCACACGCCCAACATCCCCGCGTCGAAGTTGCAATTTAAAGATAGTCGTCCTGCCACTTGGAATTTCCGTCAGCACCATATCGTCAGGAAATTCAATGAGCTGTCGAATGACAAACTCGAGGAATTCTCTCATTCGTAAAAAACTAATCACGAATGGAGATGAATACACACGAATTTTTGAGGGGTTGAACCAATGCTGTAGTGTCCCCTGCTCCTAGCGGATTAGATCTTCGTATCTGCGCTGAGGACAAATCACCCTACAGCAGAGTGAAAATGAAGCCCAGTCGTTAGCTGGAACTCTCAGTTGGAGCCGGCGGAGGTACAACTTCCTCTTGCGTCGATTGTGAGCTCTCTTGTTCTGATTGCGACGACGGCTCGGCGGCAGTTGTCATTTTCTTATTTCTTTTTATCAAGCTGCGCACTGTGTCTGACGGCTGGGCGCCTTTGCTGATCCAGAATTCAGCCCGTTCCACGTTCAACGAGCTATTGTGACCAGGTTTTTTCGGATCGTAGGTGCCGATCACCTCGATAAATTTTCCGTCGCGCGGGCTGTGGCTGTCGGCCACGACCACCTTGTAATACGGGCGATTTTTCGCGCCCTCCCTGCGTAATCTAATTGAAACAGCCATAATAAAGAATATAAGTTAAAAACGTTAAAAAAATTGTAACGGTATGTCGAGTAGAGATCTAGCGATGTAACTGTTGTAACCCTTTTAACATTTTTTTCATTTTGCCCGCGTTTTTCATCATCTTGCGCATCTGCTCAAAACGCCGCAGCAAATCGTTCACCTCCGTGACAGTGCAGCCGCTGCCGCGTGCGAGGCGCTGCCGCCGCCGCGCATTCAGAATGTCAGGGCGCGCCCGCTCTTCGTTTGTCATCGAAAGCACGATGGCTTCCGTGCGCTTAAGCTGCTTCTCGTCAATCGAGAGGCCCTGCACATTACTCATGCCGGGCAACATGCCAAGAATATTCTCCAGCGGTCCCATCTTTCGCATCATCTTGAACTGCGCCAGGAAATCGTTGAAGTCGAATGAAGCCGTGCGCAATTTGCGTTCAAGCCGAGCTGCGTCTTCGGCTTCCACCGCTTCGGCAGCTTTCTCGACGAGACCAACCACGTCGCCCATTCCCATTATCCGGCCGGCAAGCCGCTCCGGAATGAAAAGCTCGAACTGATCGAGCCTTTCGCCGGTGCCGACGAATTTGATTGGGCGGCGTGTCACTTCGCGCATCGACAAAGCCGCCCCGCCTCGCGCGTCGCCATCGAGTTTTGTTAGAATGATTCCCGTGATTAACAAAGCCTCGTTGAAATGCGTCGCCACGCTGACCGCCTGCTGACCTGTTGCCGCATCCACAACGAGCAAAGTTTCCTGCGGCTGCAAAAATTCCTTCAGCTTTTTAAGCTCCTCTATCAACGCCTCGTCGATTTCCTGGCGACCCGCGGTGTCGAAAATGTAAATGGTTCGCGGGCCCGACGGATTCGCTTTAGCAAGTGCTGCAGCCGCGGCGCGTTGAACATTTTTCTCGCCAAGGTCTGGCGCGACAACGGCCGCGCCAATTTGTTTACCAAGCGTTCCGAGTTGCTCGATCGCTGCCGGCCGTTGCAGATCGCACGGGATAAGTACCGGTGAATAATCCTGTTTTTGTAAAAACCGGGCCAGCTTGGCAGAGGAAGTCGTCTTGCCCGAACCATTGAGACCGACCACCAGAATACGGCCCTGATCCTCCAGATGAAGCGGCGCCGAATTGCCTCCCAGCAACGCAGTCAATTCGTCGTGGAAAATTTTTACGATCTGCTGTCCCGGCGTAATACTGCGAACAACTGTTTCGCCCAGCGCTTTCTCCCTGACGCTCGCAATGAATTTTCTGGCGACCTGAAAATCGACATCCGCTTCGAGTAGCGCCAGCCGTACCTGACGCAACGCAGCGTCGATATTCGACTCGCTGATAACGCCATGCCCACGGAGATCCTTGAAAATCTCCTGAAGCTTGTCGCTAAGTTGTGGAAACATAATTTGATAACGTGATCGCAGCTACCCGATCTCAGCAGGCGAGGCGCGTGCGGTCCCCGGAATTATTTTTTCGGGGTTGGCGCCGGAGATGTTATCCCTCCGGCCGCGCCTTCTTCGATTCCGAAGGTCCAATGCGCCTCGACCTTCTTACCCGCGGATTTCGCGGTGACAAATACACTGCACGATTTCTCGCGCAGCTTTTGCGTTACTTGATATGACACGATTCCCGTTTTGGGATCGTAGCTGGCGGGGACAATGCCGATGCCGCTCACGCGCATTTGGACGCTGCCAGGTTCAATTTGCCCGATGGCGCTGAGGTTGGCTTTTATGAGAGGAAGCGCAGTGCGCACCGTTTCGCCGTCTGCTGGTTGAGTCGCCAGATCTTTCGCGCCGACCTCAGCTACTGCTGGGCCGCCAGCGCTCGAAGCGCCGATCATCTTCACGGCATCCTCGAATACCTTGGGTTTGTTCGCTTCAATCGCGTAACGGCCAAGTGAATCTAGAGCCGAGGTAAAGGTGATGGGCTGACCGTAAACAGTAAACATCGCTTCGTAACCGGCGTTCCGCGCGAGTTCTTTGACGTGCTCGTTGTAATTTCCGAACGGCACAGCAAAACAGTTCACCTTGATGCCGAGTCGCTGCTCGAGCAGTTCCTTGGCGCCGACCACTTCGCTTTGCACCCATTGTTCATATTGGGGCCCGGTCAGTTTCGTTCTGGTCCTTTTACCGCCTGGGCTCGCCAGCATTATGTTGTGCCCTTCACGCAAGTCCTGATGCGTGGCGGTGTGCGCCTCAATATCGACGCCGTTGTCGCGCATGTCGGCGAGTTGTTCCCAGGTGATCGCTTCCCCGCCGCCTAACGAGCCGCCGCGTACGCCTTCCGTGTAAATAAACATGGTGAACGGATACTCGAACTTCTTCATGATCGGCCACGCGACTTCGTATTGCGATTTCCAGCCGTCATCGAATGTGATAACTGCGCAGCGCGGTGGAATATTTTTTTCACCGCGTTTCCAAGCGAGAAGATCCTGCATCCCGATCACGGTGATGCCGTGGTCCTTCAATTCCTTCATTTGCGCTTCAAACGCGGCGGGTGTGATCTCGGTGCCCGGATAGCGGATCTTATCTACCAAACGATGATAACAAAAAATAATCACCTGGGCCGTCTGATCGACGACCGGCTTCGTTTTCTTGGGAGATGCCGCTGCTACCGGAGCGGCGGGTGTGGGCGATGAAGTGCTCGAAGGCTGGGAGTTCTGGGAAACAGTTTCGTGCCTGTTGCACATCGAAAAATTGAGCGCGAAAAGCAATGGAACAATCGCAAATCTGATCATCATAAAAGTGGTAAGGCTTTAAGCGCAGCGGCGCAAAACACAAGTGATTTTATATGCAATTGGGAGAAACAAATGAACGCTGGGCGCAATGTCGCGGTCACACTTTATCCTGAGAGAAACTTTTTTGTAGGCGACGGGTTTTTTGCTATTAGATCACAATGCCGCGCTTGGTAAATCGGATCGTTACAATTGGGTTTGTCGCTTTGCTACCTGCCTGCGCAAGTATGCGGCATGCTCCAGTCAAAAACACGAGCAAGACCTTTTCTACCGTGGTCGTGGATGCCGGGCACGGCGGCAAAGATAGCGGCGCATATCGGCGCTATGGTCCACCTGAGAAGATGGTTGCCCTCGATGTCGCCCAGCGTCTCAACCGAAAGCTCCGCGAATCGCAGTTAAAAACGGTAATGACTCGCGACTCGGATGTCTTTATTGAATTGAATGATCGCGTGGCTATCGAGAATGCACAAAAAAATGCAATCTTTGTCAGCATACACTTCAACGATTCGCGTCGGCGCGGCGTTCGCGGATTCGAAACGTACTATCATTCACGCCCTTCATTCGATCTGGCGAACGGTATTCAGGAAAAACTGATGACGATCCCCAATTCTAAGAATGGCGGAGTGCACACGGCAAATTTTCGCGTGCTGCGCCTTGCGACGTGTCCGGCCGTGCTGGTCGAATGCGGGTACTTGAGTAATCGCAGCGAAGGCAACCAGGCGCGCGATTGGGAATATCGCGAGCTCCTCGCGGACAGAATTGCGGAAGCGGTTGTCGAGCAGCGTTACGGCCCCGGCGTCTATCACGGTTCCCAGCAGACGGCTGCACAATCACGTCAGCCGGAAACACCGACCGGCCTCACGCCCGACGCGGCACATCACTAAAACTCTTTCCCGCGCTCTTCGGGCCCGACTGCGGCCAGCAAGATCAACACCAAAAAAATCACGAACGTGAAAAGAGCGAGGGCTTTTGCGTAATCCGGATGCCCATTCGCGTCTCGGAAATGGTTGGCCAATTGGGCTTCCACAACGGCTGTGTTGGCGGCGAATAAATTTCCAAGTTGATAGGCAAACCCAGGGAAAGTTCCGCGCACCGCGTTCGGTGAAAGCTCATTGAGATGCACGGGCACGATCCCCCAGGCGCCTTGCACCATGAATTGCATGGCGAATCCGCCTATCACCAAAAGGGCGAAACCGGGCGAAAAAACCCACAAAGGAATCAGGATGACTCCAAGCGCAGCAGTCAAAATTATCGAACGACGGCGTCCCCATTTTTGCGAGAGATAGCCGACCACCGTTCCACCGCAGATTGCACCGAAAGCATAAATGATCCCGGTCGCCGCCTTTTGCGTAACTCCATAGTGGCGTTGTTCGCCGAGAAAAGTTTGATACATGTCTTGGGTCCCGTGCGACATCGCGTTGAACGCCGTCATTAACAAAATGACGTAAAGAAAAAGCGCCCAATGGCGTTTTATAACAATCAGAACGTCGCTCCAAAAATCCGCCATCGCGTGCTGCTGGCGCAACCAGACCGGCGATTCCGGCACGCGCGTCCGGATGTAAAACACAAGGAACGCCGGAAGCGCGCCCGCGACGAAGAGGCCGCGCCAGCCGAAGAACGGAAACACGATCCAATACACAATTGCCGCCAGCAGATAACCGAATGCGTATCCTTGTTGCAGAATTCCGGAAAACAATCCACGTGCTTCGGTCGGCAGAGTTTCCATCGCCAGCGACGCCCCAAGTCCCCATTCACCGCCCATGCCGATTCCATAAAGCGCGCGAAAAATCAGCAACGTTGTGTAGTTGGGAGAAAACGCCGTGAGCAATTCCATGAACGAATAAAAAATGATGTCGATCATGAGCGGGATGCGCCGCCCAAACCGATCGCCGAGCAAACCAAAGATGAACGCCCCCACCGGTCGCATCGCCAGCGTCAGCGTGATTGCATAGCTCAGATCGGCGATGCTCTTGCCGAAATCGTGCGCCATCGGCACGATCACGAACGTTAGCAGAAAAAAATCGAAGGCGTCCAACGCCCAGCCGAGGAAACAGGCGACGAACGTGTTCCGCTGATCGCGGTCGAGCGATTTAAACAGCCGCACCGCCTCCATGGCGCACTCACCTAATCGTCACATCCACACAAGTCGAGACGAAATGGAAATGACGAAGGGCAAAAACGACCAATTACAAAGGAGCAGGACCATCAAATTACGAGTCAATGTTGCGATGATCGCCTTATTCGGTCGTTCGTCATTATTTCGTCATTCGACATTCGGATTTCGGTATCGGGCAACTGAGCAACATTGCAAGACTGGTGCGATTACGAGCACGAAACCAAAGAACCTATTCGACACATCTACGCATCATGATGCGTCAATTTGTTTCTTGATTCAAAAGGGAAACGCCTGTTAGTTGCCTAACAATCATGGCAACAAACGGTCACGATCCCCTGGAAGCGCTTCTGCGCGAACGCATCGTCGTGCTGGACGGCGCCATGGGCACCATGATTCAGTGCTACAAATTGTCCGAGCAGGATTATCGCGGAAAGCGATTCGCTAATTGGAACGGCAAGGACCTCAAGGGCAGCCTCGAACTGCTCAATCTGACACGGCCACAAGTCGTCGAGGAAATTCACGCGGCTTATCTGAAAGCGGGCGCCGACATTATCGAGACCAACACCTTCAGCGGAACAACCATCGGCTTGCACGACTTCCTATTTCAAGACCAACCCACACGCGGTCGCAAAGATCAGGAATTTTTTCAGCGTGTCGTGGAAGACGTCGATCTTCGTGCGCTCGTTCATGAAATTAATTTTGACGGGGCGATGATCGCACGCCGCGTCGCAGATCGCGTCGCCAATAAAACCGGGCAGCAGCGATTCGTTGCCGGATCAATGGGACCGCTTCCGGTCGCTGGTTCCATTTCACCTGACGTCAACGATCCGGCGTTTCGCGCGGTCTCGTTCGATCAACTTCGCCAAACTTATTTCGATCAAGCGAACGCGCTGCTCGAAGGCGGCGTCGATCTTCTCATCGTGGAAACTATTTTCGACACACTCAACGGAAAGGCTGCGTTGTTTGCCATCCATGATGCATTTGATAAAACCGCAAGCAGAGTGCCGTTAATGATCTCGGGCACAGTGATCGACAAGTCCGGGCGGAACTTGAGCGGGCAAACGGTTGAAGCGTTGCTCATATCGCTCGCGCACGCGCAACCGCTCATCCTCGGTTTGAATTGCTCGCTCGGTCCGGATGAAATGGAACCGTTTGTAGAAGAGCTGGCGCGCATTTCGCCGTATTACATGAGCGCATATCCGAATGCTGGTCTGCCGGATGCACTCTCGCCGACAGGGTTTCCGGAAACAGCTGAAACATTTGCCCCCAAGGTCGCGAAGTGGGCAGAAAACGGTTGGCTCAACGTGGTTGGCGGCTGTTGCGGCACGACGCCGGATCACATCCGTGCGCTGGCGAAACTGGTGCGCAATTTCTCGCCTCATGCTGTTGGGACTACACTGAGTTACGCATGATTCTCCGACTTTCCGGGCTTGAAGCGCTAAATATTACGCCGGAATTCGGCTTCGCAGTTATTGGTGAGCGCACCAACATCACAGGATCGCCGAAGTTTTCGAAGCTGATTCTGGGAGGCGATTTCGACGGAGCTCTGGCTGTTGCCCGTCAACAGGTGCAAGGCGGCGCGAACCTTCTCGATGTGAACATGGACGAAGGGATGATCGACTCGGAAGCGGCGATGATTCGCTTCCTGAATCTTATTGGCAGCGAACCGGAGATCGCACGGATTCCAATTGTGATCGACAGCTCGAAGTGGAGCGTCATCGAAGCGGGGCTCAAATGCTTGCAGGGAAAAGCGGTTGTGAATTCCATAAGTCTGAAAAACGGCGAAGAAGACTTTCTCCGCCAAGCCCGGCTAATAAGACGATACGGCGCCGCCACCATCGTGATGGCGTTCGATGAGCAAGGTCAGGCCGATAATTTCCAGCGCAAAATCGAGATTTGCGCGCGCGCTTACGGTCTGTTGACCAAAGACGCGAACTTCTCGGGGAGCGATATTATCTTCGATCCAAATATTCTAACCGTCGCCACTGGCCTTGAAGAACACCGCAATTACGCGGTCGATTTCATCGAAGCGACGCGCTGGATCAAAGACAATCTGCCTGGGGCGCGCGTCAGCGGCGGAGTCAGCAACATTTCATTTTCCTTTCGCGGAAACAACACGGTGCGCGAAGCAATGCACGCCGCGTTTCTGTTTCACGCCATCCGCGCAGGCCTCGACATGGGAATCGTTAACGCAGGGCAGCTCGCGGTTTATGAAGAAATCGAGCCCGAACTGCGAGAGCGCGTCGAAGACGTGCTGTTGAACCGGCGAGACGATGCAACCGAGCGGTTAGTCGATTTTGCGGAAAACGTAAAAGCAAAAGATAAAACGCGGGTGCCTGATGAAGCGTGGCGAGCAGAGCCTGTCGAGGGACGGCTCAAACACGCATTGGTCAAAGGCATCACCGATTATATCGACACCGATACGGAGGAAGCGCGTCAAAAATGCAAGCGACCACTGGACGTGATCGAGGGCCCGCTTATGGCCGGGATGAGCGTGGTCGGCGACTTGTTCGGTTCCGGCAAAATGTTTCTGCCACAGGTCGTAAAGAGCGCGCGCGTGATGAAAAAGGCTGTCGCCTATCTGATGCCATTCATGGAAGCGGAGAAATCCGCGGGTGCGAAACCGCAGGGGCGCATCGTGATGGCGACCGTGAAAGGCGACGTGCACGACATTGGCAAAAACATCGTGGGCGTAGTGCTGCAATGTAACAACTACGATGTGGTCGATCTTGGCGTAATGGTGCCCGCCGCGAAGATCCTGGAAACTGCGCGCGAGAAAAAGGCGGACGTGATCGGCTTGAGCGGTCTGATTACGCCATCGCTGGACGAGATGGTTCATGTGGCGCAGGAAATGGAGCGCGAAGGATTTCGTTTGCCGCTCTTGATTGGCGGCGCCACCACCAGCCGGGCGCACACTGCGGTGAAGATCGCGCCGCACTATGGAGCGAGCACTATTCACGTGCTGGACGCTTCGCGCGCGGTGGGCGTAGTAAATTCGCTACTGAACGAGGAACTCAAACCGCAGTTCGATAAAAAGACCCGCGAAGAATACGAGCGGTTGCGACAGGAGCACGCAGCAAAGACGAAGAGGAAAAAACTCCTGCCACTGGAAGAAGCGCGCCAGAATCGGACGCGAATCGACTGGAGCAATTACGTCCCGCCGAGACCGGAGTCTCTTGGAGTGTACGTTTACGTCCCCGAACAGAGGGCGATTACCGTCGGCGACCTCGTTTCCTTCATCGATTGGTCGCCGTTTTTTCATGCATGGGAATTGCGCGGACGCTACCCTGCGATTTTCGATGACCCCACGATTGGCAAACAAGCGCGCGAACTTTTCGATGATGCACAGGAACTTCTTGAGCGGATCGTCGCGAAAAATCTGTTAACCCCGCGAGGCGTTCATGCTTTTTGGCCGGCAAATGCTGTCGAAGACGATGTCCATGTTTACGCTGATGAGAAGCGATCTGAAAAGACCGCCGCGTTTTATTTTTTGCGTCAGCAAATGCAGAAGCCAACGGGACAATGCAACCACTGTTTGGCGGACTACATTGCGCCAGCTTCAAATCCGCAATCCGCAATCCGCAATCGGCAATTGACTGACTATCTCGGCGGATTTGCGGTCTCAATCCACGACGCGGATGAGCTCGCCGAAGAATTCAAACGTCAGCACGACGACTACAGCGCCATCATGACCAAAGCGCTGGCAGATCGATTAGCCGAAGCGTTTGCCGAATATCTGCATAAGCGAGCTCGCATCGCCTGGGGATTTGGACGCGACGAACAATTGTCGCATGCCGATCTCATCCGCGAAAAGTATCGCGGTATTCGGCCGGCTGCTGGTTATCCCGCGTGCCCGGATCACGCCGAGAAACGAACGCTGTTCGATCTGCTCGATGCCGAGAACAACGCTGGGATCAGGCTCACTGAATCGTTTGCGATGCATCCCGGGGCCAGCGTGAGCGGACTCTATTTTTCGCACCCCGAGGCTAAATATTTCGGGGTCGGCCAGATCGGACGTGATCAGGCAGTGGATTATGCGAACCGACGTGGCGAGCCAGTCGCCGCAGTGGAAAAACGGCTCGCGCCAAACCTGGGATAGAGAGTGTGACCCGCGAGGTGCGCGCGCTCCCACAGATGCGCGATGAGGTGAATCGTGGTAATGATTCCCTCGATTCGGGGCGTAGCTTAGCTTGGTAGAGCGCGTGGTTTGGGACCACGAGGTCGGAGGTTCAAATCCTCTCGCCCCGATATGAGCCACGACGGCGGAAGAATGTTTTGTTGTTACGTTTTGCAAAGTCAGAAAAACGGAAGACGCTACGTAGGTTCGTGTAAGGATCTGAATGACCGCATCCGTCGACACAATGCGGGCCAGTCGAAAGCAACAAAACATGGAGTCCCCTGGGTTTTGCTCCACAGTGAAAGCTTTTTGAGTCGCTCGGAAGCTGCGCAACGAGAGCGATACTACAAAACCGGACGAGGCAGAGATGAACTTAACCCGGTGTCGAGCCGGCTCAATTTGAATTGACGAATCAAGGCCCCAAGTAGCGGGCTTTTCAATCTTGCGCCCTGTCGCCGCGGCGACCGCTCTACCAAGCTAAGCTACGCCCCGAGTTCAGCGTGGTTCTCTATCATGGACAGCGTCTTCCCGCATCCGAAAATTCGATTACATTGCCAGGAAACGGGATGAAAATATACGGGATGATCATTTTAGCGACGCTGATCAGCGCTGCGCTCATGATGCACGGCCAAGAGGCCGCGCCGCCTTCTGTTGACCTTTACGAAGGCCAAGAGCAACCGGAGGCCACAGTTACTCCTTCTCCCCTCCCCAACGGCCCCGAGTTACCGGAGATTTCGCAGCTTGACCAAACTTTTTCAAAACCAAAATCGCTGGGCAAGGACGCTGATGCACTCAGGATAAACCTTGAATGGCGGCAACTCAGAAATCGAGTAGTGAACGATCCAGAGGTGCAGACAGCGAAAGCATATGCCCAGGCTGCTCGAACCGATTTGGAAAAGCGAAACCGGCTACGTGCCTACTACGACATCTATTACCAACGCATGTCCGCGCTGGCTACCACGCCGGAAATCAAGTTAGCGTTAAAGGATCTCAAAGCCTCTCACCAGGGCTCCTTAGCTCAGCCGCGAGTGCGACCTTCACCAACTCCGGAGGGCGCCACGCCAACGCCAACGCCGTCGGCAACGCCCGCCCCGAAAAAGCCGCAGCACAAACACAAAAAGAAAAAATAAAGGTGCATTCTGCCGCAGTCTTGCCACTCGTGCTCAATATAGTATTTCTACAGGCATCCCGTTTT
>Ga0209474_10005304_pt1 | contig 10993 bp, 10 predicted proteins | sample GraSoiAngelo_145_FD_185902 | JGI IMG/M metagenome (GOLD analysis project Ga0209474, IMG submission 185902) | Grasslands soil microbial communities from the Angelo Coastal Reserve, California, USA - 14_1009_05_20cm (SPAdes) (version 2) | ecosystem: Environmental > Terrestrial > Soil > Grasslands... | reverse complement strand
GCCGTCAAAAACTGGACCAGGCGGCGCGTTTCCAGGTGTTGGGGGCGGTGCAGGCGTAGAGGTAGTTCGAGTCGAATTGGATCTGGCCGGTCTGGCACGCGGCGGTACTCGATGACGGCGTGCCGGTGATGGGGAACATGCCGTTCGACGAGGCGGTCGCCGGGCTTGTGGTGGCGACGCGGAAATTGCTGCCGTCGAACTGCAGGGTGACGAGCTCGTAATTCTGGTAAAAGAGGGTCAGCGCGGATTGCGCGCCTCGCGTGCCGGGCATCAGGATCTGGCCGCCGCTTGTCGCATTGACCTGCACGGTCAGGTTCTTGCCGTTGTCGGTGACGAAGGACATCGACCAGCCCGCCGCGATCGCGGTTGTCGAAGGCAGCGTGACCGTGAGAGACGCGATCGGCGTGTTGTAGCTCGACAGGGTCAGGCCGCAATCCGCCGGGGCGGCGCTGTAGCTGCTGACTGACGGGAAACTCCAGCGCGCGATACAGGCGCTGCCGGTCAGCCCGATCGCGGCGGCGCTCGCGCGCGTGATGTGCAGCAGGCGAAAATTGGAACCGTCGAACTGCACCAGCGCGAGCTCGTAATTGCCGGCGGCCAATTGCAAGGAGCCGGTCGCGGCGCCGCTGCCGGGATAGAGGATGTGGCCGCCATTTGTCGCATTGACCTGCAGCGCGGCAGTCTTGTTGTTGTCGTTGGCAATCGCCAGCGTCCAGCCCGGGTTGATCGTGTCGATCGACGGCAGGGTGACGGTCAGATAGCCGAGCGGCGAATTGAAGGCCGAGATCGCGGCGCCGTTGTCGGCGACGGCGGCGCTGTAGGCGCTGACCGGCGGGAAATTCCAGCGCGAGAGGCCGCCGATGCCGGCGATGCCGAGTTGCTGCGCCGTCGCGGGCGTCACCTGCTCGACGCGGAAATTGCCGCTGCCGTCGTATTGCAAAGTCAAGTATTCGTAGAGATTGCCGGCGAGGGTCAGCGAAGTCTGCGATACCGCGTTGGCGAGCGGGTAGAGGATGTGGCCGCCGGCGGTCGGGTTGACCTGCACGGCGAGGCTCTTGCCCTGATCGGTCGCGAGGCCGATCGACCAGCCCGAGGGCAGATCGGTCGTAGGCGGCAGAGTGACGGTCAGCCCGGCACTCGTGTTGTAGCTCGACAAGACATTGCCGTTGTCGCCGAGAGTCGCGGCATAGCCGGGCGTGGATGGATAAAGCCAATTGCCGGGCCAGTCGCGGCTCTGTAACCCATTGGTCGCCAACGTGTTGCGGGTGCCGGCGGTGACGCGGAAATTGCTGCCGTCGCTTTCAAGCTGCAGGAACTCGTAATTGCCGGGGCCGAGGGTCACCGTGCTGAGCGATTTGCCACCGGACAGGATCGCGCCGGATGGGGTCGTGACGGTGAGGCCTTTACCGTTGTCGGTCGCAAAGCCCATCGACCAGCCCGCGCCGGCCGCGTTCGGCGACGGCAATGTCACCGCCAGCGCGGCGCCAGGCGCGTTGAAGGAAGACAACACGGTCTTGTCGTCGATACCGGCCGCCGTGTAGGTCGGGGAGGACGGGAACTGCCAGACCTCACGGTTGCCGGTACCGACGATCTGAATGCCGGTGGATTGCGGGCCGCGGTTGACGACATTGCCGGCGAAGGTCGGGTTGATCAGCACATTGCGCGTCGAGGCGGTCGCATTGACCGCCGTCGTGCAGGCGAAATAGGGCGAGATAAAACTGTTCTGGCCATCATGCGGCGAGCTGATGCCGAGACAAGTGGGCGAAGCTTCCATATCGAAGGCGAAGATTGTGTTCGCGAAGTTGAAGCCGTTTTCGAGGAGCAGCGCCGTGCCGCCGGTGCCGTTGGCCGAGCCCGCGCCGGAGATGCGCGAGAATTGGGTTTGTTCGAGCGCCAGGCCGGCGGCGCCGCCTGCGCTGTCGGCGACCGCGAAAATGTCGCTGTCGAGCACGTAATTGAGCTGCAGCGCGCCGGCGGTGCTGGCCGTGTTGGCGTTGTTGACGATCAGGTGGTCGAGCTTCAGCGAATTGTGCGCGTCGGAAAAATCGGGGTTGCCGATCCGGACCGCGTAATCCGGTGTACTGGCGGTGACGAACAGCGTGCCTTCCTGACGGAAATAGAAGCAGTTGGCCGGGCTCGCCGGGGTGCCGCCGGAGCATTCGACGCGCAGCACGTCGCCCGACGAGATCGTATGGCCGTCGAGGGTTGCGCCATGCGAGATCAGGCGGAAGCCTTTGCCGCTCTGACCGGCGTAATCGATCGTGATGCGCGAGGTGATCTTGTAGGTGCCCGACGGGATGTGCACCGGCCAGTTATTGGCGATGGCGGTATTGATCGCGGTCTGGATTGCGGCGGTGTCGTCATGGGCGCCGTCGCCGAGTGCGCCGTTACACCGCACATCGAGCCAGGGATGGCCGGAGCACATCAGCACGTCGCCATTCAACGTTGCGGCGCCGGTCGTCGACAGGGTCGAGAAATTGCCGGGCGATTGCGCCTCGGCCGGGGTCACGAGCCAGGGGGCAGGGATCAGAAGGGCGATCAGGGTGACGGTCGATGCAAGGACATTGGTGAGCCGCATTCCTGTGTGCTCCTGATCCCTGGCCGCTGGTTCATGAAGAGTGAAATTCACAATGAGACGGTGAGGCAGTGAGAAAGAAACGCTTTAACGCAGAGGACGCGAAGGTGACGCGGAGGACGCGAAGGTGCTTCAGCCAACCGAGCGAGCGACTCTCCATCCTCGTGGCGGGTTTATCCCGGCCACCCACGTCTTTGCTTCCGCCGCTTCAACGCGTGGGTGCCCGGAATGGGCGCGGGGAATTTGGGACTACCGCTCGGCGTCCTTCGAGACGCCCGCTTCGCGGGCTCCTCAGGATGAGGATGATGTTGATGCCATCGACAATCTCTCCTCATCCTGAGGAGCACTTCGGCGAAAGCCGGAGCGCGTCTCGAAGGACGCTGGTTGCGCCTGCAGCACGTCTTTCTGTTACCAGCGGCGGGCGGCGAAGGGTTGGCCGGTCACCGAACGAGTGCCCCAAATCCCCGTGGCCGGGTTTATCCCGGTCACCCATGTCTTTGCGTCAGCCGCTTCAAGGCGTGGGTGCCCGGAACAAGTCCGGGCACGGGGGATTTGGGATTGCCATCCTGCGTCCTTCGAGACGTCCGCTTCGCGGGCTCCTCAGGATGAGGAATGATGTTGATGCCATCGACAATCTCTCCTCATCCTGAGGAGCGCTTCGGCGAAAGCCGGAGCGCGTCTCGAAGGACGCTGGTTGCGCCTGCCGCGTGTTTTTGTGTTCACCAGCGGCGGGCGGCGAAGGGTTGGCCGGTCGTGCCGCCGTAGAGACTGACCGGGCCGGCCGGCTTGTAGCCCGAGGGCGTTGCGAAGATCCCGCCATTGGCGGCGAGCTGGATCGAGGCGCCGCCGTTCGACGCGGCGCCGGTGTCGCAGATCCACAACGCCGCCGAGGAATTGTTCTGCACCAGAAAACCGTTGGCCGGCACCGCGCCGCCGAACAGAGTCTGCGCTGTACCGCCGGCGGCGACCGTGCCGCTGCCGTCCCCCGCGGCGCTTCCGGCGGTGTTAACGACCGGCAGCGGGTTCTGCGGCCCGACCGGCGTCGCGACGCCCTGCGCGCTGGTGGTGGCGGGCGCGTGCGCCGGCACCAGATTGCCGTTGCCGTCCACGACGGTCGACAAGGATTGCACCGTGGTGTTGGCGTCCTTCACGAGGAGCGTCATTGGACCTCCGATCGATTCACAATGAGACGGCGAGACGGTGAGAAAAAGCGCGCCTCAGGCGCGCAAGAAAAAGAGAACCGCTTTAACGCGAAGGACGCGGAGGATGCGCAAAGGACGCGAAGGCATCGGTGCCGCTGATACGCCTTCGCGTTCTCTGCGTATCCTTTGCGTCCTTTGCGTTACCTGATTGCGCGCTGCGCGCGCGAGTGACTCAGTCCGTCGGCGGCGTGTCGTTCTGAGTGGCCTGCTGGCGGTAGAATTCGCGGACGCCCTCGCCGGGGTGCGGTTCGAGGAACAGCTCGGTCAGGGCCCAGACCAGGGCGTCGACGCGATCGGGCGAATAGCCGGCGCGCTCGCGGTCGAAATCGGCCGAGAAGGCGCACATCTGATCCTCGAGCGAGGCAAACGCGCCGATGTGGTGCACCCTGCCCTGTTCGTAGAGGGCGGCGACCGGTTCGGCGCGCGCGACCTTGCCGTGCGCGGCATGCACCGCGGCGAACGGCACATTCGGATCGGTCATGCGCAGCATCGCCTCGACCATCTCGCCGCCATTGTTCACTTCCGCGACGATGCGGTCGGCATGATGCGTGCGGCAGGCGATGACCGCGGCCTTGGCCCATTCCGCCGGCGCGTAACGGTTGGAGGCGTCGGCCAGCACATAGCCGTGCCCGGCGGCGTCGCGGCCGGCGACGATTATTCCCGTTTCGTCCGCAGTCTCGCTCGACGACGCGGCCGGATCGATCGCGACGACGATCCGTATCAGGTCGGGGTGCGTTGCGACGCGGGCGGCGTCGATCAGCCCGTGGGTCCATAACGCGCCCGGCATGTCGTCGAGCAACTCGCCGTCCAATTCCTGGCGACCGAGACGGGTGCCGTCGTAGCGGCGCACGATCTGGTCGAGAAAGGCCGGCGCCAGGTGGTCGGCATTGTCGGCAGTGCGGCCGCGGGTCACGGCGACCTTCGGGTCAGCCAAGAGCTCACGGATCAATTTGATCGGGCGCGGCGTCGTCGTGACGACGCAGCGAGGATCGGCGCCGAGGCGGAGGCCGAACATCAGCATGTCCCAGGCCTGCGGATAGCGCCACGCCGCCAGCTCGTCGCACCAGGCGAGATCGTGCTGCGGGCCGCGCAGCCGGTTCGGCTCGTCGGCCGAAAACAAGGTCGCGACCGCGCCGTTCTTCCAGGTCAGGCGATGCAGTGAGGGCTCGTATTCGGGGCGCTCTTTTCGCGGCCCGATCGAGAGCAGCCCGCTCTCGCCCTCGACCATGACGCTGCGCGCGTCGAGCGCGGTCGGCGCGACCAGCGCGATGCGCCGTGCACGGCCTTCATGAACAGCGGCCCGAACGTATTCGGCGCCGGTGCGAGTCTTGCCGAAACCGCGCCCGGCGAGCAGCAGCCAGACCCGCCAATCACTTTCGGGCGGCTTCTGTGAGTCGTGCGGTTTCCACTCATATTTTTCTTCGAGAGCTTGGTTTAGCGCGCGACTACTGTGCAGCCTCGGGATCGCGTTCCGCAGGAACTCGATTGTCTTCTTCGGCGGAGATTTCGGCTTCGAGGCGATCCAGCTCCTGAAGGAGAAAATCGCGGGCCTCTTCGCCGTCATCGTCGCTCTGCTCGTCCTGTTTCGCGAATTTCTCCAGAATGCGGGTCAGCAAGGCGAGCGCCGGCGTCTTGTCGTGCAACTTCACACGGTAGATCTTCTGGTCCTTGGCGGACGCGACGATCTCGGCAATCGCCGCGGCGTCCCCTGGGAGGAGTTCGCCGGAGGCTTTCAAGGTCAGTGTCCCGTCATCCCAAGCGACGACCCGGCGGATGTCGGCGAAGGCAATCGCGTAAAGTTGCTCAAGGACGCGGTCTAGTGTGATGCCGAGGCGGCGGGCGCGCGCCTCGACCTCCTCAACCGGCAACGGGCCGGCGTGAGCCGACCCGTCCGGCCGAGGCCTCTCTGGCTCAGCCATTTCTTCAATCCGGATTGTGCAGTGTGCCTACCTTGTATCATATCAATCCGGATTTGTCAAATGAAAAATGCGACTTCGGCAAAGAATCTGCACGGCCGAGGTGCGATTCGAGCGCGCCGAGGGCGGCGATCAGGATGCCGGAGGCGGCTTCCTGGCTGACCCGGCGGCCGCTCCAGCCCTGGCCGAGCGCCCATTCCTTGACCGGCAATTGCCAGCCGATCACATGCCACAGACACGAGCCCGCCGGCGAGGCGATGCCGCCCACCGCCTGGATGGTTTGCCACACCGTTTTGCGGGCGGCTTCGATGCGCGGCGCCGGCGCTTCCCGGCCGGGGCGGGGCCCGAGCTCGGCGATGCGCAGATGCGTCGGATCGAGCGCGCGCAGCGGGTCGAGCTGGGCCACCGCAAAGCGGGCGCGGAAATCCTCGCCGGCCTGGCGCATGCCGGCCGTGATCGAGCCGCGCCGCTCCATGATCGCCAGCGTGTCGATCGCGCGATAGGGCCGCGCCGGGCGCCCGGCGGTGTCGGCAATCGGCTGCGAGAGCCGCTCTACCGGCCCGTGACGCTGGCGTTCCGGGGTCGGACCGTGCTCCGCTGCTTCGAGCTTTTCCAGCCGCTTTACGATGCTGCGCTTGGCCATGCCTGCTCCCTGAACATAACGTGAACGATCGGCGCGTGAAAAAAGCCGGCTGACCCGGTCGAGCCGGCGCAGCAAGGGCTCGGGCGGCTCGCGGGCCGCGCGGCCGAGCCGGCCGCCGACCACCTGCGCCAAGGCCTCGCTTTCGTCGAGGCCGCGGCGCTCGGCGGCGCTGCCGATCGAGACATGGCAGAGCGCATGATGCGCCTGGCAGAAACTCGAATCAGGCCGGCGCGGGCGACCGCACGGGACCTCCCAACCATCGCTGCCGCCGAGCCGGTAGGCACAGCCGAAATCGTCATCCGCATCGCCCCGCATCCCACCTCCTTTTTAACGAAGGCTTGCTATTTGCGCATGCAGGTATATATTACGTGGTCAGTGAATGTCAACACCGCAAATTGCAATTAGGATTGCGAAAGATGGATACCGCCTGGTTTCTCACCGCGCTCGACCGCGCCGGCCTCTCACAAGCCGATCTGGCACGGCACCTGCGGCTCGCGCCGTCGGCGGTGTCGCGCATGCTGAAAGGCGACCGCCAGATGAAATTGCTCGAAGCGGCGCAGACCGCGAGTTTTCTGGGCGTGTCGCAGGACGAGGTGTTGCGCCGCGCCTCGGGCGAGGGGCCGCCCGGCACGCCGCCGGAGGGCCCGCGCCGCCGCGGCCGCCCGCCGCTGGCCACGACGCAGCTGCGCCAGATGACCGGCACCGAGCCGATCCCGGTCCGCAGCGCGGCGCGCGGCGGCGGCGACCAGGAGATGTTTCTTGAGGACGGGCCGATCGGCTACACGCCGCGCCCGTCGAACCTCAACGGGGTGCGCGGCGCCTATGCGATCTACATGATCGGCGACAGCATGGAGCCGCGCTACCAGCAGGGCTGGCTGCTGCACGTCAACCCGTTCAAGCCGGCGATCAGGGGGCGCGACGTCGTCGTCTACAAGAAGGACAAGGCGGCGCTGATCAAGCAGTTCGTCGGCTGGGAGAGGGACGCTCTGGTATTGCGCCAGCTCAACCCGGCGCGCGAACTCAAGATCCCGCGCGAGGAGGTCGCCGAAGTGCACCTCGTCGTCGGCGTCGACCAGGAGGGGTGAGCGGAGTGGGGCAGTCGTTTAAGAGCGCCTGAAGCAATGAGGCTTCGCCAGAAGGGCGCAGTCCTGCTCGTGCTGGTTATCGGATTATAGAGTATCGGCGCTGCGGCCGAATACCTCAACTTTAGCGGCTATTGCTACCCAGAGGGCCGCTGGCTCGGAGACCAGGAACTTATCGAAGCTGCCATCAAATACGAGCTGTCCCACGTCCGGGGACAATATGAGCTGAGCGCGCTCTCCTACTCCTCGCCAGTGGCGTTTCAGCAGGAAAACCCTGGATGCTGCCGCATAGACCGGTCAGCCGAGCATCCCTTGTTGGACGGCAAATGGATACGGCTCCTGGGCATGTACATTGCCACTGTCGATTTATGGTACCGATTTCAGCGGCAAGGGTCGGAGCAGTTCTGGTTCGAAACCGTCTTCGTGAATGCATGCGGGCGCTTCCTCGAACGGTTCGGACATCCATTGAGAACGGGATTGCCGAACTCGCGGCGATAACGCACCAGCGCATCCGCCAAACGGTTTCGGCCGAGCCGGAACGCGAATTGCGCGCACGCCTCAATAGGTCATCCCGGCGGAGGCCGGGATCCACTTGTCAGAGTCGCGAGCGGCCGATGAGTGGGTCCCGGCCTCCGCCGGGACGACGGTTTGGGCATTCGGCGGGTTGCGCTCTGCTCCACCCGCCCTACGATCCATATTCCAGAAGCCGTGTTCATGGATGCCGGGCCCAGGCCTGCGGGCTGTCCCGGAATGACATGATGGCGCTAGGCGGCGCGGTCGCGGAAGCCACCCTGGTGTATTTCACGGGATTTGAACCCGGCAGCAGTGGCAGTACCGTAGGGCGGAAAAGCGGAGCGCATTCCGCCACCGACCCCGCCGGCCGACAGACGGCGGAATACGCTTCGCTCTTCCGCCCTACGGGGCTTATTTGCGGCGCAGTCGCCATCTCTCTCTCCCGCGGGTGCGGGAGAGGGGCTCATTGCATCAGGCGGCGCGGTCGCGGAGGCCACCTTGGTGCTGGGCGCAATGGGCACAGCAAAATATCTTGCCGCCGGCTTCCACGCCGTGGCCGACGATCTTGCAGCCGCAATGGGCGCAGGTGGGCGCCATCGCCTGGATCGCGCATTCGAAGCTGTCGAAGGTCATCGTGCGGCCGGCCTTGGTGACCTGGAACGCCTTGTCGTAATCGTTGCCGCAGACATCGCATTTGGCCATCGCGGTTCTCCTGAAATGCCTTAACCGGCAAACGGCCACGGCGGGGCGGGGTTCAGCGCGGCAGCGGCGAGATCCGCCGCGAAGCGGGCAAACGAAGAACAACGCTTTAGCGCGAAGCTCGCGATGGGCACGCAAAGGACGCGAAGGCGCCTCAGCCGCTTCGTCAGTTTGCTTTGATCGCCATCCCGGCGAAGGCCGCGATCCACCAACCAGCTTCTGAGACGGCTGAACCGTGGGTCCCGGCCTTCGCCGGGACGACGATTTAGGCAAGCACCTCGGAGATCAGCCAGCGCCTGCCAAGCCGCCGCCATACGACTCGACCTGAGTAAAATCTCCACTAGGATGCGGCAAGACACAGCCATTCGGGAGACGAGGGATGCGCACGAGCTTTGACGTCGGCGACATGACGATCCACCGCATCGTCGAGCAGGAGCAGGGCTTTACGCCGATGCTCGAATTCCTGCCGACGCTGTCGCAGGAGACGCTCGACGAGAATTTGTCGTGGCTGGCGCCGGGCGGCTACAACCGCGACACCGGCAATGTCGTCTTGTGCTTCCAGTCCTATGTCGTCAAGACGCCGCACCACAACATCCTGGTCGATGCCTGCATCGGCAACGACAAGACCTTCCCGCTGCGGCCGACCTGGAACAAGAAGACGGACAGCAGCTGGATGCAGGCGCTGAAGGCGGCCGGTCTCGGGGTCGAGGATATCGATTTCGTCATGTGCACGCATCTGCACGGCGACCATGTGGGCTGGAACACCAAGCTCGAAAACGGAAGGTGGGTTCCGACCTTTCCGAAGGCGCGCTACCTGTTCTCGAAGAAAGAATACGATTTCTGGACCGGGCCGAATGTCCCGGCGGGCTTCTCGATGGACCCGATCAAGGAGAGCGTGCTGCCGGTCATCGAGGCCAACAAGACCGAGCTCGTGACCAGCGACCATGAGCTCAACGACCACATCCGCCTGATGCCGACCCCGGGCCACACGCCCGATCATTTCGCGGTGTGCGCCGGCAAGGGCGGCGACCAGGCGGTGTTCACCGGCGATCTGATCCATTCGCCGATCCAGGCGCGCTATCCCGAGCTGATCATGCGGGTCGATACCGACCGCGACCAGGGCGTCGCGACCAGGCGGCGGTTTTTCGAGCGCTACTGCGACACCGACACCTTGTGCTGCACGATGCATTTCCCGTCGCCCTCGGTCGGGCACATCAAGCGCTGGGACAAAGGTTTCCGGCTGGAATATGTGAGGGAATAAGTAAGAAAATTTCACAACGAGACAGTGAGACAGCGAGGTGCGGTGCCGCTGAATCTCACTGCCTCGCTGTCTCGTTGGAAATCAAATCGGATTTTGGCGGGTTGCGCTTCGCTCCACCCGCCCTACGGTGAAGCCCCTCACCCCCACCCTCTCCCCGCAGGCGGGGAGAGGGAGCGTTGAGAGCAAGCTTCGCCGTGCGGTCCCTCGCCCCGTTTACGGGGAGGGGAAAGGGTGAGGGGCGGCACGCGGCAGGGAGTTTAGGTTTGCGGGTGCTGCTGATCGTCGGTGGTGTCTTGGCAGCGCTGATCCTGCTCGGGACGGTCGGGACGGTGCTGGCGTTTCCGTTCGGCGCCGCCGCGGCGTGCCCGGCCTGCTACGGGTTCGAGCGGCTGCCCGGGAACATCTTCCTCGAACAGGCCCGCCAGCGGGTGGCCATCTTCTACGGCAGCACCGACACGCAGCCGCGCATTCTCGTTTGCGTCAACGAGGATTGCTATCGCCGGATCCGCAGCGCCGGCTCGCGCGGCAACGCGCTTCTCGATGTGGCGCTGCAGTTGTCGCCGCGCGGCATCGACCCGGTCATCGCTGCGCATGAGCTGTCGCATATCGAATTGCACCACCGGATCGGCCGCATCCGTCACCTGATGGGCGTGATCCCTTCCTGGTTCGACGAAGGGGTGGCGGTGGTCGTCTCGGACGACCGGCGTTATCTCGCGCCGGCCGACGCGGCCGACCGGTGTGTGGTGCGATCGGATGAGATGCTGCCGACCGGCCTCTTCGAATGGCGAAGAGAACTGCGCCGGCACGACAACGGGCAGCTCTATGCGAAGGCGGCGTGCCGGGTGACGGACTGGATGGCGAAGAGAGACGGTGCGGCGGCGGTCATGCGGCTCATCGCGAGCGTCGCGGGCGGCATGTCCTTCGCCGAGGCTTATGCTGCCGAACGATAGTGCTTGTTGTTTTGCTTGCCGGCCAGACAAGAAGTGGATCCCGGCGAAAGGCCGGATCCATGCTTCCACCGTTCGAGAAGCGGACGATGAGTCCCGGCCTTCCCCGGGACCAATTCTTTCCGCTGGGGTGCTATTGAAGTCGATGCGCGGCG
>Ga0209474_10005301_pt1 | contig 11000 bp, 9 predicted proteins | sample GraSoiAngelo_145_FD_185902 | JGI IMG/M metagenome (GOLD analysis project Ga0209474, IMG submission 185902) | Grasslands soil microbial communities from the Angelo Coastal Reserve, California, USA - 14_1009_05_20cm (SPAdes) (version 2) | ecosystem: Environmental > Terrestrial > Soil > Grasslands ... | reverse complement strand
TCTTTTGCTTGCTTGATGGTCGTGCACTGTCCGGTTTGCTCCAGACGGTGATAGATGAATGGCTTGAACAGCTCGAGAGCCATCTTCTTCGGCAGGCCGCACTGATGGAGTTTCAATTCGGGACCAACCACGATTACCGAACGTCCCGAGTAATCCACGCGCTTTCCGAGCAGGTTCTGGCGGAAGCGTCCCTGCTTTCCCTTCAGCGTGTCTGAAAGCGACTTCAGTGGGCGATTGTTAGCTCCGCGCAGCACGCGGCCCCGACGGCCGTTGTCGAATAGCGCATCCACCGCTTCTTGGAGCATGCGCTTTTCGTTGCGCACAATCACTTCGGGAGCGTGGAGATCCATCAGCTTCTTCAGACGGTTGTTGCGGTTGATCACGCGACGATACAGATCGTTCAGATCGGAGGTCGCAAAGCGTCCGCCGTCCAGCGGCACCAGAGGACGCAGCTCCGGTGGAATGACCGGGATCACGTCGAGGATCATCCATTGAGGCTTGTTGCCCGATTTACGGAAAGCCTCGACCACCTTCAACCGCTTTGCATACTTGAGTCGCTTCTGAAGAGAAGTCTCGTGCTTCATCTTCTCGCGCAGTTCGGTCGAGAGTTCCTCGATCTCCACACGCTTGAGTAGCTCTTTAATCGCTTCAGCGCCCATCATTGCCTTGAAGCCGGTAGCGCGGAACTGCTGATCGAGTTCGCGGAACTTGGTCTCTTCCTTGATGACCTCGGCTTCCTTTACGGGAGCATCGCCGGGATCGAGCACTACATAGGACTCGAAGTAGAGGACCGACTCGAGTTCACGCAGCGAGATATCTAGCAGGTGGCCGATACGCGAAGGTAGTCCCTTAAAGAACCAAACATGCGAGCAGGGCGACGCAAGCTCGATGTGGCCGAGACGCTCGCGACGGACTTTGGAGAGTGTAACTTCAACGCCGCACTTGTCGCAGATGACTCCGCGGTGCTTCATGCGCTTGTACTTGCCGCAGAGACACTCCCAATCGGTTACGGGGCCGAAGATGCGGGCGCAGAAGAGTCCATCGCGCTCCGGCTTGAAGGTGCGGTAGTTAATGGTTTCCGGTTTGGTGACCTCGCCATGCGACCAGCTCCGGATTCGCTCTGGCGACGCCAGGGAGATCCGGATGCTGTCGAAGTCAGTGATGTTATTGCCGAGATCGAACGGGCTCGAACGGTACAAAGTGTCCTCCGTTTCGTTATGCCATTCCCAATTCAGAATGACAGAAGAACCGAGTTGTGGCACGCCAGAGCATGCCGTATGTATTTCCTAAAACTGCATTCCCGAGCGCCGGGCGAGGGCGCCCGGGCGCTCCGTTAATCTGCTGCCGCCGCTAATGCCGGACGCTCTTTCGCCTTGATCAGCTCCACGTCCAGGCACAGCGACTGCAATTCGCGAATCAAAACGTTGAACGACTCAGGCACGCCGGGTTCGATCGCGGCCTCGCCCTTGACTATGGCCTCGTAAATCTTCGTTCGGCCATAGACGTCGTCGGACTTCGCCGTGAGCAATTCCTGCAAGATGTAAGCCGCGCCATAGGCTTCGAGCGCCCAGACTTCCATTTCTCCAAAGCGCTGTCCGCCGAACTGCGCCTTACCACCAAGTGGTTGTTGCGTAATCAGCGAGTACGGACCGATCGAGCGCGCGTGAATCTTGTCGTCGACCAGGTGCGACAGTTTGAGCATGTAAATGTAGCCAACTGTTACCGGCTGCTCGAACTTGTCACCTGTCATGCCGTCGAACAATTCGGTCTTGCCGGAGGTCGGCAGGCCAGACTGATCGAGCAACGACTTGATTTCCTTTTCCGTAGCGCCGTCGAATACCGGCGTTCCGAAAAACACGCCCTTTTTCATCCCTTCAGCCACCGAGACCAGGGTTTCATCGTCGATGTCAGCGATCGACTTCAGGTACGGAGTGTCCTTGAAGATCTGCCGCAATTCGCGACGCAGCGTTTCTTCGCGCGAGTTTTCCGTGAGCAGCTTGGAGATGCGCTTGCCCAAGTCGTGTCCGGCCCAGCCGAGGTGCGTCTCCAGAATCTGACCAACGTTCATACGGGAAGGCACACCGAGCGGATTGAGAACGATCTCAACCGGCGTTCCATCCTGCAGATAGGGCATATCTTCTTCCGGCAGAATTCGCGCGATGACGCCCTTGTTGCCGTGACGTCCGGCCATCTTGTCGCCGACCGAGAGCTTGCGCTTCATGGCGATGTAAACCTTCACCAGCTTGATCACGCCCGGTGGAAGTTCGTCGCCCTTCTGTAGCTTTGAGATCTTCTCGTTGACGATCTTGCGCAGAACATCGATCTGGCGCGAGGTCATCTCTTCGATCTCGTCGATCTGTTCGTTTACACGCGGATCCTTGTTGTCGTACTTGATCCGCTTTAAGTTGCGCGTGGAAATACGCTCAATGGTTTCGCGGTCGAGGATCGCACCCTTGGTCAGGAGGCGCTTGTTCGTGCGCTCGTCGTGCAGGTCGGCCTGCACTTCTTTGCTGCCAAGAATGTTGTCGAGACGCTTGAGGCGCTCATCGGTGAGAATTCGGATCTCGTCCGCGAGATTCTTCTCCAGCTTCTCAATTTGCGTGGCTTCGATTGCCTTCGCGCGTTCGTCCTTCTCCTGTCCCTTGCGGGAGAAGATTTTCACGTCGACAACCGTGCCTTCGATTCCCGGCGGGCAGGTAAGCGAAGCATCGCGAACGTCTCCGGCCTTTTCGCCGAAGATCGCGCGCAACAGTTTCTCTTCCGGCGTCAGCTGAGTCTCACCCTTGGGAGTGACCTTGCCCACGAGAATGTCCCCGGCGTGCACCGATGCGCCGATGCGGATCACTCCGCTCTCGTCGAGATCGCGCAGCGCCGACTCCGAGACGTTCGGAATGTCGCGCGTGATTTCTTCGGGACCGAGCTTTGTGTCGCGGGCTTCGATCTCGAACTCCTCGATGTGCACCGACGTGTAATAGTCGTCTCGCACGAGCTTCTCGGAGACCAGAATCGCGTCTTCGAAGTTGTAACCGCGCCATGGCATGAAGGCGACCAGGACGTTTCGTCCGAGCGCCAGCTCGCCCATGTCGGTGCAAGGACCGTCGGCGATCACTTGTCCCTTCACCACACGATCGCCTTTACCAACGATCGGCTTCTGGGAAATGCAAGTATTCTGGTTTGAACGCTTGAATTTGATGAGCTGATAAATGTCGCTTCCAACTTCACGCGACAACTGCGTGGGATGATGCTCACCCTCGACGCGCACGATGATGCGCTCGGAGTCGACCGAATCCACAATGCCGTTACGGCGGGCAAGTACCACGGCTCCAGAATCACGAGCCGTGACGCCTTCCATTCCAGTTCCGACGATCGGCGCTTCAGCGCGAAGCAGCGGCACAGACTGGCGTTGCATGTTCGCACCCATCAGCGCCCGGTTCGCGTCATCGTGCTCGAGGAATGGAACCAGCGAGGCAGCCACCGATACAAGCTGCTTCGGACTCACGTCGATGTAATCAACCTCATCGCGTGGAACCAGCACGAAGTTGCCGGCTTTACGGGCGTTGACCAGCTCGTTTACGAGCCGGCCCTTGTCGTCGAGTTCGACGTTGGCCTGCGCGATGACGTGACGGTCCTCTTCCCAGGCTGACAGATAGAAGGAGAACGGCTCGTTATCCGCTGGCTTTTTTCTCTTCGCCTTCAACTCCTCGTTGACCTTCTCCAGCTCATGCAGCTCAACGTGATCGCCTACTCTATATTCGCTGTCCCCGCTATTCACAACCTGAACGAAGTCCTGAACGCGCGCGGTCCTCACGCGACGGTAGGGCGATTCGATGAAGCCATAGTCGTTAATGCGCGCGTAGCAGGAAAGTGAAGAGATTAGGCCGATGTTCGGACCTTCCGGCGTCTCGATCGGGCAGATGCGTCCGTAGTGCGTGGGGTGAACGTCGCGAACCTCGAAGCCGGCACGTTCACGCGACAAGCCACCCGGCCCAAGCGCCGAGAGACGCCGCTTGTGCGTGATCTCGGAGAGCGGGTTGGTTTGATCCATGAACTGAGAGAGCTGCGACGATCCGAAGAACTCGCGAATTGCAGCCATTACCGGCTTCGCATTCACCAGGTCGTGCGGCATGGCCGTCGACATCTCCTGGTAGACACTCATCTTTTCCTTAATCGCGCGCTCCATTCGAACCAGACCAATTCGGAACTGGTTCTCCATCAATTCGCCAACCGCCCGAACCCGGCGATTGCCGAGGTGATCGATGTCATCCACCAAACCGATGCTCTTTCGCAGCTTCAGCAGGTAGCGAATCGTCGCGTAGAAGTCCTCAGGCTCAAGTGTGCGGTGATCGAGCGAAGTCTGATCGTTCTTCTCGTACAGCTTGATGTTGAATTTCAAACGGCCCACGCGCGAGAAGTCGTACTTGCGGGCGTCGAAGAACATTCCATGGAAGAGCGAGGTTGCCGTGTCGAGCGTCGGCGGATCGCCGGGCCGCAGTTTGCGGTAGATCTCGATCAGCGCTTCCTGAGGTGTCTTCACGGAATCGCGGCGGAGTGTGTTTGAAATTACATTGCCCACGTCATCGCGCTCGGGGAAGAATAGATGCAGCTCGGTGATGCCGGCATCGATCATCTTCGAAAGCTTGTCGGCAGTCAGCTCAGTATTGGCTTCGAGCAGAATTTCGCCACTGCTGGTGTCCACCACGTCGGCAGCGGTGAACGCGCCTTCGAGATCTGTGTTGTCGATCTCGATCTCGGTGATCTTCGCCTTCTGAATTTCCTTCAGAACCGAGGAAGAAATCTTGCGTCCGGAGTGAGCGACTTCTTCTCCGCCCTTGGTCTTGATGCTGTGGGCAAGCTTGAGGCCGAGCAGATTCGTCGGACGCTCAATGTTCGGCTCCAGTGTCCAGTAAATCTTCTTGTCGCGGACTGCGATCTTGTCGACGGTGTAGAACGTGCGAAGGATGTCCTCATCCGAACGTAGACCAAGGGCGCGCAGGAAGATCGTGCCCAGGAACTTGCGTTTCCGGTCAATGCGCACGTAGAGCGTGTTCTTCTGGTCGTACTCGAATTCAACCCACGAACCGCGATATGGAATGATCTTTCCCAGGAAGTAAGTGCGGTTGTTGGCGGTCTCGAAGAAGACGCCGGGTGAACGATGCAACTGGCTGACGATTACGCGCTCAGTGCCGTTGATGATGAACGTGCCATTCTGGGTCATCAGCGGAATGTCACCGAAGAAGACTTCCTGCTCTTTGATATCGCGAATGCTCTTAGCCCCGGTCTCAGCATCCTTATCGAAAATCGTGAGGCGAATGGTGACTTTGAGAGGAGCAGAGTACGTCATGCCGCGCTCCTCGCACTCGTTTACGTCGTACTTGAGCTGCAGGCCGACCGGGTCGCCGCACTTGTTGCAAAAATCGGGAGTGTTGGCGTTGTAGGTGCCGCACTTTCCGCAAAGAACCTCGCCGGGATGAAAAGGGTCGGTAATAACCGTGGCTCCGCAATTGCGGCAGGTGGTGCGAAGGTGGTGGAGACCTTTGAGGTGTCCGCACTTGCACTCCCAGTTGCCAATAGCGTAGTCAACGAATTCAAGCTGCGATACGTTGCGAAAGTCCGTGATCGGGAATACGGACTGGAAGACGGACTGAAGTCCGCTGTCGTCGCGCTCGCTCGGCAGCTTGTCCATTTGCAGAAAGCGGTCATAGGAGCGCTTCTGAACTTCGATCAGATTTGGAATCTGAATCGTTGCTGGAATTTTGCTGAAGTCAAGACGAGTGCGACGGGCAGGGTGGTTATTATTCGGCATGTGACTCCTAGATCTGCTGTTGAATGATCTGCGTTTCCGCAGTCACTCGGCTGGCACTACGCGATTGCCGCGAGCGTCAGCTCACCTTGAATGTTCGTATCAGTCGCCGGGGCGGGAATCGACGCAGGCAAATCTGCTTGCGTCAGATGCATCGAATTTCTTTACTCTCTCTGCCGGCCCGCCCCTCAACGCCGGCGAGAAAAAAATGATTTTGAAAACCGGGGGAATTGAGCTATATAGGAGCGGAGCAGCACAACAGACAGAAAAGCGCCTACGCAAGAGCAGGGCTCTGCGCAGGCGCCATGGCAGCGCAAAAAAGATTGTGTTTTGTCAGTTTCCCGCGCCAGTTCTTAAGGCCTGTGTGAAGTTCGCCGCCCGCGAACTCTATCCCAATGAGGAACGTGAGACAGCGGACCCTATGCCCGGGCTGCTCACTCCTCTGATCAAATCCGAATTCCGCCTCGAATCAATACATTATAGCTGACACTACCCACTGCTTGGCAAGTGTGGGCATAAACGTGCTTAAGTTGTGATAGAAATCGAGGGGAAACGCGGCGAAGGCGGAACTTTCATCGCCTTCGCCCAATGAGTCTAGCAATACTGATGCTCCAGCCTGCACCTTCGATTCAAGGCGCCTCTGGGACATCAGTTTTGCGACGATCCGGTGCGATTCCTACTTAACTTCAACTGTAGCGCCAGCTTCCGTGAACTTCTTTTTGATGTTCTCGGCTTCTTCCTTGTTGACGCCTTCCTTAATGGGCTTCGGGGCGCCGTCAACCAGGTCCTTCGCCTCTTTCAGGCCCAGGCTGGTGACTTCGCGTACAGCCTTGATCACATTGATTTTATTGGCGCCAACACCGGTGAGAACGACGGTGAATTCTGTCTTCTCTTCGGGAGCCGCCGCAGCCGCGGCCGCTCCGGCACCGCCACCGGCTACCATAACTGGAGCAGCAGCCGCGGCCGATACGCCGAGGCGAGCTTCCAGTTTTTTAACGAGCGCCGCCGCATCGAGCAGCGACAACCCAACAATCTGATCTTCCAATGCTTGAATATCCGCCATTTTCAATCTCCTCGAATTCCTAAAACTGTCCTTAAATCGGATGATCGGGTCATCGGGTGATCGGGCGAAGCGACACCGCTCCGAGCACCGCGCGACTAGTCTCCCGTTACTGCTGCTCGTCGGCTCTCGCCGAGGAGTTGCCAACCGCATTCAGGTTTCCGGTATGCCCCAGACTGAGCATTCCTGAATCCGATGGCGAAATTCTCATTTCTGCACGAAAGGCAATGGCCGGCGAAGCTACTTCAGCCGATCACCGACGGCCCGATCGCCCGATTGCGGGAAACCGTTATTCGGCAAACTTGTTTTCCATCACGCCCTGATTCACGACGACAGCCAGATCGCGACCAACGGCACTCAATGTCGTGACCAGACGCTGAGCTGGAGCGCTGATGAGGAAGAGCAGCTTTGAGTAAAGCTCCTCTTTGCCCGGCATGCTTGCGAGCGCTTTGACCTCGTTGATCGAGATCACTTTGCCTTCAATGACGCCCAGCTTAAAGCTGAACTCCGGATTGTCGCTCACATACTTCGTGAGGGCCTTGGCCAAGGCCACCGGATCACCCCTCGTGTAGGCGATCGATGTAACACCCTTCACGCTCTTGAGGGCCTCTTCAACGGCAGTGCCTTGCGCAGCGCGACGTGCCAACGTGTTCTTCACGACGTGGTACCTGCCGCCGGCGATGCGCACAGTCTTACGCAGCTCGAAATCCTGCGCCACGGTGAGCTTTCCAAAGGTACCGACAATCATGCTGTTGACCTGCTTCAGGTCGGCAGCCAGCTTCTCAACTTGTTCTGACTTCTTCGCTCTTGTAACAGCCATCGTTCAAATCCTTAAGTCCCCCAATCGAACTCGATGATGGGGTGATTTTGCGATTGGTCGATTTGGTGATTTTCCATCGCAAAATCGCGAAATCACCAAATCACAAAATTCTTATGCCTTTGCGGCAGCCTCAAGGGGAGCGGAATCAATCGAGATTCCAGGGCCCATGGTTGAGGACAGCGTCACGCCTTTGATGTACTTCCCTTTCGCCGCAGCCGGTTTTGCACGAATCACACTCGATATCACTGTGCTGGCGTTTTCGATCAGCTTCTTTGGTTCAAAGCTGATCTTTCCCACCGGAACGTGAATCAGCGCAGTCTTATCCGTGCGAAACTCGACTTTACCAGCCTTGATTTCCTTTACGGCAGCAGCAACATCGAACGTGACGGTTCCCGTTTTGGGATTAGGCATCAGGCCACGCGGGCCGAGCACTTTTCCCAGGCGTCCGACGGACTTCATCGTGTCCGGAGTCGCGATCACCGCGTCGAAGTCAGTCCAGTTCTCTTTCTGGATCTTCTCGACCATATCTTCGCCGCCGACAATGTCCGCACCTGCGGCTTCGGCCTCGCGCTGCTTTTCGCCAGTAGCAATGACCAGCACCTTCTTCGACTTGCCGAGTCCGTGAGGGAGCACGACGGTTCCACGGACCATCTGATCCGCGTGCTTGGGATCGACGCCCAGACGGAGAGTCACTTCGACAGTCTCGTCGAACTTCGCGAATTTAACCTTTTGGAGGAGAGGCACTGCTTCGTCGAGCTTGTAAGGACGGGACTCGACGGCCGCGCGGGCCTTAGTGATGTTCTTTCCTGCTTTTCTCATTTGTCCTGTCTCCCACCGCACATGCGCTGTTCTGCATGACCGTAGTGTTTGCGACGAGTAGCCGCGTGCGCAGCTACCAAGCTTCTATGCTACCACTTCTATGCCCATGGAACGGGCGGTGCCCTTAATGGTCTTGATTGCCGAGTCAAGACTTGCGGCGTTTAGATCGGGCATCTTCTGCTTGGCGATATCGGAAACTTGCTTCTCGGTGACCTTGCCAACCTTGTCTTTATTCGGAGAGCCCGACCCCTTCGCCACGGCCGCGGCTCGCTTCAGCAGCACCGAAGCTGGCGGTGTCTTCGTGATAAACGTAAATGAGCGGTCCGTGTAAACCGTTATGACTACGGGGATGATCAGACCTTCCTGGTCCTTGCCGCTGGTCTTTGCATTGAACTGCTTGCAGAACTCCATAATGTTGATCTGCGCCTGACCGAGCGCCGGGCCTACGGGCGGAGCCGGAGTAGCCTTGCCCGCGGCAATCTGGAGTTTTACTTGTGTTTGTACTTTTTTCGGCGGTGCCATTGTTCAATTTCTCGCTTCTTCGGATTTCTCGTTATGCAACTCTTCCGGATTTCGAACTAATTCTCGTATATCGCGGGATTGCGTGATCGCGTCATTGAATGAGTAAAAGCGTTAAGCTTCTTACTTCACCCGAGCACCCGATGGCCCGATCACCCGATTGCTACGCCACTTTCTCTACCTGTCCAAACTCCAGTTCTACTGGTGTAGCACGGCCGAAGATTGTGACCATGATCTTCAGCGTCTCGCGATCCTCATTCACCTCATCCACGACACCATTGAAGTTCGCAAATGGACCATCGGTAATACGAACTGATTCGTTCTTCTCGAATTTGACCTTTAGCCTGGGTTTGTCTTTTCCGATATTTACTCGATAGACGATCTGGTTAACTTCTTCTTCGGAGAGCGGTGTCGGATCGTTCGCTGTTCCAACAAATCCTGTAACTTTCGGAGTGGACTTCACGACTTGCCAAACGTGATCACCCTCGCCACCCGTGCCACCAGCTCTGAATCCCGTGAGGTCCATCTCAACCAGCACATAGCCGGGATAGAACATGCGTTCACTGGTGTACTTCTTCCCGTTTCGGACTTCCGTGACAGCCTCAGTAGGGATCAGCACGCGGCCAATCTTCTCTTGCAATCCAAACGCCTGAATGCGCGATTCGAGCGACTCTTTCACTTTGCGCTCAAAGCCGGAATAGGCGTGGATGATGTACCACTTCATGTTGGGATTGCGGGGCTGTTCAGACGCCTGCACGCCCTCAGCGGGTGGTGGCGCTTGCATCGTTGCGTCGCTCTTGGTTTCTTCTGCCATCATAATTCCAGCCGATCCTCCGGCCCGCACCTCTACGTTATTCCTAGCGGACGAGCTTCAACAGGTGGCTCAGCCCGAACTCGATCACCTTATCGACCACTTCAAAATAAGCGGCAAAGACGAAGACAGTAATAATGACCACTGTGGTCGTCGCCTGAACTTCCTTGCGTCCGGGGTAGTTGACCTTCTTCATCTCGGCGCGGACGTCGTCGAGGAACTCTTTGGTGCGATCAGGCCAGGCCTTTAGCCGCTGGCCAAGATTGTCGTCGTCCGCCACCGTTGTGGCTTTCACTCGCTTAATTTCCGTACTACCCACGTGATACCTGCTTCCTTCTTCGCGCTACAACAAATCTCTGGCAGGGGCGGAGGGATTCGAACCCCCAAGTCCGGTTTTGGAGACCGGCAGTTTAACCGTTGAGCTTACGCCCCTACAAAACCGGCTCTCGGCTTTCAGCTCTCGGCTGTCCGGCGTAACACCATTCTGTCACATTGGCCGAATACTGAGCGCCGACTGCCGAATGCCTACTTCGTCTCTTTATGCGACGTGTGCTTGCGGCAGAACTTGCAGAACTTGTTCATCTCGATGCGACCCGTTGTCGTCTTCTTGTTTTTGGTTGTCGAATAGTTACGGTTCTTACAATCACTGCACTGCAGAGTAATGATTTCTCTCATGATCCTTATTTCACATTCTCCAACTCTTGCGGAGTTGGCATTAATTCCTGCACATCAAATCCGCGGGACGAGAAGATCAGCGCAAACAACATCTTGAGCCGCCGCGAATCCTCAATGCGTCGGCCATCTTCGAAAACCAGCTTCCGGACCTCCTCACCCTGATCGGTCCGGAGGGCAAATAGAGCTAATTCGGCCTGATCTTCCTTCCGCGACTCCCAACCAACAAACCTCGCCAGGTATTCGTCGGTGCCACAGGCGACCTTCATGTCATACAAATTTGTCTGCAGCCTCGAAAGATCGAACGCCGAGAAGTTCTGTTGCTTGAGAACTCTTGCCACAATTTCCTCCCGACTAAGCCAGGATTTCGCTAATCGTTCCCGCGCCTACCGTGCGTCCACCTTCGCGGATGGCGAAGCGCAACCCCTTTTCCATAGCTACTGGCGTAATCAGCTCGATGGTCAGCGCTACGTTGTCTCCAGGCATGACCATTTCTGTG
>Ga0209474_10005298_pt1 | contig 11002 bp, 9 predicted proteins | sample GraSoiAngelo_145_FD_185902 | JGI IMG/M metagenome (GOLD analysis project Ga0209474, IMG submission 185902) | Grasslands soil microbial communities from the Angelo Coastal Reserve, California, USA - 14_1009_05_20cm (SPAdes) (version 2) | ecosystem: Environmental > Terrestrial > Soil > Grasslands ... | reverse complement strand
GGCGACGGCCTCGAACGCGTTCCAGGGCCTCGTCCAAGATCTCGCGCTCGTGTTCGACGCCGTCGAATATCCGTAGCCCTCACTCGCACGGGTGAGCGGCAGTACTACGCCGCCGTGGGTGGGTAGTACCAGCGAAGGAGTAGGTCTCCCCCTTCGGCCGGATGGAGCGACCGAGCGCGCAACAGATAGTTCCCCTTGTCACAACCGCCCGCGAGACCAATGCAGGCGAGGCGGAGAGAAAGGGAACAAGCGATGCGCAAGCCAGCGATTCTTCTCGCGGGCATGGCCCTTTCAGCCCTCGTGCTGATCGGACTCACGGCCACGGCGGATCGATCGAGCGCGAACTTCACCGCGACGACGACGAACCCCGGCAACCAGTTCGGATCGGCGACCCTGACGGCGAGCAACGACAAGAGCGCCGCGGCGTCCCTGGTCTCGCTTTCGAACATGGTCCCCGGTGATACGGCCAACCGCACCGTCGTCCTGTCGAACACCGGCAACGCCGGGTTCACCTACACGGGCGCGATCTCAGCCACGGCGAACACGCTCCTCTGGAGCGACACGACGAACGGCCTCCAGGTCACCGTCAAGCGTCGCGCGACGACGCTCTACACCGGCGCCCTCAAGAACATGGCTCTCGCCGCCTCCCCGACCGTCGCCGCCAGCGGGACCGACACCCTGACCTTCGACTTCTCCCTCCCGTCCAGCGCCGACAACACCTTCCAGACGCTGACCCAGGACTTCACGATCACCTACACGGCGACACAGCTCGCCGGCGCCGCTCGCTAACTCTCCATCCGGGGGCGGTCCCGCGAGGGACCGCCCCTCCCCCTCTTTGCGCTTTGAAGAAAGGAGCACGACGACCATGACCGCAGCCATCAAGATCACCGTCGGCGGCCTCATCGTCGTGCTCTTCACCTTCTCGCTCCTCTTCGTCGGCCTCCGCGCGATGGGCCTGGCCACGTTCGTCGTGACCGGCGGATCGATGGAGCCCACGATCCACAAGGGCTCGCTCGTGATCGACGAGCCGGTGACCGCCGACAAGCTGCGTCTCGGGGACGTCATCACCTTTGACCACTACGACCAGACGACGACGCACCGCATCGTCGGGGTCGAGGGCAGCGCGACCGGCTCGATGTTCTCGACGAAGGGCGATGCGAACGAGGTCACCGACCCGGAGCCCCTGAGCTTCCCGGGCCGGGTCGGCCTGGTGAAGCTCGCCGTCCCAGGCCTGGGCTACGCGGTCGCATGGATGCAGTACATCTGGCGGCTGGGCGCCACGATCGTCGCGGCACTCCTCTTCTTCGCCTGCGCGGCGATGGTCTTCCTGCGCAAGGATCCGAAGGCCGCGCCGGCACCGTCGAAGACGCGCAAGCGGGTCACGCTCGAACCGGCGCCGGTGCCAGTGACGACGCCGAGCGCGGACACCGAGCGGATCTGGGCCGAGCACGAGCGCTGGCTCGCGCAGCGTGCGGCCCTGCAGACCCAGGCCGCCTGATGCGGACCGACCGCATCTTCGCCGCCGCGTTCGTCGTGCTGGTGAGCACGGCGATCGTCGGTTTTTCGGCGGGGAACAGCAGCGCGAGCTTCACGGGCACGACCACGAACCCGGGCCAGATCCTGAACACCCAGAACGTGGCGCCGCCCGCGTCGTTCACCAGCGCGACCTCGGCCGTCGCCGGCCGGATCGACCTCGTGTGGACCGCGACGACGTCGCCGGCCGGGTCGCACGCCTTGACCTACCTCGTCCTCCGGGGTCCGGTCGGCGGCCCGTACGCCCAGGTCGGCACGACGGCGGGCCTGACCTACAGCGACACCCCGGGGGCCGACGGGACCTACGAGTACGTCGTCCAGACGAAGATCGCCCAGGGGTCGGGCTTCTTCACGTCGGGCAACAGCGCGACGAAGAGCACGAAGTCCGACCGCACCGCGCCGACGATGTCCGCCACCTGCAACGGCGGCTCGTGCGCGGGCTGGTTCAACGGGTCGGTGACCTTCGTGGTGAGCGGTGCCGACGGCGCCGGCGTGGGAATGGGCACCGCGACCACGAACGTCGACGGCGCGGGGGCGATCACCTCGGCCGCGCCGCGCATGGTCACCGTCAGCGGCGAGAGTGCCACGCACAGCGTCGTGTACTCCGGCGCCGACGCGGTGAGCAATGCCTCGGGCAACGCGAGCCAGACGGTCAAGATCGACCTAACGAATCCCACTGCGGCGGGCGGGATCACGGCGGCGACCGGATCGAATTCCGGCGACCTCAACGTGACCGGCACCTCCGCGGGGACCGACGCCCTCTCCGGCGTGGCCGGCTACCGTGTGTACTACGCGGCCGGCAACAGCTGCCCGGCGACGCCGTACGCCGCGTTCCAGTACTTCGCCGGCAACCCGCCGCCGACCCCGCTCGTCGTCACCGGACTGATCTCGGGAACGAAGTACTGCGCGTACGTCGTCACCGTCGACAACGCCGGCAACCTCAGCGCCCTCAGCAACGTGGCGGGTCCGAACAAGGCCAAGTAGCCCCGCTCGGCTCGGTACACTGGACCGGGTGAGGGCGGTGGCGTGATCGCGGAGGAGAAGTTCGGCACCGAAGGGCTCGCCTTCGACGATGTGCTCCTCATCCCGGCCCGCAGCGACGTCCTCCCCACCCAGGTCTCGACCCGCTCCTTCCTCACCCGCGAGCTGGCCCTCGACATCCCGCTGCTCTCGGCGGCCATGGACACGGTCACCGAGGCCCGCATGGCCATCGCGCTCGGGCGGCTGGGCGGGATGGGCGTGCTCCATCGGAACCTCTCTGTCGACGAGCAGAGCCGGCAGGTGAAGGACTGCAAGGCGGCCGGCGTGCACGTCGGGGCCGCCGTCGGCGTCTCCGGCGACGCCGACGAGCGCGTGAGTGCGCTCGTGGCCGCCGGCGTGGACGTGATCTTCGTCGACATCGCGCAGGGGCACTCGGCCGGCGTCATCCGCATGGTCGAGAAGATCAAGGCCCGGCACCGGGTGCAGGTCGTGGCGGGCAACGTCGTGACGGCCGCCGGCACGGAGGACCTGATCGCCGCCGGCGCCGACGGCGTCAAGGTAGGCGTGGGTCCAGGCGCCATCTGCACGACCCGCGTCGTCGCCGGCGCCGGCATGCCCCAGGTCACCGCGATCTTCGATTGCGCGAGCGCTGCGGCCAAGGCCGGGGTGCCGGTCTGTGCGGACGGCGGGATCCAGGAATCGGGCGACATCGCGAAGGCCATCGGCGCGGGCGCGCACACGGTCATGCTCGGCGGGCTGCTGGCGGGCGTCGACGAGTCGCCCGGCGAGGTCATCGAGACCGAGGACGGCCGCTTCAAGTCGTACCGCGGGATGGGCTCGATGGGCGCGATGCAGGCCCGCCAGACGTCCCGCGACCGCTACGGCCAGGGAGACGTCGCCGAGTTCAGCAAGCTCGTCCCCGAAGGGATCGAAGGCCGCGTCCCGGCGCGCGGACCGCTCGAGCCGTTCGTCCATCAGCTGGTCGGGGGCCTGCGCGCGGGCATGAAGTACACGGGTGCCGGCTCGATCGAGGACCTCCGCACGAAGGCCCGCTTCGTGCGCATCTCCGGCGCCGGGCTGCGCGAGTCGCACCCGCACGACGTCCGCATCACGGTGGAAGCGCCCAACTACCGGGTCCGCACCTCCTGATGCTCGGTTCCGTCGAACGGGACCTCGCCCGCCGTGCCCTGGATACCGCCCGTACGCGCGGGGCGACGTACGCCGACGTGCGCTTCGTGCGACGTGCCGTCGAGGACGTGCTCGTGAAGAACGCGCATCTCGAGAACGTCGACCGGTCGGACACGTACGGCTTCTCCGTTCGCGCGATCGCCGACGGTGCGTGGGGCTTCGCGGCGTCGCCGGTGCTCACCGCCGACGAGGCCGATCGCGTCGCCGCGCTCGCCGTCGAGATCGCTCGGGCGTCGGCGCTGACGAAGCGCGAGGACGCACGCCTCGCGGACGTGACGCCGGTGACGGCGACGTACACCACGCCGATCGAGATCGATCCCTGGACGATGCGCTTCGACGAGCGCGTCCAGCTCCTGCTCGATGCCGCGACGGCGATGCACAAGGCCCAGCCCGGACTCCGCACGACGCGCGCGACGTACGAGATCTGGAAGGAGGAGAAGCTCTTCCTCTCCAGCGAGGGCGCTGACATCGCTCAGACCCTCTACGAGACCGGTGCGTCGATCGCGGCCGAGTCGGTGGGCAACGGCGAGCAGCAGATCCGCACCTACCCCGGCTCGGGCGGGCGGAGCCAGAACACGGCGGGCTGGGAGTACGCGCTGCGGTGGGACCTCGTGGGCAACGCGCCGCGCATCGCGGACGAAGCCGTCGCGCTGCTCACGGCAAAGCAGTGCCCGCAGGACATCCGCACGTCCGTGATCCTCAGCTCGAACCAGCTGATGCTCCAGTGCCACGAGAGCTGCGGCCACCCGATCGAGCTCGACCGAGCCCTCGGCACCGAAGCCGCGTTCGCGGGCACGTCGTTCCTCACGCCGGACCGCCTCGGATCCTTCCGCTACGGCAGCGAGCAGGTGAACATCGCCATCGACTCGACGCGCAAGGGCGGGCTGGGGACGTTCGGCTACGACGACGAGGGCGTCCCCGCGAGCGAAGGCTGGGCGGTGAAGGACGGGATCTTCGTCGGCTACCTCATGTCGCGCGAAACGGCGGCGAGCCTCGGAACGGGGAGCAACGGGACGATGCGCGCGGACGGCTGGGCCCGGCTGCCGCTCATCCGGATGACGAACGTGTCGGTGATGCCCGGCAGCGCGGGGACGCTCGAGGACCTCATCGCCGACACCGATGACGGCATCTACATGGACACGAACCGCTCGTGGTCGATCGACGACCGGCGGCTCAACTTCCAGTTCGGCACCCAGGTCGGCTGGGAGATCAAGAACGGCAAGCGCACGACGATGCTGCGCAACCCGACGTACACCGGCATCACGCCGGAGTTCTGGGGCAGCTGCGACGCGGTGTGCTCCGAGTCGGAGTGGGTGATGTGGGGAACGCCCAACTGCGGCAAGGGCCAGCCCGGGCAGGTCGGCCACACCGGGCACGGCGCGGCCCCCGCGCGCTTCCGCGATGTCCGCGTGGGCGTCGTCGGATGAAGACCGAGGCGATCGCGAGCGCCGTCACGATCGGCGAGCCCGCGTTGCGGTCGATCTGCGACGCGGTCCTGAAGGCCGCCGACGGCGACCAGGCCGAGGCGGTGGTGGTGGCGCGCAACGCCGCGCTCACGCGCTTCGCCAACGGCGCGATCCATCAGAACGTCGTGAGCCGTGAAGCCGACCTGCGCATCCGCGTCGTTCGCGGCAAGCGCGTGGCCATGGTCACCACCGATCGCCTGGACCCCGATGGCATCCGGCGCGCGACCGAGGACGCGTCCGACCTCGCGCGGAGCGCGCCGGAGAACCCGACGTTCGGCGGCCTGCCCGGCGATCGCGGCATCCGCGCCGCGCCGAGCGCGTTCGTCGAGCGCACGGCCGATGCGACGCCCACCGATCGGGCGCGGGCCGCGAAGCAGCTGTGCGACGCCGCGCGCGCCGCCTCGCTGAGCGCGGCCGGGTACGTCTCGACGAACGTCCAGGAGCTCGCGATCGCGAACTCGCTCGGGGTATGGGCCTACGCGCCCGCGACGACGAGCGATGTGGAGCTCGCCGCACTTGGCGGCGCGGGATCGGCGTTCGCGCAGCGCATCGCCCTGGACTTCGGGGCGCTCGACGTGGCCGGGTGCGCTCGCGAGGCCGTCGCCAAGGCCACCGCCGCGCAGCGGCCACGCGACCTTCCACCCGGTACGTACGAGGTCGTCCTCGAGCCGTACGCGGTGCGCGACATCGTCAGCTTCCTCGGCTCCCAGCTCACCGGGCTCGCGGTCGAGGAAGGCCGGTCGTTCGTCACCGCCAAGCTCGGGCAGAAGGTGACCGGTGACGTCACGCTGGTCGACGACCCGTTCGACGCGGAGGGCCTGCCGCGGTCCTTCGACCTCGAGGGCCAGCCCTCGGAGCGGCTGACACTCATCGAGCGCGGCGTCGCGAAGGCCGTGGTGTACGACTCGCAGACTGCGTACCGCACCGGACAGAAGAACACCGGCCACGCCCTGCCACCGAATCCGTTCCAGCCCTCGGCGCCGATGCACCTCCGCCTCGAGCCGGGCACCAAGAGCCGCGACGACCTCATCCGCGAGTCCAAGCGCGCGGTCCTGGTCACGCGCTTCTGGTACACCCGATGGGTCCACCAGCTCCGCACGATCGTCACCGGGATGACCCGCGACGGCACGTTCGCGATCGAGGATGGCGAGATCGCGTACCCGGTGAAGAACTTCCGCTTCACCCAGTCGTACCACGAGGCGCTGGCCGGCACGCTCGGCATCGGCTCGGACCTGGCGCTCCTCGTGCCGGGCGAGCAGTTCGGGCTGCAGCTCAGCTCATATCGCGTGCCGGCGCTGCGGCTGGCGGCGTTCGCGTTCACCGGTGCGACGCAGTACTGAGATGGTGACGCCGACGGTCGGCTCGGAGAACATGACCGGGACCGGACTCGGCGCGGCGCGCGAAACGATCGCGGTGCTGGACTACGGCGGTCAGTACGTCCAACTCATCGCGCGACGGGTGCGCGAGTCGCGGGTGTACTGCGAGATCTTCCCCCACGACGTGTCGGCTGACGAGCTGATCGAGCGCGGGGTCATCGGGGTGATCCTCTCCGGCGGGCCGGCGAGCGTGTACGACGCCGACGCGCCGCAGGTCGACCCGCGCATCCTCGACGGCCGCTTCCCGGTCCTCGGGATCTGCTACGGCATGCACCTCATGGCCCACGTCCTTCCCGGCGGCGAGGTCGTCGCCGAGGGCAAGCGTGAGTTCGGTCCGGCCACGGTCACGATCCAGGACCGTTCCGGGATCTTCGACGGGCTCGGCGATTCGGAGCGCGCCTGGATGAGCCACGGCGATTCGGTCCGCGCGCTGCCCGACGGTTTCCACGCCGCGGCGAGCACCGACCGGCTGGCCGCGGCCGCGATGAGCGACGGCGCGCGGCGCTTCGGGGTGCAGTTCCACCCCGAGGTGGTCCATACGCCGCACGGTGCGGAGATCCTGCGCAACTTCGTGCTCCACGTGTGCGGCGCTCGGGGGGACTGGACCCCGGCCGCGTTCGTCGAAGAATCGGTGGCCGAGCTGCGGCGGGTCATCGGCGATCGTCACGCGATCCTCGCCCTCTCCGGAGGCGTGGACTCCGCGGTCGCAGCGGCGCTCGTCTCGCGCGCCATCGGCGACCGGCTCACGTGCGTGTTCATCGACACCGGCATGCTGCGGGAGCGTGAGGCCGAGCAGGTGGTGGCCACATTCGGTCCCGGGGGTAGGGGCCCCCGAGCGGGGCAGGGGCCCCGCCTGCGGCTCGTGCCGGTCGACGCCGAAGCGCGGTTCCTCGCCAGGCTCGCGGGCGTGACCGATCCGGAGCGGAAGCGCGCGATCATCGGCGAGGAGTTCATCCGGTGCTTCGAAGAGGAAGCCGCGAAGCTCGGACCGGTGGACGTCATCGTGCACGGCACGATCTATCCCGACGTCATCGAGTCCAACTCGAAGGACAGCAAGACGAGCGCGCGCATCAAGACGCACCACAACGTCGGCGGGCTCCCGGCGGACATGCGCCTCGAGAACGTCGAGCCGCTCCGCCGGCTCTTCAAGGACGAGGTGCGCCGCGTCGGCGCCGAGCTCGGGATCCCCGAGGACATTCTCTGGCGCCATCCGTTCCCCGGTCCGGGCCTCGCGGTGCGCGTCATCGGCGCGCTCACGAAGGAGCGCCTCGACGTCCTTCGGCGCGCGGACGCGATCTTCCTGGACGAGCTCCGCGCCGCCGATCTGTATCGATCGATCGCGCAGGCCTTCGCCGTGCTCACCCCGGTGCAGAGCGTCGGCGTGATGGGCGACTTCCGCACGTACGGCTTCCTGGTCGCGCTGCGCGCCGTGACGACCGAGGATTTCATGACCGCGGACTGGGCCCGCATCCCGTACGACGTGCTCGCGCGGATCTCCGCGCGGATCGTGAACGAGGTCAGCGCGGTGAACCGCGTCGTGTACGACATCTCGTCCAAGCCGCCGGCGACGATCGAGTGGGAATGACCGGAGCGGCCCGATGAAGTGGCTGAACGATGGCCAGCGGATGCGGCGGGTCATCGCCGAGCAGCGCGCGAATCGCAGCCCGGTGCGGTCGCGCACCGGCGCCGGGCTGAACGCCCTCGTGCTCGGCGGCGGAGGCCGTGAGTACGCGATCGCCTGGCGGCTGGCGCGCTCCGACAGCGTCGCGACGATCGACGCGATCCCGGGCAACCCGGCGATGTCGCTCTTCGCGCGCACGTTCGACATCCCGATCGACCAGGGCGGCCGCCTCGAGCAGCACCTCGCCGCGTCGTTCATCGACCTGGTCATCGTCGGGCCCGACGAGCTCGTCGCCTCCGGCGTCGCGACGACCTTGCGCCGGGCGGGCGTCTCGGTGGTCTGCCCATCGCGCGAGGCCGCGAAGCTCGAGTGGAGCAAGTCGTTCGCCAAAGACGTGCTCCGCGAGGCCGGCGTGCCCACGGCCGCGTCGCGCGCGTTCCCCGACGCGCGTGCGGCGCGCGAGGGCCTGACCGACGGGCCCGTCGTGGTGAAGGCCGACGGCCTCGCCGGCGGGAAGGGCGTCGTCGTGGCGCGCGATCGGGCCGAGGCCGAAGCCGCCCTGGCGCGGAGCGCGGTCGGGTCCGGCGCGGTGCTGCTCGAGGAGGTCCTCTCGGGCGACGAGGCGTCGCTGCACGCGCTCGTCGACGGCGAGACCGTCGTGGCGCTTCCTCCGGCCCGCGACCACAAGCGCGTCGGAGACGGCGACACCGGACCGAACACCGGCGGCATGGGCGCCTGCTCGCCGACGAGCGTGCTGCCCGACGAGGAGGCCCAGCCGCTCGCGGACCGGCTCATCGCGCCCGTCGCGCGGCGGCTGGCCGAGCGCGGCACGCCGTACCAGGGGGTCCTCTATGCGGGGCTGATGCGGACCGCCGACGGCTGGCAGGTGATCGAGTTCAATGCCCGGTTCGGCGATCCGGAGTCCCAGGTGATCCTGCCCCGTCTGGGCGGCGACTTCGGCCGGCTCATGCAGGCGCTCGGCGACGGCCGGCTCGCCGCCTACGTGCAGGCGAACCCGGTCCGCTTCAGCCAGCGGGCCTACGTGGACATCGCCCTCTGCGCCGAGGGCTATCCCGGGCTGCCGCGGTCGGGCGACGCCATCGCCATCGGCGATCTGCCGGACGACGTCTGGACGTTCCACGCCGCGACGCGCCGATCCGCGGACGGTGGCTTCGTGACCGCCGGCGGCCGGGTGCTGCACGTCGTCGCGCAGGGGGACACGCCGGCGCACGCGCGCGAGCGCGCGTACGAGGGGGCTGAGCGGATCACGTGGCGAGGCAGGTTCTATCGTTCGGACATCGCCGCTTCAGAGGGTCGGGTGCACCAGACGGCATGAGGGTGCAGCACTGAGCGCGCAGGTGGCGATCGTCATGGGCAGCTCGAGCGACGCGCCGATCATGGCGGTCACCGAGGAGACCCTGGCCGGCCTCGGGATCGAGCACGAGACCCGCGTGCTGTCGGCGCACCGCACGCCCGATGAGGTGCGGGACTGGTCGCGCGGGCTCGCCGGGCGCGGCGTGAAGGTCGTCATCGCCGCCGCGGGTGGCGCGGCGCACCTCGCGGGCGCCGTGGCGGCGCACCAGACCCTGCCGGTCATCGGCGTCCCGCTCGCGGCGCCCAACGCCATCGCGGGCGGCCTCGACGCGCTGCTCTCGACGGTGCAGATGCCACGTGGCGTCCCGGTCGCGACGGTGGCCGTCGGCGAGGCGGGTGCCGCGAACGCCGCGATCCTCGCGGCGGAGATCCTCGCACTGGGCGACGACGCGCTGCGCTCCCGCCTACAGACCATGCGCCAGTCGATGGCCGCCCGGATCCTCTCGCCGTGACGTTCCAGTCGCGCTTCGACGCGATCTCGCCGCTGGACTCGCGGTTCTACGGCGGCGATCCGCAGCTGTACGCGGCGCTGCATCCGTACCTCTCCGAGGAGGGCCGGGTCCGGGCGCAGGCGAAAGCCGAGGCGGCGCTCGCGCGGGCTCTCGCCGAGGAGGGCATCGCGCCCGCGGCGGCGGCCGCGGCGATCGCAGCCGCCGCGGAGCGCATCACCGCCGCCGAGGTCTACGCCGAGGAGGCGCGCATCGGTCACGACGTCCGCGCGCTCGTGAACCGGATCCGGGAGCAGCTCCCCGAGGACGCGCGCCGGTTCGTGCACCTCGGCGCGACGTCGATGGACGTCGTGGACACCGCGAACGCGTGGCGCTACCGCGAAGCCGTCGAACGGGTCGTCATTCCCCGCCTCGGCCTGCTCGTGTCGCGGCTCATCGCCCTCGCCGAGGGCGAGGCCGAGACGCCGCAGGCCGGCCGCACCCACGGTCAGCACGCCGTGCCGATCACGTTCGGCTTCGCGGTCGCGGAGTACGTCAGCCGGCTCGGAGGACGGATCGTGTTCCTGCGCGACGCGGCGCGCGCGCTTCCGGGCAAGCTCTCCGGCGCGGTGGGGGCGTACAACGCGCCCGCGCTGCTGGCGCGCGACCCGCGGGCCCTCGAGCGCCGGTACCTCGCCCACCTCGGCCTCGTGCCGGCGAGCCATTCGACCCAGATCGTCGAGCCCGAGGCGTGGAGCGATCTCGCGCACGCGTGCGTGACGGCCCTCGGGGTCATGGCGAATCTCGCGGATGACATGCGCCATCTCCAGCGCACCGAGATCGCGGAGATCGCCGAAGGCTTCCGGGCCCAGCAGGTCGGCAGCTCGACGATGCCGCAGAAGCGCAATCCGATCTCCTTCGAGAACGTCAAGAGCCTGTGGAAGGCGTTCATGCCGCGCGTCATCACGACGTACCTCGATCAGATCAGCGAGCACCAGCGCGACCTCACGAACTCCGCCTCTCAGCGGTTCCTCG
>Ga0209474_10005296_pt1 | contig 11002 bp, 6 predicted proteins | sample GraSoiAngelo_145_FD_185902 | JGI IMG/M metagenome (GOLD analysis project Ga0209474, IMG submission 185902) | Grasslands soil microbial communities from the Angelo Coastal Reserve, California, USA - 14_1009_05_20cm (SPAdes) (version 2) | ecosystem: Environmental > Terrestrial > Soil > Grasslands ... | reverse complement strand
GGAAGTATTACATGGCCTCCCGCAAACTGCACGATCGAGCAGATTTCCGGGCGCTCAAGACCCTCACCGAGAGCTATTATAGATGAGGCCATCTTTTCGATTTCTCCAATGGTGTCAGTCACGTCCGGGCGGGACCGCCCTGCTGTTTGTCTTAACTACCGGTACGTTAGTTGGTTATTACGGCTGGCTCGCGTTGGTGGCGCCACCGCCGCGAACCTATTACCTCGATTTTGGCGCTGCCCCATGGATTCAGGCGTCGGAGCCGAGTAACAATGTTTGCTTTCGTAAGAACCTTTATCTGAGTGAAACGCCGAAATACGCTTGGTTACAAATGGCCGGGATTGATGGGTTCAGAGTCTCGGTCAATGGCAAGCAGGCAACTCTCGGGCAAGCCGCTCAACCCGGGCTAGAGAGCGAAGTTCTTAGCTTAACCTCAGGCGGAAACGAATCGGTGATTTGCGATATCACCCATCATCTTCTCCAGGGGACGAACACCATTGCGGTGAATGTCACTCGAGGCAGTTTTCCGGGTAGAGCCAAGCTGGTGTGTCGGGGAGGCGTAATCGACCAATCTGGGAAGTTGAGTGAGTTCTCCTCTGATAAGAGTTGGAGAGTCGCTTTGACGCCTGGAACGATTCCCACCCTGATCCCATGGACCGATCGGGAAATGGATGCTGCGCGCTGGGCTCACGCCGAAGTGGCACCGTCAGAACGGGCCGGGCTCACTCAGCCTGTGACTTTGCCGCCAGTTCTTCTCCAACAACCAGTGAAAGGAAAGTGGATAATAGACGAACGCCCGGGACCTGCCCGCAATACGACATTCCAAAGACATTTCGACGCGCCAAACGGAAATACTGAAGCGTGGCTTCAAATCGCAGCTAATGGCAATTTCTCGGTAATTTTTAACGGGCACTTTCTCGGACACTTTACCGATTCGTCTCCGACGATTCACTTCCTGTATCTCAAGCGATGGATGAAAGCCTGGGGAAATGACCTATCTATCCAGGTGCAAGGGCTGGATGCTCTACCAACTCTGATCGCGGAGGTATCTTTTTTGTCCGGTGGTGCCGAAGCGGGTTCGATCGTTTCAGATCATGACTGGGTGTTGCCGAGTTCGCGCCTCGCGACGACAATTGGTTCCTACAATTACGCAGGCGAACACTGGGGGCTTCCGCCGAAAATGGCCTCACCGGCAGGGTTACCGAGCGTTGAGGCAACGCGCCGGACGATCGCCGGCGTTCCTCTCATGCTGATAGTTGCCGCGGCGGTTTTCCTAGGCTGGATCTGGTCCGGTAGCCTGCTGGCCAAAAGGCACAAGTGGGAGATGGCGCGAGCTCTAGGCATAGATGCCACATTGCATTTGCCCGCGCTCGTCGCCACCGCGACACTACTGTTGCTACGCTACGATATCCGGCTTCGGCCGGACTCGCCGGTGAAAGTTGAGTTTTTCCTCGGGCTCGTCGGAGTGCTTATTCTCCCGCGTCTGCTAGCGTGGGCGAGTCGAAAGGAGCCAGCCCCATTTCTATTTTCGGCCTGGGAGAGATGGCGTGGATGGGCCAGCCAAAACGGGTTTTGGCTTGCGCTCGGCGTCATCGTTCTCGCCGCGTTAGCAATGCGGTTGCATGGTCTAACCACTTTCCCCCTTGATCAGGACGATATTTTGATCCGCAACTATACCATGGGAATTTTTGATCGAGGCTATCCATCACTCAACTTTTACAACCGCGCAATGGCACTTACGACGTATGAGTTAGTGCCTTATCCAATTGCCCTTTCGTGCTTGATCTTTGGCTGGAGCGACTGGGCCTTCCTCTTGCCGTCAGCAGTATTTGGAGCGCTCACCACATTGCTGCTGGGAGTGATGGGTCGCAACTTATTCGACTGGCGGACGGGCTTGTTGGCGGCGCTGATTCACGCCTTTGATCCATTAAACGTTTTCTGGGCGCAACACTTGTTTCATCCATCGCAGGATGGTTTTTTTGCGATACTAACAATCTGGTTCTTCTACCTGGCAATTCGTCAGCCGGGCAAACTGGACCGAAAATATTTCTCTGCCGTTTGCGTGTGTTTCTGCCTGACCTACCTCTCGTGGGAAGGCCAGGGTTTTTTACTTCCAGTGCTGGCCGTGACACTGATGTTGATGTACCCCGGACGCTGGAGTTGGCTTCGGGAACCGCGTCTATGGATCGGGCTGATCGTTGTAGCTTCGATTGTTCTAATCCAACTTTCGTTGCGAAAGATGGTGGCGCCCGGTTACATCTTCCTAGGCTATGGATTGAACCTGCTGACTCCCTCACTGTATTTCCTCAACCCGGAATCGGACCCTTTCTACTACGTTTCCTCGGTTCTCCTAACAGAGCCGCATGTGCTTCTTACCATTCTGTGCATCGCCGGTGCCTTGTTTGTATGGCATAATTTGGCGATGCGTTATTGCCTTCTCGTGTTCGTCGGGCTTTTACTTTGCTTTTCTCTTTTCTTGCCGGTTTACTCCATTCGTTACTTTTATTTTTACCAGACGCTTTTGATCCTCACAGCATGCGGAGCCTTTTTTCTTCTCTGGGACCGAGCGCGGGAGCTGACATTGGAATGGAAGGTGGCCCGTTTGCTCGCATGGGGAAGCGGGATAGCGGCTTTTCTGCTGGTTTTGGGAACAGCGACGGAGACAGGTTTCAAAGTCTTTCGGCTTTCGGAGCAGACACTCCAAGGAAGCACGCGCATCGATCCGAGCCTGCGCTACGGCGCTGTCAGACAGGACACCCGGAGCCCAGCGGAGTTTGTCGCCTCGCGATTACGGCCAGGCGATATTGTGCTGGCAAATCTTACGCAAGCCTTCTACTTGTATGGCAGACGCATGCCGGATTACGCACTAAACACACTGTTGGCTGCGCGCATGATTTACTTGGACGATTACCAGTCTTATCGTCATAAGTTCGTTGGCATCCCGAACGTGCGCAATCTGCGCGACATGCAGAGTGTTTTCGATCACGCCCGCCGAATCTGGTATCTCGGCGGCGGGCCGGTAATTGAGGGACCAAGCGAGTTAAAGAATGCAACCGATTTTATCACTGAGCGCGCGAAGATAGTTTACAGCACTTACCACGCGAAGGTTTACCTTTGGGACGGCACCGCCTTTCCTGAGCAACACACAATTGCTAATCCCGCATTGCCGCCTCAACCAGGTATGCCGCCTGAGAAACCGACGCCGGAGGATCGCGTGGTGGAAGAACTCAATTGGGCACAAAATGGAAAGCCATTGTCATATCCGCGGGTCACCAGATCGAATCTCTACCCCGAATGGACCCATCAGAAAGTTTCAGAACGAGATCCGGCACGCGTAAATGCGAAGCTAAAAGTGCAGCCACTTGAACTCCCCCGCGAGCCCGAGAAGCCCGAGTCGGATGAAAAGGCATCTCAGTAGCCCCAGATTTAGAGCGATCTGGTCGCCTGTGCGACTTGCACTGGTCGCTTGTTTCGTATTGCTGCCTATTCCTCGCCAGCTCTGCGCCGGGCAAACCGCCGCCGTTCGGAGTCGTGAACGCGGTCCAAGCGTTAAGGTCAAGCCAGTTGTTTTCCTGAACTTGCGGCAATACCTCGCGACAATTAGCGCCGAAAGTCCAAAGATCATAGCCTCGCGCCTGGACGAGGCCGCTGCTGACTACGAAGCCCGGTCCAGGTACGCCGCCTATCTGCCACACCTTGTCGGCCATGCGGGAGTCGCCTACATTTACGGCAGGAGCCTAAACGGATTGATCAATCCTTTCGGCAATCTGCCGTCATCAACAACCGGTAACCGCTGGTTCACAGAAGAGGGCCCAGGGCTGACCATCCCAGTTTACAAAGATGGCAGTTTCCTCGGCATCAACGTTCCCCCGGAAGTGGCGCATAAGCGCGCTGAGAGGCAGGTTATTAAGTTCAAAGGATCACTGACAGAGCAAAGTGTCATCCTTAAGGCGACCGACGCTTACCTCCAGGCGATCAAGGCCACACACTTGCTGGACCTTCGTACGCGACACTTCGCTCTGGCGCAAGAAGAAGACGCGCGAGTCGAGAACAGAGCGGCGAGTAGCCTGGCGACCGCAGAAGAGCTCGGAGTGGCGAGGCTTCGGCTGGAAAGCAGCCGTGCCTCCTTTGAAGCGGCGCAAGGGGAGGCGATTTATTCCTTTTTAGCCGTTGCCGCGCTCCTTGGACGCGACGTCAGCACGGTCCGGATCCAGGATAGCTATCCTGAAGCGGCTCCCTTACCAGACTTCGAAAGAATTGCAGGAATTAGCTCCGTACAACATCCAAAAGTGCTCTTGCAAGAGGCTACCATCCGAGGGGCGCAAGCTAATGTAGAGTTCCAGCGAAGCCGGATGTTACCAAGCGTGACGGCCGAAAGCTACGACTTTCAGTACGGGGACTTTCATGGGGACGCAGAGAATCAGTGGACATCGTTCTTGTCGGTACACGTTCCCGTTTTTGATTTTGGAGAAGCTTACTTGGCGACCAAGTCAGCCCGTATAAAACTGCAAGCGGAGATCGAACGCCGTGCGGCCGTGGAGCAAGATTTGCAGAAGGAATTAGTGGATGCCCTCGTCGAAATCAATAAGGCTGCCGGAAATGTCGGAAAAGCGCGCGGCGAAGTTGTCGAAGAACAGCGGGTGGCTACCCGTGTCGAAGAACAGGCCAGGATGGACCAGGCGCTCTTGGGCGAACTAAATTCGGCCAAACTAAAACTCCTTGAGAAGAAGGAGGAGCTTGAGCAGGCGCACTACGAGCTTCTCCATCGTTACGCGCTTTATCAAGAAGCCACCGGTGGCCAGTGGAAGTGGATTGCGCCCTAACTGCTTGACGGGTTCGCCGATCACTTCTATTTTTTGGCACAAGTTCTATCGCGCAAACCTGCATGATGCGATTGTACAGACTTCCGCAGGGGGAATTCTGGAGAAGAAAGACAAAGGAATTAAAAACAATGAAAACACTAATGAATACTATCTATCCGAAATTCGCGCTCTTTGCGTTCGCCTGGTTTGCGTTTTCGCCAGGACTGCCCGCGGCGACGCCAATCGACACGACGTTGTATACCAGGTACCACACAGACCCGGCTCAGACCATCGTTGACTGGAATGTGTGCGGTTCTCTGCCGGGCTCAAGCGGCTGCTATGGCTCTGGGACCCTGGGCCCGTTCGGTAAGGTTGGCGCACTGATGGAAGGCGAGCCAAAGACAGACCGCAGAGCGAATACTGTCACTCGCGCCATTTATGTCTTGGAAATCGCTAGTGGCCCCAATCAGAACGAGGTCGTGCTCTACGTTTATACAAAGGTCGACACGATTACCACCGATACCGATACGGTTACCATTACTCTATCCCAAACAATCAGTCTGCCTCTGGTTGGGGGCATTTCGAACGGACCGAACCAGACATCGATGGCAGCCAATAAGCAATTCCTTTTCATTGGAACAAGCCAGAGCCCGGTAGCGGTTGAGGTCAACAAGCGTACCTTTAGCGTCACCCAGTTTAGCGCGGGCTCGCCGCCCATCAACATTTCTTCAATTACGGCCAATGATTATGGCTACGCGACCCTATCATTTGGAAGCTTTAACACTTCTGACACTGCCTTTATTGTGGTCGGCCCGGACGGCAGCACTGTGGAAGATGGCGATGGATCGCAGTTCGTGTTGAATACTGATCAGGCAATCAAAGTTACAGCTGCGCACGCGGGGATTCAGAGACCTGCGCATGGGGGAATTCCTGATCTTCCTCGGGTTCGCCCGTTCCGCTCTCCGCACGACCAGGAAGAGCGCGTCCTGGCTGCGCCCGCTGCTGCGCCAATCGACGGGACGTTGTATACCAGGTACAACGTCGACCCGGATCACACCAACATTGGCTGGAATGTGTGCGGTTCTCTGCCGGGCTCAACCGGCTGCTATGGCTCCGGGAGCCTGGGCCCATTCGGAAAGGTTGGCGCAATGTTGGAAGGCGAACCAAAGACAGACCGCCATGCGAATACCGTCACTCGCGCCATTTATGTCTTGGATCCCGCTAGTGGCCCCAATCAGAACGAGGTCGTGCTCTATGTTTATACAAAGGTCGACACGATTACCACCGATTCCGATACGGTTACTGTTACTCTATCCCAAACAATCAGTCTGCCTCTGGTTGGTGACCCCGTTTCCTCGGGCGCACTACCCTTCATGGCAGCCAATACGCAATTCCTTTTCCTCGGAACAGACCAGAGCCCGCAGGCGGTTGAGCTCGACAAGCGCACCTTTAGCATCACCCAGCTTGGCGGGTTCACGCCGCCCATCAACGTTTTCGCAATCTTGGCGAATCAATATGGCTACGCGACTCTATCATTTGGAAACTTTCGGGGCGGTGGTAACAAGGCCTTTATTGTGGCCGGCCCGGACGGCAGCGACGAGGAAGAGGGCGATGAAACGCAGTTCATGTTGGATACTGTAATGGGGCTCCTGCTTCGCCCGTAGCTTGGCGGCGACATTCTTGTATTTGAGTCCGCGCACTTCTGCGAGGAACTGATCGGACAGGATGCTGGTGTCGGGCTGATTCACGGGCTTGCGGGAATTGGCAAGCACATCAAACGCGAGCTGACAAATAACGCGGTTGCTTTCTCGGGCAGCTCTCAGCTTGCCTGGGGCAGGTGCAACGTCGCGTAAGGCTTTCAGAGATTTCTGTTATTCCAGGTCAAATTCTTTTTCAATTTGTCACTGGCTTCGGCCAATACTTCCTGCTGTTTAGGATCGACGAGATCGGGCTCGTAAACCTCCACAAACTGCGCTTTAACGGCAATCGCAGTATCCAACGCCGCTTTGAGAGTGCCGTTTAATTTGTAAGTTGCCCGCAGCATCTCAAAGCCTACCACCGTTTGGTCCGAAAACCGGTTCACCGATCGATACGATAATTTACGGCTATCTGGCCTATCGTTTGGCTCAAGGCTGGCTGCCTTAAGACCAAAACGGTGGGGATAATCTTTAACACCGTCTTCAACGAACTTTTTCAAAGTAGCTCGGCCTTCATCATCTCGAGAAGGTGGGCACATTGCGACAAGGAAAGGTGTCGTAGGAAAAGCTTTGTTATAGAGAGCAGCAAACCATTTCACACCTTCAAGCCATTTTGCATTGCCTCCGATGGCATTATATTCATCCATGTCAGCCGGGCCCGCGAACCAAGCCTCAGTTGAATGCCCAAATCCCGTCATGATAACATAGCTTAAATAAAGAGAGGAATCGTAGCGTTCGCCGAGTTTTTTGATCAAATTACCAAATTTTTCCTGAAGCACGGGATGCCATGGTATCGGCATGTAATCAGTTGGTTTGCCGTTGTGGTGATGGAAGTAAAATTTTTCGGCGCCAGCGGCGTAGACCCACTGGGGCGAATGTTTCCCAGCAGGAACTAGTATCTCAATTCGTTTATTATACTTTTTAGCCAGCTCAAGTCCCCGATCAAAATAACGGAAATCAATGTTACCCTCGGTTGGCTCAATTTTATCCCAGTCGGCGCGTAATACAATGCCGTCCACATTAGGATTGGTCCAGCATGGTGTGCCATTCAGTCTGTCCATTTGATTAGGATGTTTATAGCTGTAAGAGGGGAGCAAACACCAGATCCCCGTGGGCGGACATTTTTGGGTGATTTCGGCTTTTTCCCCGGCCAAAAGGTGCATGGGGATAACGATAGAACATCCGAGCAGAATTAATGAAGACGATAGACTGATTTTGATTTTCATATGAAACGAATGTTTTGTTCTTTTGCTGAGGTTAAGGATAACCATCCTTACGCAGAGGCAAATGACCTTCTGTTATCATAGCTTCACGACGCGAACGCTCGTGCTTCGGTCAATGCTTCTTATGAGACGAAGTTTTGCACCTGTTGTTCAAATTCTGATCGTCGCCCGCGCCGTCACAACTGTTGAGGTGATGCCGGGCCCAGAAGCGGTCAAAATGCTATGGGCCAAACATAGCGCCGTTAGCGGCCCTCCCAAAGTTGACAGAGAAGTGGGTTGGTTGTTCCCTTACGGCCCGAAATCCAGAGTCACAGTGTTAGAACAGGTCTCGGTTCCAGCTTCACACACCTGATACATGAAGCTAACCTGGCCACTGGTGCCGGTGGAGTCGTCATATGCGCCATCGTTTGGGGTTGTCGCGATCACATTTCCATCGCGATAGACGTCGACGTTCGCCGAGGTCGCCCCCCTCCATCCGAGGCGCGATATATTCATTCCCTGGATCCTTATCGCGCGGCCGGTGAGCTGAATCGGTCCAGGCGTTGCTGTTGGTGTTGCCGTAGGAGTTGGCGTAGGACTTGGGGTAGGACTTGCCGTCGGTGTTGGTGCACCACTGGGACCAAATGCCAGGTCAAAGGGCGCCGAGCCTACATCAGGAATTGTGGCAGAGACGGTCAGCGACGGAATGTCAATAACGCTTATAGTCGTGTCGGCGGAGTTGGTCACGTACACTTTCGTACCGTTTGGGTTAACCAGCATAACGAAAGGATTATCCCCGACTGGGATCGTGTTGATGACTGCATGTGTGGCGGTGTTAATGACCGAAACATTGTTGGAAGTTCCAGCATTGGTTACGAAGGCCTCCGATCCATCATTCGAAAATACAACTCTCTGCGGTCGGTCTCCGGTAGGGATGGTTGCGACCACAGTGAGTGTGGAGGTATTGATGACAGAAACATTGTCAGTCCGGAGGTTGCCCGCGTAAACCTCCTGGCCGTTAGGCGTGATGCCAATTCCCTCCGGGCTTAGTCCAACAGGAATGGTCGCGATCAGTTGTTGCGTCGCCGTGTTGATAACGGATACGGAGCCGCCGTTGTAGTTTGTGACGTAGACTCGGTCGCCCGTGGCGGACATGCAAAGACGACGTGGGCCATCGCCAACGGGGATACTTGTTACTCCGTAGGTGGTGGTATCAATCACGTCCACTGTGTCATTGGAAAAGTTCGCGATATATGCGAAGCGTCCATCAGGCGTGAACAAGATCTCTTTGGCCCAATGCCCGGGAATAATGACAGTAGTGATGATTTGATTGGTTGCCGTATCAATGACCTCGACGGGACACTGATTAGGGATGCCAGTACCATGTTGATGCAGGACGAAAAGACGGTTGCCATCCGGCGTGATAGCGCTCTCTCCTGGTACCCTATTCACCGGGATGGTAGCAGTGTTCGTGCGCGCCACCGTGTCTAGAACCGAGATGCTTGCGGACGTCCCGTTAGAAACAAAGGCCTTGAGCCGATTCGGTGTCATGGCAATGCGAATCGGGAAAGTGCCTACGGGGATTTGGGTGACGACCTGGTTGGTCGAGGTGTCGATCACAGCAACCTCATCGGAGTATCTCGCGGGGACAAAAAGGGTTTGGGCCAAAGCCGAGGATGCGAAGGCAAAACCAATCAATAGCAAAGGCAGATGATATTTTTTCATATTTTATGATATTGGATTAAATAATCCATCGCGAAGCTATATCAAGCGTAATCTTTTTAGCTCGGTGTGGGTTTCCGCTCGTGATTGGACAGCCGAGCATTCTTCGCGGCGAGCTTGTGCTGTTGCTCTTCCGCCTCGCGATGCTCTTTGAGAAACCAGTTAGCCGAACATCGGCGTTTACTCTCTTATACCGGTTATTCGCATTCGGGCCGACGGCTACGGGCCAACTACCACCTCAAAGGGGTGCACCCCTACATTCGCAATTGTGTCAGAGACGGTCAGCGACGGAATATCGATAACCGTTAAAGTCGTGTCGCTGGCGTTGGCCACATACAATTTCCTACCGTTTGGGGTGATCAGCATCTCGAAAGGATTGTGTCCGGTGGGTAGCGTTGCGATGACCGTGCGCGAGGCGGTGTCAATGACCGAAACAGTGTCGGCATATCCATTTTCTACGAAGGCCTGCGCTCCATTAGGCGTAAATACCACTCTCTGGGGATGGTCTCCGGTATGGATGGTCGCGATCACAGTCAATGTGGTGGTATCGATGACAGAGACTGTCTGATCACCCTGGTTGGTCACCCAAAGCTCCTCGTCGTTGGGGGCAACGCCAAGTCCCTCCGGTCCTTGTCCAACAGGAATGGTCGCGATCAACTGTTGAGTCGCCGTATCGATGGCGGATACGGAGCGGGCCTTGTTGTTAGCGACGTAAACGCGGTCACCCGCGGGGGAGATACAAAGACGACGGGAGCCAGCGCCGGTGGGAATAGTCGTTACCTGGTAGGTGGTGGTATCCATCACGTCCACTTCTCCGGCTGAAAAGTTCGCGATATATGCGGAGCGTCCATCCGGCGTGAACAAGATGTCTTTGTCCCAATGCCCGGGGATAAAGACAGTAGTGATAACCTGATTGGTTGCCGTATCAATAATGTCGACGGGGCAGGTACGATTGACGCCACGTTGATGCACGACGAAAAGGCGTGCGCCGTCCGGGGTGATGGCGCTCTCTCCAGGGCTACTGCCCACCGGGATGGTGGCAGTGTTCGTGCGTGCCACCGTGTCAAGAACCGAGATGGTTCCGTCGTTCCCATTGGAAACAAAGGCCTTGAGCCGATTTGGTGTCATGGCAAGACGAATCGGGTAATTGCCCACAGGGATTTGGGTGAGAACCTGGTCGGTCAAGGGGTCGATCACGGCAACCGCAGCAGAGCCTCTCGTTGGGACAAAAAGCGATTGGGCCAAAGCCGACGAAGCAAAGGCGAAGGCGATCAATAGCAAAGACAGATGATATTTTTTCATATTTTAGGATACTGGATTAAGACAAGTGTTAGGCAATCCACCGCGAACGCTATGTCAAGCGTAACTTTTTAGCTCAGTATTGATTTTCCGCTCGTGATAGGGGCGATTCACATTCGGCCGGCGGCTACGGACCAAATGCCAGGTCAAAGGGGTGCGACCCTACATTAGCAATTGTGGCAGAGACGGTCAGCGACGGAATATCGATAACCGTTAGAGTCGTGTCGGTGCCGTTGCACACGTACAGTGTCATATCGTCCGGGGTGGCCAGTATAGTCCA
>Ga0209474_10005293_pt1 | contig 11005 bp, 11 predicted proteins | sample GraSoiAngelo_145_FD_185902 | JGI IMG/M metagenome (GOLD analysis project Ga0209474, IMG submission 185902) | Grasslands soil microbial communities from the Angelo Coastal Reserve, California, USA - 14_1009_05_20cm (SPAdes) (version 2) | ecosystem: Environmental > Terrestrial > Soil > Grasslands... | reverse complement strand
GCCGATCGTGATCGGGCGGCATCCGGTCTTCGTCGTCGAGCGTGATCGCGACTTCGGCCCGCCGCACTGCGTGTACCTCGACCTGGCCGGCGGCGCCTATGCGCGGCCCGAGACCGGCGACCTCACGCTGACCGGCTCGCTCACCGACGACGAGGCGCGGCACCCGATGGATCCCGAGCGCCTGGGCGCCGAGGTCGGACACGACGAGGCCGAGGTGGCCCTCGAGCGCACGGCGCGCGCGATCCCGCGGCTCGGTGAGGCGCGCTACCGGCGGGGGTGGGCCGGCGCCTTCGACATCACGCCCGACTGGATGCCGATCCTCGACGAGACGTCGGTCGAAGGCTTCTGGGTGGCGGCCGGCATGAGCGGCCACGGCTTCAAGCTCTCGCCGGCGGTCGGGGAGACCATGGCGGCGCTGATCACGCGCGCCGAGCCGCCGGTGAGCGCGGCGCCGTTCCGCCTCGGTCGCTTCACCACCGTGGCGCCGGCGGCGACGTTCGTGGCCTCCTACCTGACGTGACGCCGCCGGCGGTCGCCGTCGTCCTCGTCACGTTTCACGGCACGAAGTACCTCGACGCGCTGTGGGCGAGCCTGCAGGCCCAGCGCTACCCGCGCGAGCGCTGGCAGCTCATCGTCGTCGACAACAGCCCCGACGGCAGCGCGGCGCACTGGTTCGGCGAGCGGGCGCCCGGCACCCGCGTGATCGTGCCCGGCCAGAACCTGGGCTACGCCGGCGGCAACGCGCTGGCCATGGACGCGGCGCTGGCGCACGGCGCCGACTACGTCGTCGTCGTGACCCAGGACACGTCCCTGGAGCCGGACTTCCTCGGCGCGCTGGTCGACGTGGCCGAGGCGCACCCGGAGGCGGGCGCCGTGCAGCCCAAGCTCCTGCGGCGCGAGGCGAGCGGGCGAACGGTGCTGCACTCGCGCGGCAACGAGCTGCACTACCTGGGCGTGGGCTTCGTCGGCGGCGACGGTGAGCCCGACCGCCCGCTCGACGTCGCCCCGATCACCTACGCCAGCGGCGCCGGGGCGCTCTACCGCGCCAGCGCCCTGCGGCAGGTCGGGACATTCGACCCGGCGATGTTCATGTACCACGAGGACTCGGACCTCGGCTGGCGGCTGCGGCTGGCAGGCTGGGACGCGCTACTGGCGCCGGCCGCCGTCCTCCACCACGACTACGACTTCGCGCGGGCGACCTGGAAACGGAAGTTCTACTACGTCGAGCGCAACCGCCTCGTCAACGTGCTCACGCACTACCACCTCGCCACCCTGCTCGTGCTGGCGCCGGCGCTCGTCGCCTTCGAGCCGATCGGGCTCCTCTACGCGGCCAAGAGCGGGTGGCTGGCCGAGCGGCTGGCGGTGTATGGATTCTTCGCGCGGCCCGCGAGCTGGCGCTACGTGGCGGCCAAGCGGCGCGCCGTGCAGGCGCTGCGCCGCCGGCGCGACCGCGAGCTGGTGCCGTTTCTCTCGGCCCGCTTCCGGTTCGGGCCGGTCGCCACCCCGGCGGTGCGCGTCGTGCTCGATCCGCTCTTCAGCGCCTACTTTCGCGTCGTCAAGCGCCTGATCGTCTGGTGAGCGCGCCCGCGCGCGCCAGCGCCTGGTGCTCGCGCTCCAGGGCCGCCACGCTCGTCTCGACGTCGAAGCGCGCGCGGGCGAACTCGCGGGCGCGCTCGCCGAGGCGGTGGCGCAGCGCGGCATCGCGGAGCAGGCGCACGACGGCGGCCGCGAAGTCGCCCGGCGTGTCGGCGGTCAGCAGGTGCTCGCCGGGCGTCGCCCCCAACCCCTCGTTGCCGAGCGTGGTGGTGACGATCGGACAGCCGGCCGCCATCGCGTCGAGGTTCTTGCCGGGGATTCCGCCGGCGATGCGCAGCGGCGAGACGAACGCCGTCGCCCGCGCGTAGTACGGCTCCAGCGCGTCGACGAACCCGGTCACCTGCACGCCCGGCGAGGCGGCCAGCCGCCGCACCTCCGCGGGCGGGTCGGCGCCCACGATGGTCAGGCGCGCCTCCGGCACCTCGGCTCGCACGCGCGGCAGCACCGCGTCGCAGAAATGCCGGATCGCGTCCACGTTGGCGTCGCGGTGCATGGCGCCGACGAACAGCAGCTCGGCGCCGCCGCGGGCCTGCGGCGTGACGCGCGCGAGGTCGAGCCCGATCGGAAAGGGCAGCACGCCGACCGACAGCCCGCCGTCGCGCGCGAGCAGTGTGCGCCGGTCGTGCTCGGAGAGCGTGAGGATGCGGTCGAACTTGCGGCAGATGCGCCGCTCGAGGCGATCGACCGCGCGCCAGTAGAGCCAGGCGCCCAGCCGCGCCCGGGCGCCGCGGGCGAGCTGGAGACGATGGTGGGCCGGCCGCGTGAGCTCGTCGTGCGCGACCACCAGCGCCGGCGCCCGCCCGCCGGCGTCGATCCCGAGCCCGGTTTCCAGGTATTCGACGTGGAGGACGTCGAAGCCGCCGCCGGCGAGCAGGCGGTTGGCGGCCCGACCGAGACGCGCATACGAGGCGGCGATGCGCGCGGCCTGCAGGGGGCCGGCGGCCGGGCGCCGGAACTCCTGCACGTGCAGGCCGGCCAGTCGCGGCGCGAGCGCCGCCGCGGCGGCGCGCTCGCGCGGCTCCACGCGGGTGAGAAGCGTCACCGCGTGGCGCGCGGCCGTCCGCTGGACCCACTGCGCGAGCGCGCGGCCGCCCGCGTGCGCGGCGTCGGCCTTCGGCAGGAAGGGGCTGACCCAGAGAATGTTCATCCTACGGATCGCGGGCCGCACTTACTATAATCGAGGGGCCGCCCATGAACGTGGTGCTTCTCGCCGGAGGGCTGGGCACGCGCTTGCGCGAGGAGACGGAGTTCCGTCCCAAGCCGATGGTCACGATCGGCGGGCGGCCCATCCTCTGGCACATCATGAAGACGTATGCCCACTATGGCCACACGGATTTCGTCGTCTGCCTGGGCTACAAGGGCGACGTCATCCGCGACTACTTCCTCAACTACGAGGTGCGCCACCGCGACGTCACCGTCACGCTGGGCTCGCGCGACGTCCAGATCCACGGCCCCCACGGCGAGAGCGGCTGGCGCGTCACGCTGGCCGACACCGGCGAGCGGACGCTGACCGGCGGCCGGCTGGGGCGCGTGGCGCGCTTCCTCGGACGCGAGCGGTTCATGGTGACCTACGGCGACGGCGTCGCCGACATCGACCTCGACCGCCTGCTCGACTTCCATCGCCGGCACGGCAAGCTCGCCACCCTCACCGCGGTGCGGCCGTCCTCGCGGTTCGGCGAGGTCGTCATCGACAACGACATGGTGCAGGTGTTCCAGGAGAAGCCGCAGGTGCAGGGCGGCTGGATCAACGGCGGCTTCTTCGTGTTCGAGCCCGGCGTGCTGCCGCTGATCGCCGGCGACGACGAGAGCCTCGAGCAGTCGCTCCTGATCAAGCTCACCAGCATGCGCCAGCTCGCCGTCTACCAGCACCAGGGCTTCTGGCAGTGCATGGACACGCCGCGCGAGATGGAGCTGCTGAGCGAGCTGTGGCGCCAGGACAAGGCGGCCTGGGCCGTGTGGCGATGAGCGCCGCCCGGCGATGAGCCATGGTCCGGCGTGAGTTCTGGCGTGATCGCTCGGTCTTCGTCACCGGCCACACGGGCTTCAAGGGCGGATGGCTGGCGACCTGGCTCGTCGAGCTCGGCGCGCGGGTCGTCGGTTACGGGCTGACCCCCGACACCACGCCGGCCTACTTCGCGCGCTGCGGTCTCGCCGAGCGCGTCACCTCCCACGTCGCCGACCTCGCCGACCTCCCCGCCCTCGAGGCCGCGATCGCGGTGACGCGGCCGAGCGTCGTCTTCCACCTGGCGGCGCAGTCGCTGGTCCGCCGCTCGTACACGGCGCCGGTCCGGACGTTTGCCACCAACGTGCTGGGGACGGTGCACGTGCTCGAGGCCGTGCGCCGCACGCCGTCGGTCGAGGCCGTCGTCGTGGTGACGAGCGACAAGTGCTACGAGAATCGCGAGCGGCCGCAGGGCTACCGCGAGGAGGAGCCGCTCGGTGGCCACGACCCCTACAGCGCCAGCAAGGCCGCCGCCGAGCTGGTCACCGCGGCCTACCGCCGCTCGTTCTTCGCGCGCGGGCCGCGCGTGGCCACCGCGCGCGCCGGCAACGTCATCGGCGGCGGCGACTGGGCGGAGGACCGTCTGGTGCCGGACACGATGCGCGCGTTGGCGCGGGGGCAGACGGTCAAGATTCGTCACCCCGCCGCGGTGCGGCCCTGGCAGCACGTGCTGGAGCCCCTCGGCGGCTATCTCACCCTGGCCGAGCGGCTCGCCGAGAGCGACGCGTTCGCCGGCGCCTGGAACTTCGGACCGCGCGACGACGACGCGGTGCCGGTGGCCGCGCTGGTGGATCTGCTGCTCGGCTTCTGGGACGGCGGTCGCTGGGAGGCGACGGTCGAGGACGAGGCGCCGCACGAGGCGGGGCTGTTGCGGCTGGACTGGACGAAAGCCCGTGAGCGCCTCGGGTGGCGGCCGCTGCTGACGCTGAAGGAGGCGGCCGAGCTCACCGTGGCCTGGTACCGCGCTGCCGCCGCCCCCACGGCGCCCCAGCGGTTGCACGAGCTCTCGGTCGAGCAGATCCGCCAGTACGAGAAGCGCTGGCAAGGCGCGCGGGAGCCGTGAGCGGGCGCGCGTGTCTCGGCTGTGGCGCCGGGGTCGGCGAGCCGTTCCTCGATCTCGGCGTCCAGCCGCTCGCCAACGCCTTCGTCAAGCCCGAGGACGCGGCCCGTCGCGAGCCGCGCTTTCCGCTGGCGGTCGCCTACTGCGCGGGCTGTCACCTGGTGCAGCTGACGGAGACGGCGCCGCCGGAGGCGCTCTTCGACGAGTACCTCTACTTCTCCTCCTACTCGGACGACTTCGTGGCCCACGCGCGGGCGATGGCCGAGTCGCTCGCGGAGCGCTTCCGGCTCGGCCCCGGCCGGGGCGTCCTCGAGGTCGCCAGCAACGACGGCTACCTGCTGCAGTTCTTCCAGGCCCGCGGCGTCCCGGTGCTGGGCGTGGAGCCCGCCCGCAACGTGGCGGCCGTCGCGCGGGCGCGCGGTATTCCGACGCTGGCGCGGTTCTTCGGTCCCGACGTCGTCGACCAGGTCCTCGGCGAGCTCGGCCGCGCCGAGGTCGTCGTCGGCAACAACGTCCTCGCCCACGTCCCCGGAGTGAACGCGTTCCTGACCGCGGTCCGCGACTGCCTGGCGCCGGACGGCGCTGCGGTGTTCGAGTTTCCCTATCTCGGCGAGCTGCTCGAGCGGACGGCGTTCGACACGATCTACCACGAGCACGTCTTCTACTACTCCCTGGCGGCGGTCGCCGGGCTCGCCGTCCGCGCCGGCCTGGAGGTCTTCGACGTCGCGCCCCAGCCGGGGCACGGCGGCTCGCTGCGGATCTTTCTGCAGCACCCCGGCGCGCGCGCGGTGTCACCCGCCGTGGCGCGGCTGCGGGCCGACGAGGCCGCCGCCGGTCTCACCGGCGCCGCGCGCTACGCGGGGTTCGCCGGCGCCGTCGACCGGCTGCGCGGCGACCTCGTGAGCCGGCTGCAGCGGCTGCGCGCCGACGGCCGGCGGCTGGCGGCCTACGGCGCGCCGGCCAAGGGCACGGTGCTCTTGAACGCGTGCGGCCTCGGCACCGACGTGCTCGAGTTCACGGTCGATCGCAGCCCCCACAAGCAGGGCCGCCTCGTCCCCGGTGTGCGACTGCCGATCCGGCCGCCGGAGGATCTCGTGAAGGAGATGCCGGACGTGACACTGCTGCTGCCGTGGAATCTCGTCGACGAGATCGTCGCCCAGCAGGCCGAGTACCTGCGGCGCGGCGGCGCGTTCCTGGTGCCGGTGCCGGCGCCGCGGCTCGTTCGCGGCGGATGATCTACCGCGAGACGGCGCTCGCGGGCGTGTGGCTGGTGGAGCCGGAGCCGCTGAGCGATGACCGCGGCTTCTTCGCGCGCACGTGGTGCCGCCGGGAGTTCGAGGCGCGCGGCCTCAATCCGGCGCTGGCGCAATGCAGCGTCTCGTGGACGCGCGCGCGCGGCACCGTGCGCGGCCTGCACTATCAGGCCCGGCCCCACGAGGAGGCGAAGCTCGTGCGGTGCACGCGGATGTCGCGCTCGACGTGCGGCCCGGCTCGCCGACGTTCGGCCGCTGGATCGCCGCCGAGCTGAACGCCGACAACCGCCGCATGCTCTACGTCCCCGAGGGTGTGGCCCACGGCTTCCAGACGCTGGCCGACGACAGCGAGGTCTTCTATCAGATCTCCGGGTTCCATGACTCGGGGTCCGAGCGCGGGGTGCGCTGGGACGACCCCCGCTGCGCGATCGCCTGGCCGCTCGCCCCCGTCACCGTCTCGCCGCGCGACGCCGCGCTGCCGCCGCTCGGTGAATAGCCCGGGCTCGCGGGTGACGGTCTTCCGCAACATCGCGGCCAACGTGGGTGGCTCGGCGCTCTCGATGCTGGCGCTGCTCGTCGTCGTGCCGATCTATCTGCGCCTGCTGGGCGCCGAGGCGTACGGGCTCGTCGGCCTCTTCACCACGGTGACGGTGGCGGCGCTGGCGCTCGACCTGGGCCTGGGCGCCACGCTGAACCGCGAGGCCGCGCGCATGCGAGCGCGCGGCGAGAGCGCCAGCTTCGGCGACCTGGTCGCCACGCTGGAGGTCGGCGCCTGGGGGCTGGGCCTGCTGTTCGGCGCCGCGTTCGCCGAGGCGGCGCCGGCGATCACCGGCCGCTGGCTCACGTTCTCGATGCTCACGCCGGGCGAGGTGACGCGCTCCCTCTACCTGATGGCGCTGGCGCTGCCCGCGCTGACCGCGCGCACGGTGTACCTCGCCGGGCTCAACGGCCTCGAGCACCAGGGACGTGCGAATCTGCTGATGGCCACCGGCACCGTCCTCCGGGCGCTTACCACCGTGGCCGCGCTCGTGCTGGTGCGGCCCACGATCACCACGTTCTTCCTCGCGCAGCTGGCGCTCCTCTACCTGGAAGTGGCCGCCTTTCGCGTCACGCTCGTGGCCGCGCTGCCCGAGGCCGCCCGTCACGGCCGCATCCGTCCCGCCTCGGCACGTCCGACGCTCGGCTTCAGCGGCGGGGTGGCCGGCACGATGCTGCTGGCGCTCGGCCTCACGTCCGTCGATCAGGTGATCCTCAGCGCGATCCTGCCGCTGGCGCAGTTCGGCTACTACATGCTGGCGGTGGCGGCCGCCAACGCGCTCGGCCAGATCGTCCAGCCGATCACCACGGCGGTCTATCCGCGCTTCAGCCAGCTCGTCGAGCGTGGCGACACGTCGCGCGTCGCCGACGAGTACCACTTCTTCTCCCAGCTGGTGGCGGTCGTCGTGCTGCCGGTCGGCTGCCTGCTGGCGTTCTTCCCGGGTGAGGTGCTGGCCCTGTGGACGCGCAGCCCAGACGCGGCCCGCCAGGCCGCCGCCGTCCTCGGCCTGCGCGCGACGGGCACCATGCTCAACGCGCTGATGCACGTGCCGCACGTGATGCAGCTCGCCGTGGGCTGGTCGACGCTGGGCGCCTCGGTGAACGCCGTCGCCCTTGGCGTCGTGATCCCCGCCACGGTGGCGCTCGGACTCGCCTGGGGCGGCGTCGGGGCGGCGCTGGTGTGGACGGCGCTGAACCTCGCGATGCTGCTCTTCGCGATGAGCCGGATGCACGCCCGTGTCCTGCCGGGTGAGCTCGCGCGCTGGTACGGCCACGTCCTGCTGCCGGCCGCCGCCGTCGTCGTCGTCTTCGCCGTGAGCCGGACGGCGATGCCGGAGACGCCGGCGCCGGTCGTGCGTCTGGCCTGGCTGGCCGTCACGGCGGTGCTGGCGGCGGCGGCGGCGGTGGCCGCCGCCACGACAGTGCGCCGGCGCGTGATGGCCGCCGCCACCGCGCGGCCGGTCTGACGGCGCCGTGACATCGGCGACGCCTCGTGTGTCGGTCGGCATGCCCGTGTTCAATCTCGAGGCCTGCGTCGCTCGCGCCATCGAGTCGGTGCTGGCCCAGACGTTCGGCGAGCTCGAGCTGATCGTCTCCGACAACGGCTCGACCGACGGCACCGAGGCGATCTGCCGGCGCTACGCCGCCCGCGACGCGCGGATCCGCTACACCCGCCAGGCGCCGGCGATCAGCGGCTTCGACAACTTCCGCTACGTCCTCGACACGGCCCGCGCGCCGTACTTCATGTGGCTGCCGGCCGACGACTTCGTGTTGCCCGGCCTGCTGGCGCGGGCGGTCGCCGTGCTCGACGCCCGGCTCGACGTCGTCAGCTGCGTGCCACGCGTCGAGTTCCTCGAGCGGGACGGCACCCGGCGTCGCGCGCCGGGCACCTTCGCGCTGATGAGCGCGCTCGACGACAACCTGCGCCTCTTCCTGCACGATCCGATGGACAACTCGCGGTTCTACGGCCTCGTGCGTCGCGACGCGCTCCGCCGCGTCCTGCCTGCCCGCGGCTACCACGCCTTCGACTGGGTGGTGTCGGTCGGCCTCCTCCTGGCCGGCAAGCACTGGGAGCTCGACGAGGTGCTGCTCGTGCGGGAGGCGAACGACCCCGACAAGTACACGCGGATGATCGACGCCGCTTTCACGAGCGCGCCGGCGCGGTTGCTGCCGCTGCTGCCGTTCACGCGCGCGCTGCTCTTCGACCTGAAGGTGCCGCCCTCGCCGGGCACGCTGTGGGCGCTGGCGCGGCTCAACGTCGTCTATCACGTCGTCTACAGCCTCTATCGCTATCCGCGCTACGGGCGGCTCGTGCAGCGCGTGGGCGCGAGGCTGGAGCGGGCCGCCGCCGGGGCCTGGCGCGTGCTCCGCGGACGGCGCCCGCGGCTGACGTGAGCGGCCTGGCCGACCTGCGGCTGGTCTGCCTGGCGCCCGACACCGTGGTGCCGCCCGCCAGCGGCTCGGCCGCCCGCACGTTCGGGCTGGCGGCGGCGGTGCGCCCGCACCTCCGCGCGGTGACGCTGCGCTGCTTTTCCTCGGCGCCGGCGCCGGCCCATCCCCCCGCCGGCCTCGAGGTCGTTCACGTGCCGCGCCCGTCGCACGGCCTGGCCCGCGCCGCTCACCTCGTCCGCATGCTGCTCGGCCCGACGCTCGGCTACCGCTTTCCGGCCCCGCTCGACACCGCCCGCGGCCTCGTCCAGCTCGAGTCGCCGCTGCTCTTCGCGGCGGCGCGACGCGCCGGACTCGCACGCTTCGTCCTCGACGCCCACAACGTCTACCAGGACATGGCCGCGTTCCCGCAGGCCTCGCCCGGCGACCGGCTCTTTCACCGCCTCACGCGCCGACGGCAGGCGCGGATCGAAGTCGCCTGCTGGAGGCGCGCCTCCCACGTCCTGTTCTGCTCGAGCGTGGACCGGGACCGGGCCGAGCGGCTCGCGCCCGGCGTCGCCGCGAAGTCGAGCATCGTCCCCAACTGCGTCGACGCGGGCGCGTTCAGGCCGCGACCCGCCGCCGCGTTCGCGAACGGAGGCCCGGTGGTGTTCGTCGGTACCATGCGGTATCCGCCGAACTTCTTCGCGCTCGAGGAGATCTGTCGCGACCTGGCGCCGGCGCTGCCCGACGTCCAGTTCGACATCGTCGGGGACGCCGCCGTCCGTCCGGCGCGCGCGCCACGCAACGTGCGCTTCCTCGGCCGCGTCGAGTCGACGGCGACGCCGCTGGCCATGGCCCAGCTGGCGGTCGCGCCCGTGCGCCACGGCAGCGGCACGCGACTCAAGATCCTCGAGTACTTCGCCGCCGGCCTGCCGGTCGTCTGCCCGGCCAAGGCCGCCGAGGGCCTCGAGGTCGAGCACGGCCGTCACCTGGTGCTCGCCGAGACGCCGCAGGACACCGTGGAGGCGATCCGGGCCCTGCGGGCCGACCCCGCCCGGTGCGCGCAGCTCGGCGCAGCCGCCCGGGCGCTGGTCGAAGCGCGGTACGACTGGCGGGTCCACGTCCCCGCGCTGCTGGCGATCTACATGGCACACGCCTGACGCCGATCAGCTTCCGAAGCGGGCGAAATCGCTGGTAAAAATGGATGGCTGTTTCCACGACCGACTGGGATAACGTGGAAAAACGGTGGACGAGATCGAGCGCTTCGCCGGGGAAGTCACCGCCAACGTCGACCGCCTGATGGCCGACGCCGACATGCAGGCGCTGTCGCGCGCCTGGCTGGCCGAGGTCACGCGGCGGCGCTACACCTACAACTTCACCTGGCTCGGCCGGCCCGTCATCCAGCTGCCGCAGGACCTGCTGGCCGTGCAGGAGCTGATCTGGCAGGTGCGCGCGGACCTCGTCGTCGAGACCGGCATCGCTCACGGCGGCTCGCTGATCCACTCGGCCTCGCTGCTCGAGCTCCTCGGAGGCGATCGACTGGTCGTCGGCGTCGACGTGGAGATTCGCCCCCACAACCGGCGGGAGATCGAGCGTCATCCGCTCGCCCACCGGATCCGGCTGCTGGAAGGGTCGTCGACCGACGCGCGCGTGGCGTCGGCGGTGCGCGAGCACGCGCGCGGCCGGCGCGCCGTGCTGGTCATCCTCGACTCCGACCACACGCACGCCCACGTCCGCCGCGAGCTGGAGCTCTACGCGCCGCTGGTGACCCGCGGCAGCTATCTCGTCGTGTTCGACACGCTCATCGAGGACCTGCCCGACGAGCTGTTTGCCGGGCGCGCGTGGGGCAAGGGCAACAATCCCAAGACCGCGGTGTGGGAGTTCCTGACGACGACGTCGCGCTTCGAGATCGATGCCCGCATCCCGGCCAAGCTGCTGCTCACGTGCGCGCCGGACGGCTTCCTGAGGTGCGTCGGTGACTGATCAGCCGCCGGTGCCGGTCTTCCAGCCGCACGTCGGCCTCGACACGATCAAGGCGGTGGTGGACGCGCTGCACGCCGGCTGGCTCGGCATGGGCGCGGTGACTCAGGCCTTCGAGGACGGGCTGGCGCGCTTCCTGGGCCTCGACGCGCGCTACGTGCTGGCGACCAACACCGGCACCTCCGCCCTGCACCTGTGCCTGCTGGC
>Ga0209474_10005286_pt1 | contig 11010 bp, 11 predicted proteins | sample GraSoiAngelo_145_FD_185902 | JGI IMG/M metagenome (GOLD analysis project Ga0209474, IMG submission 185902) | Grasslands soil microbial communities from the Angelo Coastal Reserve, California, USA - 14_1009_05_20cm (SPAdes) (version 2) | ecosystem: Environmental > Terrestrial > Soil > Grasslands... | reverse complement strand
AGGCCAAAGGATGCGCCGAATAAGTATAGCCATGCGTCAGTTCCACGAGGTGTTCGGGGCCGCTCATAAAGGCGTCGTGGATGGTGTCGCGCACCACCACGCCTCCCATTGGGGCCGCGCCGTTGGTGATCCCCTTGGCAAAGGTGATCATGTCCGGCAGCACGCCGTAACGTTCCGCGGCGAACGCGTAACCGAGCCTGCCGTAGCCGGTAATCACCTCGTCGAAGATCAGGAGAATGCCGTGCTTCTGGGTGATCTCGCGCAGCCGCTTGAGATAGCCCTTCGGCGCCGGTAGCACCCCGGTCGATCCGGCCATCGGCTCCACGATCACGGCGGCCATCGTGGAGGCGCCGTGCAGGTTCACCAGCCGCTCCAGCTCGTCGGCGAAATGGATGCCGTATTCCGGCTCACCTTTGGTGAAAGCCTGCTTCTCGCGGTCATAGGTGTGGGGGAGGTGGTCGACGCCCGCCAGCAGCGTTCCGAACATTTTCCGGTTATTGACGATGCCGCCGACAGAGGTGCCGCCAAAGCCAACGCCATGATAGCCGCGCTCGCGGCCGATCAGGCGGGTGCGGGTGCCCTGGCCCTGGGTCTGATGATAGGCCAGCGCGATCTTGAGCGCGGTATCGGCGGCTTCCGATCCCGAATTGCAGAAGAACACGTGATCGAGCCCGGCGGGGGCGAGATCGGCGATCCGGCTTGCAAGTTCAAAGGCCTGCGGAATGCCGAACTGGAACGGTGGCGCGTAGTCCAGAGTCTCGGCCATCTTGGCGATCGCCGCTGAAATCTGCGGCCGGCCATGGCCGGCATTGGTGCACCACATCCCGGAGGCGGCATCGATGATCTTGCGGCCGTCGACGGTGATGTAATGCATGTCCTTGGCGCCGGCGAGCAGCCGCGGCGCCTTTTTGAAGGCCCGGTTCGCGGTGAACGGCATCCAATGCGCCGCGAGGTCGTTGGGCACGTTGACGGCGGCGGGGTGAGGGCTCTTGTCCAGCATGGGGGCCTCTTCTTTCAGAAACGTGGCGGCTGGCTTCGAAACTATCAGCTTCGCCGCAGGACGGGAACGCTAGACGCCCCGATATTTCCTGTTTTATCGGCGGATTTTAGCACGATCGCGGTTCACGTGCGCGTTCACAGATCGCCGGCGCTGATCCAGAACACTTCGCCTTCGGAATCCTCGGTGTCGAGCCAAAGCAGCGGTAGTTGCGGAAATGCGGCCTCGACTGCGGCGCGGCCACGGCCGATCTCACACAACAGCCCGCCATGTGGAGTTAAGTGGCCCCCGGCCTCGTTCAATATGCGGCGGATAATGTCGAGCCCGTCGTCGCCGGCCGCGAAGGCGAGCTTCGGTTCGGCGCGGCATTCGCGCGGCAGGTTGGCCATGCCTTGCTCATCGACATAGGGCGGGTTGGAAATGATCAGGTCGTAACGCGCCTCGCCGATCGGGCTGAAGAGGTCACCGCGATGCAACCTCACTCGCTCCCGAAGGCCATAATCGGCGATGTTGCGCGCGGCGACCTCGAGCGCATCTTTGGAAATATCGATCGCGTCGATCCGCGCATTGGGAAAGTGCCGGCTCGCGAGAACGGCCAGACATCCCGAGCCGGTGCAGAGGTCGAGCACGCTTTTCACCTCCGCGCGATCCTCGACCAGCGGACCGCCATTATCGCTTTCGCCGCCAAAGTGCGACTCCAGCAACTCGCCGATGAACGAGCGGGGCACGATCACCCGCTCATCGACATAGAAGGGCAGGCCGCGCATGTAGATCTTGTTGACCAGATAGGCGGCGGGTTTTCGGGTTGAGATGCGGCGGGCAATCACCTGCAGGATCGCATTCGCCTCCAGCGAGGTTACGCGCGCGGCCGCGAACACCTCGAACTGGTCGGGATGCAGATGCAGGGTTTCGCAAACCAGGAATGCAGCCTCGGAAACCGGATCGGTGGTGCCGTGGGCGAACACCAGTTTGGCCTCGATGAATCGGCTCACCGCGTAGCGGACGAAATCGTGCAACGTTAGTAGTTCACCGCCCGGCACTTTCGGAAATTTCGCTGTGCGGCCCCGTCTACCTACCTTGACCCGCTTCGGCATCAGGATTTGGTCCAGCGCGCGGCGGCGGCATCATCGTGACTGCGCGCGTCGACCCAAGCCGTTCCCGCCGCAGTTTCCTCGCGTTTCCAGAACGGCGCGTTGGCTTTCAGATAATCCATCAAGAACTCCGCGGCCTGGAACGCCGCCTGCCGGTGTCGCGACGCGGTCAATACCAACACGATATTTTCGCCAGGGCTGATGCGGCCGACGCGATGAATCACGGTCAAGCCAGTCAGCGGCCAGCGCGACATCGCCGTCTCGGCGTGCCGCGCAATTTCGGCCTCGGCCATGCCCGGATAATGTTCCAGCGTCAGCGCCGAAACGGATTGGTCGTCTTCGCTGCCGCGGCACACGCCAGAGAAACTCACGACCGCGCCGACATCCGTGCGCCCCTTCGTCAGGGCCGAGATCTCGCGCGCGATGTCGAAATCGGCCTCCTGGATGCGAATGGTCATGTGAGCGGTCATGGGATCATCGCATGCTCTAGCCGCCGGTCATCGGCGGGAAGAAAGCAATCTCGCGCGCGCCCGCAATCGCCGCGTCCGGCTGGACGTGGGTATGGTCAATGGCGGCACGGATTATCAGTGGTTTCTCGAATGCGTGGGCATAAGTTTCGCCCTGCCGCGCCAGCCATGCGATCAGATCGCCGACGGTGCGAACGTTCGCGGGCGGATCGATGGTCTCCTCCGATTTGCCGACCCGTTCGCGCACCCAGGCGAAATATTTCACCTTCATGCCTCATCCTCCTTGATGAGGTGATGAATGCCCGCCCGGAAATAGTCCCAGCCGGTATAGATCGTGAAGATCGCCGAGATCCACAGCAGCAGCAGCCCGGTCTGTGTGACCACCGGGACCACCAGGTCGCCGGCCTCGCCGGCCAGCAAGAACCCGATTGCCACCAGCTGCACCGTGGTCTTCCATTTGGCTAGTCTTGTGACGGGCACGCTGACCTGCAGCGCCCCGAGATATTCCCGCAGTCCTGAGACCAGGATTTCGCGACACAGGATTACGATGGCCGCCCATAACGTCCAGCCATGAATGATCCCGTCCGCAGCCAGCATCAGCAGGCAGGACGCCACCAGGAGTTTGTCTGCAATCGGATCGAGCATTCGTCCGAACGCTGAATGCTGGTCCCATATTCGCGCATAGTAGCCATCGAGAAAGTCCGTGACGCCGGCGGCGATAAACACGGCCACGGCTACCCAGCGCAGCCACAGGGGCCCGTCCAGAATAGCCTGCGCATAGATGCAGCCGACCACCACCGGAATGGCGGCGATTCGCGCATAGGTCAGGATGTTCGGCAGGGAAAGCGAGTTCTTCGCCGCACCCTTTGTCGCTGCGATGTTCATCCGTCTTACCAATACCGCCGAAGCTTCAAGGTCAACCGAGGGTCGCGGGCCTGTTGGGGATGATGGCCATACGATCGAACCGTTCAGCCCGTCTCAGCCCGGCCGGGCGTGAAAAAACTCGAAAATCTTGCGCGCGCTTTCGGCGCTGACGCCCGGAACCTTGCCGAGATCGGCGATAGATGCCCGTTCGATCTCCTTCAAGGTTCCAAAGTGGTGCAGCAAGGCACGTTTGCGTGACGGGCCGATGCCGGGGATCTCCTGCAAACCGGCCTCGCGCATGTCCTTTTTGCGCAGCTTGCGGTGCGAGCCGATCACGAATCGGTGCGCCTCGTCGCGCAGCCGCTGGATGAAATACAGCACCGGATCGCGCGGCTCCAGCTTGATCGCCTCTTTGCCCGGCATGAACAGGGTTTCGCGGCCGGCATCGCGGTCCGGTCCCTTGGCGACCGCCAGCAGCGATACCTGCGTCAGCCCCAGTTGTTCGAAGATTTCACTGACCGCATTGAGCTGTCCGCGGCCGCCATCGATGATGACGAGGTCGGGCCATTGCGGGAACGATTCGTCGTCCGGCTTGGGCTTGAGGACATCGGCTTCCGGAGCCGGCGCCATGAGCCGCTTGAAGCGCCGCTCCAGCACTTCGCGCATCATCGCATAGTCGTCGCCGGGTGCCAGGCCTTCGGATTTGATATTGAACTTGCGATACTGGTTCTTGATGAAGCCGTCCGGGCCGGCCACGATCATGGCGCCGACCGCGTTTGTGCCCTGGATGTGGCTGTTGTCGTAGACCTCGATTCGCTTGGGCGGATCTGGCAGGCCAAGCGTCGTGACCAGTCGTTCCAAAAGCCGCCCCTGGGTCGCGGTGTCGGCGAGCTTGCGCCCCAACGCCTCGCGCGCATTGGTCAGCGCGTGTGCGACCAGCTCCTTTTTCTCGCCGCGCCGAGGCGTCGTGACTTCCACCTTGGCGCCGGCCTTGATGGAGAGCGCGTCAGCGAGCAGTTGTTGCTCCTCGATCTGGTGCGACAGCAAAACGAGCTTCGGTGGGGGTTTGTCATCGTAGAACTGCGCGAGCAGCGACGCCAATACTTCTTCCGGAGTGAACGACTTCTCCGCGCGCGGAAAATAGGCGCGGTTGCCCCAGTTCTGTCCGGTGCGAAAGAAGAATACCTCGACACAGGAGTATCCGCCCTCCTGATGGATGGCGAACACGTCCGCTTCCTCGATCGTGCGCGGATTGATGCCCTGCTGCGACTGGATCGCCGAAAGCGCGGCGAGGCGGTCGCGGTAAAGCGCCGCGGTTTCGAATTCTAGCTCGGTCGAGGCCTTGTCCATTTCCGCCGCCAGCTCTTGTTTGACCAGTCGACTGCGCCCCGACAGGAAATCCTTGGCCTCGCGCACCAGCTCGGTATAGCCGGGGAAATCGATCTCGCCGGTACACGGCCCGGAGCAGCGGCGGATTTGATAGAGCAGGCATGGCCGGGTGCGGCTTTCAAAGAACGAATCGGTGCAGGAGCGCACAAGGAAGGCGCGCTGCAGGGCCGTGATGGTGCGATTGACCGCGCCCGCCGAAGCAAATGGCCCGAAATACTGCCCGGGCCTGGTTTGCGCGCCACGATGCTTGAGTATCTGCGGGGCCCAATGATCGCCGGTGATCAGGATGTAGGGAAACGACTTGTCGTCACGCAGTTGCACGTTGAAGCGAGGACGCAACTGCTTGATCAGGTTGGCCTCGAGCAGCAGGGCCTCGGTTTCGGTCGTGGTGGATACGATCTCGACCGTCACGGTGGCTGCGATCATGCGCAGGATGCGTGCCGGTTGCACCGCGCTTACCCGGGCGTAAGAGGCAAGCCGGTTGCGGACATTTTTTGCTTTGCCGACATAGAGCACGTCGTGCGCCGCATTCAGCATGCGATACACGCCGGGCGAGGTTGGGGCGGACCGCACCGCGCGTTCGATTGCGGCATGGCCAACGGCGAGCGGGCCTTCCGGTACCGCCTCGCTCTCTTCCGCAACCTCGGGCAGCCGCGGCTCGTCCTCCTCCTCGGTGCTGACCGTGGCGGGATCGACATCCGGTGCTGCCAGTTCTTGCGCCTCCGGTTGGGAACTGCGCGTCGGCGGCTGGGCAGGCCCTTCCGGGTCATCGTTGGAATCGTGATCCATGATCCAAACCTAAGCGCGGGTACCCGGCCTCGCCAGCATTGCGGCCCCTGTGCGATCAGTGACCGGCGGGATCGCGCGTAACACTTTGTTAAGATTGCTGAGCGGGCGGTAACAGCTCTTAACAAGCCTTTAACCTAAAACTCTCGATAAATCTTATCAGTAAAAATGGGGTTTCCGTAAGCATGCCGGTTCGCGTGGCGCGAGCATTCGGCGCACGAACCAGCGATCACGGCAGTTGCGTTGGGGAGAGTGGGATGAGCAGGATCGTTTTGCGCGGGATGGTATTGATCGCCGCTGTTTGGGCGATGTCGGCGGAGGCGGCCGACTTTCATTACCAAACGCGTACGGCATACGGCCCCCCGCCCGATGGCTATAGCTGGGCCGGCCCCTATCTTGGCGGCAACGTCGGTTATAGTTGGGGCTCGGTAGACAATAATCCGACCAAACCATCGGGGTTCGCGGGAGGCGTCCAGGCCGGCTACAATTGGCACATCAGTCCGTGGGTGTTCGGCGTCGAAGGCGACCTTCAAGCAACCGGCGCGGACGACACATTTGCGCCTTGGAAATTCTCGAACCCCTGGTTCAGCACCGTGCGCGGTCGCGTCGGCTTTGCTCTCAATAATATCATGTTCTATGGCACCGGCGGTTTGGCGTTCGGCGAATTGCGGGGCGAGACATTCGGCCTGTCTGAATCCCACACTAACGTGGGCTGGACCGCTGGCGCCGGCGCCGAATTCGGCTTCGCGCAGAACTGGAGCGCCAAGATCGAATATCTCTACGTCGATCTCGCTGACAGCCATTTCACCGTCACCGGTACCTCGAACGGTTATCGATTCGGAACGGTGCGCGCGGGCGTGAACTATCACTTTCACGCATTTTGATTTGGCTTAGGTGAATTACGAGCGTGGCTTGCAGAGAGCTTTTTGCGAAAACCTGTAACTGGATTCCTGCATCATGCCCTAGGATGAAATCACGAGGTTCACGGCTTTCGGGCCTTTGCCTTTCTTGTCCGGTTCAACCTCGAATGTGATGCGCTGGCCTTCGAGCAGGTCCTTCAATCCAGCCCGCTCTACCGCCGTGATGTGAACGAAAACGTCGCGGCCGCCGTCATCGGGCTTGATGAAGCCATAGCCACGTTCTCCATTGAAGAACTTGACCGTACCAGTCATGGCCATCGGGAAACTCCTCCCCGTACTGCTGCGCCGTTACGCGCTCGCGTAACGGCCCGACCCGGCATTCGCGCTGTCGGAAAGCTTGGCCACCTGCGGATTAGGCGTAATCGCCGATCCGTCTTCAAGATCGTGTCGAGGCCTTGTCACTCCGCCGCTGCCAATCGGGGAAGCGGCACGTAAGCCGGTCCAATAGGGCCAAGCATAATACGCTTTGCGGTAAATTGCCTACGGTGCAATCGGAGTTTTCGCGCCAGGCCAGCGGCGCCGATCTGGCCAAGCGCTTAAGGGCAGGGCGTCTCAAGCCTGAACCGGGCGGCCCCTCCTTGTCCTAAGGGCTTTTGCAGTTCGGGCAGGATGCTCTTCAGCTCGCCCAACAGCGTCCACGGGGGATTGACAATCAGAAGACCAGCCGAGGCCAGCGCAGCACCAGCCGCCTGCGGGGCCACACTGAATTCCAGCCGCAGGCATTTCCCCGGCGAAGGGCCGGCACCGACCGCCTCCGCGACATGCTGCGCGAGCTTGTCGGCGGCGCGGCGGCTTTTCACCGGGTACCAAAGCACATAACTGCCGGTCGGCCATTTCTCGAACGCTTGGGTAAAACCCTCGGCCAGGCGTTCGAACTCGTCTTTCTGCTCGTAAGACGGATCGATCAGTACCAGCCCGCGACGCTCCTTTGGGGGCACGAAAGCCGGCAATGCGACCCAGCCGTCGAGGTCGACGACGCGAGCCTGGGCGTCGCGGCGCAGCCCTTCGACGAGGCGCTTGCGCGCTTTCGGTTCGATTTCGCACGCGGTCAGGCGATCCTGCGGCCGCAGCAGCGCTCGCGCGATCAGTGGCGAACCGGGATAGGCCTTCAGGTCGCGCTCAGGATTGAACGCCCTGATGATGTCGAGATACGGTTTTACGAGCGTCGCCGTCGCTTCCGACAGCCGTGCCTGCATCAGCCGCGCGATGCCGGTCAGCCACTCGCCGCCCCGGCGGGCTTCGTCAGAGGTGAGCTCGTACAGCCCGGCTCCGGCGTGGGTGTCGATGACCCGAAAGGCCGCCGGTTTCTCCTGCAAATGAAGCAGAATGCGTACCAGCACGATGTGCTTGATGACGTCGGCGAAACCGCCGGCATGGAAAGCGTGACGATAGTTCATGCCGCAGGGTTACGACATCAGCCCGATGAAAGTAACCTATCTTGCCATCGGGACTGGAGAGCCTAGCCGCCTCGCATTGGCGGCATCACCACCTCATCGCGGCGGCAGGCGCGGCGGTCGATTTCCTCGCAGGAGCGGAACTGGAGATCCTTGTTCATGCAGATCCGCACCTCGCTCAGCCGCTTGCCGCTGCAGGTCACGGCGATCGCCGAGGCGCTCAAGCCGGGATTGACCTTGACGAAGGCATCTTCGATCTCCGCCGGCGCGACGGTCTTCGGCTCGGACAGCTCAAGATATTCCACCGGGATTTTGACAGCGGAACGCGCCTTGCGGATGGTCTCGAAATAGGCCCGCGCCGCAAGCCCCGAGCAGGTGCCGTGCTTGTCCCATTCGTTGAAAATCAGTCCCGGCGCCGGCATCAAATCCAGCATCGAGGACATGATGCTGCGGTCGAGCCGGGGCGAGGGGCGCTGGCAATAATTGGGAAAGCCGTGTTCGTATTGCGGCCAGAGGCCGTGCACCACAAAGGAAAACGGCCGGCCCCCGCACTGGGTCTGAGATCGTCCCTGGCTGCCGCGCTCCGAAGCCTCCTCGCAGTAGGAGGGTGACCATGACAGCGACAACACGTAAAAATCGAACTCGCCGGGGGCATTCTGCCGCCTATCCTGCGCTGACACTGTGCTTACGCTAAGTGCGAGCAGCGCCAACGAGATCAAACACCGCGAAATCCACACCGATCGAATATGCAACATGACTTGGCTCCCCATCCCCAACTGTTTGGGAGCGTAGCAGGCGATTGGAACATTTCAAGAACAAAATAAGGAGGTATGGACCGGGCCAGCGTCGCTGCGATCGGAGAGTGGGCTCGACGCGCCGCGGTTGCCCAGGATTTTAAGGCTTGGCGGCTCTGCAACCCGGGCTATAGGCCCAGTTGCGGTCGAGCCCGGTCACGCACCATTGGACGCCTTGGCCAAAACCGGCAAAACCGCCGTCCTCGAGGATAGAATAGTGCACGGTGCGCATTTTGCCGTCGTTCAGCATGACGTCGGCGCTGCAGAAACGGCGTGGAATATTATCGGACTGCCAAGGCCGGAACGCGACTTCATGTACCCGGCCATAGCCGGTGATCCGCAGCTCGGAATTCCAGAACATGCTTTCCTTGTCCCAGAACTGATTGGTGATGGTCCCCAGCGCACGTTCGCATTCGGCAACACGGCCGTCATAGCGTGGGCCGGAGAGCCAGAAGTTCAGCTCCAATGGATTGGCTGCGTCGGCCGACTGGCCAAACGACACCAAGCCGAACACAACGCCAAGCGCCGCGGCAAGGGCGGGTTTTTTCAGCAACGAAAGTAGGTGATGCATGGGGGCAACCCGCTCGGGAGAAGCAAGCCCGAGACGGTGCCGCGAACCCCTCATGGCGTCAAGTGCAAGGCGGCAACACCTGACGATAAGTCCACATCGAAGGGTCGGCCGTTCTTTCCATGGCCAAAGTTGCGCTTTAAGGTGTGCCGAACCAAACGGAGTCGGCGATGCGAATGATTGGGGCGGTTGCCGTATGCGGGATGCTGGTCTGCGTGCCGGCGCAGGCCGATTATGTCCCCCCTTTCAAGGGCAATGACACCGGCGGTATCATTGCCTATGCCCTGGCGACGCGGATGGATGCCCGTCAACTCGCCGTAGACCACTGTGCCTATTACGGCAAGGTCGTGAAGTTCCTTGGCGTGGACGCCCAATATGGCGGGTACATTTCCTTTGCCTGCCGCTGGGTTCCCTACGGCGGGAGCGAGCGGCCGCTGGTCACCAAGTACTAAATCGAGGGCAGCCGACCTAGACCGGCCGAACTCCGACACAGCTCACACCGGTATCCGCACCGTGGCGCGAAGTCCGCCCATCGGGCTGTTGGCGAGCGTGATGTCGCCGCCATGCGAGCGCGCGATGTCGCGGGCGATCGCCAGCCCCAATCCGGTGCCACCCTCGTCTTGATTGCGGGCATCGTCGAGCCGCAGGAAAGGCTTGAACACTTCCTCCCGCATTTCGAGGGGAATGCCAGGCCCGTCGTCGTCAACCGTGATCGTCAAATAGCGGTGATCGCGATGACCGGTGATCGAGATCGCATTGGCATGGCGCGCCGCGTTGGAGACGAGGTTGGCGAGACAGCGCTTGAACGAGGCCGGCTTCACCGTCACCACCGGCAGCCCGTGGAACGTCACAGTTGCGGTGTGGCCGTGGCGCTCGGCATCGCTGCGCAGTTCCTCCAGCGCCAGCGCCATGTCGGTCGGCTGCGCGTGCTCGCCGCTGTCGCCGCGCGCGAACGCGAGATAGTCCTCCAGCATGCCGGACATCTCGTCGACATCCTTGCGCATGCCGTCGACCTCGGGGCTGTCGCCGATCAAGGCCAGCTCGAGCTTGAAGCGGGTCAGGATGGTGCGCAGATCGTGCGAGACGCCGGCCAGCATTGCCGTGCGCTGCTCGATTGAACGCTCGATGCGCGATTTCATTTCGATGAAGGCCTTGGCGGCGCGGCGTACTTCCCGCGCGCCGCGCGGCCGGAAGTTTGGCGCCTCGCGTCCCTTCCCGAAGCTCTCGGCGGCGTCGGCGAGCCGCAGGATCGGCCTGATCTGGTTGCGCAGGAACAACACCGCGACAATCAACAGGATCGAGGAGGTGCCCACCATCCAAAAGATGAATATCTCGGAATTCGAGGCGTAAGCCGCGCTGCGCTGGGCGAAGATCCGCATCACCGCGTCATCGAGCTGAATGCGGATTTCCACCACGTTGGAGCGGCCCACGGTGTCGATCCAGAACGGCCTGCCGATTTGCCTTCCGAGCTGAACCGAGAGCGTCTGGTCGAGCAGCGAAAAGAACGGCTTCGGCCCGGGCGGCGGCATGTCGCCGGCGGGCAGGAAATCCACCACCAATTGCAGCCGCTGGCCGATAAGGCGCAACTGCGCGCGGTCCTTGTCCTGCGGATAGGCCTTGTACACGTCGATCAGGCTGGCGATGTCCTGCACCACGGCCGCGGAGAGCCGGCGCGTCACTGTGTTCCAGTGCCGTTCCATGAACACGAACGCGACCACGGTCTGCAGCACTACCATGGGC
>Ga0209474_10005284_pt1 | contig 11012 bp, 9 predicted proteins | sample GraSoiAngelo_145_FD_185902 | JGI IMG/M metagenome (GOLD analysis project Ga0209474, IMG submission 185902) | Grasslands soil microbial communities from the Angelo Coastal Reserve, California, USA - 14_1009_05_20cm (SPAdes) (version 2) | ecosystem: Environmental > Terrestrial > Soil > Grasslands ... | reverse complement strand
GATCGCGCGTGACGGCGGCCTGCGCGGTCAGCAGCTCGTACGCGGCGACGTGCTGGACGAGGCCGAGCAGCTCGGGAGCGAGCGGCTCCTGAGGCAGGGGCTCGGGGCCGCCGCGCCCGACGGCGGCGGGCACCTCGACGACGTCGTCGGCGGCGAGGCCGGCGAGCGTTCGGCCGTTCCGCACGTCGACGACGTGGATCGCGCCGTCGCCGGCGACGAGCGAGCCGACGAGCCCCACTGCCGCCTCGCTGTAGTAGGCGCCGCCGCGCCGGTCGAGGAGCGCCGGCTTCTCGGTCAGCTCGGGGTCGCGGTACATCTGCAGGAGCTCGCGCTCGATCTCCGCGACCGTCTGGGCCCTGGGCACTCCGTCGCGCTGCTCCGCGAGCACCTGGTCGTGGGCGTAGAAGTAGTGCAGGTAGTACGACGGGATCGCGCCCAGCTCGTCCAGCACCCGGCGGGGCAGGTCGATCTCGGCGGCGAGCTCGTCGCCGTGGCTCGCGAGCAGGTCCGGCAGCACGTCGCGGCCGTCTAGCCGGACCGCGCGAATCCAGGTCAGGTGGTTGAGGCCGACCTGGTCGACGAGCACCCGCTCCGGCTCGACGCCGAGCCAGCCTGCGATCCGGCGCTGGAACGTGATCGCCACGTTGCAGAGGCCGACGGCGCGGTGGCCGTCGTCGAGGAGCGCCCGCGTGACGATCCCGACCGGGTTCGTGAAGTCGACGATCCAGGCTTCCGGCGCGGCCCGCTCGCGAACCCGCTCGGCGATCTCGAGCACCACCGGCACCGTGCGCATCGCCTTCGCGAAGCCGCCCGCGCCCGTGGTCTCCTGGCCGATGCAGCCGCAGCGAAGGGGGATGGTCTCGTCCCGGAGCCGTGCCTCCTGCCCGCCGACGCGGATCTGGATCAGGACGAAGTCGGCGCCCTCGACAGCGGCGTCGAGATCGCTGCCGAGCGCGAGGTCGCCGGTGTAGCCCTGGCGGTCGAGCATCCTGCGCGCGAGCCCGCCGACGACCTCGAGCCGCTCGGCGTCGACGTCGTGCAGCGCCAGCGTGTCCACCCGGAGCCGCGAGAGCCCCGACACGAGCTCCGGCGTATAGGTCGATCCAGCCCCAACGACTGCGAGCTTCATCCCTTCACCCCCGTCAGGGTCACGCCTTCGACGAAGACCCGCTGGGCGAGGAAGAACAGCACGACGACGGGCGCCATGACGAGCAGCGTCGCCGCCATCGTCAGGTTCCACTGCACCTGGTGGAGTGACCGGAACTGCGACAGCCCGATCTGGAGCGGCCAGTTGTGGGGGTTCTCGTTCGTGTAGAGGAGCGGCAGGAAGAAGTCGTTGAACGTGTAGAGGAACGAGAAAAGCGCCACCGCGGCGATCGCAGGCTTCGCGAGCCGGATCACCACCGTGGTCAGGATCCGCAGCTCTCCGCACCCGTCGACGCGCGCCGCGTCGAGGTACTCCTCCGGGATCGTGAGGAAGAACTGGCGCAGGAGGAAGATCGAGAACGCGTCCCCGAGCCAGTTGGGGATGATCACCGGCCAGAGCGTCCCCACGAAGTGCAGGCCGAACGGTTGCCACTTCGACCACATCGCGTAGAGCGGCACGACCGAGATCTGCGGCGGCAGCATGAGCGCGACGAGCACGACCATGAACGCGACCTGCCGGCCCCGCCAGCGCAGGCGCGCGAGCGCGTATGCGACCGGGACGCTCGAGAGGAGCAGGCCCAGCGTCGCGAGGCCCGAGTACATCATCGTGTTGAGCGTCCAGCGCCAGATCGGGGCGGTCGTGAAGACGTCCTTGAAGTTGGCCCACCGAATCGGATGCGGCCAGAGCTGCGACGACAGCGCCTGGTGGTTCGTCATCAGCGCCGTCAGGGCGATGAAGGCGATCGGCGCGAGGAACATGATCGCCGCCGCGATCAGGAGCGAATGGTTCGCGACGGCGAGCAGGAAGCGCCGGCGGCGAACCTCGGGCGGGAGGGTGCGCCGCTCGATCCGGCGCGCTGCGACGGGAGCCGCGGCGACGCTCATCGCAGCGCTCCCTGGTAGTGCACCCAGCGCCTCGAGTTGACCACGATCACGAGCACGACCGCGAACGCGACCGCGAGCAGGATCATCGCCAGGGCCGACGCGTAGCCCATGTTGAAGTAGACGAACCCGTGCTGGTAGATCATCACGGGGTAGAAGAGCGTCGAGTCCTGCGGGTAGCCGAGGTGGTTGACGGTGTCGCCGGCCTGATCCGCCTGGCCGGCGGCCACGTTCGCGGCGACGTACGCCTGCGTGAAGTACTGGAGGCCCTGGATCACCCCCAGCACGACGGCGAAGAGGATCACCGGGCTGATCGTCGGGATGGTGACCCAGCGCAGCCGCTGAAGCGGTCCCGCGCCGTCGAGCTCGGCCGACTCGTAGAGATGCCGCGGGACGTCGAGCACGGCCGCGAGGAAGATGATCATCGTGTTGCCGATCCCCCACAGGCCGAGGATCACGAGCGACGGCTTCGCCCAGCTCGGGGACTGGAACCAGAGCGGCCCCTGGATCCCGAGGTGCCCGAGGATCGTGTTCACCGGCCCGGTCGCCGGATTCAGGATGTAGACGAACCCAAGCGTCGCGGCGACGGGCGGCGCGAGCGCCGGCAGGTAGAAGATCGTCCGGAAGACGCCGACGCCGCGCCGGGCGCGCGCCAGCATGAGCGCCACGCCCAGCGCGAAGAGCACCTGGAGCGGCACGAGCACGGCGATCAGCCAGAGCGTGTTGCGCACCGACGGCCACACCTGCGGATCGCTGTGGAGGAGGTAGCGGTAGTTCGCGAGCCCGATCCACTTCGGCGGCGAGAGCAGGTTGTAGTGCGTGAACGAGAGGTACCCGCTCCAGACGATCGGATAGGCGAAGAAGATCGTGAAGCCGGCGAGCCAGGGGCTCATGAGGAGCAGGACGAGGCCGCGTCGCCGCCACGCGGCCCGGTTCCTGGCTCGCCGGCGATCGACTGGACGAGCGACCGCGCCGGCAGACGCGTCGATCACGGCGGTCCGCCGCCCCCCGCCTGCGCGTTCTGCGCGTCGATCTGCCTGTCGAGCGTCTTCAACCCGTCGTGCAGGTTCTTGACCTTACCGGCCTGGTACTTGACGGTGAACCGGCTGATCAGGCTCAGGTTCGCGTTCCCTGCGGCCGTGATCGGCGCCGTCGTCGAGTGCTTGTTGTTGAAGATGCGGATGAAGGTCGCGAAGTTCGGGTCGGGCTTGAGCTCCTTCGACTTCGCCGAGCTCCGGGTCGAGGGCACGTTCCGGATCCCGTTCGAGAACCGCGCGAGCGCGTGGTTGTCGGTGGTGAGGTACTTCACGAGCGCCCACGCCTGATCCGGGTTCTTGCCGCCCTTCGGGATCCCGATGATCGTCCCGTTCACCGAGCCGGCGCCGTAGAGCTCCGGATGCGCGTCGTCGACGGGCATCGGCGCGGTGCCGTACTTCAGCTCGGGGTGCTCGGCCGCGATGAACGCGACCCGCCACTCGCCGTCCATCATCATCGCGAGCTTTCCCACCTCGAACGCGTTCGATGCCGAGAACTCGTCTCCGAAGCCTGCCTGGAAGCGCACGAGCTTGTCGTAGCCGTACCAGTCGACGAGGCCCTTCTGCCAGCGCAGGAGCTTCGACCACGCGAACCGGTCTGCGAGGACCGCCTTGCCCTTGCCGTTGAAGTACTGGCCCCCGTAGAGCGGCGCGTAGTTCGTCATGTCGGCGAAGTTGCCCGAGTACATGCCCCAGAACGGGTCGAAGCCGGCGACCGTGATCTTCCCGCCGCTCCGCTGCGTCAGCTTCTTCGCGTCGGCCGTCAGCTCGCTGATCGTCTTCGGCGGCCTGGAGATCCCGGCCTTGGCGAACAGCGTCTTGTTGTAGTAGAGGCCGTACGAGTCGGCGAGCAGCGGCAGGGCGCAGCGCTTGCCCTTGAACTGCGTGTAGTAGAGCGAGGTCTTCGGGAACTGGCTGAGGTCGATGTGGTCCTTCTTCAGATAGGGACTGAGGTCGACCCAGGCGCCCGTGCCGCAGTAGACGCCGACGTTCGCCGAGGTGAACGAGCTGACCACGTCGGGCGCGTTCCCGGAGCGGATCGCGTTCGTGATCTTCGTGTCGTTGATCGACCCGACGACTTTCACGTTCACGTCCGGGTGCTTCGCGTCGTACTCGGTGACGACGCCCTTGAACTCCTTCAGCTCGCGTGCGCTCCAGCCCACCCAGATCGTGATCGACACCGCTTTCTTCGCGGCTTGCGGGCCAGCGCTCGCGGAGGTCTTCGCCGCGGCTGCGACGGCCGTCGCGCCGAGCACGAGGATGGCGAGCAGGATTCCCGTCCAACGTCTCATCGAGCCCTCCCAGAGGTCGAAGGAGTCAGAGGCAGTTAGTTAAGTTTCCGAACCAGCGGTGACTCTACGACGCTGGCGGAGGGAAGTCAAGGCGAATTTGCGCGGCGAATGAGTTAAGGTTCTTCACTTGATGAGCCGTGCGATCCCCCCGCTGCTCAAGAACCTGAACGAGCGCACGGTGCTGGAGACGATCCGCGCCGGGGCGCCGATCTCGCGGGCCGAGATCTCGCGCCGGGCAGGAATCTCGAAGCCGACCGTCTCGCTCGCGCTCCAATCGCTTCTCGACGCGGAGCTCGTCCGCGAGACCTCCCACGACCCGGGGCGGCCGACCTACGGAGCGGTCTACTTCGAGCCGGTGCCGGACGCTGCGCTCGTGCTCGGCTTCGACCTCGGCGCCCGCTTCCTCCGGGGCGCCGTCTGCGACTTGCGGGGCCAGATCCTCGCGCGGCAGGACGTCGAGCTCGCGACTCCCGGCGCCGAGGTCGCGCTCGCGGCGATGCGCACGCTCAAGCCGTCGCTGCTCGAGGCGACGGGGAAGCCGGGCGACCTGATCGACGGCTGCGTCGTCGGAGTCCCGGGGGTCGTCGAGGCCGGGACCGAGCGGATCACGCTGGCGTTGAACGTGCCTGGCCTCGAGGAGCGTCCGTTCATCGCCGAGCTCGGCGAGCTCCTCCAGCTGCCCGTGACCGTCGACAACGACGTCAACCTCGCCGCGCTCGGGGAGCGCTGGCAGGGGATCGCACGCGGCGTGGACGACTTCGTCTTCCTCTCGATCGGCACCGGCTTCGGCGCCGGCCTCGTCCTCGGCGGCGAGCTCCACCGCGGCCACCACGGCTTCGCGGGCGAGGTCGACTGGGCGCTCGCGGGCGCCGGCGGCGACGTCGACCCTTCGGCAGTGGGCGTCGCCCAGATCGCCGCTCAGCTCGCCGCCCGGGACGGCGCCAAGACCGCGGTCGCGCCTCCCTACGACGCCCGGTCGATCTTCGCCGCAGCCCGGTCGGGCGACGCGCGCGCGCGCGAAGTCGTGGCCGAGGTCGCGCGGCGCGTCGCGGCCCACGTCGCTCCGATCGCCGCCGTCGCCGACGTCGCGCTCGTGGTCCTCGGCGGCGGACTCGGGACGAACGGCGACCTTCTCCTCGACCCGATCAGATCGCTGCTCTCGGAGTGGCTCCCCTACCCGCCCAGGGTCGAGGTCTCGAGCCTCGGCGATGCCGCCGTCCTCACCGGCGCGGTCGCCGTCGGCCTCCGCGCAGCACTCGACAACGTCTTCGTGAACCGCACGCGCTCGCGGGCTTGACCGTCCCGGCCGCGGTGGAGCCACGGGTGCGCGAGCGGCTCCGTCAGCGCCGCCACGACGAGGCCCACGCCGAGGGTGGCCAACACGACGGCGCGACGCAGGGACGTGCCCCGACTCGGCTCGCGCACGAGCGACGGCAGGCGCCGGACGTACGAGAGGACGTGCACGGAGAGGGCGACGAACCAGACGACGAAGCTCACCTTGTGGAGCCCCAGGACGAACCCGCCGTCCGGACCGACGACGAGCAGCGCCACGCCGGTGGCGAAGAGGGCGACCGTCGAGGCGACGACGAGCGGCGCGACGACGACGCGTGCCAGCCGTGCGGGCGGGCCCTTCGCGACGTACTCCGCCCGGCCGCGGTAGTAACACGCGAAGCGCCAGCCGGTGCTGGCGAGCTTGAGAGCGACGGGCGGGATCAGAAGCATCCCGACGAACACGTGCACCGACAGCATCGTCCGGAGCGCCAGGATCGTCGCGCCCTCGACGGCGAGCAGGACGAGCAGCACGGCGGCCGTCGTCGCGGTCAGGCGCTCGTTGCCGTCAGTCCCGCCGGCGAAGAGGCGCGCGACCCGTCTACTCGCCCGCCACGTCACGGCGCAGGAACACGACGTATGCGGCGACGAGGGGGACGCCGATGTAGAGGGCGCAGACCCAGAGGGCCCGGATCACCGGCGCCCAGTCGGCCGGCGTCCGGAGGAAGCCGTGCCACGCCTCGAACTGCGTCCCGAGCAGGTACGCCCGGAAGCTCTCGGTCCCGGGCAGCACGCCCAGCAGCTGCATCAGGAGCGCCCACATCAAGGTGCCCACGACGGAGGCGGCGCTGTTCCGCGTCACCGTCGAGAGCAGCAGTCCGAACGCAGCGATCCCGGCGAGCGGCAGGAGGTAGACGCCGAGGCTCGCGGCGAGCAAGCCGAGGCCATGGCCCGCGGAGACCTTCGTCCCGGAGAGCGACGTGAGCGGATGGAAGCCCCACGCGATGCTGGCCGCGACCGTGCCGACGGTCGCCATGCCCAGGATCACCGCGAGCGTGTACGTGAGCGATGCGAGCACCTTGCCCACGAAGACCTCGCCCCGCTCGCGCGAGCGCGTGAGGATCGTCTTCAGGGTCCCGTTGTGCGTCTCGGCGGCCACGATGTCGCCGGCCACGAGCGCCGTGATCAGCGGAAAGCCCCAGATCGACATGAAGAAGAGGACGACGAACGGCGTCGCGAGGCCGGTCTCGCGGATGTAGCGCCCGAGCGGGACGTCGTTCGGGCCGCCGGTCTGCAGCACGAGCACGACGACGAAGACGAGCGGCACGAGCATCGCCGCGCCGAGCCCGAGGTAGGTCCGCTTCTGCGCGAGAAGCTTCGCGACCTCCCAGCGGTACACCTTCGCCACGGCGCTCACGCGACCGCCTCGGCCTTGTCCGCGGTCTCGCCCTCGGTCATTCCGAGGAAGAGCTCCTCGAGGCTGGCGACCTCGGGCACGAGCGCCGTCACCGGAATCCGCGCCTGGCCGAGCGCAACGGAGAGAGCGCCGACCGCGTCCTCCCCAGCCAGGAAGCGGAGCTCGCCGTCGTGCTGTGCGACCTCGTCGACGCCGGCCTGGGCGAGGCAGACGAAGCGGGCGCGCTCGAGCTCCGGGCTGCGCAGGCGGTAGCCGGTCGACGCGGTCGCGAGCAGGTCGCGGAGCGCGCCCTCGTACACGATTCGGCCCTTGCGGATGATCGCGACGCGGTTGCAGAGCTCCTCGACCTCCGCGAGCAGGTGGCTGGAGAGGAGGACGGTGATCCCCTCGCCAGCGAGGCGCCGGACGAGGTCGCGCATGTCGCGCATCCCGGCCGGGTCGAGCCCGGTCGTCGGCTCGTCGAGGAGGAGCAGCCGCGGCCGGCGGAGGAGCGCGGCCGCGATCCCGAGCCGCTGGCGCATGCCGTGGGAGTAGCCGCCCACCTTGTCGCCCGCCCGGTCGCGCAGCTCGACGACGTCGAGCACCTCGTCGATCCGCAAGCGAGCGCCACCGTCGTCGTAGTCGGCGAGGAGGCGCAGGTTCCTCCGCCCGGAGAGGTAGGGGTAGAAGCGCGGCCCCTCCACGAATCCGGCCACGCCGGCGAGCGCCTTCGCGCCGTCGACGAGCGGGTCGCGGCCGAAGAGCTGCACCGAGCCCTCGGTCGGGCGGATCAGGCCCAGCATCATCCGCAGCGAGGTCGTCTTGCCGGCGCCGTTCGGCCCGAGGTAGCCGAAGACGTCGCCCGGCTCGACCGTCAGGTCGACTCTGTCGACGGCGACGATCTCGCCGTAGCGCTTGACGAGGCCGCGCGTCGCGACCGGGGGCGCGGCCGTCATGCGAGCGCGCGTGCCGCCGCCTCGGCCGCGGCGGGCGGAAGCGAGCCCGCGAGGACGTAGGCGACCCCGCCCTTCTCCCACTCGAGCACTGTCCCGAGCTGCGTGGCGAGCTCGTGCGCCGTGACTCCGTCTAGCGAGATCTTCGGCAGGCTCGAGAGCGGTCCCTGCTGCTGCCCTCCGCTCGTGTCCGCTTTCCGCTCGAGCACGGCGATCGCGCCGAGCCCCTGGCCGTAGACGACGAGCGCCGCCTTCGAGTCGGCCGGCCCGACGAGCGACGCCGTCTTGCGCGGCAGCCCGACGAGCGTGTCCGGCGCGTTCACCGGGAAGTCTGCCGCCGCCTTGACCGCGTCGATGCCGGTCACGTGCTGATCCTGACCCGACGGGTGCGATTCCTTGGCCGCGCCGCTCAGGTCGACCACCTTGGCGCCCGACGGGGGCGCGACGTCGACGTCGCTCGAGGCCACAGGGCCGTACGAGATGTCGGTTGCCGTCAGCTCGAGCACCGGCGACGAGCTTCCCTGGGCGTAGATCGCGGCCCGCAGCGGGACGCCGCGTGCCGCGTCCCACGCGAGCTCGACCGACCCGAGCAGCCCGCCGTCGTGCTTCGGCGCGACCGAGACGGAGTACGCCGCCTGGCCGGCGACGTCAGTCGGGTTCGCGCCCGAGACGCTCGCGTGCTCGGCGAGCTTCGAGAGGAAGTCCTGGATCTCGGCGACCGTCGGGGGAGTCCCGGAGTCCGGCTTCGCGGTCTCGGCGCCGCTCTTCGCGGGCAGAGCGAAGCGATAGACGGTGTTCGACGACGCGTCGAAGACGGTCACCTCCGCCGAGTCCCACACGATCTGCGCGTCGCCGGCGTCCGACTGGAGCTCGAGGCGGCCGCGGCCGTCGTTCGTCAGCCAGAGCCGGCCCGACGCGCCGGACATCAGCGCCGACCCGGCAGGCCCGAGGAGCGCGCCGGACGGAAAGAGACGGTTCGTGAACTTGATCCTGGCCGTGATCCCCTCCGGCTCCGGCGCGGCCAGCGCATCGTGCAGCGCGTCCGGGAGAGCCTTGGGCGGAGGCGTCGGCCCGCCGCTCCGGGCGGCGACCGCGAGCGCGGCACCTCCTGCGGCGACGGCAAAAACGGCGACGGCGAGCGCGATCAGCGTGCGGGTCGAGAGCATGCGAAGCGGCTTCACGGCAATCCTTTCTCGGTCTCTTCGCCACTCGTTGTAGCCGGAGACTCTGAGAGATCTCTGAGAGCCGGCAGCTCGATCGTGAACCGCGCGCCTTCGGCGTAGGCGCGGCCCCCGTGCCGCTCGGCGGTCGCCCGGACGATCGAGAGGCCGAGGCCCGACCCCGGGCCGCCGGCCCTGCGGCGCCAGAAGCGCTCGAACGCGCGCGCGGCCTCGTACGGCTGCAGGCCTCGACCCTCGTCGAGCACGCTCATCCGCGCGGCGCCGTCGGCGAGCTCCGCGCTGACGACGATGCGGCCGCCTGCGGGCCCATGGCGGCGCGCATTCTCGACGAGGTTCGCCAGCGCCCGCTCGAGCGCGGCCCGGTCGCCCCGCACGGCGATCGGCCCCGACGCAACCGCCTGGACTGCAGGATCGCCCTCGGCGGCAGCGCGAACGAGCTCGTCGAGCCTCACCACCTCGGGCGGCGGCGGCGGCGCAGCCGCCTCCTCCCGCGAGAGGACGAGCAGGTCGTCCGCGAGCTCGCTGAGGCGCCTCGCGTCCTGCTGGAGCTCGTCGACGACCTCCGGACTCGCACCGTGCCGCGCGATGTAGTCCACGTTCCCCCGCAACGCCGTGAGCGGCGTCCGCAGCTCGTGGGAGGCGTCCGCCAGGAAGCGCCGCTCGGCGTCACGGGCGCTCTCGAGACTGCCGAGCATCGCGTTCAGCGTTCCCGCGAGGCGACCCACCTCGTCGGCGGCGGCCGGCTCTGGCAAGCGGAGGCGCGGATCGCCCGTCCGTTCGATCTCGGACGCCGCGTCGGCGAGGCGGCCGAGCGGCCGGAGAGCGCGACGCATGAGCACGGCGACCGCCGCGGCGGCGAGCGCCGCCCCGGCGAGACCCGCGACGACGACGAAGAGGTGCAGGCTCGCGAGGGTCGCCCGAAGGTCGTGCGTCGAGGAGGCGACGACGACCGCGCCGCCTGCGGCCGGACCGCCGATATCCGCGAGCGGCGCCGCGTAGATCCGGACCTCGTCGCCGCCGAGCCGCGCGTCGGCGTAGCCGCCGCGGCCGTCCGCGATCGCAGTGTGGACGAGCGACCCAGTCGGGAGCAGCCGGCCCCCGAGCGCGAGCGAGCGAGCGACGATCCGTCCGTGCCGGTCGACGACCTCGACCGAGAGCTGCGTCGCCCCGACCGGCGAGTCGAGCGCGCCCGGCGTCGTCAGCAGCGCCGGCGCGGAGGCGCTGAGCTGGGCGATCGTGACCGCGCGCTGCCGCAGCGTCCGGTCGAGCGACCGGTGGAGATGCCGCGCGACGAGGACGTCGACGACGGCGCCGCCGACGACGAGCGCGAGCAGGATCGCTAGCGCCGAGGCGACGACCGCGCGGAGCTGGAGCGACCTGCCGCTCACCGGCCGAGGACGAACCCGGCGCCGCGCACGGTCTCGATCAGAGGCGGCTCGCCGAGCTTGCGCCGGAGGTACGAGACGTAGCGGTCGACGACATTGGCGCTCGCCGCTGCTCGACGTCCCCAGACGCGCTCGAGGGCGACGTCGCGGGTGACGACCTGTCTCGGGTTGCGGAGCAGGAGCTCCAGGAGGTCGGCCTCGCGGGCGCTAAGGCTGAGCTCGCGCCCGCCGCGCCGCGCCGACCGCGAGCGGAGGTCGAGCACGAGGTCGTCGTAGGCGAGCACCTCCGCGGGCTCGTGGCCGCGCCGCAGGAGCGCGCGGATCCGCGCGAGCAACTCCTCCGCCGCGAACGGCTTCACGAGGTAGTCGTCGGCGCCCGCGTCGAGCCCCGCGACCCGGTCGTGGACAGCGTCGCGCGCGGTCAGCAGGAGGATCGGGAGCGCGAGACCCTTGGCGCGCAGCCGGCGGCAGACG
>Ga0209474_10005282_pt1 | contig 11014 bp, 18 predicted proteins | sample GraSoiAngelo_145_FD_185902 | JGI IMG/M metagenome (GOLD analysis project Ga0209474, IMG submission 185902) | Grasslands soil microbial communities from the Angelo Coastal Reserve, California, USA - 14_1009_05_20cm (SPAdes) (version 2) | ecosystem: Environmental > Terrestrial > Soil > Grasslands... | reverse complement strand
GTCGCGAGGCTTTGTTTGTTCCAGTGCATCAGGTTGCGAGGGTGCGCCGGAGATTGCGTAGATGCCCCACCGGGTTGGCGCTGGAAATATGGGTCGGGGCAACTCGGCCCTAGCGCTGCTCAAATTTTATGGTCGAGACCGGCCACTTCCCACGGTGGCCCTTAATGGAGATTCGCAGACCGTGAAGCTCGTCAAGCCAAAGTTTTTCCACCGTCCCGGCCTTTCCATCAGTGAGGACTACGGCCTTGCCGACGATCTCCGTCTGGGCCTTCTCGAACGCACCGAGAATGATTGATGCACGGCGCTTGATTGGCATGCTTGCCTCTTTTTCCGCACGCGAACGTGCGCGAGCACCTTGCCCATAGAAAGAATTCCTTATCGGACGATCCTGTGGGCCTTCGTGCGAATTTTTCAGTCAATTGGCGCACCGCGTCCGACCTTAAGGGGCAGGACTAAACCTGCGCTCAGTGACCAAGCAAATTCCAAATGATCGCGAGCACCGCGATCAGCAGCATGCACATGATCACGCGGCGGCCGAGGGGACCGGTTCCTAGGTTCCCGACCGGTTCCGCAGCCCGTGATCTCCTCTGGGTTCAAAAGGCCGGTGCAGGAGATGCCCATCGGCGGTCTCGGCCCTCACATCAAATACTTCCCGGCGTCCGCATTGGGGGCAGCGGAAAATCATCTCGCGGGAATTTTGCCACCTTGAAGGTGGTCGACCAGCAGCCATTGGCCAGGCGTCGCATTGCGGGCATGCCACCGGAGGCGATCGGATTCGGCCATGGCGGGTCTCCCATCAAAATACATTAGGTCCTGCCTTTAACCGCAACCGGAGACGATGGAAGACGTTCCACTTCGGGGCTGGTTGCAAAATTGGAACCATTTTCGGCTGTGTGACGTTCAGTGACAGTGCTTCTTTTTGGTTGGCCGCCCGGAAGCACACCTTCCCTGGGGCCCCAGCTACCACGGCTGGGGCCTTTGCTTGGGAACGAGCATCCGCTGTGATGCGTAGATTCCTCGCTTCCGGCTTCCATCCGCATGATGGCCGCAGCCGGAAGAAAACCCCCAAATGGGTTGGTGGCCCCGGATGGAATCCCCGCGCCGGGGCCGCTTTTAGGTTTGGCGCCTTCCAATATCAGTTCCCGATTCGAACAGCGGCCGGACATCTCCGCCACGATGGCCAAATTCGTCCACCATTGGCAGACCCCGTAGGACTACGGACTTCGAATTCTATGATCTGCTGATGAAGCCGCTGGACGCAACGGTTTGTTAGGTGCCTAGTGCCCTTGATGGAACGGACCGCCGCCCCTCCAGTTCCTCTTGCCAAAGAGCCCAATTGCCAAAAATGCGATGGGCTGATGCGCTTTGCTTGTACTGAGACGGACAAGCCGGATTTCGTGCACCATGTTTATGAATGCAGGAAATGCCGAAGTACGCAGAGCTTCGTTACCGCCGTCTAGGATGCCCCTAGCAAATTCCAACCAGCGCCCGCGCCACGATCAGCAGCATGCACATTGATCGTGCGGCGGCCGATGCGGTTCAAGTCACGGGATCGGACCACACGCCCCCGCCACAGCGCTCGGCGATTGAGGCGGACCGAACGAGCGACCTTCGGGGCGCAGGAGAGTGCGCCCAAGCCTGTTGGGTATCAAACCATTGTCTCAGGACGTTGCCCGGTTGCGCGCCAGCAGCGGGGACGACGTGAAGATGTTAAAAAGGATCCAGGGCATTAGGAGGAAAAAGAGCATCTCAGTTATCTCGCTGTGCCGGTCGCCCCATTTTCGATGGCTTATCGATACCATACCTGAGTCGCTGCCAATCAGCACCCATGAGTGCGAATGACGCGCGGCACCGCGCCAGCACGGTAGTGTCTCAGTTTGAATTTTTAGGCGATTGACCGAGCCACAGCCTCACGCAAGCAAATGTGAGCATTCCGGCGACTACTCCCAGCGGTGCATTACCGGGGCCAGTGTTATACGGGCTATCGAGGAGTAACGCTAAAAGGCCTCCGATAAATGCAAGTAGACCAAAGTCCCAAATTCCAAAAGTACGCATTACCCCTCCTTGCGAAGCTTACCGCTAAGCATTACCCTATTAGCCGCTTAGCGCAAAGCAGGGAGGAAGGCTTATGCCTGTTGGGCTGTTTCGGAGCGAGGGTGGATGGGTGCATGTCGATTACGGAACCGGCACCACCATTCCGGTCCCGCGCTTAAAGTACGAGGCAAATGGATATAAGCCAGATTTCGACAAACTTCCCTCGGAAGCCGAGTACCTGGCCGCCGCAGAGAACAAGAGGGAAAATGATGCCAAGAAGCCCTAAAAGCGAAAAGCGCCCCGCCCACGCCATTGGCAACGCCATCATGATCGCCAAGATCGCCACTGGCGAGATTGAGGACATCACCACAGAGGACGGCAAGAACGCCGCCGCCGTGGCGCTGGGGCGCATGGGCGGCAAGGCGCGGGCGAAGGGCATGTCAGCCAAACGGCGGAAGGAGATCGCCAAAAAAGCCGCCGAAAAACGCTGGAAACACATCTCCCGGGAATAATTTACGGAATATTTTTTCTTGTTTTTTGTCGGCGACATGCACGCGGCCAATCCACTTGCCACCGTTCGCGGTCCCTATAGGAAAAAGAATGTCGAGATTTCAAACTGAGACACTACCGGCAGCACGCATCTCGGCGAAGGTGATCTTCTGCGGGCAGGTGGCGGGCATGCGCTTTTGAAGCGTCATCCGGGGGCGCGCAACGCTCATTGTCCGATATTGTTTAGTTGTTGCCGAAACGGCTGGAGCGTAAACGCATTCATTCGGAGAATTGTGATCGTACCGCCCTCAAGCTCCACCGCAATCTCGAAGATTGCAGGCTCAACTTCCTTAATGCGAGAATCTTTGCCGCGTTCAGCCGGCTGGGAGGCTTCGCATCCTCAGCAGCTGCCGGCAAGGTGAACGCAATAGCGATTGTTAATGCGACTAAAAGCTGTCTCAACGGCACCTCCCGTTCATTATACACCGGAATCCAACCGCAACCTGCGGTCGACGGCAAGGGAGAACGCGCGAAAGCCGCCCGTGAGGGCTTGGCTACCTATTGTTTCTCAGCGGGGGGATTTGCTTCGGGGGGCGGCCCTGGCGCTTCGGGCTCGGGCGTGCGTGTGGTGCCCCGAAGTTCTGGCCCGGCAGCGCAGTCGCCGGCCCAGAGCTTGGTCCCTTTGACCGTACCTACGAGCTTGCAGCCCATTGGTGCCGGCGGCTTTACCTGCTTCAGCGGCTTGCCGCCAACCTTGGGCGCCGCGGTTTGAGCGAATGCAGATGCCGAAAAGCCAATGATAGCGGCGAGGACCAGTAGAGTCCTGATCATCATCTCCCTCGCCTTCAGGCCGCCGCATCTCGACTTCGGCGGAAGAGTCGCACCCGTTCAATTCTCTCGCACTGCTCGCAACGATACTGAATGATATCTTTACCTTCGGCATCGGGGACGCTTTTCTCAAGCTTCATTGTCTCTTTGCATACGATGCAGTTCAAGAGATCTATGAGCGGGCTTTTATCGTCGTTCGCATGATATCCCCAGGCCACTCATTTTCCCTTCGCTTTCAGCGTGGCGATCCGCACGCGGAATTTCTCGATCTCCTTAAGAAGGTCGCGACATACTGGCCGCGCTGGGAGCTTGCGGGCAGTCTCTAGCAGCTTCGCGGCCATCGCCTCCAGTTGTTGCATCTCTGTTAGCGTTCGATCGGCCGATCCGGTCACCGCCCCGATGTGGAGTCCCTGGCAGGTTCATCTTGACTCTTATGGAGAGGCCCCGCAGCGAAGGCTGCGCTTATTGGCCGGCGATAGCGAGACAAATCTCGCGCTCGGGCTAGTCCACTACGTGTTTGTGCACGTCTCGGCCGTCGAAAGAGCCGGCCTGAGCACCCTCAACGAGGGTGCCAAGGTGAGCTACGAGGAGAAAGAGAACCGGGGCAAAACGTCCGCGGAAAATCTAAGATTCGGCTAAACCGCTTCTTTGCACCAAGCGCCGCCGGTTAGCCGGCGGGCTTTTTCCGCTCAAGGTGAGTTGATTCTGCTAGCATGCGGCACGCCACCCGCTGGGCGGGGTTCTTTTATGGATCAATTTATTTTTGAACCAGGAGGCGCCTGCATTCTGCGGACGTTTGACGATGTAGGGGCTTTCATCCTCAACAACGTGGACACCAAAAACCGCCGGTCGGGACATTGGCAAGCTGTTCTGCAGGATCTGACGCAAGCCCGTTTCGGGGCGAGAAGGGCGGAAGTTCACGGTGCCATGCGCCACGCGCTGTTCGTGGAAGGTTGGCTAGCTAGTTAGAAGGGTCCCGTGGTGCGCCGGCGGGTTTTCTTAAGGCAGCCGTCGCAAACGGCTTAGGCCCACGGTCTCACTCTTTGCCTGCGCGGCCGGGATGACAGAAAACGTCGCCGATCTTTTCTCGATATAGACTTGGCTCATGCCCATCATCACCGCAGCAAGGTGATCACCGTGGGATGCGACGCGGACGCAGCGCTCACGCGGCAATTCCCGCTTACCAATAGCCCCAAGGTCTGTGGAAGCGAGCGGCCCCGGGTTCCTGGATGGCTTGCCAAGGACCGTAATCGTAATAGGGGCTATAGCCGACGTATGCCGGATAGTAGCTGTAGCCAGGATCGTAATAGGGACCATCATAGCCATAGGCGCTACTCGCGATCGCGCCACCGATTACGGCGCCAGCCAACGCGCCCGCTCCCAAGCCCCAGCCTCCGAAACCTCTATGGCCCCAGCCGCCTCCGTGCCAACCACCGCCGCCAAAGCCGTGGCCGCCAAAGCCGCCAAAGCCACGCGCCGAGGCGCCGGTCGGCGACAGGCCAATTAAGACAACTGCCAACAGAGCTATCACCGTTTTTCGCAACATCGTCGTAACTCCGCACAATAGGTCGCTCCCAGCATTATGACTCCCGTCGTGCGAGATAGTTTCAAGTATCGGAATGGCTCGGCCGTCCGCCTCCTTGATCAGCGCGGCATCGGCGCGGGCCTCGACCTCAATGTCGCGCGGCAGCGAGGCGGTAGCGCTCAACGGCTGAGCAAATTCCAAATGCTCGCCAGCGTCCACGATCATCGTCGTGATCACGCGGCGACCGATGCGGTTTAGGTATTGCACGTCGATTCTTGCGCGAAGGCTTCTTTCACGCGGTCTATCGCCGAATGGTTCCGGTTTTTCACCTTGACCCAGTCCGGCGACCGACCGGATCGATCTCGCCGCTTCGACACATGCCTTCGAGCCCCATTCTGCACGCGGCTTCGAACAGCTCGGGTCGGATCTCGCCTTGCTCAAATGGTGCGATGAAAATGCCGTCCAGTCGACGAGCCAGGAGCCGCGCGAGGTTGGTTTTGCGCATCGAGAGCGGCAGGCTGCGTAGGTCCTCGCCGTCGAGCGCCAGGACGTGCCTTCGCGGCGGTCGGGATGCAAAAATCAAACGCCTTAAACATGGCGGTAAGATAGGAAACCGGGTTGGCCCGTCAACGGACCTTGCGGCTGCCGCTGTGGGTTCGACGAACTCCCCGATGATGTTGGTAGGCTCGCGCATCTGCGGAGATGCCACGCGCAGATATCCCTTCTCGCAAAAGTCCTAGGAGGCAGAAGCCGATAGCGGTTCAGTTCCAGTGTTCACAATGTCGTGAGCGTGGTCTTGGCCGAACATAAAGTGTGCGGTTTTTGCATCCTATAAAGTGTTCGGGGCCGAGCGCTAAGAAGAGAAAAAGTGCTTGCCCATGAGGGCGCAATGCAAAGCAATCAATAAAGCGGGGACTAACCGAGTCGATTACGGGGACTGACTTTGTAACCAACGGAGTACTAATGATGGATAAGTCAATAGCGGGACAAGTCTACAACATTGCCGATCTGGAAAAGGAGATTGAGGCAGAAGTCTGGAACAGTCCGCCAATCCGCGGTCAACGTTCTGTCGATTTCGTGCCGCCAAGGGTGCGCGCGCCGACTACCGCGATACCCGATTATGTCGAGCACCGGGAGGGAGCTACGGAAGTCGGCAAGCTGTCGGCGGAAGCCGTTGTCCGCGAATACGAAGCGGCGGCGAAAGAGATCGAGGGGATGGGCGCAGAGCTGATGGAGCGCGTTAAGCAATGCGAGGCAATGACTCAGGATGCGCTCGCCGTTAACGAGGAGATGAAGGAAACTGCAGCGCGCTATCGCGAGGAGGCCAAACGTGTTTTCCTTCAGATTGAGAACTGCACGCTGATGACGGCCGAGGTTCGAAAGACCTGCACCGAGCTGAAGGAAAAGCTCGCCGCTCCGGCAGTGGCCCCAACATGATTTATGACCCCGTCGTCGCGCGGCGGATCCCTTTGCCATCGCCCTAATTGTGATTGGTGGTCTGACATAGAGGCCTTCGAGTCTGGCGCTGGTGCAGCGTCGGGTCCAAATTTTTGCGCTTGCGTTGCCGCACTCCAGCTCAACCGGCAGCCCGTTCGACATTCAGGTCGAGATCGACAAGCCAAAGCGAGCCGATCAGAAGGCCAACGGGACGGTCCGTTTCAGTCTGCTCGCACCACCGCCTCACGGTTTCGTTGGTGACATCGGCTATTTTAGCGGCTTGAGATAAGATCAACACCTCGCCGCGCCGGAATTTGGTCCATCCATCCGCGTTGCGGCGGCTTCCATCCAGGCTCGACGGCGATTGGGGCGAGCTGAGCGGCGAGGGCGGGCGGGATCAGTCATCTGCGCAGCCGCTCGCGAATTTGGCTCGCCGGCATTATCCAGCCAATTTGGATGTTGGTCCGAGACTCAATCGCGTACGGGCCAGCTGACTCTTGGCCGCGGCCCGCCTGATCAACGCCATCGATCGGAACGAAGCGCAATCGGCGGCGGTCAAGTTCTTCGCGCAGCCATTCAACGCCGTATTGGCACCGCGATGCACGCAGAGCGTGCGGGAACGCGAACGTTAGACTCGCAAAGCACCCGGCGCCGATGACGACAATTCAGGCTGTCATTTTCGGGATCATGGCAGCGTTGGCACCGAGCATTTTGCTCGCGCTTCTTCTTTGGTGGGACGAAATCGCACTTACCGAGGACAACAAGGCCGACTTGCCCGGAAGCGGCTTTGCAGACTGAGATAGTTGCCGAAATTCATCAGGCAGGCGGAAACCTTCCGCAGCTCGACGAATCATTTTGACTGTGCATGGCGCGCGCCCCTTCATGGAGGGATTAGGCGAGGTACCGACCGTGCTTACAGTTATGACAGGAATTTTTATCGTTCTGAGTATTGGTATTTTAGTAGCTCATGCTCTGGAGGCCTTCCACATTCTCGGAAGCTAACAATCGCAGTAGCGCACCTCGCCCAAACCGAGGGAACCCACTATGCCTGCACTGATTGATTTGTGGCTGATGCCAGCCCGTCTTTGGCTCGATGTCGTCGCCCCGCTTAAGCTCGCTCCCGTCGCTACTGATTTGGTCCCGCTTGCTAAGGCGCGGTACATCCGGCGGAGGCACAAGGTGCTAAGGTCGAAGCGCGGCGACTGACTCGACCTTCCGGCCGGCGCCGAGCTGTTCATGTGGCGGGCGCAGTGATTACGGAATGCGGCCATCCTGCACGGGCTCGACGGCATTGGCCAGCTCGACGAGCTTGTGCGCCGCCGCAAAGGCCCTATGCCCGCCGCCTCAGTTGGCGGCCTCTTTCATTGCCCGCGTCCCTTGTTGGCCGACTTGCAACGAGCGCGGTCTGCCATTTCGGTATCTGTGGCCACGCAGCAACAAGACTTTTGTTCCTGCATCGGACCTGCGCTTTTAGATTTACGGACGATTTCGCTCTCGGTACTTGAGTTTCGCACAGCGAAACGATGGAGATAAGATGCGCGACTTAGAGGAAATGGCCGCCAAGCTATTGGAGACCGCTAGCAAGCTCCCGCCAGGGCCAGAGCGTCACGAATTTCTTAAGGAGATCGGGACTTTCCGCATCAAGTTGGCCGCCATCACCGCGAAGCAAGAACAGTTACAGTCAGCCAAGTAAGGCCGCCTCAGTTGGCGGCCTCTTTCATGGTCTAAACAAATTCCAGATGACCGCGAGCGCCGCGATCAGCAGCATGCACATGATGGTGCGGCGGCCGACGCCGTTCAAGTCATGGGATCGGTCAGGACGTTGCCCGGTTGCGCGCCAGCAGCGGAGACGACGTGAAGATGTTAATAAGGATCCAGGGCATTAGGAGGAAAAAGAGCATCTCAGTATCTCGCTGTGCCGGTCGCCCCATTTTCGATGGGTTATCGATACCCTACCTGAGTCGCTGCCAATCAGCACCATGAGTGCGAATGACGCGCGGCACCGCGGCGGGCGGCGCAGGCGCTCCGGGTGGGGTCATCATAACTGAATACATAATCCACTGATGGCTGCAGGGAATGGACGGCTCGACGATCACCGGCCGTCAATTCAACGGGTCGGCTATTACGCGTAGTTTCCCCGCGATCGCGTCAGCAGGAGGGGCGCGTTAATTTTCTCGTCCTCATTTGAGGCGGCGGGAATTAGCATCTAAGGAGCGCGAACTATACCGCCAACCAACGAGAGGTGGCTTCTCCACCGTTGGCACGATCGTGACAATCCATCGTTTTGGGCTGTGGGATCGGTCTTCTTGGACGGACCGGACCATGCCGAAAAATCTTGACCCGTTCAAACTCAGCTCTGCTGCCCGCCCGTTATATTGGGCATAGCGACAGCGTCGGGCCTCACGGGAACTGCTTGTTTCGACTCGTTGCACAATGACCTCGTCTGGTCATGCGCGCACGGTATCAGTCAAACGTTAACTAACCTTTAACCTTATTCGTCCCTCTTCAGCTTTCGTTTTCCCCAATGATGGGGCACTGAGATCAAACTCGCGAACGTGGTGACGGTTCAACGCCCGCATAACGCCGATCCGCGCGAACATCGTTGGCCCGCCGAGATCGGCGACCAGGATCAGGGCTTCCATGGCACTGGGCTTTCATGCTCGGCCTTCGGAAGCATCGTGATGTAATTGCCGGCGTCCTTGAGCGTGACTAGCTGGCGACCGCCGGGCGGGATAATCGGTTCGTCAAACTTGCGCGACCATGACACGCTCGAAAGGCCTGCGGGTTAATAGACCAGCGGAAGCACTCGCTGCAAAATGGCGCCAAGGCATATCAGCACTACCAGCAATTTGAGAAGATTTGCTAGCCGACGCGCGCGAGGTCGGACAGCCGCACGTCGTGACGGTCGGTGCGATTCACTAAATTAGTTCGGCTCTCTACCTGGGCTATCGATCCATCCCTTAGTCAGGATCGTAAGAGTGCCCCCGCGTCCGTTATCTCGGTAACCGCGACTCGATGACGGTCGGGACTTGATATTGCTTCTCCGACGGCATCCACAGGTTCGGCACGGAAACGGGGATCGTATCATTGGCGGTCGTCGAAAATGCGGTTTCGATTTGAGAGCCTTTGACGCGGACCTTCCCATCCAGAATCGCTCCGCTGCCCGTGCAGCGGGACGAACATGAACCTCAAGTTGAAGCCGAAGATGATAGTAGCGATCCGGAAGAGTACTTTTCCAGCTTGAGTGTTTCTTCGTCAATTGATGCGGACGAGGGTCCTGAACGGCTACATCGCCTTCGAAGGGTGGCGCTCTATGAGCCTTCAGAAGGCAACCGTTCGAGACCGAAGCTCTTAAACACCTCGGCGCAGTTCGCCCCCAGATTTTGCCCGGACTGATCGTCCGGGAGGGCCTGTTTTTCATTTGGAAATGGCCGCCAAGCTATTGAAGTTGCTAGAGGGCGTTTTATCCATTTTTTCCAAATTGCCGTTGAAATCGTTGAATAATCAAGCTGATTTTGATTCCGCCATTCGGAGGTTCGATCCCTCCCGCCCCAGCCAGTCAGCAGAGGGGACGCGTGAAGCGTCTCGTGAAACACGAAGCCGCTCGTCAAACAAAGAGACCGCCCGAAGGCGGCCTCTCTGTAGCGCTGATTGAAATTGAAATCAGGCTACGCCCCGCCCGCCGATCAGTTTCACCAAGACACCTCATAAAAGGCCGCTGGTAATATGACTAGCGGCCGGCCCGGCTCAAAATGCAAACGGAATAAAACATTTCCTCAGCCCCGGGATGATCTGATCCTACGAGCGAGTGGCGACATTGTGGAGTCATAAATCCGGTTCGACGAACGGAACCGTGGAGGCGTTGCCCGCGCGACACAGCCATGACCATCCACGCACGTTTCAGGATGCGCCCAGACGTTGCGCTTCTGCCTGCTTCATGCGGCGCGGAGCCATCGAACATTGCGATTTCAAACGCGGGAGCGTTCAAACAAGAGACGAAACATCTGCTCCGCGGCTCAGAAAGCAGCGTATGTTAGTCCAGAGGGCCGAGTTGGCTGAGGGGGATGGCGATTTGACGATCTTGTTGCGCGGCCTCGATCGCCTGATCGGCCGCGCGGTGGCTGCCGCCAAGTGGCTCGCATTGCCTTTGATCACGCTTCTGTTCCTGCAATGGCCGCTGCGCGATCTGTTTCGCGGTTACTCGCGGGAAGCCAACGATCTGGGGCAGGTGGCTTTTGCGTTCTTCGTTGCGTTAAGCGTAACGGCGGCGACGCGAGCGCGAACGCACCTCGCCGCCGATCTCTTGGCCCGGCAATACTCCGCGCGAACGCGGCGATGCCTCGATCGCCTCGGCGCTGCCGCCGGGCTTCTGCCATGGGCGTTGTTTGTCCTGATCGCGAGCAAGGGCACTGTCGTCTCCAGCATTCGCGATCTCGAGTCATTTCAGGACAGCGGCAACCCAGGTTATTTCCTGATCAAGGTTGCGCTCTGGGTGATGGCGGCCGCGATCCTAGGCCAGTCGCTGGTCGATATTTTCCGCACCGGCAAGGCGGACGGCAAATGATGGCATGGACCGGGCTTGCGCTTCTGGTGCTGGTTGGCGTCGGTATCGTGTCCACCGGTCTGCCTGCCGCTGTCGTTCTCATTGCGGTGGCCATATGCGGTGCGATCCTCGGAGTTGTGGCTGGCGCGATCGACGTT
>Ga0209474_10005277_pt1 | contig 11020 bp, 10 predicted proteins | sample GraSoiAngelo_145_FD_185902 | JGI IMG/M metagenome (GOLD analysis project Ga0209474, IMG submission 185902) | Grasslands soil microbial communities from the Angelo Coastal Reserve, California, USA - 14_1009_05_20cm (SPAdes) (version 2) | ecosystem: Environmental > Terrestrial > Soil > Grasslands... | reverse complement strand
GCGCGAGCCCACGCCGGTCTGCAGCGCGACGCCGATCTGCGCGGCCATCGTCGGCAGAAACGTCGACTGGCGGCCGAGCGTCGCGCGTCCGGCGACGGTGAGGTCGCCGGAGCCCGGACTGGACGTCTCGTGAGGCGTCGTCGTCAGCGCGCTTCCGACGCTGAGCTGGGTGTTGGGCAGGATCGCGTACTGCGCATCGATCGGGAACACGCCGCGGTTCGCGCTCCGCGCCTGCGTCCGGAGGCCGCCGTCGAGCAGCAGCGTGGCGTCGCCGGCGGCGATCGGATAGGCGTCGTCGAGTCGAACGGGGTGGCCCTGGTTCAGCGCCCGCTCCTGCGCCGAGGCCGCGGGGCCGACCGTCACCATCACCGCAAGGGCAACGCTCACCGTCGAGCTTCGTCTCACCTTTATCTCGGATGTCGCGCGCGGTCGCGGCGCGAGGCTAGCGTGGGACGCGGTCGGCGGTCAACGCCTATCGCGTCCTGAGCGCGTGCCGCCGGCGCTCCACGCGATCGTCGTGGTCGTCCTCGCCGTGGGCCTCGATCTCGTGGCCGGCGACCCGGCGAATCGCTGGCATCCCGTGGCCTGGATCGGGCGCGCGCTGGCGCGCGGGCGCGAGCGTCTGTGCCATGGATCGCCGCCGACCCTCCTTGTCGCCGGCGCGGCGCTGACGCTCGGCGTGACGGCGCTCGCCGCGCTCGCCGGCGGCGCGGTCGCCCTCGTGGCCGGGCCGCTCGGCTGGGCGGGCGTCGTCCTCGAGGCGCCGGCGCTCAAGTCCACGCTCGCGCTGCGGGGGCTGGCCGGCGCGGCCCGCGCCGTCGCCGCGGCGCTCGCCACCGGCGATCTCGCCGGCGCGCGCGCGAGCCTCGGCTTCCACCTCGTCAGCCGGTCGACGGCGGCGCTCGACGAGGGACACGTCGCCTCCGGTGCCATCGAATCGCTCGCGGAGAACCTCACCGACTCGTTCGTGGCGCCGCTGATCTTCTTCCTGCTCTTCGGCCTGCCGGGCGCGCTCGCCTATCGGGCGCTCAACACGGCCGACACGATGCTGGGGTATCGCGACGGCGCCCTCGAGCACTTCGGCAAGGTCGCCGCGCGGCTCGACGATCTCGTCAACCTCGTTCCGGCGCCGATCGCCGCGCTCGCCTTCGTCGCCGCCGCCGGCCGCCGCGCGCCGTTCGCGTGGAGGATGATGGTGCGCGATCACGAGCGCACCGCGAGCCCGAACGCGGGATGGACCATGGCCGCCGCCGCCGGCGCGCTCGGCATCACGCTCGAGAAGCCGAGCGTCTACCGATTGGGCGAGGGGCCGCTGCCGGCGGGCGCCGACATCGAGCGCGCGATCCGACTGCTCGTGCGCGCGGCCGGGGTGGTCGTGGTCGCCCTGATCGTCGTCCGATTGATTGCGTGAAAAAGATCATATCCTAGGTTATTTATTACCAGCATCCTCATGACTCCCACGAGACGGGATGGCTGGCGCGCCGCGGCCTTGGCGAAGGCGCATCCCGTGAGCGTTCCAGCAGGCGCGCTGGCGTTGCGCGCGGCGACGGCGGCACGACGTTCTCGTCGCGGATCGCGCGCTGACACGGTCGCCCGGCGCGTCCGGGACGCGCGTCGCTTCGGGCTTTTTCTTGCGATGCGTCTTGCAAGCGCGCCGTATGATGACCGGTAACCGCCGCCGCCGTGCGGCGTTTTGTGTCTCCATGAGCCTGACGGAACGACTGACGCAAGGAGTGCTCGGCGCGCTCGCCGCGGCAGGGCTGCCGGCGACCCCGGACTGCGCCTGGGAAGTCCCGCGGCAGGTCGAGCACGGTGACTACGCGACCAATGTCGCCATGGTGCTCGCCAAGGCGGCCAAGCGCGCGCCTCGACAGATCGCCGAGGCGATCGTGAAGCACTTCCCGGCGCTGCCGGAAGTCGCCAGGCTCGAGATCGCCGGACCGGGCTTCGTCAACGTCTTCCTCTCGCCGGCCTGGTGCGCGAGCGCGCTGCGCGACGTGCTGGCGTCCGGGGCCGAGTATGGACGCGGCGCCGATCTCGGCGACCAGCGCGTGCGTCTCGAGTTCGTTTCCGCCAACCCGACCGGCCCGCTGGTGATCGTCAACGCGCGGGCGGCCGCCGTCGGCGACTCGCTGGCGCGGCTGCTCCGCGCCCGCGGCGCGCGCGTCACCACGGAGTTCTACATCAACGACGCCGGGACCCAGTTCGAGGCGCTGGCGGCCTCCTTCGAGGCGCGCCTGCGCCAGGCGGTCGGCGAGTCGGCCGCGCTGCCGGACAACGGCTACCCCGGCGAGTATCTCGTCGATCTCGCCGCCGAGTACCTGGCCGAGCACGGGCTGGCGACCGCCGCCGACCTCGCCGCGCACCTGGCGCGGCTGGCCGACGGCGGCCGCGCGCGGGAGCGGCTCGGACGGTGGGCGGTCGAGCGCATCGTGGCGGGCCAGCGCCGGATCCTCGCCGAGTACGGTGTGGAGTTCGACGTCTGGCTGTCGGAGCAGCGCGACGTGCGCGATCAGGGGCTGGCGGAAAAGGCGCTGGACGAGCTGGCCGGGCGCGGGCTCACCTACGAGGCCGACGGCGCGCTGTGGTTCCGGTCCTCGCAGGTCGGCGACGAGGGCACCGACGACAAGGACCGCGTGCTGCGCCGCTCGAGCGGGGAGGCGACGTACTTCGCGGTCGACGTCGCCCATCACCACTACGTGAAGTTCTCGAGCGCCGACCGCATCATCAACCTGCTCGGCCCCGACCATCACGGCTACGTCGGCCGCATGCGCGCCGCCATGCAGGCGCTCGGCCATCCGCCGGAGGCATTCGAGGTGCTGATCGTCCAGCTCGTCACGCTCCTGCGCGACGGGCAGCCGGTGCGCATGTCCAAGCGGCGCGGCGAGTTCGTGCTGATGGAGGAGCTCCTCGAAGAGGTCGGCCGCGACGCCGCCCGCTTCACGTTCCTGACCCGGCGCCACGACAGCCCGCTCGAGTTCGACCTCGCCGTGGCCACGCGGCAGTCGAGCGACAACCCGGTCTACTACGTGCAGTACGCGCACGCTCGCATCCGCTCGATCGCGCGCCAGGCGGCCGAGCAGGGGATCGCCGTCCCGCCCTGGGAGGCGATCGACCTCGGCGTGCTGACCGAGCCCGAGGAGCAGGCGCTCATCAAGCGACTGCTCCACTATCCCGAGGTCGTGCGCGGCGCCGCCCGCGCGCTGGAGCCGCACCGCGTGGCGTTCTGGCTGCAGGAGCTGGCCGGCGCGTTTCACCCGTACTACAAGGCGCACCGCGTGATCCAGGACGATCGACGGCTCATGCTCGCGCGCCTGGCGCTCTGCGCCGCGGTGGGCCGCGTGATCGCCAACGGCCTCGGCCTGCTCGGCGTCTCGGCGCCGGAGACGATGTGATGCGCGGCGCCCGCCGCTCGCCGCGCAGCCGGGCGGGGACCTTCCTCGTGCTGGTCGGCATCGTCGGCATCCTGACGACGACGTTCGTGGCCGGCGTGTGGACGGGACGCAACTGGGGGGTGGTGCTGGGTGGCGTCAAGCCCGAGCGCCCGGGCGAGCCCGCCAAGGGCCGCGCCTCGGCCGAGCGCCCGCGTCCGGCCGGCACCCTGCCGCCGCTGACCTTCTATCACGAGCTGACGGCGCCGCTGACGGCGCCGCCCCCGCTCCCGAAGGCGACCAGGCCGAGGCCGCCCGACCTGCTCAAGCGCGAGCCGGCCGCGGAGGTCAAGCGCGACGCCGGCTCAAGCGCGAGCCGGCCGCGGAGGTCAAGCGCGACGCGGCGGCCGACCCGGCGCCGCACGCCGATCCGGCACTGCACGCGGAGACGCCGGCACGCGAGCCGCCGCCGGCGAGCGAGGCCGCGACCCGGCCGGAGGCCCCCACGGCCGGTGCGTCGTTCACCGTCCAGGTGGCCGCCTACAATGCGCGACCGCCGGCCGACGCGCTGCGCGCCATGCTGTCCGCGGCCGGCCACGACGCGCGGGTGATCGAGGCGCCGACACCCGGCGGCGTCCGCTATCGCGTGCAGGTCGGCGCCTTCGCCACGCGCCAGGCCGCGCAGGACATCGCCGCCCGGTTGACCGCCGAGCGCTCGCTGCCGACGTTTGTGACCAGCCGCTGAGCCATGGCGCGGCCGGGCCGGGTCCTGATCGGTGAGACGGAGCTGCGGGGCCGGATCGCCGAGCTCGGGGCCGACCTCGCGCGCGACTACGCTCGCGAGAGCCCGATCGTGGTCGGCGTGCTGCAGGGCGCGTTCCTGTTCATGGCCGACCTCGTCCGGGCGACGCCGATCGACCTGACGACCGATTTCATCGGCGTCGCCAGCTACGCCGGCGCCCGCTCGTCCGGACACGTGCGGATCGTGTCCGATCTCAGCATGTCGATCGAGGGGCGCGACGTGCTGGTGGTCGACCCCCGGAGCCTCCGGGTGTGCGTGCTGGTCGACAAGATCGAGCGCCGCAAGGTGGACGTCGCCCTCGACTACGTCGGCTTCACGATTCCCAACGTGTTCGTCGTGGGCTATGGCTTCGATTACGAGGGACTGTACCGCAACCTGCCCCACGTGGCCGCGCTCGAAGGGGAGTGAGCCCCGGCGCCGCCCGCGCGGCGCGTCATTTTCTACCCCGTGCTACAATCGAAATCGCATGAACCAGGTCTACAAAAACCTCGCCCTGTTCATGGTGATCGGCCTCATCGTCATCCTGCTTTTCACCGTGTTCAGCACCTCGCAGCAGGGCGGCCAGGAGTCGCCGAACTTCTCGGAGTTCCTCCGCAACGTCGAGCTCGGGCGGGTGGAGGCGGTGACGATCCGGGGCAACCTGGTGACCTACACGATGAAGGACGGCGGCCAGCCGCTGCGCACCTACATCGTCGACTATCCGGACCTGATCAAGCTGCTGCGCGAGCGGGGCGTCCGCATCGCGGTCAAGCCGCCCGACTCCAACCCCTGGTACACGATCGTGCTGCAGTGGTTCCCGATGCTGCTCTTCATCGGCGTCTGGATCTTCTTCATGCGCCAGATGCAGGGCGGCGGCGCCAAGGCGCTGAGCTTCGGCAAGGCGCGGGCCCGGCTGATCTCCGAGAAGCAGAACAAGATCACCTTCCAGGACGTCGCGGGGGTCGACGAGGCCAAGGAAGAGCTCCGGGAGATCATCGACTTCCTGAAGGACCCGCAGAAGTTCCAGAAGCTCGGCGGCAAGATCCCGAAGGGCGTGCTGCTGGTCGGGCCGCCCGGCACCGGCAAGACGCTGCTGGCCAAGGCCATCGCCGGCGAGGCGAACGTTCCCTTCTTTTCGATTTCGGGCTCCGACTTCGTCGAGATGTTCGTCGGGGTCGGTGCTTCTCGTGTTCGCGATCTGTTCGAGCAGGGCAAGAAGCACGCCCCCTGCATCATCTTCATGGACGAGATCGACGCGGTCGGTCGGCATCGCGGCGCCGGCCTGGGCGGCGGCCACGACGAGCGCGAGCAGACCCTGAACCAGCTCCTGGTCGAGATGGACGGCTTCGAGACCAATGAAGGCGTCATCCTGATCGCGGCCACCAACCGGCCCGACGTCCTCGACCCCGCACTCCTCCGCCCTGGTCGCTTCGATCGGCAGGTCGTTGTGCCAAGACCGGACGTCAAGGGCCGGGAAGAGATCTTGCGCGTGCACGCCCGCCGAATCCCGCTGGCGCCGAACGTAGACCTCAAGGTCCTGGCGCGCGGCACGCCCGGCTTCTCCGGCGCGGACCTGGCGAACCTGGTCAACGAGGCCGCGCTGCTGGCCGCCCGTCAGAACAAGAAGCTCGTCGAGATGCTGGACTTCGAGAACGCCAAGGACAAGGTCCTGATGGGCGTCGAGCGGCGCTCGATGATCATCTCCGAGACGGAGAAGCGGACGATCGCCTATCACGAGGCCGGCCACGCCCTGGTGGCCGACTTCCTGCCGGGCGCCGATCCGCTGCACAAGGTGACGATCATCCCGCGCGGGCGCGCGCTGGGCCTCACGATGCAGCTGCCGATGGACGACAAGTACAACTACTCCCGCGAGTACCTCGTCAACCGCATCACCATCCTGCTCGGCGGCCGCACCGCCGAGGAGATCGTGCTGCAGCAGCAGACGACCGGCGCCGGCGACGATCTGGAGAAGGCCACCGAGATGGCCCGCAAGATGGTGTGCGAGTGGGGCATGTCGGACAAGCTGGGTCCGCTCACGTTCGGCAAGAACGAGGAGCACATCTTCCTCGGGCGCGAGGTGGCGCGGGCCAAGGACTACAGCGAGGAGACCGCGCTGGCCATCGACAGCGAGATCAAGCGCATCGTCGTCGAGTGCGCTGGCCGCGCCAAGCAGATCCTCGAGGAGAACATCGAGAAGCTCCACGCGCTCGCCCGGGCCCTCCTGGAGCGCGAGTCGCTCGACTCCGAGGAGATCGCGCGAATCCTCCGCGCGCAGCCGTTCCGGGAGGCGCCAGCCCCCGCGTGATGGGCGGAAGAGGAGCGCCCGGGTTCCGCCGGGGTGCTCCGAACGTCCGGGGTTTGGGGGACCGTCTCGGCGCCCCGATCTGAGTATGTCGCGCAGTCACACTGCCGAGCTGGCCGGCGTGAGGGTGGGCGACGGGCTGCCGGTCATTCTCATGGGCGTGATCAACGTGAGTCCGGAATCGTTCCATGGCGGCTCCGTCCATCGTGACGCCGGCGCCGTCCTCAAGGCGGCCGGCGTGATGGTCGAGCACGGTGCTGCCCTGATCGATGTCGGCGCCCGCTCGACGGCTCCCTACCTGTCAACCGAGGTCAGCGAGGACGAGGAGGCGCGGCGCCTGGTCGAGGCCATCGAGGCGCTCGGCGACCTGCCGGTGCCGATCTCCGCCGACAGCTGTCGAGCGGGCCCCGTTCGGGCCGCGCTGGAGGCCGGCGCCCGGATCGTCAACGACGTCTCCGGGCTGCGCGACCCGGCCGTCGCGGCGCTCGTGGCCGCGCACGGTGCCGGGCTGATGCTGATGGCGTCGCCCGAGCCGGCCGGCGCGCGCCCGCCGGCCGCATCACCGGTGGCGACGGTCGCGCGGCTCCTGGCCGAAGGCCTGGAGCGCGCGGCGGCGGCGGGAATCCCGCCCGAGCGGATCGTCGTCGATCCGGGCATCGGGTTCTTCCGCGACGAAGCGGTCGCCTGGCCCGAGTGGGACGCCCGCGTGCTGGCCGAGCTGCCGGCACTGCGCACGCTCGAGCGGCCGATCGCCGTCGGGGTGTCGCGCAAGTCCTTCCTCGGCGCGCTCCTCGGGCGGCCCGACCCGGCCGAGCGGCTGGCGGGGTCGCTGGCCGCGACGGCCATCGCGGTGGCCAACGGCGCGGCGCTGGTCCGCACCCACGACGTCGGCGAGACCCGCGACGCCGTCCGGGTGGCCGAGCGACTGGCCCGTCCGCGCACGAGAGGCCCGGATGCATGACGTCCTGACCGCGATCCACTGGCGCGACGTGCTCGACATCGTGGTCGTCGCCGCGCTGATCTATCGGGTCCTCACGCTGTTCCGCGGCACGCGGGCGGTGCAGATCACGATCGGCCTCGGCGTGCTGGCGGGCGCCGCGATCCTGGCCCGGGCGCTCCAGCTCACGAGTCTCGGCTGGCTGCTCGATCGCTTCTGGTCGTTCTGGGTCGTGGCCTTGATCGTCGTGTTCCAGCCCGAGCTGCGGCGGGCGCTGGGCTGGATCGGGCAGGGCTCGCTGCTGCAGCGGCTCACCGGCGCGGCCGAGCGGGCGCAGGTGGTCGACGAGGTCGTGCGCGCCGCCGACTCGCTGGCCGCGCGGCGGATCGGCGCGCTGATCGTCCTGGAGCGGGCCACCGGCCTGCGACAGTACGCCGAGCTCGGCGTGGCCCTCGACGCACTCGTCTCCGCCGACCTGCTGACGAGCGTGTTCCTGCCGTACTCGCCGCTGCACGATGGCGCCGTGATCGTCCAGGGCGGCCGGGTCGTGGCCGCCGGCTGCTTCCTGCCGCTCTCGCGCAACATGCAGATCGGACGCGCGCTGGGGACGCGGCATCGGGCCGCGCTCGGCATCGCGGAGGACACCGACGCGATCGCGCTGGTCGTCTCGGAGGAAACCGGCCGGTTGTCGCTGGCCGTGTCGGGACGGATCGAGATCGCCGCCGATGCCGACGCCGTGCGCCGCCGCCTCGACGATCTCCTCGGCGTCGCCGCCAGCCGCGCGCACGGCGCGGCCGGCCTGGGCGCGCTGCGCCGCCGCTGGAGCCGGCAGCCGGCGGTCGCCCCCGGCGGCGACGGCCCCGGCGGGGCCTCGCGAGGCTGAGTCATGCTGCGCGTCATCGGCGAGGACTGGCAGCTGAAGATCCTCTCGCTGCTCCTGGCGGTCGGGCTGTGGTTCTTCGTGGCCAGCGCCGAGCGCATCGAGATCGCGCTGGCCGTGCCGATCGAGTACGTCGGCCTCGAGGGGCCGCTCACGCTCAACGGGCCGCGCCGGGAGAGCGTGGACGTTCAGCTGCAGGCCACGCGCTGGGCCGCCGAGCACGTCAGCCCCGGCACGGTCCGCGTGCGCGTGGACGTGAGCGGGCTGCGCGAGGGCGATAATCTCGTTCACCTGCTGCCCGACAATGTCCGGACGCCGATCGGCGTGCGGGTCACGCGGGTGACGCCGGCCTGGACCAGCGTGCAGGCCGCGCGGGCCGAGGTCCGCACCGTGCAGGTCGTGCCCCAGGTGCAGGGCCATCCGGCCGCCAACCACGTCCTGGGGCCGGTGGTCGTCGCGCCGACGACTGTCCAGATCAAGGGCCCTCGCACTACAATCGAGAGGCGGACCGTCGTCGAGACCCTGCCGGTCGATGTCTCGGGACGCCGCGAGCCGGTGAGCCAGAGCGTGGGCCTGGCGCTGCCGGACTCGGTCTCCATCGTCGACCGGCGCACGGTCGACGTCACCGTCGACATCCGACCGGAGGGAGCAATGCAGCAACGGGCAGCAGGGTCGAAGCGGTGAGTCGGCTCTTCGGCACGGACGGCATCCGGGGCGTGGCCAACGAGCCGCCGCTCACTCCCGACCTGGCCTACCGCGTCGGCCGCGAGCTGGCCGCGACCCTGGCCGCCGAGGTCGGCCAGGAGCGCGTGCGCGTCGTCATCGGGCGCGACACGCGGCGCTCGGGCCCGCTGCTGGAGGCGGCCATGGTGGCGGGCCTGCTGTCGGCCGGAGCCGACTGCTTCGCCGTCGGCGTGCTGCCGACGCCGGGTATCGCGCTCCTGACCCGTGCGCTCGACGCCCTCGGCGGCATCGTGCTGTCGGCCTCCCACAATCCCTTCGAGGACAACGGCATCAAGCTCTTCTCGGCCAAGGGCACGAAGTTTCCCGACGCCTGGGAGGACCAGATCGAGCGCCGCCTGAAGGGCGACGACGCCGCGCCGCGCGCGCGCGGCGCCGCCATCGGGCGGCTGGTGACCTACGACCGCGCCGAGAAGTACTACGTCGACTTCCTCGGCCGCTGCTTTCCGCTCGACCTGGCCGGCACGACGGTCGCCCTCGACTGCGCCAACGGCGCCACGTACCGGGTGGCGCCGAGCGTGTTCCGGCGCCTGGGCGCGCGCGTGATCACGACGGGCGCCCGGCCCGACGGCACCAACATCAACGCCGACTGCGGGGCGCTGCATCCGGAGGGGCTGCGCCGCCGGCTCGTCGCGACCGGCGCCGACGTCGGCTTCGCGTTCGACGGCGACGGCGACCGGCTGATCTCGATCGATCAGCTGGGCGAGATCCGCGACGGGGACTATGCGCTGGCCATCGCCGGCCGGCACATGGCCCGGCAGGGACGGCTCAAGGCCAACCTCGTCGTCACCACGGTCATGGCCAACCTCGGCCTCGACGAGGCGCTGCGGGCGGCCGGCATCCAGATCGTGAAGACCCAGGTGGGCGACCGCTACGTGCACGAGGAGATGTCGCGCCTCGGCGCCAACCTCGGCGGCGAGCAGTCGGGTCACCTGCTGTTCCCGGACTACTCACCGACCGGCGACGGCATCCTGTCGGCGCTGGCGCTGCTGGCCGTCATGCGCGAGAGCGGCGAGTCGCTGGCGTCGCTGGCGGGCTGCATGCGCAAGTTCCCGCAGGTGCTCGTCAACGTGCAGGTCTCCCGCAAGCCGCCGATCGACTCGCTGCCCGGCGTCGTCGACCGCATCCGCGTCTTCGAGAACGAGATGAACGGGACGGGCCGGATCCTGGTCCGCTATTCCGGCACCGAGTCGCTGGCGCGCGTGATGATCGAGGGCGCCGATCCCGAGCGCATCCGGTCGTCGACCGCATCCGCGTCTTCGAGAACGAGATGAACGGCACGGGCCGGATCCTGGTCCGCTATTCCGGCACCGAGTCGCTGGCGCGCGTGATGATCGAGGGCGCCGATCCCGAGCGCATCCGGGCCATGGCCGACGAGCTGGCCGCCACCATCCGGCGCGAGCTGGGCGGCTGATGGCCGTGCGGGGTGTCGGCGTGGACCTCGTCAAGATCCCGCGCATGCGCGAGGTCATCGCGCGCTGGGACGAGCGCTTCCTGCGTCGCGTCTTCACCGACCAGGAGATCGCCTACTGCCGCGCGCGCCGCGATCCGGTGCCGCACTTCGCCGCGCGCTTCGCGGCGAAGGAAGCCGCCATGAAGGCGCTCGGCACCGGCCTGCGCCTCGGCGTGAAGTGGCGCGAGCTGGAGGTGCGGCGCGAGCGCGGCCAGGCGCCCACGCTCGAGCTGCACGGCCGCTCGCGCGAGCTCGGCCTCGCGCGCGGCGGCCGCCGCATGCTGCTGGCCCTGACCCACGAGGGCGAGTACGCGCTCGCCCAGGCCTTGCTGGTGGACGATGATCCGGCTCTCGTCGCCGATCCGGCGCGCCGCTAGCGTGGCCTCCGGCCTCGTGCTCCTCTGCGGCTGCGCCGCGCGGTCGGTGGATCTGCCCGGCGCGCGCGTCCGCGGCCACATCGCCACCCGGCCCGGCCGGCCCGGCTTCGTCGTGGCCGCGCCCCACGGCTCGAGCGACGTCAACACCGACGAGATGGCCGTCGAGATCGCGCGCCGG
>Ga0209474_10005276_pt1 | contig 11023 bp, 6 predicted proteins | sample GraSoiAngelo_145_FD_185902 | JGI IMG/M metagenome (GOLD analysis project Ga0209474, IMG submission 185902) | Grasslands soil microbial communities from the Angelo Coastal Reserve, California, USA - 14_1009_05_20cm (SPAdes) (version 2) | ecosystem: Environmental > Terrestrial > Soil > Grasslands ... | reverse complement strand
GAACTTGAAGACGATCAGAGCTACGACAAGCCCGATCATGAACACCACAATGTTCGCAATCGATATAGTACTGCCTGAGATGTTCTGCGAGATCCCTGGAAAGCCGAGCACAACCGCCTCGATAACCACCAGTACAATGACGCCCGCGATCAAACGTATGAACGCCGGCATAACCGGAGTAAACGCTCCCCACGTGCTGTTCGAGCCGCTTGATGTATTGGTCATATTTTCTTCACTGTTAGAGCAACGTACCCTATACTATCCGATATTGCCCTGTTGAAACCCGAGCCGTGAGATTCCGGTAACAGCCTTTCTTCCTCTGAATCTCATATCGCAATGGAAGCTGAGCGATTCCGATCAATCACGTATCTTGCTCCGGGTGGAATGACCAAGGTCGAATCGTAGTCCTCAATCACACATGGTCCCTTTCCCTTAGTCCCCAGCCGCATGGTGTCTCGCAGGAGGACTCGACACTCGATACCGTGTCCATCCAGGGACCAGACTCTCCGGCTTTTCGGTAGGCCTTCCTCTCGTGCGAGCCCACCCATTACTCTGGCAATCGTTCCTGGCTTTCCTCTACAGTAGCTGCGAACATTCACGATCTCAACAGGCTTGCCCGGTTGAGAATATCCATACTTCGTTTGATGTATCCGGTGAAAATCTCGAACAGCAGAACGAACCACACCTCCAGTAACAATCCTCTCCAATAGTGGAACCGGCAATTCGTAAGATTGACCCTGATACCGCATCTCCAGTAATCTCTGATACTTGACATCCCTCTGCTTCACTCCCTCTTTATGCAGGAGACCTACAGCTCTCCCCTCCATCTTTCGAAAGATTGTTTCCAACTCTCCCGGGTTGACATCTCCTGCATCCTTCAACACTGTTCTCGCTGAATCGTGCAGTGGCTCTGCGAGAAGAAGGCCCAGGCTCGACAGCAATCCCGCAGCCGGAGGCACAATTATCCTCTCTATCTCCAGTTGTTCAGCAACCTCGCAGGCGAACATTGGTCCTGCTCCCCCAAACGCCACGAGCATCATTCTACGCGGATCAAGACCCTTCTCCACCGTCGCCGCCCGCAACGCCTCCACAATCTTCGCCACAGCAATTCTCAGAACACCTACCGCTCCATCAATCACATCCATTCGAAGAGGCTTCGCAACCAGCTCAGCAACGGCCCCGTAGGCAAGCTCTGGTTTCAACCTCAGATCTCCCCCGAGCAGAAAGCTTGGACTCAAACGCCCGAGTACGAGAGATGCATCCGTTAGCGTCGGCAGCCTTCCACCCTTCCCGTAGCACGCCGGACCCGGCGACGCTCCAGCACTCTGAGGCCCAACATGGAGAACAAGAGCATCATCAACCCAAGCAACACTACCTCCACCAATTCCAACCTCGACAAGATCCACCACCGGAAACCTAACAGGGTATCCTGATCCCTCAACTCGTCTGCTACCATGCAAACGGCCACCAACCTCATACTCGTTGGTCACCTCGAACCCGCGGCCAGACCACACTCCCGCCTTCGAAGTGGTCCCGCCAACATCAAGAGAGACAATGCTTTCAGACCCGCCAGCATAGAACTTGGACGCGACTGCACCAGCAACAGGCCCCGACTCTATCAACCGTGCCGGCTCCAGTGAGGCCTGGTGAGAGAGCACCGTTCCACTATTCGACTGCATCACAAAGACAGGCGCACGAACACCAAGCTCCTCCAATCCCTCTTCGAGTTTTCTCAGGTAGACAGCGAATAGCGGCTGAAGACACGCATTAACGACTGTAGTGCTCGTTCTCTCGTATTCTCGAAACTCGGGAAGAAGCTCCGAAGACAAAGACAATCTCGCTCTTGGATGCTCTCTCCTGAAAATCTCCCCCAGCTTCTTCTCATGCATCGAATTCGCGTAAGAGTGAAGAAAGCAGACCGCCACCGTTCCAATCCCGAGTCTCCGTATCCTTCTCGCAACCCGAACAGCCTGTGACGTATCAAGCGGTTCCAGGATTCTCCCATCATACGTGATCCTCTCCTTGACCTCAAACCTGTATCGTCTCGGGACCAAGGGAGGCAGACGCTCAACCTGGAGATTGTATAGTTCAGGCCGATTCTGTCGCCCGATCTCCAGCACGTCTCGAAAGCCCAAGGTCGTGACTAGGGCGGTCTTGGGAATGTTTCCGGTCAAAAGAGCGTTCGAGGCAAGGGTCGTAGCGTGAGTAACAACTCTAACAAGACGAGGATCAACACCCTCTTTCTCCAACAATCTTCGAACCGCACCCAGCGCTCCTATCGATGGATCCGTTGGCGTGGTCAGGATTTTGATCTTCCAGAGGCCGTGCTTCTCGTCTGCGGCAACGAGATCCGTAAAGGTTCCACCGATGTCGATTCCCACTCTGATCATATTCTTTGCAACCATTTCCTTACGCGCCTTCAGAGTGATCTCACACATCGCCTGCTGTGTCCAAGATTCGGCAGGTCACGTTCGGCTATCTCCAACTCTTAATATCGTTCCAGTTCACCCGGAGACATTCCAGTTGACGTCGGTAGCTAGACTATGACAATTCACGTTCTTCTAACGGCCGACAATCACCTAGATCCCTCAGCCGTCCAGTATGGACCCAAGCGCTTCGAACGTAAACGCGACTTCCAGCGCTGCTTCGAAGTCCTAGTCAACTTCGCCCTAGAGAACAAACCAGACATTTTTCTAATCGGTGGAGACTTCTACGATGGCATTCTTCCCGGCAATCCCACCAGAGCGTTCGTGGCAGAGCAGTTCAAGCGCTTACATGAGAAGAATATCAAAACCGTCCTCGTAAGCGGCCACCACGATACTCCACGCAGCGCCGAGCAGGGTGCCTCCCCTCTTACAGTCCACGAAAGATCCGGACACATCTACTTTCTACATGAGCAACATCCAACGAGCAAAAAGTTCAACCTCGGAGGCGAAACTGTCAACGTGATAGGGATGAGCCTCAATCCATCCCTACCGGCCGATTCAGATCCCCTCGCCGGTCAAGAGGTCAACCGAGATGGAGACATCAATATTTTCCTGACACACTATCCGATCGAAGGCTTCGACGGCTACTTCGGCCAAGAAACCCATATACAGAAATCATCTATCCCGAGAAACTTCCAACTCTTCGCCTCAGGCCACCTCCACAATTATCAGAGAAAAATGATCAACGGAACCCCAGTCATCTATCCTGGAAGTACCGAGCGAGTTTCGTTCAACGAAGAAGGTGAGAAGAAAGGATTCGTCTGGCTCGAACTCGACAAGACAGGAATAGTCCAGCAAGAGTTCCAGCCAACCCCCGCTCGACCTATGGAAACCCTTGAGTTTCGCGTCGTCGGCGAAGGAAGCCTCACGCGACAAATAGAAGCATCCTTAGAGAAGAGAATCGATGACGAAAAGATACTTCGCGTAAGAGTTCAAGGAAAAGTCACGCTGGATCAGCTCTCAACATACAAACGATCCGCACTCTACACCTACGCACAGAACAAGTTCTTCCACATCGAATTCGACGAAGAACAACTGAACGTCCTAACGATGGTCCCGTTGGAATCGCTTCCGAAGACCACCCCGCTCCAGGAACTAGACCGGACGTTCAAGAACCTGCTGGAAAAAGCGGGAGACCAAGAGAGACCCTTGGTCCAAGAAGCTTGGAAGCTCACCATTACGAAGCTTCAGGAGGAGGGAGTCGACTGAAACTTCTAAGCCTCTACGCTCACAACTTCAAGAAACTCAAGCTCTCCCAGCCATTACCCTTCTCAGAAGGCATCTCGCTAATCACAGGATTGAACGAGAGCGGTAAATCCACCATCCTCGACGCGATCCTCTTCGCTCTCTTCGGCAGGATGATCCGTCCCAGCCAGAAGCCGAGCAACGAGGAGATTCTAAGCTACGGAACCGGCGAAGCGCAAGTAAGACTCGAGTTCGCCATCGGCGACCTCAGATACCGAGTAGTAAGAGAGGTTCACAAGACGAGACCGAATCGAGCGCAGCTTTACGAGCTCGGCGGTGACGGTCGACAGAAAACCTTAGCCACGACTGTGAACGACACGACGAGTGAAATCGAGCGACTCCTAGGAGGCATCACCTACAACGAAATTGTCGCGAGTAGCGTTGTCGCACAGAAGGATCTTGAACGACTAATCAAGCAGAGACTAGACGATCGAAGGAAAGTTGTCAACGTATTCCTGAACCTAGACAGCTTCAACCGGGTGCAGGACCAGCTCGATGCTGAGAGGTCCCGCATCGAGGGCACGACCAGAAATCCGGGCCACCTAACCGTTGAACGTGAGCGTCTCCAATCGCTTCAAGACCAGTTGAAGAGATACAGGGAAGCCGAGACCCAGCTTGCAACTCTGGCTGAGAAGATTCAGAAGCTCAAGTTAGAACTTGCAGATGTGGAGCATAGGTTCGCAACCACCGATTCTCTGCACAAGACTCTGAAACAATACGATGACGCAGTGAAGCTTCAACAGTCTCTCCATCAAGAGATTCAGGACAAGTCGCGTCTAGCAGAGACTCTCCAGCGACAACTCGCAGGTATTTCTTCTCAGAGAGAAGAACTGGAGAAAGCTCGATCAGAAATCAACCAGTTCTCTGAACTTCCCGAAATAGAATCCCAGCTTGCACACGCATCGAGCGTGCTTGAGGAACTTCAGTCCGCCGAAATTCGGCGAGTTCAGCTGGAGGAGTCCAAAGACAGCCTGCGGGCCAAGATTGCTGAGAAGACAAAGGAAGCCTCAGTTCTTGGGAACCCCAAAACGTTCGAGTCCAAGCCGAGGAGGGTCTGGACATATCTCATCTCCACCTCGGCGCTAGGCACTGGAGCTATCCTTTCCTTCTTCCTCGGACTCCCCCAAGTCGCGGTTGCCTTCGGGTCCTTGGCCATAGCCTCCCTTCTCTTGCTGTCTCGACAGATTGTCTCTCTCTCGCAACAAGCTAGCAGCTCGAGACTTGAGCAAGAGCAGATGGCCGGCCAGCAGTTAATCCGCTCGTGGGAGAACGAGCTTGCAGAGACTCAACAAAATCTGACGGCAATCGATACAGACGTTGTTGGAAGATCCCAAAATCTTCTGGAAAGACTGAGTTCTATTTCGCGATACTCTGCGAAGGTCGAAGGGACAAAGGATCCTAAGGCCGTCTTCGAGACCGTTTCCGCCTTATTCGACAGCGAGAGACAATCGCTTCAGTCTCTCGAGGCTAAGGTGAAGTTACTTGGGCAGCAGTTGAGAGAAGAACCGCAGGTCAAAGAACGGCTCGACGTTATCCAGAACGAGATCAAACAGGTCGAGAGGAAATTCAGGTCGGCTCAGTTACCCGATCTCCCAGAAGGGCTGATCTTCTCTGAGACTCTCCTTGAAGAGACCGCTGATGCGAGAGATTCGCTAAAGGAATCTGTTTCAAGAAACAGGGCCCAGATCGAAGACTCAATCTCGCGACAACTAGAACTACGCCAGTTACTGGAGGAGAACATCGGTCTTGATGACCAAGTTCAGATGCAGATGAAGAAGGTGATGCTTCTGGAGAAGGACTGTGCGGTCGTCAAGCTTTCTGTCAAGGGATTGGAGCAAACATCAGAGTCGTTGCGGAACCGTGTCAAGCCCCAGGTCGAACGCTACATGGGACTCATTCTCCCAGTGATAACCTCGGGAAAATACAAAGCTGTACAACTCGATGAGGACTATACTGTTAGAGTCTTTGACCCTGAGGCTGGAGAGTTCAAGCCGAAGGAGGTTTTCTCAGGGGGCACAGAGGACCAGCTCTTGCTGGCAATGAGGCTGGCTTTTGCACTCGCACTGATACCTCAGGCCAAGGGTCAAAATCCTGAATTTCTATTCCTCGATGAGCCCCTGGGCAGTTCGGACAGAGTTCGCCGGGAAGGAATTCTCGCACTGCTCCATCAAGAACTGTCACAGAACTTCAAACAGATCTTTCTCATTAGCCATGTTGGAGATCTTGAAGCGGAGGCGGATACGATAATCCAGATGGATAATGGCGCGATTCGTGAAGTTGTCGGGAGAAAGTCTCCACCGCGACAACCAGTCGCAGTTCCCGCGTGACACTCTAAGATCGTTTGACTAGCTAATGTACCGTGAAACGGTAGGTGCTTGCAGAGCCTTCAAAGCTTGTAAAAGAGTCTGCTCAGCAACAATCCTGGCATCACCGACTTCGGAGAGAAGAGACGTCCAGAGCATGTACACGCTGCCTTCGTTCTCTGTTGCTTGAAAAAACCCCAATCTTTCGAGAGAGGATATCGATTGGCGGAATCGGTCCGATCTTGATGAGAGGCCAACCGTTATGGTCCAGTCGCCAAGCTTGTCAAGGCTGACGCCTACAGTTGCATCAGAGAGCGCAATCGACAGACCAGACCCGCGCCTCAAGGAAGCGTCAACCATTGCTGCCAAGGACCTTTGTTCGGCTAGATCAAGGTCAAGTCTGGACCCTGGCTTCTGGTTCTCTGTCATAGCCTCAGCCCACCCTTAACACCGGGCTTAACAATCGTGTTACCTAACACGCTACCGCGAAGGAAATCGTCCCCGTTTCTCGGGTGTTTATATCGGGCTCCGCCCTTTTGGTAGCTTCTCTCCCGTGAATTTGACATGTCAATGTTCGACCTTGAAGAAGACAAGCTCCTAGCTGAGATAACGGGGAGAGGTGCCCGAAGGATATTGATTCAGCTACCCGATGGGCTGAAGAACGAAGGCACCCGACTTGCGGGGCTGGTTCGAGAGAAAACAGGAGCAGACGTATTCATTTCCGCTGTGCCTGCCTGGGGAGCATGCGACCTCTCCTTGGATGCCGCAACCCGCCTGAAAGCTGATCTGCTCGTACATTACGGTCATAACGAATTCCTTCGCGACGCTTCCAACGGAGTCCCAGTGGTCTACATTCCTGCAAAAAGCAATCATGAAATTATTCCAGTCGTGGAACGAACTGTTTCCCTTCTACAAGGCAAGAGCATCGGCCTCGCCACGACAATTCAGCACCTGCACAAGCTTCCTGAAGCTACTAAGCTCTTGGAAACGAAAGGCTTCAACGTTCACTCGCCGGGACGAGGTCCCTGGGCCCACGAGACTGGACAAGTTCTCGGCTGCGACTACTTCGGACTTAGGAGGATTCAATCTCAGGTCGACTCATTCCTAATCATAGGTAGCTACTTCCACGGTCTCGGCGCTGCTCTCTCTGTCGAGAAACCAACCATTCTGGCAGATCCCTACGATGGAACAGTCAAGATCCTAGACCAGGACAGAGACCGGATAGTGCGGCAACGATACGCAATGGTCGACAAGGCGAGGAGAGCGAGTAGTTTCGGAATAATTGTATCAACGAAGTCGGGACAGAGCAATCCACAGATTGCTCTTTCTATTCTCAAGCAGGTCGAGGAAGCAGGCAAGAAAGCTGTGATTCTCTACGCGGATGAGGTCGTCCCACAGAAACTACTCGACTTCACCGATATCGACGTCTTCGTCGATACTGCGTGTCCCCGTCTTGCCCTAGACGACCCTGAAAGATTTCCGAAACCTATCATTACGAGAGACGAGATCATGGTTGCTGTCGGGGCTTGGACTTGGGAACAACTCCTCGAGCGGGGCCTGGTCCGCCTATAATTGGTAGAAGAACGAACAGTCTCTAAACGCCAACTGGAAATCCAGCTAGGAAGACTGAAGATCCTTCAGACCCCACAATTACGACTAGAACAGTATCCCGTTTCCGCAAAAGTAGCAGCTGAACTGCTCCGTATGGCCGGCTTCGAACATCATGACTTGCAGGGTGAAACAATCGATCTCGGAACAGGGACTGGGCGTCTAGCCATCGGCGCCGCTATGATGGGATCCAAGCAAGTCGTGGGCGTAGACATCGATGAGAGATCTATCACCCTAGCAAGAGAGAACGCGATAGCGGCGGGAGTGCGAGTGAAATGGGTCGTATCCGACATCAAGGAAGTCGTGGGAGCATACGACACCGTGATCATGAATCCTCCATACGGGACTCGCTCTCCTCATGTTGATGTCCAGTTTCTAGAGCGAGCCTTCGAACTTGCACCCGTTTCTTATTCTATTCACAAAAGTTCGACTCGAAAATTTCTCAGACGCGTTATTGAGCGGAAAAACCGGAGGATTGACGAAATGCGTAGCATGAGTCTAGACATCCCCCACCTCTTTCCTTTTCATCAAAAGAAATGGGAGAAAATCGACGTTGACTTGTATCGAATAATGTCCTAGGACTGTTGCTTCTTCTCATCGCTTAAGTTGGAAGGGTTTGTCGGAGGTTGTTCCTGGCTTTGAGTCATCGGTTGGAGAGACGTCTCAGTAACGGCAACAGGTCCTTGCGGGGACATGCTAGGTGAGGGACTGGAAGTAGCCGTGATTATCGGCACATTCGCACGTCTCGGACGAAGTTTTCCTACTTGCCGGCCAACCTTGCGTAGCAAATGCGGCCAATCTGTCTTACTCGTCTTCGGCTTGCCACGGAGAAGAATGTAAGTTGTCAAGAAGGATGTCACGCCTAGTATCACTCCCGTCCAGACGTTGATCCCAGCAAGGAGTTTGGAGTATGTCTGGCTGACGAAGCCCTGGAGATATTGGTTGTTGATGTAGTCGAGATACAGTACGAGTGTGAGCCCTAAAATAGCTAGGGTTTCCACTGTGACTGTGAACTTCGTTCTCATTGGAATTGGGGGTATCAGTTTTTCTTCTGGGGTAATTGGTACTCGCCTGATGCGTCCTGGAGCCCACCAGTTGAGACGCTTCATATGTCGCATTATCGATGGAACTAGGTAGACTCGTGTAATGGTCGCGTCTAGAATGACGACTATGAAGAATGCGAGTCCAAGCTGTTGTAGCATCGGTATCTGTGACAGCATCATGGTCCCGAAGGCCCCTGCTGTTACTAGACCGGTGGCCGTGATTATGCCTCCAGTGCGCTCTACTGCAGTCTCGATTGCCTCATCCTCTTTCGCACCTCCGACCACGTACTCCCTGATTCTAGTTACCAGGAATATGTCGTAGTCAAGTCCTAGGCCGAGCATTATTACTAGGAGCATGATTGGTAGTATCCAGATCAGCTCCATCCCAATGTATGTGTGGAAGATGTAGATGACTGCAGCCATTGCCCACGAGATGCTGAGAAGTATTGTGAAGATGAGTCGTAAGGGGGTGAAGATCGAGCCCAAGGCTATCATGAGAACTACAAAGACTCCCACGAGGACTAATGCGGTCATGTTGAAGTAGTCAGCTGCGCTCGAATTGGCAAGGTCTGCGACGGAAGCGGTTTCTCCCCCGACAAGCATTCTAGATGCAGCGAGAAGACTGTCGTTGCTCCGGAGACTATTGATATTCTCCCTAATTTTCGTGAGCGTGGAGATGGCCTGGTCTGTATAGGGCTCATCGGAGAGATTGGCCCAGACCATTGCAGATTTTCCATCGCTTCCTAGGAAGGGTTTCATGCTTCGGATCATTGCTTGTTGTTGTGCGGTGTTCAGTTGGCCGAAGGACGAGTAGGGGATCGGATCGCCTGAGGGATGTGTAAGTCCGTAGACTTTTGACACGCCGGGGATCGACAGCGTCGAGTTCTCAGCGTAGGAGAGGGATTGCAATGCGGTAACGTTGATCCAGTTGTCAGTCACTAGCAGGACTGGTGTCTGCACAATCGTGTAAGTTGGAGTTATGGTGCCTGGTCCGAATCCTCGGACCATGCTGTTGTAGCCAGCCCTGCTCTCAAGAGAGTTTGGAACCTGAGATATGAGGTCGTGACTCGTCTGTGAGGAAAGAACCGTACTCGCAGCCGGCAGGCTGACGGCCAGGGCTACTATGAGGATTAGCTTCGAGTGCTTTGCGGTAAACTTTGCTGCTCGAGCATAGTAGCTGCTCCCCTTGGCTTTCTTCTTTCTCCACAGCCCGAGTCCGCCGGGCCAGAAGATCTTGTCCCCGAACATCGACAGAATAGCCGGGACTAGAGTGAGGGCGACTAGTAGTGCTATAGATATGCCAATCATCACCGCGATTCCGATGGACCGGAGCATTCCGAAGCCGGCAATGGCGAGGCTTCCGAAGGCGATGACTACTGTTGCTCCGCTTGTGGCGATGCTTTCGCCTGCCCATGTGACTGCTCGTTCGACAGAGTCTTTTTTGCCTCGTCCCAGTCGTCTTTCCTCGGCGTATCTGCTGACGAGGAATATGCAGTAGTCGGATCCGGCTCCGAACATGGCGACTGGTAGGAGGGTGAGGATTAGGAAGTGTACGCTGGTGAACGTGCTGCCGATTACGTAGACGAGGCCGAAGGCTATGCCTACGGATATTCCGATAGCTGATACGGGTATTAGGGGAGCAGCGACGGAGGCGAAGAAGAGGCCGACTATGACGATGATCAGAACAACGGTGATTGGGTCTATCCGTTCTACGTCTCTAATCGATTCTGTTTCAATATCGTAGTTGAACGCTGGGGCGCCTGTGACGTAGACGAGGAGGTTTGTGTTGCTGAAGACGTTGGCGTGTTGGACGTCCGTCCTGATGCTTGCGATGCTGTTCTTGGGGTCCGGGCCTGTCGTTTTGAAGTCGAGTATGACTAGCATTGTGTCGTTGGAGCCTGAGACGAACTGGGTGTAGACGTCGCGGCTTGGCTGGACTGGATAGCTGTTAATGTTATAGTTTCGAAGGAGTGTGCCTGCGAGATTTGTGAAATCCCTGAAGCTTGCTGTAGCTCCGAGTGAATAGATCTCACCGATGATAAAGGTCTGGGTGGGGGTTGCATGGACTGTTTGCGAGAAAGTGTTGACAACGAAGGTCTGGGTTGCGCCGGGGTCGTTCCAGTAATTGTTAGGACACGTGTTGGGGCAGAAGTTGTAGAGGTTGAAGAATTTGGCGGCCCCGACAAATAGGGTTCGAGTTGACGCGTCGGTTATGCTGGATTGGAAGAATGGTGTTGTGATGTTGTAGTATGCTGGTTGAGTTACGAGTAGCGGGCTTCCTTTGGTCACGTTCTGGGCTCGGGCTAGCGGTGGCGCCACTATCGTGAGCTGTGTCTGA
>Ga0209474_10005275_pt1 | contig 11026 bp, 7 predicted proteins | sample GraSoiAngelo_145_FD_185902 | JGI IMG/M metagenome (GOLD analysis project Ga0209474, IMG submission 185902) | Grasslands soil microbial communities from the Angelo Coastal Reserve, California, USA - 14_1009_05_20cm (SPAdes) (version 2) | ecosystem: Environmental > Terrestrial > Soil > Grasslands ... | reverse complement strand
TGCCTCTTTGCTGGCGACTAGCGCGACAGGGCCACACCCGTTCCCATCCCGAACACGGTCGTTAAGCCTGTCAGCGCCGATGGTACTGCGACTGCGAGGTCGTGGGAGAGTAGGCCGCCGCCAGCTTTTACTACAAATGTCCAATGTCCAATATCCAATGATGAATTTCGAAATTGGGTATTCGACATTGGACATTTTACATTTTGTCCGTCGCGGTTCGGGTGCTTGCCACAAAGATGGCCACGAGCTCGCTGCATTCGGATCGAGCAGCCTCGATGTGCTCCGGGCACAGATTCATTCGATCGGCGAACTTTAGCCACGCCTGAGTTTCCCGCAGTTCCTTCAGGCAGATCTTCAACTTGTGCACGAAGTCCTGCCGGGACTCGGCCGCCTGGGCCTCGCCGTAATTCGCAAAGGGCGACGTCCCGCTGCGAGTTATCTGGGCGCTGACGTGCTTGGCGACCGGCGTCGACGGAAAGCGGTGCGTCAGCAGGCAGATCTGCACCGCGAAATTGATCAGCCGATCTTCGAGATCGTAACGGGTGCCCGCCATTGTCGTAGATGATCGCGTGTTGGCTTCGCGATCGTGGACCGAAACAACGCCGCCATATGCGAAACCGCGCGCGCAGGGGCTGAGAGCGAACGGCTCAATCACAAGCCCGCTCCAACACATCGGAGCGGGATTCGTTTGTAATGATCCTCGCGCGGTCGCAATTGGCCGGTACTTGGCCCGCCCCTCCTAGGTTGTCGCGTGACAGACGCCAGACTGCCACTCAACCAGAACAGTGAGGGAGGATGACGATGTCGAGAGTCTCGAGCCTATCCACTATCGTGGCCGGCGTGGCGCTGTTGGCCGCCTGCACCGACCAAGCTCCCACGCCAATGGGGCTCGGTCTTTCTGCGTCGCACAATGGCCTGCCGTTTACCGAGGGCCTCGCCAGCCCGGCTTGGCAGGAGAGAGCCGCCGCCCTCGTTTCTCAAGCGGGCTTCAACCCTCAGACTGCAACCCACGCGTACCCCCTACTTGGTGTCGCGCAGTACCTGGCTGTGCAGCGGGCGGAAGCCGCCGACGGTGGCACAGACGTCGCAAACGAGCACGCCGGCGTGGGGATCGGGGCGGGCGGACGAAACCGCCTGGAACTCGATCGCGGTGCCGTCGCAGGAGCGTCGGTCACCGTACTGACCTATCTGTTCCCCAGCCAGGCCCAGGCGCTGGCGGACCTGGCCGATGCGCAGGCGAACGCCGGCCCCGGCGGCCTGCACCCGGCGTTCGCCCGTGGTGAGGCGGTCGGTCGCGCCGTTGGTGCCGAGATCGTTGCGCGAGGCCAGACTGACGGTTTCAACCGCCCGTTCGCCGGTACCATTCCAACAGGCCCCGGCTTGTGGATCAGCAACACCACCCCGGCGACGATCGCGGGAGGGCAGTTGCCCGGGGTGACTCCGTGGTTCCTCACCTCCGCGAGCCAGTTTCGGCCGGGGCCACCGCCGGCGTTCGGGGCGGCGGCGTTCCTGGCCGCGCGCGATGAAATCCGGCAGATCTCCGATGCGCGTACGGCAGAGCAGATTGGGATCGCCGCCTACTGGGCGCTGAGCGTCGGTACGCCGACGACCGCCGGGTTCTGGATCCAGGTCGCGACCGACGGCATCAACCAGCACAGCCTGTCCGAGCGCGAGGCGACACACCTCTACGCCCTGCTCAGCGCGACGATATTTGACGCGCAGATCGGTTGCTGGGATGCAAAGGAGACGTACTGGTTCATCCGGCCGTGGCAAGCGGACCCGCTGATCACCGTTGTCGCCGCCGTCGGAAAACCCAACCACCCGTCATACCCGTCCGGCCACAGCTGCCTCTCTGCATCGGGGGCGGACGTGCTGAGCATGTTCTTCCCGGAGCAACGCGATCGCTTGAACGCCATGGTTGCGGAGGCAGGGCTGTCGCGCATGTACGGCGGCATCCACTACCGGTTCGACATCGATGCCGGTCAGGAGCTGGGACGAAATGTGGCGCGATTCACCATTGCGGCGGACGCATCGGGGAATTCCGTGCTGACGCCCCGATAGGAACGGCCATGGGGAAGCGTCGCGCTGGGCGCGGCGCTCCCCATGGCGTTTTGGCGCCCGCGCTCCATCTTGAACCTACGCATGCACAACGACTTCCCGTCTCTCGCCCTCCACTGTCTGGGCCCTCCCTCGGTCCGGGTGGACGGGCGCGAGGCGCCTCCGGACGTGCTGTGGCGCAAGCACGTTGCCCTCCTCACCTATCTCGCGCTCTCCCCGGACGGCACCCGCTCGCGCAGTCACCTGCTCGGCCTGCTCTGGCCGGAAAGTCCCGACGACAAGGCGCGCCGGTCGCTCAATGAAGCTGTTCGACGGCTGCGCTCCGCCCTGGGGACCGAGCGGCTCCGGACGCGCGGTGACACGCTGCAGTTGAATGCGAGCGAGCTCGAGGTCGATGTACGGCAGTTCGAAGCGCTGCGAGCGGAAGGGCAGCTCCGGGCGCTGGAGCTGCTGCGCGGAGAGTTCCTCGAAGGGTTCCACGTCGACGACGCGCGCGGCTTTGAGGACTGGATGGAGGTCCAACGGGCGCAAATCCGGCAGGCGGCCACCGGGCTGCTCGTCGCGCGGGCCGAAGAGCAGCTCGCCGTGAACCGCTGCGTCGAGGCAAGAGCCCTCGCCCGGCGCGCGTTGGCGCTCGACCCGTTCAGCGAGCCGGCCCTGGCCCTCGGCATGCGCAGTGCCGCCCTCGAGGGGGACTCGATCGGCGCGCTGGCGCTATACCACGAAGTCGCCGAGCGCCTGGCGCGTGAGGTCGGAGAGAAGCCGAGCGGAGCGCTCAGCGCGCTCGCCGCCCGGATCCGCGCGGGCACGTGGCAGCGCGCTGGCACGCGTCAATCCGATCTCGACCGCCCGCTGATCGGCCGCCGGGAGGTGCACGCGCAGCTGTTCGCGCCGCTCGACCGCCACCCGCTCAAAGGCCCGGTGTGCCTGGTGATTGCGGGGGACTCGGGTTCGGGACGGACTCGGTTGCTCACCGCGTGCGCCGAGCGGCTGGCGCTGGCCGGCGCGACGGTCGCGACCGCCCGGCTTCTCGAAAGCGACCACGATGCCTCGTGGAGCACGTTGCGCGCTTTGATGCGAGGCGGGCTGCAACACGCGCCCGGCCTCACCGGCACCGATCACCTTGGCCTGCGGGTCCTGGCCGGCCTCGTGCCGGAGCTCGCCGAGCGGGTCCCGCCGCTCGAGACACACGATGTCGCCCAGGTGTCCGATGCGCTGGCGTCTTGCGTTGATGCTGTCGCTCAAGAGAATCCGCTCGCCGTCTTGATCGACGATGCGCAATGGGCTGATGGATCGACACTCGCGGCGCTCCGCGCGGTGTGGTCTCGCGACCAGAGCGCTGCGGTGGTGCTCGTGCTTACCATCGAGCGCGGCGCTGAGCTCTCCGCCGAACTGCGGGCGCTCGTCGGGAGCGTGGGTCGTGAGATCCCCGGCGCGGTTACGCGACTCGAGCCGCTCACGTACGACGACATCGCGGCCCTTACCGAAACCGCGGCGCCGTGGTGCGCTGGGAAGGAAGAGCGGGAGCGTCTCGCACGTCGCGTTGCGCAGGAGTCTGGCGGCAATCCGTTCCTCGCCGTGACTCTACTTCACGAGCTCGGCCAGACCACGTCGCTGCGCCAGGGTCTCGTGGAATGGCCACCTGCAGGTGGCACGCTGGACTCGTCGTTGCCCATTGCCGTGTCCGAAGTGATGCGCAGCGCCGTCGCGGCCCGAGTGGCGCGCCTCGATGAGGACAGCACAGCGGTGCTCCGCGCGGCGAGCATCGCCGGTGATGTGCTGGACCCGGCCGTCCTCACCGAGGTGTCGGGCTTGCTCCGCACCCGGGTCGATGCGGCGCTCGACCGGCTCGAGCGCGAACGGTTCGTCGTGTTCGACGGCGGACGCTACCGCTTCACCGGCCGGCTCATCTCGGCGGTAATCGAGCGCGAGTGCATGCAGGCGGGGGGCCGGCGCCGGCTGCGCGAGCGCTACATCGCGGCGCTCGCCTCCCGTGACGACATCGACTCACACCTGCTCCGCGCCGGGCTGCTCGCTTCCGAACGAGCACCCGAAGCGTTCGAGGCAGCGCTGCGCGTGGCCGAGCGGGCGTTGGCGCTTGGGGCGCAGCGGACGGCGTCCAGTGCGATCCGCACCGCCGCGCGGGCAGCCGGGGCGGATCCCGAGCGACTCGGCCTGTTGGAAGAACTGCGGCGCCGCGCAAGCCCGGCCAAGGTTGTGGCACAATGACTTGTGGCCTCGGCCCTCGGGATTGGTCGCCGCATGGCCGCCTCCTCCTACTCTTGGCTTCCATTGACCGCCACGTGGAGGACATCATGAGCATGGGCCGCTTTGCCGCTTTCGCATTCTCTGTTGGCGTCCTGGCCGCCATGTACGTCGCGGCGTGTGTCCTCCCGGGAGAGCCATCGGGCGCTCAGCGCATCCAGTTCACGCTCGACTCTGCAACGCCCAATCGTGTGCCCCTCGCAGGAGTGTTTGAACCCCTGATCACGATCTCAGCCGACGGTCGGGTCCTCAGGAACGCGCGCTATCGGCTCGAGACACTCGACGCCGACATCGTGGGCGTGGATTCGACGGAACGCCGCCTGCGCGGCCTGATGCGCGGGACGGCCGCCGTGCGCGCCACGTACCTCGGGGCGACGGGTACGCCGGATACGGTGTTCTCTGTTCAGGTCGTTGTATCCCGCGTCGTGGTGGACTCGCCCGCGCTGGCGTTCACTCGTCTTGGAGCAAGGACACGGCTGAGCGCCACCGCGTTGGACGCAAACAACGCCGCGGTCCCCAATGTCCCCGTCAGCTGGTTCAGCGCACAGCCGACGGTGGCGGCAGTAAACGACACCGGGCTCGTCACGGCGATGGACGAGGGCGCGACAACGATCACGGCTGCAGCGGACGGCGTGGCGGATACTTCTGACGTGACCGGTCCTACCCGAGCGCGATACCCTGCGCACCGTCGGGCGCTCGATCCAGCTCTTCGCCGTGGCACTCGATTCGAGCAGCAACGTCCTCTCCACCGCCAAGCCGCACTGGACCAGCAGCGATTCGACCGTCGCCCGAGTGGACGCTACCGGACGCGCCACGGCTACGGGAGCCGGCACGAGCCGGATCGTCGCCCGCGTCGGCGCCGCAGCCGACACGGCGACCCTCGTCGTAGCCCAGGTCGTGCGGGTGCTCGCCGTCTCGCCCGGTTTCGACACGTTGACGGCGATCGCCGATACGGCGCGCGTCATTCCCCTGGCGTTTGACAGTGCGGCCCACGAGATCCCGAGGCCGAGCGTGGCGTGGGCCACGAGCGATACCACCATCGCCACCGTCGATCAGGCGGGGCTGGTGCGGGCAGTCAAGAACGGGCCCGTGCTGGTCACCGCGTCTGCGGCCGGGCAGTCCGCATTCGCGACGATCGTGGTGCAGCAGCAGGTCACGGCCGCACGGATGGCACAAGACCGCGTAGCGCTTGTAGGCGTGGGCGACACGGTGCGTCTCAGCGCCGTGGGTCTCGACAAGAACGGCTATCCCGTGGCCGACCCCGCGTTGGTGTGGCGCAGTGGGTCCGGATGTGTGGCGTCGTTCCTTCAACCTAACAATTATGGAGGGATGTATACGGGGCCCTCGGCACTCGTGACGGCGCGGGGCGCCGGCGAGGCGTCCATTATCGTCACGCCGTTCGGCGGGCGGGCCGACACCGCCGCGGTGAGCGTCACGGGCGCGCCCGCAGGAGAGCCGGAGATAGCGTACAGGTCCCTCTGGGGGATCGAGGCGTTATGCGCTGTTCGAGGCGCGCCCACGGTATTAATCCCGGTCGAGCTCACCGGTGACGACCCTGATGGCCTCTATCTATTTTGGGGCCTGGCTTGGTCTCCGGACGGCGCAAGGCTCGCGTTCTACGGCAGGTCGCACTCCTTGAACTGCGGTTTGCACATCGTGCGCGCCAGCGGCTCCGAAGTGCAACAGATATCGGACAGGTGCAGCGAGCGCGCCGCCTGGTCACCAGATGGGACGGCGCTTGCCTTCTCGCCCGCCAACACCGACACCATCTATGTCGTGAATGCTGACGGTTCAAATCCCAGACCCCTCTTTGCGTTCGGCCCCGGGCGCTCGGTGGACGGCCTGACGTGGTCGCCGGACGGGACCAAGCTGGCGTTTGTCGGCCGTGGGGCCGGCTTGGGTAGTTGCATCTTCGTCATGAATGCAAACGGCAGCGGTGCCGTCTGTCTGGGCGATACTCAGGGTTCCGGCGACTCTCCGGCCTGGTCCCCCGACGGCTCGCAGCTAGCCTTCGTCCGTTCAGACTATTTACTGGGCAGCAGCGACATTTGGCTGATTAATCCGGATGGCTCCGGCGCCACGAACCTGACGCAGGGCAATCCTGCCTTGGCCGCGGCGCCTGCGTGGTCGCCCGACGGTTCCCGCCTCGTCTTTTCGGGTGAGGGGCGGGTTGAAGGGGTCGATCAGGATGTTGCGCAGTTGTTCGTCATCAACAGAGACGGGACCGGGTTGCAGCAATTGGATACCGGCGGCTGGAACGCATCGGGCCCAACCTGGCGGCGCGTGGCGCCGCCCGCCGCAGCGCGAGCGCTCACCGGGGCGCGCCGGGGCTGGGAACGATAACTCCGGGACGATTGGCAACCCATGTGGCTCCCTCGTAGCGGCGACAAGCGTCGACTGCTGGCCGGACCACGAGGCGCGGCGTATCGTATCCCGCGATGCGCTGCCCCAACTGCGCGAGCCCGCTGCCCAACGGCAGCGTGTTCTGCACCAACTGTGGCGCCGACGCGCGCGAGCCGCCGTCGGCTGCTCCGGCGCCGCTGGATGACGCCGGGGTCGCCAAGCTCACGCGCCTGCTCCGCGAAGAGACCGCGGGCGACTATGAGATCGACCGGGAGCTGGCGCGGGGCGGGATGGGCGTCGTGTACGTAGCCACCGAGATCCAGCTGCGCCGTCGCGTCGCCATCAAGGTCTTGCCCCCCGCGCTCACGTTCGGCCAGGGTGCCATCGAGCGGTTCCGGCGCGAAGCCCGCACCGCCGCCGCCCTCGACCACCCCAACATCATCCCGATTTACCGCGTCAGCGCCGGCGGCGAACTGCTGTGGTACTCCATGAAGCTGCTCGAGGGCAAGAGTCTCGACACGATCCTCACGGAGCGGACGCGTCTCGAGCTGGAAGAAACCGTCGCGATGCTGGACCAGGTCGCCGATGCGCTGGACTACGCTCACCAGCACGGCGTCATCCACCGCGACATCAAGCCCGGGAACATCATTCTCGACGAGCGGGGCCGGGTCACGGTCACGGACTTCGGCATCGCCAAAGAGATCCAGGAGGCGTCCGTCAGTGCCTCGGGGCGCCTGCTCGGCACGCCACACTACATGTCGCCCGAGCACTACCGCGGTTCCGAGATCTCTGGAGGAGCGGACCAGTACTCGCTGGGCGTCGTTGCGTTCCAGTGCCTGGGAGGCCGCGTGCCCTTCGACGCGGCGACGGCTTACGAGCTCCTGAACAAACATGTAGTGGAGCCGCCACCCTCGCTCGCGGAGCTGCGGCGGGACTTGTCGCCGAACGCTTACGCGGCGATCGACCGCGCATTGGCGAAGCGTCCCGAAGACCGGTTCGCGTCGGTTACCGACTTCGTGAACGCGCTCGCCGGACGCGTGCCGCAAGTCGCACCACGGCGTGCCGCCGGTCGGCGCAGGAGCGTGGTCGGCTGGGGCGCTGGATTGGCTGCTGCGGCCGTGACGCTGTACGCTGGAATAACCTTAGTGCGCCGCAGTGAGCAGAACACTGAGCCGCCGCGACGCTCGGCGGCAGACGACACGGTAGCTCACCCGCCTGCGGCTCTACCATCGTCCGCAGAGCACACGGAGGCTGCTGCTCCGCCGCCGCCCGCGCCCAGGCAGGCGCCCGCTGCTACGCTGATCATCCGCCTTCCGGCCGGTTGGGCGCGCATCTACGTGGACGGCGACCTGCGCGGCGAGCGGCCGGTGCACCGGGAGGAACTGCCGCCCGGCACGCACACGTTGCGGTTCGAGCGCCCGGGATTCGAGTCGCTGGACACGACGGTCACCCTCGGGGCCGGTACAAACGTGCTCGAGATCCGCATGCGGCGCGCAAGCTCATGAGATACCTCGGAGCGCTGGTCTTCCTGCTGCTCGCCGCCGTCCAGGCGCCGGCGCAGGGGGCTCGGCGAGCCCTGACCGCAGGAAACGAGCGTTACCTGCTGGCGGATTATCACGGTGCCCTCCCGTTGCTTGTGAGAGGCCTGGCCCCGAAAGCCGGACCACTCGATGGACCTTGGGTGCAGGGCGTCGAGCGCCTGGCCGACGTGCTCCTCGTGCTGCGGCAGGATTCGCTAGCCGAAACTTGGCTGCGGTGGGCCGCTCGACTCGACGCCGACTTCCACGTGGACGAGGAGGTGGTGCCTCCGACCGTGGCACGCGCGTCGCGAGCCGCGCGGGCGTTCGTCGACTCGACCCCGCACGACCGGTTCGTGGCGCGCGTGACGTTCGACTGGGCGGCGGCGAGCGCCAACGGATCGGGGACAGTCCGTCTGGAGCGGGCGAACATCCCCATCACGGCCCGCATCGGCACCGACCAGTTCCTGCGCGCCGGCGAGTCGCGACGCCTGCCGCCCGGCAGCTACAACGTAGTGGTCTCGGCCCCGGGGTTTCTCTCCACTCGGCTGACCGTGGAGCTCCTGCCCGGCGTGACGACCCAGATCGCCGTGTCCTTGCTGCCGGAAACGGCTGGTCTCCTGTACGTCGCGGCCTGGCCGTGGGCGAGTGTCTTCGTTGACGGCGACTCGATCGGCAACACCAGCGTCGCCGCGCATCGCGTCGTTCCCGGTCGCCACGTCCTGCGGTTGGAGTTTCAGGGGGGCCCGCCAAAAGACACGACGATCGTCATGGGCGAACGGCAAGTGGTCCGGCTCTCGTGGGTGGGGCAGCGAAACACGATGAGTGACCCGCAGCTCGACCAGGCTCTCGCCGCGCTCGATGGTGCCGAGACCGAACGCGGCGCGGTCCTGCTGCGGCAGTGGCTCAGCGCCGACGCTGGCGGCGCGCCGGAGGGCACGAAATCCCTGGTGCTCGCGCGCCTCGCCGAAGTCGCCTGGTCGCTCGGCCTGAGAGATTCCGCCCGCGTCTGTCTGCGCTCACTTGTCCAGGCGGACCCCTTCTTCTCCATACCACTCGGTCTCTTCAACCCCGATCTCGCTGCGGACTATGTGCGCGTGCGGCGCGAAACCCCCGCGATCGCGATTCGAGCGCCACGCGATACCGTGGTGACGCCGGTTCGCGACTCGTTCCCGATCCGGATCGCGGTCGGCCAGCCTGGAGAGGTGCGTCTGTTCCTGCGGCTCACACGCCCACGACCTCGCGACTCGTTGCTCATCGCGCTGCACGTGGACAGCGTCGGGATCGCGAGAATACCGCTCACGGCACCGGACGGCAACGCCCTGGCTCCTGGTCAGTACGCGATGGAAGCGGAAGTGTCTGCCTCCGGCCCCCGCTCCAGCGCGCTTCTGGAACTGACCGTGGTACGGCTCTCGGCGGACACGGCTCCCCGTCAGGCCCCGATCCCGGTCGCGGCTTTCCGAGCAGAGATAAGGAAAGGGCGCCCGTCCCTCCGAACCGTGGGGGAGAGTGTCGGCCTTGGCGCGTTGGCCGTCCTGGTTTCGGCGGCCGTGAACGACGCTCGAGTCAGCGGACGTGCAATCCCGCGCGGCGCCTGGCTCATCGGCGGCTCGGTCAGCCTGGCGAATCTCGCGTTCAAGCGCCCGCGGGTGCCGATTGCTGCGAACGTCGCCTACAACGAATCGTTGCGCCGTCAGTGGAACGAAGAGGATCACGCGATCGCCACCGAGAACGTCACGAGGCTGGGGACCACACCTTTGAGGATCCGCTCTACGAGGGAGCCGTGAAGGCGACCTTCTTGCTCGCCGCCTCGCTCGTGCCCATGGCGGCATTGAGTGGCCAGACCGTGTCGGCGAATGCTGTCGTGGCCGTCCCGAAGCACAGCGCGCATTTCTCGGGCGTGACGGAACGGCTGGACGGGTCGTGGGTCGGTGGCGCCGTGGAGTTCGAGGCGCGACGCTTGCGGCTGTCGGTAAGCGGTACGCGCGGTCGGCTCACCGCCGCCGATGCTGGCCTGCCCAAGAGTGACGTGGGCGAGCTGTCGCTCGACGGGCAGTATCGCGTGCGTCCCTGGTTCGGCCTCGAGCTGCGCTACACCGCCCGCGTTTTCAGCACCGCGGCCGGTTACCAACGCTGGGACGTGGTCGGCGTGGGAGCGGCCGCTTCGCGCGATCTCGGGACGCCGACGGTGCGTGGCTTCGCCAGCCTTCTGTATTTCCCGATGGTGAGTGTGAGTTACGAAGAGAGACCAACGTTTGCCTTGGGCAGCAACGTGGGGATTGCGCTCGCGCCGAGAAACCTGCCGCTTGCTGTCATGCTGAGCTATCGAATTGAACGATTCCGCTTTGCGGCCACTGCGCGCTCCGAGCAGTTCGAAGCGCTTACGCTTTCATTGGGGGTGCGGGCGCGGCGACACGCTGGGCGGTGGACGCTGGGCGGGGCAGGGCAGTAGCGGAAACCCGTTGGATTTCTCGAACGAACTTGAGCCAGGTCCGCATTACCCACGTTTTGCCGAGCGATCATTGATCATTGACCATTGATCATGGATCATTTGACTATGCCCCGCTGCGGCACCATCGTCCTTGCCGGCCGCCCCAATGTCGGCAAGTCCTCGCTCCTCAACGCCCTCATCGGCGAGCACCTCGCCATCGTCTCCCCCAAGCCACAATCCACCCGCCTCCCCGTCGTCGGCCTGCTCACCCGCGACGACACCCAGTACATTTTCACCGACTCACCCGGACTGCTCGAGCCCGAATACCAGCTGCACGTCGCCATGCGCGCCGCCGCCCTGCGCGCCATCGACGACGCCGAAGTCATCGCCTACCTGCACCCGCTCCCGGAGT
>Ga0209474_10005274_pt1 | contig 11027 bp, 9 predicted proteins | sample GraSoiAngelo_145_FD_185902 | JGI IMG/M metagenome (GOLD analysis project Ga0209474, IMG submission 185902) | Grasslands soil microbial communities from the Angelo Coastal Reserve, California, USA - 14_1009_05_20cm (SPAdes) (version 2) | ecosystem: Environmental > Terrestrial > Soil > Grasslands ... | reverse complement strand
AACGTGCATTTGGCGGGATCGCCACCAGCAGCGAGCACACGATAAAGTTCGCCGCCCGAAACGATGTCGAAACCTGCGCCCGCGTCGGCGAGCAACTTCAGGATCGCGCGATTTGAATTTGCTTTGACTGCGTAACAGATCAGGTGATCGAGAGAATGAAGCGCAGTATCCAGTCGCGCGTAGTGATCGAGAATTGTCCCGGCGCTGTAAACATAAGTCGGCGTGCCGAGTTCCTCCGCGACACGGGCAAGATCGACATCTTCGCAGTAGAGATGCCCGTCGCGGTAACGAAACGAATGCACTAATCAAAGCTAGCCACGAATGAAGACCGTGGCTACACCACGTGCGCGGACTCCTGCGCACATAAGCTATCGGGGCCGCCACATTCCAGTTGAATGGTCATATGCCCGATGCCGAAGCGATCGTGCAGTTGATCTTGGATCCGAGCCAAAAGCGGATCGTCGATCTTTCCATCTGGCTTTACGAGATGCGCTGTAAGCGCGATCTCCGTCGTGCTCATGGCCCAAATGTGGAGATCATGGACTTTGGCAACCCCGGGCAGTTTGGAGAGATAATTTTCCACGGCGGCGGAATCAATGCCGGTGGGTACGGCGGCCAGCGAGAGATTGAGTGACTCGCGGAGCAATCCCCAAGTGCCGACCGCGATGACGACACCGATCAGCAAACTAATGAGCGGATCAAGCCAGAGCCATTGCGTGAAGTAAATCGCGATGCCCGCGACCACGACGCCGAACGTGACCGCGGCGTCGGCCGCCATGTGCATGAAGGCGCCCTGCAAATTCAGGTCCCGTTTGCGGCCTGACATAAACATCAGAGCGGTTACGCTATTGATAACGACACCAACCGCAGCGATCCAGATCATGGTCGTTCCCATGACGGGCTCGGGATGGATCAGCCGCCGAATTGCCTCCCACGAAAGCGCCCCCGTAACAACCAGCAGGATAATCGCGTTGGCGAGCGCAGCGAGAATTGAAGACGCACGGAATCCGTAAGTGTGGCGGCGAGTCGGCGCACGCTTAACGAGATAGCTGGCCGTCCAGGCCATCACCAGCCCCAACACGTCGCCGAAGTTGTGACCCGCGTCGGCGAGCAATGCGAGCGAGTGGGCGAAGAAACCGAAGACCGCTTCGGTCGCGACGAACCCGGAGTTCAGTAGAATTCCGATGATGAATGCGCGATCGAAATTCGCGAGCGAATGTGAATGTCCGCGAGACATGATGTGGCATTAAGTTTTCATGGATTCAGTCACAACAACACTTAATCAGGCTCCAAAGCTTTTGTCGCAATAATGGAATGAGTGCATGGCGCAAAATGCAATCGCTAGGGCGCGAGCATTCTCAAGCAAATGTTAAGAATCCCAATCAAGGCCAACCCAGCAGAAAAGCTCGTCAGCACAAGTGTCTTTCCATGCTTGATCAGTTCTCCCAATACCGCGTGTACGGCCAGATAGAAAAATCCACCGCCGACATGCGCCATGATTAAGCCGAGCCAAAACGTGGAAACCTTCGCCAGGAAGAAATAGCCAATCACGCCACCGAGGAGAGTCGTTGCTTCGACTGCGGCAACCCAGCCGAGCGCACCGCTGCGTTGCAAACCAGCGCCAATCAAAAGACTCCCCAGCGCGAGGCCCTCCGGAACTTTGTGAATGCAAAGCGCGGAGAATAAAGACCATTTGACCGCCTCCGTTGCGGGAGCTTCCTGTTGAATCCCCAAAGCCAACCCGTCGGTGGTGCTATGAATCGCCAATGCCACGATTAATGCCGTCGCGATTTCACTAAAATGTCGCGTCGCGTCTGCGTCGAAGTGACTGGCCGCACAGGCGGGGCAGACATGGTGGACGTATTTGCTGATGAAGAAAAACAGGGCGTATCCAGTTGCCGCCGCCAAAGCTACAGCCCACCAAGCGCTGTCGCCCAAGCTTTCGGGCAAAATGGCAAAGAGCGTTACGCCCAGAAGGGTTCCGGCTGCGAAACTGATCAGCGCGCAAAGCGGCTTGTGCGCTAAGTGCAGTGATGTGCTGATCGATCCACCGGCAAGGGCGAAAACATAGGCCGCGACGACCTGCCAGAGAGTGATTTGACCATTCATTATTTTGCTGTCGCCAAAGGCTTCCAGCGCCATCGCAGATCAACGCCCGGCGCAGGCTAGACTTTGCTTCTCGCAGTAGAACGTAGCCCAGCCGTCAAGAAGGTCCGGATCGTGGTTGGCGAAATAGCCGCGCGGAATTGAGAATGAAAGCCAATTCCGAGCCGACGTGAATGAGCGCCGCTATGATCGGCGCAAGCAGACCGAAAAACGCCAATATAATGCCGACGGTATCCACGCCGATTGTTCCCCAAAAGTTAAACATAATTATGCGATAGCAGCGCTTGCTGATCCCGAGCACTTCCACGAGACGCGAAAGATCACTGGTCATAAGCGTAACGTCGGCGGTTTCCAGCGCGACATCGCTGCCCTGTCCCATCGCGACACCCACCGTGGCTTCAGCCAGTGCGGGCGCATCGTTCACGCCATCGCCGACCATTGCCACTTTGCGGCCCGTACGCAGCAGCTCGCGAATTTTTTCCACTTTCTGCTCGGGCAAAAGATCGCCGATCGCTTTATCGACGCCCAGTTCGCGACCGATGGCACGTGCGGTATCGGAGCTGTCACCGGTCAACAGAATGACGCGATAACCCTGCGCTTTGAGATCGTTCACTGCCTGCCTCGCTTCGGCACGAAGCTGATCGGCCAGCGTCACGGCGCCAAGAATCTTTTGGTCGCGCCCGACCAGCACAACAGTTTTGCCAGCGCCGTTACCACCTTCAACTTCGAAAAGTGCGTCTGCCGGAACCGGCACGCCATTCTCTTCAAAAAGAGCGCGGGTTCCGACGAAGATGCGTGTGCTCGATTCCTCACAAACGATCCCTTTTCCCGGCGAGTAACGCAGTTGCGAATACTCGTGCAGCGGCAAATTGCGCTCGCGGGCGCAACGCACGATCGCTTCTCCGAGCGGGTGCTCGGAATGTTGCTCGGCGATGGCAGCGGTCTGGAGCACGTCATTCTCTGTCGCGTTATTGATTGCTCGCACTGCGGTCACTTCGGGAATTCCAAGCGTGAGTGTGCCGGTTTTGTCGAGAACGATAGTGTCGATGCGGCTGAGCTGCTCGAGGTAAAGCCCACCTTTCGTGATGATGCCGCGACGCGCAGCGCTCCCGATTCCCGCCAGGATGGCGAGCGGCGTACCGGCTGCTACACCACACGCGCCAGCGACGATGATTACCGCGATAGTCGAAGTGAAATTGCGCGTGACAATAAGGGTGAACGCCGCCGCGCCGAACGCGAAGTAGACCAATCCCGCCGCGAGCCGATCGGCAATCCGCTGCACGGGCGCGCGAGACCTTTCCGCCTGCTCGACGATTTCGATGATTTTGCCGAAGGTGGTGTCGCGCCCGATTTTCTCGATGCACACTTCGAGCACGCCATCCTTGTTGATCGTGCCGGCGAATACCTTGGTCTGTTCGACTTTCTCAACCGGCAACGACTCGCCGGTGATCGAGGATTGATCCACGAAACTGTGGCCCTTGATCACCACGCCATCGGCCGGAATGCGTTCGCCAGGCCGAATGATGATGGTCTCGCCGGCGACAACTTCGTTTGTACCCAACTCTACTTCTTCGCAGCCACGCCGCACTCTCACCTGACGCGGCAGGGCGTCGATCAAGGTTTGGATCGCACGCCGCCCACTGCCAACTGTGTAGCCTTCGACCATCTCGGCGAAGAGCACAAAAAACGCGATGACGAGCGCGGTGAGAAACTGCCCGATGCAAAGCGCGGCGACGAGCGCCAGCGTCATGGACAGCTCCATCGTCATGCGCCGCTTGCGCAGATTCTCCCACGCCTCCTTGAAAATGGGGAATCCACCGACAAGTGTGGCGGTACATGCAAGCCAGTCGCGCAACATCCAATGCCGCCACCATCCGGTTAGGCTTGCGACGATGACGAGCGCCATCAGCCCGAGGCGGACATATTCACCCGCGGTAACTGAGTGCTCGCGACCCTGATCATGGTCATCGTCGCGGTCATTATGATCGTCGGTAATGTGGCCGTCAGCTGCTTTCCGTTCGAGTGCTGCCTCGATGTTCATGGTTTCAAGCGTCCTGTTATTTGAGATAGCTCCGCACCAAGGCGATCAACTCCCGCGCGGCGCCAGCCTGTTTCGATTTCGGCTTTCCGTCAGGATTGACGATGTGAAAACGAATATGGCCTTCGAGGATCTCGGCCATCAAGCTGTTGAGCGCGCCGCGGGCAGCCGCGATGAGCTGCATTACCTTTCCGCAATCCTGTTCCTCGTGGATGGCTTTTTCGACAGCATCAATCTGCCCCTGGAGCCTTCGCACCCGGTTGATGAGCTTCTTCTTGCCTCCAATGGTATGAGCCACGAGTGAAAATATAATATACCCGGGAGGGTATGCGCAATCGGTCTTTGGCGACTCTTTTGCGAGATCTTGGCAGCGACTATAGCCAGACCGCAAGCAACGCGTCCCACAATAGCTGCCGCTTTATACAAGATCGTGCGCATGCCGCAAACGACTATGACCTGCCGATGCATTCGAACAAAGGTACGCGATCATGAAATCGCCAGATGAAAAATCATATGCGCTGCGATTAGCAAGTAGAACCGAAATTGCGCGGCGCGTTTTCACACTGTGGTGGGCCGAACGCGCAAGATTCCATTTGTTAATGGGGCGACGTAGCCGTAGCCGGCGATTGCGCAGGCTGAACTTCTGGAACAGTCGCCGATGGCGGGACGAAATGACCCCGCGGACTGAGCCGCGCCTGAGGTGTCTTCGCGACTTCCGGCCGCTCGCCGCCTTTATCCATGGCGATCAGCTCGGAGACGGTGACGAATTTGAATCCTTTTGCGAGAAGGGCGTCAAAAACTTGCGGCATCGCCGCAATCGTCGGCGGATGGATGTCATGTGACAAAATGATCGAGCCCGGCCGCGCTCCCGCGATAATGCGTTGCGCGACGACGTTGGAGCCGGGCGTTTCCAATCCAGAGGATCGACGTCCCACAATATGACTTTGTAGTCGAAGTCGTGATTTACCCAAATGCGCTGCCGTTTCGTCAATTCGCCATAAGAAGGCCGCATCAACGTCGGTTTTACGCCGGCCGTCTTGACAATGAGGTCTTCTGTCCTTCGCAGCTGACTGCGGACGGCCTGGTCTGAAAGCTTCGCAAGATTAGGATGCGACCACGAGTGATTGCCGATTTCATGTCCTTCAGTGAGCTCCCGGCGGAGAACGTCCGGGTTCTGCGCGACGCATTCGCCAAGCACAAAGAAGGTGAGCTTAATATGCCTCTGAGCTGCCATCTCAAGCAGCTTCGACGTGTTGGTCGCGTGCGGGCCATCATCAAAGGTCATCGCGATAAAGGGTCCATCGACGTTAACTTCCGTGAACGTAATTTTCTCAGTGTTCGGAGGATTCGGCGTAGGCGAACTCGCTGCTAATGTTGAATCTTGCGCAGCCGCAGCGGCGTAGGCCGACAAGGTGAGAATGAGAGCATATAGAAAAGGTCGGATCATAAGCGCGACGATGAGCGAGCCACCTCAAAACTCGTAGGCGACAGTGCCGTAGAAGCCCCGCCGTTGGCCAAATTGAGGGGCCCCGACACCGATGCCGCTGCCGTCGCGCAATTCGTAGATCGTGTCGAGCAAGTTCACGACATCGAAGCGGATTTTGACGGCTGTCTTCTCCGTGATTTGAATCCGGCGTGACAAACTGACGTTGAATGTCTCGTAGGGATGGTTCTTCTGGGTGTTGGCAAAACCGCGACGTAATCCGTTTCCATAGAGTCCGTCGATGCTCGCTCTCCAGTCCTTCCATGTGTACGAAATGCCGGCTGAACCGGTGAAACGCTGATCGTGATCGAGGAACACCCAGTTCTTCTTGATGTAGGCGAACTCATCCGGGTCGAAAAGAAATTGTGATGAGCTGACGTTTGTGCCGCGAGCCCATTCATAGGCCGCGTTCAGATAGGCGGTGAAACCACCCTTGTCATAGTTCGCCGTGAACTCGCCTCCGTAAATTTCGCCACGCTTGTAATTGAACGACGAAAGGATGAGCGCTTCGCCGAATTGGCCTTCATCGAGAACCGAGTGCGAGCTTTTGTAGAAACCATCGATGCCTACATTCAAACCTTCGGTAATCTTCTGCGTTACCCCTGCGTCGAAATAGTGCGCACGCTCCGATTTCGTGACGGAATCCTCGTGAATGGCCGATTCGTTGGTTGTTCCGTCGAACTTTGAGACCGTACCTTGTTCGACATTCTCCAGCGGTGGCGGGGTGAAATATCGCGCATAACCGGCGTGCAATGCGGTGCCTTTCAACGGCTCCCAAACTATGTTGATTCGAGGACTGAGCTGATTCTCGTGCGCGAACGCGTCCACGATGTCGAAGCGGCCGCCGAAATTGATGGTCAGTTGCTCGAAAGGTTTCCATTCATCCTGTAAATAGAATCCGTAGAAGTAACCGTACCTGCCGGAGTTGTCGACAATGCGCAGCGGAATGTCGCCGGTCTGGTTGCCATTGGCATCGACCGGGAAAACCAGTGTAGACGTTCCGACGGTGGCATGCTGCGCGGTTATAAGGAATCCGCCACGGAGCGTGTGCTGATCGTTAAGTTTGTAGCTCGCATCCAACGTGATTCCATTCGAGAAAATGTCGCGATCAACGCGTGAGGCAACGCCGTTGAAAATGAGATCGCCAACGTTATCGGGCCGAAACAGGACCGAACTATAAAGGGTGAAGACCGACGCCTGCATATTGAAATCGTCGATCTTCTTTTGATAGGCGAGAATGGCATATGCATCCTGCTCGACCTGGGTCTCATCGAGCGCAGCGGAATTGAATTTCGACCTTCCCATGTCGGTGAACTCTGGCGTTTGGCCGGGGTTGTTCGGAATTTCGAAATCACCGTGGTAGCCGCTCGTCAACAACACGAACCGACTGGTGTCGTCGATAATGTAAGACGAATACCCAAACATTCGATATTGATCGGTGTCGTCGTGCAGAGGGTTGGCGCTGCCCGTGGGATTCTCGATCCCGATGCCGTCGTGCAGGTAACTCCCGGTCCAATAATAATTCAGCTTCCCAGTTACACCGCCGTACTCAAAGCTCGGCATAATGGTGTCGAAGCTTCCGCCATAGACCGATGCGTCGCCTTGTTGGAAAACAGCGCCGCTCTTTGTGTGGATATCGATTACGCCAGTATTGCGAAATCCAAACTGCGCCGGCAGCGCGCCCGTAATGAGCGAAATGTTGTCGGCGAAGCGGGTTTCCAGTACCTGGCCAAAACCCGGAATACTTTCCGGCAGAAGCACGTCGTCGATGCGGTATTGCAAATTTGCATGTTCGCCGCGGACATGAAGCTGCCCGAACGAATCCTGCGCGACACCAGGGAAACGCAACATCGTTTGGTTAAACGGCGCGTCTTCACCCTGCGATTGGGAATCGAGACGGTCAGGTCCAACGGTGTAACGAGTCGCGCCGAGACTCGGGACGATCTGTTCACGCGTGATGTCCATTTCCTGACTTTGGACGACCACGCGCTCCACTTCTGCTGTGCTCGCAGGCGAAGGGCTTGGACTGGCCGAAGCCGGAGCGGCTTCTTGACCCAATGCAATGTTGCTCACAAGAGACATTGCAACTAATGCGATTAAAAATTTCTTCATTGAGATTTCTTCAAATAAGTTTTTCAAAATTGTGATTGGTTGCGGCGTTCACGAATCATGTGAAGCCAGTTGAAAAGCAGCGGCTTTTGCACGAAGCCGTGCCGAGACTCAGGCGAAGTAATTGATTTCTAACGCTCCGCGAGAACGCGGCTTAGCTGCGTGCCTGGACGCGCACGGGAGGTGCGTGTTCGAAAATGCATGCGCCAAGAAATGGCGACTGAACCCAGCACGGGGTCAACGCCGGAATTGTGGAAAACTGAGTCGAGGGAACCGGTGCGCTGATCAATGGTGGATGAGCAACGTGATCGTAGTTGCCCGAGGCAATCATGGTCGCCGCACAATTGTGCTCGACACGATTCGCATCCGCGTGGACGCGCTGATGCAATTGCGGTGAAGCACTCAGCGCCAGCGCCCAGAGAAACCCTATGGAAACAAACGCCGCGACAATTGCGCGCCCGTAGTTAATTGAGCGCGCGGACATACTCATTGCGCTGCGACCTTGTAACGTTCGCGTGTCTTGCGCAAGAAATTTCTACAACATCGGCGGCGAACGCTTCACCGGTGCTAATCGCCGGTTTTACTCTTCGGTACAACACTCCGCTGGAAAGCGACGGGACGATTATGATCGGAAACGTTCGAGCCTGCTGTTCTGTCGCGGACACGACGGGCATACGTACTGTTCTCCACATAAGTCTCCCAATCGGAGGCAACCGGACCAAAGTAGAGGTGTCCCAGATGCCGCCAACACTCGAGCATGATCCCTCGGTTGAATGGCTGGCCTTTGGCGGTCACCACGATGCAATTGTTCTCGCGCCACGTGCCCGGATCGTATTCGCCCCAGTGCAGTTCAAGGCTCTTAAGTCGCAATGCATCGAGAGTAGTGAGCAGGTCCTCCGACCATTGGTAACAATAACCGCGTTTTCTGAGGCCGTGATAAATGAGGAAGTTATTAAAAATCGGCGTGCCAAACATGCGGTATTCTCGCCTGAGCTTGGTTACGGTCGTGAACGCGCAGTCTGCGAGCAGCTTTGCTTCGTCACGATTCACTCGTGCCGAAAGTGCCGCGAGCTCGTCAGCCAGTTTCTCGGCCTTTGCAACATCACTCTTTTGCACTTGGAATGAAATGGGCTGCTGTTGTTGATCGCCGAACGCTGGCCTGGCCCACGCCTCAAAAATTACGAGCGCAGCACCACAGTAAGTCAGCGATTGAATTTGCCATTTCATAGCGGGTCGCAAAAAGGCTTGGCTTACGATCTTCATGTAAAGCGGCTTCCATAAAGTCACAAACTCTCTTCGTCGAAAACTCATGATGTGTGTGTATCGTAATTGAGGCAGTGCCAGACGGCTCGGATGGCCAACGTGGACACGCGCCAGAGAAGATTTGCCTGCTCCTGATTTCAGCGTAATTCTGAAAACTTTTATATGCCCGACCGCGCCTATCTCAGTCCAATCGATCCGGAGTTAATTCCCGGCGCGCGCAACGCGATCAATGTCTGCCTTCGGTTAAAACCACAAGAGCGGATCACAATCATTACAGACACCGCGACCCGCGAAATCGCGGCGGCGCTCCAGACGGAAGTGGAGAGAGTCGGCTCGAATTACAGTTTATTTGTTCTGGAACATCATGCGCGGCGGCCGCTGAAATTCATGCCGGAGATCATCCTGGACGATTTGGCGCGCTCGCAGGTGTCGATTTTCGCTGCTCAAACGCAGCCGGGCGAGCTCCCTTCCCGGACTCAAATGACCAGCGTCGTGAACAACCACAGAATCCGGCATGGTCACATGGTGAACATCAACCGGCAAATCATGCTGGAAGGCATGCGGGCCGACTTTGTGAAAGTGGACGACCTGAGCGAGCGCCTGGTCGAGCGCGCCCGCAAAGCTGAACGGATCATCTGTAAAACACCGCACGGCACTGAATTCGAGGCTGAGCTTTCCCCGAAATTGAGATGGCTCAAAACCAGCGGCATCATCACGCGCGACAAATGGGGCAACCTGCCCGGCGGCGAAATTTTTACCGCGCCCATGAACACTAACGGAGTCTTCGTCGTTGACGGTGTAGTTGGCGATTATCTCTGCGAACGCTTCGGCGATCTCGAATCCAGCCCGCTCACCATCGAAGTGGAAAATAATCGGATCCGCTCTTTGAAATCAGAGAACAAGGATTTGCGCGATGAATTTCGCGCCTACACCAGCACTGACGAAAACAGCAACCGCGTGGGCGAATTTGCCATCGGCACCAACACCGCTTGCACGCACGTCATTGGACACATTTTGCAGGACGAAAAAATTCCTGGTGTGCACATCGCTTTTGGTCACCCTTATGCCGAGCACACAGGCGCCAACTGGATTTCAAAGACACACATAGATTGCGTGGGCCGCGATTTCGACATCTGGTTCGATGACGAACAGGTCATGCAGGATGGGAAGTTCCTGTTCTGATTTTACTGTAACCTATCGCCGCTCGTCTCTGCTTGGACACGTTGACCAAATGACGAAGCACGAATGCCGAATACTGAAGGAAATCCGAATGTTCAAATGACGAAAGACGCGCGAATAAGCTGTTTCGTCATTGGGATTTCGTGATTCCTTCGTCATTAGGTATTCGTTATTCGTCATTCAACGATATGCACCCTGGCTTACGCGAGCGTTTTAACGCCGACTTCACACCGGAGAAGTACGCGGCGCTGGTGCGCTGCTTGAATGAAACCGAAAAATGGCCTGCAGATTTTCGGATTTCAGAGACGCCGGTCTTTTTGACGCGCGATTTCACCGATGAAGTGACGGGCGCGGCAAATGCGATTGTCGCTCTTACGCGCGCGCCGGAGTTTATGCAGCACGCGGCTGCGGCGCTCCCGAAAGGATTGGAAGTCCCAAACGAATCGGCACATCCAAATTTTCTCGTGGTCGATTTCGCAATCTGCACCGAGGGCAACCGTCTCGTTCCACGTTTGATCGAATTGCAAGCCTTCCCGAGCTTGTTCGGATTTCAATTATTGTTGCTGGGTTGCGTCCGAAAGGCGTATCCGGCCATCCCGCGAAACTGGACCTCCTCGTTCGGTGGAATCAAAGACGAGGCGTATCTCGATCTCTTGCAACGCACCATCATTGACGATTCCGCTCCGGAAAATGTCGTCCTGCTGGAGATCGAGCCGGAAAAACAAAAAACACGCATCGATTTCGCCGCTACGGAAACCCTTCTTGGTATTCGTCCGGTTTGCGTGACGAAAATCAAGAAACGCGGACGCCAATTATTTTACGATGGCGACAGCGGTGAAGTTCGGATCG
>Ga0209474_10005272_pt1 | contig 11029 bp, 10 predicted proteins | sample GraSoiAngelo_145_FD_185902 | JGI IMG/M metagenome (GOLD analysis project Ga0209474, IMG submission 185902) | Grasslands soil microbial communities from the Angelo Coastal Reserve, California, USA - 14_1009_05_20cm (SPAdes) (version 2) | ecosystem: Environmental > Terrestrial > Soil > Grasslands... | reverse complement strand
CAAAAACAGCCCCGCGACGCAACGCTCGAAAATAGCGGCAGTCGGGTTCTCAGCGCCCGGCGGAGTTGATGGCGGGGTTCACTTTCGGCAGGCTCCAAGGAGCTGTCCCAAACTGGGGCTGGCGCTCCATTTTTCGCACGTCCCGTTCCATCTCGAGGCAGGTGAGCCACTCCACGTAGCTGGGGAGGTACACACCCGTTCGCATGCACTGTTTCTTGTCGGCCGATGAATAGGTCGCGCGGTCCTTGACGATTTGATCACGCGCCTTTTGCTCCGAGTCGAGACACGCATTGACATCCTGCTCCGTTGTGGTCCCTCCCATCAGGCTGACCATTGCACCCGCAGCCGCCTTGCAGGTGTTCTTAATGTCGATGCTTGGCAGCTCTTTGCGCCCTTGCGTCTCCAACGCGGCGGCGCGCTGACGCGCCTCGGCAACGTGCGCGCCGGAGCCGAACTTCTGAATATAGGTCGTGAATGCGGAGGGAGTGCCGGCACGCAGAGCATCGGCCCAAGCTTTCTCGTCTTCTTCTTTGCGCGCCTGGTCCTCGAGCGCGGCGACGCGTTGGCGTGCCTCGGCAACGTGGGCGCCGGAACCGAACTTCTGTATATAGCCGGTGAATGCGGCGAGCGTGCCGGCGCGCACCGCATCGGCCCAAGCCTTTTCGTCCGCCTCCTTGCGGGTTTGCTCGGTGACGCGCTGGCGGGCCTGCGCCACGTGCGCGCCACCGCCGAAATTTTGGATATATGCCATGTATGCCGCGGCAGTCCCGGTCTTCTCGGCGTCAGCCCAGGCCTTCTCGTCCGCATCCTTACGCGCCTGCTCGTTGAGACTGACGATGCGCTGGCTCGCCTCTGCCACGTGTGCTCCCGAGCCGAAGTTCTGCAGATAGCTTGTGTATGCGGCCACGGTGCCGGTCTTCTCGGCGTCAGCCCACGCCTTCTCGTCGGTGTCTCTGCGCGCCTGCTCCTCGGCGGCTTGTCGCTGTGCCGTCGGCGGTTGTGAATCCGAGGGCTGGCTGCAAGCCGAAAGACCGGCGACAGCGGCAACGGCCGCAAGCGTCATCGTTGCCAGAAATACCCGGCTCCGCTTGCGATTGGGCTGCTGACCCAAGTCAGCCATGGCTAGCCTTTCGAGCTCGGCCGTAACGTGGGATCAATAATGTCCCCAAATGCGGATGGGGTCAAAGATAGGCGCTCAGCGTCACGTTGGGATGCGGTCGTCAGCAGTGTCAGCAGCAGTAAGGAGGACCAGGTCCAAACGCAAATTAGAAATGCAATGCCCCGGGATGGCGAATCACCACCGAGCGCGCTTGCGCCGGCCGTCGCGCGCCAATTTGGCCGAATGCCGCCCTCATCTCGTCGATCATGAGATCGATCACATGAAGCGGGCCTTCCCCGCCGAGAGCACCGAGACCCCACAAGAACGCTTTACCGGCAAATGCGGCATCCGCGCCGAGCGCGACCGCACGCACCACATCGAGGCCCGAGCGTATCCCGCTGTCGACCATCACGGTCGCCCGGCCGCCAACGGCGCGAGCAATGGCGGGAAGCACGTCGATGGCCGGCGGCAAGCCTTCGACCTGCCGTCCGCCGTGGTTGGAGATGATGATGCCGTCGACCCCTAACGACACACACCTCTCCGCGTCGGCCGGGTGAAGAAGCCCCTTCACCACCAACGGTGCTTTCCAGCGCTCCCGGTACCGCCCGATCTCCTCCCAGGTGAAGGCGCCGGCCATCTCGCGTCGAACAAACGCCGCGACCTCATTCACATCGGCCGTGTCGCCGGCGTAAGGCTTGAGATTACCGAAGCGCGGTTGACCGTGCTTCCATAGCGACTGGAGATAGCCGGGCGAACGGAGAATAGCAGCGAACATACGCAAATCCGGCTGGAACGGCGAAGTAATGCCGGCCACCACTTCCCGTGGGCGCGTCGTGCGCACGGGCACGTCCGCAGTGAGGACAAGGACGTGCACCCCGGCGGCTTGGGCACGGCGGAGGAGATCGAAACCGATGGCATGCTCATTGCGGAAGCAACGATAGAGCTGGAACCAAAGCACATCGGGTGCGATCTCCGCTGCGTGCTCGACCATCATTCCCCCGACCAGACCGAGGACGTAAGGCACACGCGCGCGCTGGGCGGCGGCGGCCAGATACTGGTCAGCACCCGGCCATACGATCGAGGGGCCTCCCATTGGGGCGATGCCGATGGGTGCCGAGTAGCGCCGGCCGAACAGTTCGATATCCACCGCCGGCAAGGTGGTGGTGACGCCATAGCGCGGCACGAGCTCGATAGCATCGAACGCGTTCCAGTTTCGCGCGATACCGCCATCGCCGCCCGCGCCACCATCCATGTATTCGAAGGCGAAGCTCGGCACATGCGACCGAGCATGCTGGCGCAGATATGCAGTCGTCGGAAAGCGGCGATGCAGCTCGGCACGCTGCACGTCGACACGCTGAAGGCGGACCTCCTGTTCGTGCCGTCGAACAAGAATCTCTCGGCGCAGCCGCCGGCGCCCGACAACAACGCGATCGGGGTGGATCACTTCAAGTGCAGCGGAGCGACGCGCGCGTGTCTGCCTGCGGCGCTCCCAGGCCTAGTGCCGATGGCCCTTGCGGGCCGCAGACGCTCAGAAATGGCTGAACGACGGTCGCGCAAAGACGAGCTTTGCACCGTCCGCATCGAAAAAGCGCGCCTCCGCCTCCCCCGCTGAAATGGCGCCGACCTCGGTGACCACGACGCCGACGGCCGACGCTTGCTGGCGCAATGCTTCGACCTTGCCTGGCGGCACGCATGCCACAACTTCGTAGTCGTCGCCGCCCGTGATGATCGTTTCGATCAGCGCCGGCTCAACTGAAAGAGCGGCGCGCGCGCCCTCCGAGAGCGGAATACGTGCCACTTCGATCTCGGCGGTGACAGCGGAAGCGCGGCAGAGTTTGCCCAGATCCCCGGCGAGGCCGTCCGAAACATCCATTGCGGCCGAAGCATGCGCGCGGAGAATTTCGGCAATGGCGAGGCGTGGTTCCGGCACGAGATAACGCGCCGCGAGGCCCCCGCGCGCCGCACGCGTGAGGCCCCAGCGCGCAGCGGCAGAGCCATCGCGTCGCAACAGCAAACCCAACGCGGCGTCGCCAATCGTGCCGGTGACCACCACGCGATCGCCTGCTTTGGCGCCGGCGCGTCGCAACATCTTGCCCTGCGGCACGGCGCCGAGCGCCGCAATTGAAACCGTGATCGGTCCGCCCGTGCGGTCGGTATCGCCGCCCAAAAGCGGGCAGCCGAAGGCCTCAGCATCGGCGCCGAGACCGCGCGCGAACGGGGCAAGCCATGCCTCTCCGGTCCCTTCCGGCAGTGCTAGTGTGAGCAGAAATCCGAGCGGCTTTGCGCCTTTGGCGGCAAGATCGGAAAGGGTTGTACGCAGCGCCTTCCTGGCAACTGTATCGGGGGGGTCGTCGGGAAAGAAATGCACGCCGGCCACGATGCCATCGGTCTTGAGCACGAGGTCGCAGCCAGCCGGCGGCGTGATTGCAGCCGCGTCGTCGGCTAGGCCGAACGCGCCGGCATGCTTTGCGAGCGGCGCGAAATAGCGCGCGATGAGGCGCTCCTCGCCGGACTGCGCTGCGTTGCCTCGATTCATCGCCAAGCGCCTAAGCAGTCGATCAAGGGACCGTTCGTAGTGCCCATAATAGCGTTGGCCACATCCAAGATAGCCAGGCAAACTGGCCGGCAGTTCGTTGGAACGGACCTGATTACCCGTCCAACCAAAGCAAGATTCCCCCTCACCGGGTGAGCGGCGAGAACTCGCCGGCACGAAACTTCCGCGCGATCTGATCGAGCACGGCATTGACCATCCCGGTCTCCTCCTTATCGACGAAGGCATGGGCGACGTCGACATATTCGGAGACGACGACACGCGCGGGCACATCACTGCGATGCCCGAGCTCATAGGCGCCTGCCCGCAGCACTGCACGTAAGATTGCTTCGATCCTTTTGAGCGGCCAGGTCTCGGAGAGCACCTTGTCGACGAAAGGGTCGAGGCTTCGCTGCTCGCGCACGACGCCAGAGACCACATCGCGGAAGAAAGCCGCCTCGGCCGGGAGGTATTGTGCGCCTTCGACCTCGCGGCCGATCCAGTGGCTCTCGAATTCCGCGAGAATCTCGTTGAGGCCGGTACCAGCGATATCCATCTGGTAGAGCGCCTGCACCGCGGCCAGGCGAGCGGCGCCGCGCCGATTGGCTTTGCGTGCGTGTTTAGGCGCGCTGTCGCGGACCATGTCTTAAGCCTCGGCCAGGCGGCGCTTCAGCCGTACCAGCGAAAGCGTCGCTCGCGCCGCATCGCCACCTTTGTCGGCCTCGTCGGCGCGCGCGCGGGTCCAAGCTTGGGCGTTGGTTTCGACGGTGAGAATGCCGTTGCCGATCGGCAATCGACGCGCGACCGAGAGCTCGAGCAGAGCGCGCGCTGATTCCTGGGCCACGATCTCGAAATGCAGCGTCTCGCCGCGAATGACACAACCGAGCGCAACGACGCCGTCGTAAGGATGACCTGAACGCTCGGCGGCATCGACCGCAATCGCGATGGCGGGGGCGACTTCGAGCGAACCTGGCACGCTGACGCGTTCGTAAGCCGCACCTGCTGCTTGCAGCGCGCGGGTCGCGCCCATGAGCAAAGCATCGGCAATCTCCTCGTAGAACCGCGCCTCCACAATGAGAATACGCGCGCCCTCGAGGTCGCCTCGTTCGAATGCATCCTTGGCGGAGGGGCGGCGCTCGGCCATGACCGGTCTCCAGTGGCGGGCCGGTGGTACCAAGCAGATTGGACCGGAGGCAAGTGAGCGACGATCGCCTCTGCTTATCGCTCCATCAACCGCGCCGCATAACGGGCCATCAGGTCGACCTCGAGATTGGTGGCATCGCCGATACGGAGCAGTCCAAGTGTCGTGGTCTTCAGCGTATGCGGAATGATCAGGACCGAGAATGCTTCCCCGTCAACCTCGTTGACGGTCAACGACACCCCGTCTAGCGCGACCGAACCCTTCGGAGCGACGAAACGGGCAAGCGCTGTGGGCGAACGCAAGCTGAAGCGCGCCGTATCGGGCGTGTCCTCTCGCACGGTCACGTGGGCAAGCCCATCCGCATGACCGGCGACGATGTGTCCGCCCAGTTCATCACCGATCTTGAGCGCACGTTCCAGATTGACACGTGTGCCCCGCCGCCAGCTGCCGACCGTCGTCACGCGCAACGTCTCGGCAGCGGCTTCGACGGAAAACCAGCCGCGATCATGTTTCCTACCGTGGGCCACCACGGTTAGGCAAATGCCGCTGCAGGCGATCGAGGAACCGACGGCGATGCTGTCCGGATCATAGCCGCACACGATCGTGAGTCGGGCAAGCCCCTGCGCCCGCGGTTCGACCGCCGTTACCTCGCCGACGTCGGTGATGATGCCGGTAAACATGTCACGCGCGCTCAAACTTCTCCAGCGTATCCGCCTCGATCATTTCGGTGTCGACCATCTTGAGACGCGGCGACTGAGTTAATGCGGAAAGCGGCAATCCGTCGAGGGCTTCGATCCCGTCGGGCCCAATGATACTGCGGGAGCGAAACAGCACCGCTTCGTCGATGAGATCGGCGTGCAGGAGGGCAGCAGCGAGAATGGGCCCACTCTCGACCATAAGACGGGTGATGCCCCGCCGGGCTAAAAGTGTCAGCACGTTGCCAAGATCGAGCTTGCCGTCTGTCGTTGCCGCGCGCAGGACATCGACGCCGTGCGCGGCGAGCGTCTGCTGGCACGCGCTAGCCGCGGCCTCGCCGGTGATCACCCAGAGAGGAACCTGCCGGGCGGTCCTAAGCAGTTTGCTCGCAAGCGGCAGCCGAAGTGTGCTGTCGAGCACGACGCGCGCCGGCGAGGAGATTCCGGGCAGGCGGCTGGTCAGCATTGGATCGTCCGCGAGCACGGTGCCGATGCCGGTGAGCACTGCATCGCTCCTCGAGCGCATCAAATACACGCGCGAGCGCGCCGCCTCGCCGGTAATCTCCACGGGACGGCGGCCCGAGCGAGCAACTTTGCCATCGGCGGATACGGCGAGTTTCAACATCACCTGCGGGCGGCCCGCCGCGACGCGCCGGATGTGACCGGCATGCGCCCGCCGCGCCTCAGCGGCGCCTAGGCCGACCTCAACGACGACACCAGCCTCTGCCAAGCGCCAATGACCGGCCCCGGCAACCTCAGGATTGGGGTCAACAAGGGCGGAAACGACGCGCGCGACGCCGGCAGCGACGATCGCGTCGACACATGGCCCCGTCTTGCCGTGATGCGAGCAGGGCTCGAGCGTGACATAGAGCGTCGCCCTGCTCGCCGCGGAACCGGCGCGGCGCAGCGCCTCAGTCTCGGCATGGGGCCGCCCGCCGGGCTGAGTCCAGCCGCGACCGACGACCACGCCGTCCTTGACAATGACCGCGCCGACGGCGGGATTGGGCCAGGCGCGTCCCAGCCCACGCCGGCCGAGTGCGAATGCGAGTGTCATAAAGCGGGTGTCTTCCGCGCTATGGTCAGAGTTGCTCAATGAGCTCAACTTCTTTCGAGACGGCCCTTACGTTATACCAGGGTCTGCAAGGCGCACGGGAGCTTTGATGCTGATCGGCAGAAGGCAAGCTCGAATGCATGCGCGACGGCCGCGCCATCTATGTCGGCGCTGAGCGCATCGATGACGTAACCCGCCACCCGGCCGTTCCGAAACGCCGCGCGGACCATCGCCGATCTCTACAAGCTCAAAGCCGACCCGCAACGGCGAGAACTGTTCTCGTTCGACGCCGCCATGCGGCGTCTGCAGCCGAGAATCTTCACGGGATCATCGATCTTCTGCGCACTCTGGCCGGAGCGACACCCTTGCAAATGCGCTGCGAGCATCGACGTCGTTGCTGATCGCGAGCTCAAAAGGCTCTCCGAGCGGTGGTGGAGAACCTCGTCGACGCCGGCGCTTGACCTATTCAAGCTTTACAAGCTGGTGTGGACTTGATTGGTTCGGAGTTTGCCGGCCCTCATATGCTCTACGAGCGTCTTTCCGCCGGCAACTCGATTATCGTGCGCAACCAGAGCGACCGCGCCGCGCCGTGCGAATGCTTTCCATGTTGCAGTGGACGGTTTGCTCCGACGCATCAACGCGCCCGATTTCCTTGCCGTAATTGGGATGGAGATCGTGATCTGAGGTGCTTCACTTGCTCGCCGCCGCGCCCGGCTTTCCATCTTCCGTCAGTTCGTCGAGCACACTTTCGAAATCCTTGGCCTCGCGGAAATTGCGATAGACGGAGGCAAAGCGGACATAGGCAACGTCGTCGAGCGCACGCAGCGCTTCCATGACCATCTCGCCCACGGTCTCGGAGGAGACCTCGCTCTCACCCTGGCTTTCGAGTTCGCGTACGATTTTCGACACGGCCTGATCGATGCGCTCGGGCTCGACCGGACGCTTGCGCAGCGCGATCTGCACTGAGCGCAGCAGCTTATCCCGATCAAAGGGGACCCGACGGCCGTTGCGCTTGATGACGATCAGCTCGCGCAACTGTACCCGCTCAAACGTGGTGAAGCGGAAGTTGCAGGCAAGGCACACCCTCCGGCGGCGGATGGCGGACGAATCTTCGGTCGGGCGCGAATCCCTGACCTGCGTATCGAGGCTGCCGCAGTTCGGACAGCGCATGGAGGTTTCCCTTACCGCATTCCTCTGCTCGATCAGCTCGTCATGCCCGCGAAAGCGGGCATCCAATAATCACCACACGAGTCGGAACGGGCCACACCCATGCGCCGCAAGGTTAGGCGTGTACTGGTGCGTCCAGATTCGCAGGCGATGACACCGGAGCAGCATTATCCGGTGTAAATCGGAAATCGGCTGACGAGTTTCTTCACCTTCTCGCGGACCGCCGCTTCGGTGAAGGCATCCTCCTCTATGCCCTTCTGCGAGAGAGGCTCGAGCACCTCTACGATCAGTTCGCCCACTTCTTGGAACTCGGCGATGCCGAACCCGCGGCTGGTCCCCGCAGGAGTGCCGAGGCGCACTCCTGAGGTCACTGCCGGCTTCTGCGGATCGAAGGGGACGCCATTCTTGTTGCAGGCGATGTGAGCGCGGCCGAGCGCCAGTTCCGCCACCTTGCCGGTCAAGCGCTTGGGCCGCAGGTCCACCAGAATGAGATGAGTGTCGGTACCACCGGAAACGATATCGAGACCCTTGGACCTGAGCGTTTCCGCGAGCGCCTTGGCATTTGCGATGACGCTGCGTGCGTAAAGCTTGAAATTCGGACGCAACGCCTCACCGAAGGCCACCGCCTTGGCGGCCACCACATGCATCAGCGGCCCTCCCTGCAGACCGGGAAAGACTGCCGCGTTGAGTTTTTTCGCCAACTCCTCGTCATTGGTGAGGATGAAGCCCGAACGCGGCCCGCGCAGCGTCTTGTGCGCGGTCGAAGTGACGACATGGGCGTGCGGGAACGGATTAGGATGCACCCCGCCGGCGACGAGACCGGCGAAATGCGCCATGTCGACCAGAAGTTTGGCGCCGATCTCGTCGGCGATCTCGCGGAAGCGGCGGAAATCGAGGATGCGCGGATAGGCGGACCCGCCAGCGATGATGACCTTCGGCCGAAATTGACGCGCAAGCTTCGCCACCTCATCGAAATCGATCCGGTGATCGTCCCGGCCCACGCCATAGGGTATTGGCTTGAACCAGCGTCCTGACATGTTGACCGGAGAGCCATGCGTCAGGTGGCCACCGGCGGCGAGATTGAGCCCCATGAAGACGTCGCCCGGAGTCATGAGGGCCATGAAGGCGGCGGCATTGGCAGAAGCACCCGAGTGCGGTTGGACGTTTGCAAATTTACATCCGAAAAGTTTGGTAACCCTTTCAATTGCCAAGGTTTCCGCTACATCTACATATTGGCAGCCGCCGTAGTAGCGCCGTCCCGGCAGACCTTCGGCGTATTTGTTCGTGAGAACCGACCCCTGCGCTTCGAGAACCGCTTTGCTAACGATATTTTCAGAGGCAATGAGCTCGATCTCGTCGCGCTGCCGACCGAGCTCGCGCTTTAGGACCTCGGCCACCTCAGGGTCGGTCTCCGCCAGCGCAGCCGTGAACAGGTTCGCAGTATCGGCGTGGGCTCGAGACGGATCTGTCATGGACGTCACGCTGCTATTGGGCGACCTGCGCGCCCGGAGGTCGCCGGGGCGATAGCACACCCGCTCCGGAGCGCCAAGTTATGGGTGCCGCCACCGCCTGGTTGCCCACATCTAGCTGTCGCACGGGTCGTTTTCGTGAACCCGAGACCAAAAAAATGTGCCCCGGCAGGGCGCCGGGGCAGGTCCGACCGGTAAACGTTGATCAGAGCCGGTAGAGGATCTGGTCGGTCCAGAAACGCTCGAGGCGCTGCAGCGACTTGTTGAGTGTCGCGAACTCGTCACCGTCGATGCCGCCAACCTGGGCCACGGTGGCCACGTGCTTGTGGTAGAGCGTATCGACAATATCGCGTACCTCGCGCCCTTTGCCGGTGAGCTTGATGCGCACTGAGCGGCGATCGATCTGCGAGCGCTGATGATCAAGATATCCCATCTCGACCAGCTTTTTGAGGTTATAGGAAACGTTCGAGCCGAGATAATATCCGCGCGTACGCAGCTCACCGGCAGTGAGATCCTTCTCTCCGATGTTGTATAGAAGCAGCGCCTGCACCGCGTTGATCTCGGCGCGGCTCCTGCGGTCGAACTCGTCCTTGATCACGTCGAGCAGGCGACGATGCAGCCGTTCGACCAAGGTCAACGTTTCGAGATAGTGCGGACGTACGCGCTCGGCATTTTCCTCGCGAACGGCGGGCTCGATTGCTCTTGCAACGCTTCTCAACATGACACCTTCCCCGTGACTTATCGTTTGTTGCTAGCGGGCATTGTTTCCCCGCTCGACGTGCAGCCTACGATCGGCATCTAAAATTCGCTTTAAACAACACGCTAAAGATAGGGTTTATCTGCAACGGTGAATGGTCCATTGATGAACGCGTGTCTCACTGCTGCCGCAAGCTTCCACTCATGCTGAGCCGCCGCGCATGGCGTGCTCGACATGCAAATTGCCTTTGTGCTTCGATTTCGTGCGTCTCGATATTGAACGTAAAGAACGCGTGAGCAGAAACGGTTTATGAGGCCTTCTTGTGCAGCGCTTGTCCGTTACGTTTGCTTCACCATCATTCCTTCTGTGTCGAGTGAAGGCAGCTCCGGTTTGCATCCAATAAGTCAGGACTTCGCTGGGACGAAGTCAGGAAGCGCGCAACGCGGTCTTCACGCGCCGCGCAAATAACGAATGATGCCGGAAAAGTCGACGCTTGCATCGCTGCTTTCGACGAAGCGCTCATAGACCGCCGCGGCGCCAGCTCCAAGCGGCGTCGTCGCATGGGTGGCACGCGCAGCGGTCTGTGCGAGTTTCAAATCCTTAAGCATCATGGCCGCGGTGAAGCCAGCCCTGTAATCGCGGTTCGCCGGCGAGGACGGCACCAGGCCTGGCACGGGGCAATAGCTCGTCATGGACCAGCACTGCCCAGATGATTTAGAGGAAATGTCAAACAGCTTTTGCGCATCCAGCCCGAGCTTTTCCGCCAGCAGGAAGGCCTCCGACACTACGATCATCGAGACACCGAGAATCATGTTGTTGCAAATCTTGGCCGCCTGGCCATTGCCGGGCGCGCCGGCATGGACGATGGTCTTGCCCATTTTCTCCAGCACTGGCCGCGCGCGTTCGAAGGCCTCATCGCTGCCGCCTACCATGAAGGTCAAGCTTGCCGCTTCGGCCCCGGCCACGCCGCCCGAAACTGGGGCGTCGACCATTGCGAAGCCTTTATTTTGGGCGGCTTGCGCCACCTCGCGCGCGGTTTGCACGTCGATAGTCGAGGAATCGATTAGTAACGCTCCCGGCCTTATTCTTGCCAGCACACCGCCAGCCCCGAGATAAACCTCGCGCACCTGTTCGCCCGAGGGCAACATGGTGATGACAATCTCGGCGGCGTTACATGCAT
>Ga0209474_10005271_pt1 | contig 11030 bp, 11 predicted proteins | sample GraSoiAngelo_145_FD_185902 | JGI IMG/M metagenome (GOLD analysis project Ga0209474, IMG submission 185902) | Grasslands soil microbial communities from the Angelo Coastal Reserve, California, USA - 14_1009_05_20cm (SPAdes) (version 2) | ecosystem: Environmental > Terrestrial > Soil > Grasslands... | reverse complement strand
GAGAGTTTGGGCAACACCAATGACAGCACCGATAAGTATTGCCGCGGTGATTATGAATATTCGCACTGTTTGCATCATCGGCCTCCGCGACTGGAATAAATTCGCGCGAGCCGAATAGTTTCGGCCAAGGTGGCGAGTTTTTCGTTGATCTTGGCCTGATTGGCCGCAACAGCGGCTTGTTGCGCACGAACTTCCTTTATCAGGGCAGTCAATTCCTCGTGCGCGGGATCACCCTGTGGAGACTGCGCCGGCGCGGCAGCGACGAGCATAATAAGCGCGCAAAACGCGAACAGGAGCGTCGGTTTCATAAACAGTGTGATGCTCAAGAGCAATTCGCGTTCCCGTAATTCGTAAGTACTTCAGCCGGGCTTCTCCTGAATCTGCGGCGTGGAAATTGCTTGCGAGTGCGCTACAAGACCCATATTCTTTTTCACCAATGGCCGCGCAGGGGATGCATCAATCGCAGAATCTTTCTCTGCAGCAGGTTCTGGCGCCACAACTCCAGCAAAGTCTGCTGATTCTTCAAGCACCGTTGCTCGAACTGCGCAACCTGGTGCAGCAGGAAATGGAAACCAATCCAGTATTGGAAGAACTCGCGACCGATCCAGATTCCCCTTCTACTACCGAGTCAGCGGCGAGCGATCAGGAGTTCAAGGAAGAATTCGATAAACTAGCCAAACTCGATGAGGAATGGCGCGATTACATGGCGCAATCGGGCAGCTACAGCGCCCGGGCCCACGAGGACGAAGAGAAACGCCAGTTCTTTTTCGATTCCATTGCCACCACCGAGACGTTGCAACAGCACTTGATGTCCCAACTCAATCAACAGGTCCTGAATGCGAATGATCGCAAAACGGCCGAGCTCATTATCGGTAACATCGATGACAATGGTTTTCTCCAGACGACGCCGGAAGAAATGGCACTTAACACCGGAATTGCCCAGGACGATTTCGAGCACATGCTCACGCTTATCCAGAGCTTTTACCCACCAGGGGTGGGTGCGCGTGATTTGCGCGAATGCCTTCTCATTCAATTAAGGCGCGACGGCAAAGGGAGCAGCTTGGAATACAAAATCATCTCCGAGCACATGCAGGATTTAGGCAAGCGGCGCTTCCCCGAAATCGCGCGCCGCATGGGTATCAGCGTGGAGCAGGTACAGAAATGCGCCAATAACATTGCACAACTGGAGCCGCGGCCGGGCGCGATTTTTGCCGAGGCTCCGAAAAACTATGTCGTACCTGATGTGACCGTGGAAAAAGTGAACGGCGAATACCAGGTCATTCTCAACGGCGACCAGATTCCACATCTACGCATCAGCAACACTTACAAGGACATCATGGCCCAGGATGGGAATGGAAACGAAGTAAAGGATTACATTCGCGATAAAATCCGAAGCGGAAAATTTCTGATCAAGTCGATCCACCAGCGCCAGCAAACTATTTCCAACATTGCGCATCAGATTGTTTCACGGCAGCGCGAGTTTTTCGACAAAGGTTCCTCGCAATTGAAACCGATGACGATGGTGCAAATCGCAGACGCGGTCGGGGTCCATGAGACCACTGTTAGCCGAGCCATCAGCGGTAAGTACATGGCAACACCGCAGGGCGTTTACGAGATGAAATACTTTTTCACACCCGGTTACCAGACCGCCACCGGCGAATCGATGAGCAATACCAGCGTAAAAGAAGCCATTCTTGAACTGGTGAAAAATGAAGAGGGCAACGCGCCGCTGAGCGACAAGGAGATTGTCGAGATTTTAAGCAACCGCGGCATCCCCATCGCGCGGCGCACGGTGGCGAAATATCGCACCGAGCTCAATATTCTGCCGAGCAACATGCGGCGGAAGTATTGAGCGCTGGCGCGCGTTGAAGGGTTAAAGCGATAAAGCGTTGACGGGACTTTGTTCTTTTCCGACGCTTTAACCCTTTAACGCTTCAACCCTTCAACAATCTCCGTGAAACCCGCCCTTCGCGCCGCCGTTATCCAGGAATGGCGCGGCCTGCCGGAGAAAAAGGCGCGATCAGATCATTGGGAAACACCGGGCGTATTGCTGCCGAAATTAATGCAAAAGCTCGGCTTGAAAGAGCGATTGCGCGAGAGCGAGGTCATCGATGCCTGGTCATCGATCGTCGGAGAATTCATCGCCGCCCATTCCGCACCCGTCGCGTTGCGCGAAGGCGTCCTTTACGTCCGCGTTCTCCAGCCATCGTTGCACTACGAACTGGAGCGAATCGCGAAGACGGAAATCTTGCGCAAACTAAAGCGACGCTTCGGTGGAAAAACCATTCGCGATTTGCGCTTTCGACTGGGTTGAACTTGCTCGTAAACGGCGATCAGGCGTGATAATTCCTGCTCGAGTAACTTTGTTCTTGTAAATCAAGGGACGGTCAGTCAAACCGATGGCCTATGAAGATCCCAGCTAGAACAGTAAGATTCGCGTTGTTCCCAGCAATCGCGATCTTGGCAGTGATTGGCCTTAGTGTTTGTGCCCAGGGACCCGGTCATCGATGGCCGCCGACGCCGGGACATTGCCGAGAAGCCGCAATTCCTCACCACACCACGCGATTCTATAAAAAGATATTGACTCGCAGTCTCCTCAAAAAGGACAACGAAGATGGAGAGAAGGAGTTTGCAGCATTGTTGTGCAATGGCCATTACAACGCAGAGTGGGGCACCAGGATTCACATGATCCATCAAAATGCCTACCTTGGATCGCACTGTTTACCGCAGGATTGCTCGGATTTTGCGCAGGCGAGCATCAAGACCGAGAAAGTTATTGTATCCGAAAAAGCCAAAGCCATCGCGGATGAACCGTTGACCTCGATCACGCGCCATGTGACGCAGCAGATTGTCGCTCAGAACCAGCCGGATCTCGACGCAGCTTTGAGCAAGGTAGAGTTACAGTAAGAGACTTACTGGGGCGTGTTTGAAAACCGACCGGATCTCGCGCCGAAAGCGCGTGTGGATGGCGTGGTTCCTCCTCCATTTCTCATTAATCGCTGCAATCTCGTGCAGAGAAACTCTGTTGTTAGTCGCGCACAACCTGACCATACTTTCTTCGTCTTTCAGTAGCATTGCGCAGAACGTCGACTCGGTTGCTTCAACCGTGCTCGGTCAGAATTTGGCGTCGTCGAACCCCGTGCGGCGTACACTTTTGACCTATTTGCATGTCACAGGAATTGAGCGCGGTTATGGCTATTTTGCGCCCAACGTCCCGGGAAGCTACAAACTCATCTTCGAGCTGCATTACCCCGACGGGACGGTGGAATACGCGATTCCGGAGGTGGGGAGCGCCGCGGGTGAGTTACGTTTAACCGGCTTGCTCGATGAGATTGGCCGTACCCGTCACGATAAGTTGCGCGAATATTTAGTGAAAATGCTGGCCCGCGCAACGTGGCGTGAACACCCTAATGCCACCACGATTCGGGCCGTTTTTGGATCACTCAGATTACCCACCATCGACGAATTCGAGCAGGGAGCAAAACAGTCTTACGATTTCTTGTACGCGTACGATTTCAGCCTGCGGCATGAATCATCCGAATCCGAAACTCGCTGAATCGTTCAGAGAAAGGGTGACGCGATTTCTATTCGCCCCGGAGTCTGACGAGTGGTTGGCGAGGTTTCGGATCGGCCTCGGTCTGCAGGTGCTGCTCTACACTTTCTCGTTGAGAAACGATTGGAACTATCTCCTGGCCGCAACTAATCCCGGCCTCATCGGCCGTTCGTTGTCGGAAGCACTACTCTTCTCCGAAAGCCCGCTTGTTCCGCGACTCGGCTGGGTAACCGGATTAGGCGCGCGGGTAGGATTGGATGAGCGGACAGCTCTTTCAGTTGTATGGTGGTGTCTCGCCTTCGCCGGCGGCATGCTGCTGCTGGGACTATTCTCGCGCTCCTCCGCCCTACTTGCCTGGTTTGTTCATTTATGCGCGGCTAAGAGTGGAGGATTCGTAACTTATGGCGTGGATAATTTTATGACGATCGGGCTCTTTTATCTCATCTTTTGTCCGCTACCCGATCGATGTTCTCTCGATTGGCGAATACGGACTTCCCTGCCAAAGTCTCGGGAGCTTCTTGGTTTTTGGCGGCGGGTTTTACAGCTTCACCTTTGCTTGATTTATTTTTTTAGCGGCCTAACAAAATCTTTGGGCAGTGGCTGGTGGGATGGCTCAAACATTTGGAGAGCACTCATCAGTCCGCCATTCAACGTTGTGCCCCCCGAAATCCTCGTCAGGTGGCGATATATTTTCCCAATAGCGGGTATCTCAGTTTGTCTGCTCGAAATCGGATATCCCATTCTCATTTGGCTGAAGAAAACACGCCTGATCTGGTTGGTCTGCATCCTCGCAATGCACATTGGCATTGGACTAGCCATGGGCATGTACCTTTTCGCTCTGATCATGATCATTCTAAATGTTGCAGCGTTCGGACCACACCTCGGTAGCGAACAAGACGCAGGAATTACCCTTCAGCACAAAGAAATCTCGTAAAGTCCGATCCGCTCTGGCGGTTGCCTGCTGTCGTTAGCATTTTTACCGTTCGGGGCTCATTTGCTGGCCAGGGGAGTTGAGATCATGTACCGTTGGCGAGAGGAATTGTGTGAGCGCGCAAGACACGTCCGCTGAGCCAAAGCCGGATCTCGAGCTCGAGATCGCGCATCTCCTTTTAATGGACGTGGTCGGTTATTCGAAATTGCTCGTCAATGAGCAGATTGAGTTGATGCAGCAGCTAAATCAATTGGTGCGCGGCACGGAGTCCTTTCGGGCAGCGGAAGCTACCGGTCAATTGATCCGGCTGCCGACTGGCGATGGAATGGCGCTCCTTTTCTTTCGCAGCCCGGAAGAGCCCGCGAGATGCGCGTTGGAACTGAGCAAGGCGTTGCAAAGTTATCCCAATATCCACGTTCGAATGGCTGTTCATAGCGGACCGGTCAATCGCGTTACCGATGTAAACGACATGCTGAATGTCGCTGGTTCGGGTATTAACGTAGCCCAGCGCGTCATGGATTGCGGCGACGCCGGACATATTCTTTTGTCCAAACATCTCGCGGACGACCTGGCCCAGTACCGCCACTGGGGCCCATACCTGCATGACCTCGGCGAATGCGAAGTAAAGCACGGACAGAGGCTTCAAATCGTCAATCTATGTAAGGATGGTTTTGGCAATCAGCAGGTGCCTGAAAAGCTGAAGCGTCGAGCGCGCTGGAAATCCACCTCTACCGCGACGGTACGACCCTTTACCACATCTCGTTGGCTTAAATTCGCACTCATCACTGCTTTGCTTTTGTCCGGTGTTGCGATCAGCTTTTCCATTTTTTTTCGGCGCTTATCGCCGCCGGCCGCGCGAAACGCTTCTGAGGTGATTGGAGCTGTTATTCCCGAAAAGAGTATTGCCGTGCTTCCATTTGAGAATCTAAGCGATGATAAACAGAACTCTTACTTCGCCGATGGCGTGCAAGACGAGATTCTGAGTAACCTGGCCAAGGTTGCCGACCTGAAGGTGATCAGCCGGACGTCTGTGATGCAGTACAAGAATAGCGTTGGCCGTAACCTGCGCGAAATTGCAAAAGCGCTTGGCGTTGCGCATGTCCTGGAGGGAACAGTTCAGCGCTGGGGCGGTCGCGTTCGGGTTAATGCACAGCTGATTGATGCCAGAAGCGATGCTCACCTTTGGGGCGAACAGTACGATCGCGAGATTGCCGATGTGTTCGCAATCGAGAACGAATTGTCTGAACAAATCGTCTCGCAGCTCAAGGTTCGACTTTCACCTAACGAGAAAGCGGCGATCGAAGAAAAACCAACGGCTGATCTGGCCGCGTACGACCTGTATGTGAGCGGCAAAACACTCATTGCCAGCGCTGTGTTCAGCGCGCCTCAAAGAGATAGCCTCTTCGTAGCTGTTCGCTTGCTCAACGAAGCGTTGCAACACGACCGGAACTTCGCCCTTGCCTATTACCAACTAGCGCATGCTCACGATCAAATCTACTTCGCTGGACTCGATCATACTCCGGCACGACTGGCACTGGCCAATGACGCAATCCAGGCCCTTCGTCGCCTTCGTCCAGATTCGGGTGAAACTCACCTCGCTGTGGCAAAGCATCAATACTGGTGTCACTTGGATTACGATCGCGCCCGCGAGGAACTTGATCAGGCCCGCCAAAAGCTGCCTAACGACCCTCTGCCGTATCTATTGGCAGGTTATATCGACCGGCGACAAGGTCGGTGGGACGAATCCACGAAAAATCTCGAACGGGCGGTCGAGCTCGATCCGCAGAATTCGAACGTACTCCAACAGATCGCATTAAGCTACGAGTGCCTGCGGAGGTACGGCGACGCCGAAGCCATCCTCGACCGGGCAGTCGCGCGTGATCCGAAAGACGCTGCCATGCGCGCGCAACGCGCCGCCATGGAATTTTACTGGCATGCCGACCCCAAGCCGCTGCTCTCTACCATTCAAATGGTGCAAGATTCGGATCCGTCAGCGGTTGCAAACATGGCTGAGTTCTGGATTGAGGTGGCGTTGTGTCAGCGGGATAGCAAAAGCGCGAGTCGCGCGCTCGCCGTGCTTTCGACGGATGGGTGTTATCAACAAAATATACCTTTTCCCCGTGCCTGGTGTGAAGGCAAGGTCGCCCAACTGGCAGGCGACAAAGACACCGCCCGAAACGCTTTTACCACAGCCCGAACCGAAGCGCAGAAGCTCGTGTCCGACCAGCCCAACTACGGAGAAGCGCTTTGTGTTTTGGCAACGGCAGATGCCGCACTCGGCCATAAAGAAGACGCGATCCGTGAAGGCCGGCGCGCAGTCGAGCTCTTGCCAATAGCCAAAGATTCGATTACTGGAGCCACTGTAATTCAGGATCTCGCGGTCATTTACGCGATGACTGGCGAGCAGGACCTGGCCTTGGAGCAATTGAAGATCGCCGTACAACTGCCCGGCTACCTCAGCTACGGTCAGTTGCGTCTTGACCCACGGTGGGATCCGCTGCGTGGCGATTCGCGCTTCGAGAAAATCGTGGGCTCGCTTGCGCCCAAGTAGGTTCGCCGAGCCTGGCGTTCGCTGCTCTGCACGATCAGAATTGGCGCTCGCCCTCCGATGCGCTTCTCGCCAAAATTCCGAGTATCGTGATCGATCGCATTCACATCGAGCAGCTCGAAGTCCATGGGCGGGTGGGAGTGCCGGATTCCGAACGCGCGGAACCGCAACGCTTGAGCTTGAACGTGACGCTCTGGCCGAAGATTGCCGAGCTCCACGACGACATCGAAAATACCGTCAACTATTCAGCGGTGGCAGAATGCGCGAAGGAATTCGTCAGCCGGCATGATTACAAATTGATTGAGACTCTGGCCGAAGAGACTGCGGCGCATTTGCTGGCGCAATTTAATTTGCGCAAGGTCGCGGTCGAAGTGCGCAAATTTGTTTTGCCCGACGCAAACTATGTTTCAGTGACGGCGGTTCGCGAAGACGAAGCAACGTAATCATGAGAGAAGGAAGATTTTCCTCGGCCGTTTCTGAAATCGCGCAACGTTACAGCGAGTCGGTTTCCTTCGATCGCCGTCTCTACCACCACGATATTGCCGGATCCATTGCGCACGCTTCCGCTCTTGCCAGCGCCGGGATTCTCTCCGCCGATGAATTTGAGATGATCGCGCGCGGTTTGCGCGAGATCGAAAATGAGATCGCTGCGGACAAGTTCGTCTGGGACCAGTCGCTGGAAGACGTGCACATGAACATCGAGGCGGCGTTGACCAAACGGATCGGAGCGGCCGGCGCCAAATTGCACACTGGACGCAGCCGCAACGATCAAATTGCGCTCGATCTTCGCCTGTATGTTCGTGAGGAAATTGATGCAATCATTACGCGTCTCCGCGCTCTGCAAAATGTGCTCCTGCTGCTGGCGCAAAAACATTCCGAGGTCTTGATGCCCGGCTATACCCATTTACAGCGCGCCCAGCCAATTTATTTCGCGCATTATCTGCTCGCCCAGCTCGAAGCGCTCGAGCGTGACCAGGAACGACTGCGTGATACGCGTCGCCGGGCAGACGTCATGCCGCTCGGTTCCGGCGCCCTCGCCGGTTCAACCATTGCACTCGACCGGGAAGGAATCGCAAAAGCGCTCGGCTTCCAGCGCGTCACCCAAAACAGTGTCGATGCGGTGAGCGATCGCGATTTTGTCGCCGACTTCCTTTATTGCCTGGCCATGATCGGCATTCATCTTTCCCGTTTCAGCGAAGATTTGATCATCTGGAGCACGACCGAGTTTGGTTTCATCGAATTCAGCGACGCCTTTGCTACCGGCTCCAGTTTGATGCCGCAGAAAAAGAATCCGGACATGGCTGAGCTGACGCGTGGTAAATCAGGCCGACTCATTGGAAATCTCGTGACTTTGCTCACAATCCTGAAAGGTTTGCCCAGCGCCTACAATCGCGACCTGCAAGAAGACAAGGAAGCGTTCTTCGATTCGGTCGATACTGTTCGGGGCGCGCTCGAAGTTTTCAGCGCAATGTTGCCAGCGCTCACCATCAATCGGGAACGAATGGAATCATTGGCGAATGATCCGCAATTGCTGGCGACCGATCTGGCCGAGTATCTCGTAGGCAAAGGCGTCCCCTTCCGCGAGGCGCACGGCATTGTCGGAAAACTCGCAGCCAGCGGCAAACGACTAAATGCGCTTTCAGACGAGGAATTTCGCGCAGCCTCGAATGCGTTCGCGGAGGATGTGCGCGAAGTGTTTGACCTTCGCAAAGCACTGCGGCGCCGCGGCGCTACCGGCTCGCCTTCTCCGGAAAACATCGAGCGCCAGATCGCGCGCTGGCGCCAGCTGCTCCAAACCGAATAATTCGCTTTTCGCGCGGGGACGCTATTATTTCCGGCGTGGAGACGCCTGAAAATTGGACGACGATTTCCAGCGACACCCATTTTGCCGATGATCATTTGTCCGTCGTGACCGAACGCGTCCGGACGCCGCATCGGACTGAGGCGCACGCCTGGACGATCGTGCGGCGCAAATCTGCGGTCGTAGTCGCAGCGATGACCGCGGAAGGAAACTTCGTCCTCATTCGGCAGGAGCGGATTCCGATTCGCAAAGCGATTTGGGAAATGCCGGCCGGACAGGTCGATCAATTGTGTGATTTCGGCTCGTTTCAGGACGTTGCTTTGCGAGAGTTGCGCGAGGAGACCGGTTACGAGCTCGCCCCCGGGGGCGAAACAATTTTCCTGGGCGATTTCTTTTCCTCGCCCGGGTTCACCGACGAGCGCGAATTTCTATTTCTTGCCCGTCCCGTCCAGCGCGCTATCCAACGTCATACTTACGATGATGCGGAAATGATTCTGGAACGCGGCGAATTTTCGCCGGCGCAAATCACCGCCATGATAGCAGACGACACCATTCGCGACGCCAACACTCTCAGCATGTGGGCACGTTTGGTCGCGAAAGGAATTATCCAGTTGCCGCACCGGTAAAATGGCGCTGCGAGATATCTTCAAGTTTCGCGAGTTGCCGGAAAGCGAAACGTCCAAGCCCTTTCTCGAACATCTCGAAGACCTGCGCTGGACGATCGTGAAAATGGCGATCACTCTGATCGTGGCGATGATTATCTGTTTCGCCTTTCGCGGAATGCTCGTTCGCGTCATGCAGGCGCCGCTGCATGAGATCGATCAAAATCTCGGTGTCCTTCGTGCGCTCGGCATCACCGACTCAATCGTGGTTTCTTTTCATCTCGCCTTTTACGCCGGCATCGTCATTTCCTTCCCGCTGCTTTTGTTTTTTATCGCCGAATTTGTCCTTCCGGCGCTGACGGTGATGGAGAAGAAAGTCCTGTTCCCAGCCATCGGCGTCAGCTTTGCGCTCTTTCTCACCGGCGTACTTGTTTGCTATTTCTGGCTGCTGCCAAAAACGATCCTCTTCTTTTTTCACGACACGCAGTCGCTCGGTTGGGCGCCGGCCTGGACGGTACAGGAATATTATTCGTTTGTAACGCGTTTCACTCTCGGTTTCGGGCTGGCTTTTGAATTGCCCGTAGTGGTCCTTGTGCTCGTGCGCTTCGGATTAATCACCTACGAATTCATGGCCCGGACCCGACCCTACGCCATCGTGCTCATTTTCATTCTTGCCACCATCATTACGCCCACCCCTGATGTGATCACCTTAGTCGCCATGAGCCTGCCGATGGTGGTGCTCTACGAAAGCTGCATCTGGATTGCCTGGTTCATGAAACGCCGGCAAACCCGCGCGGCCTAAGTGCGCTCCAAATGGAGTAATGAAATTTCGGATCCCGCCTCCCTATTACTCCATTACTGCATCGCATGTTCGCCGCTCAGATGAATGACGACCTCTTGTTCAGCGTCTTCGCCTTCGTTTTTGGCGCGTGCGTCGGATCTTTTCTCAATGTCTGCATCTATCGGTTTCCGCTGAATCTTTCCATCAATCAGCCGCGCCGCTCCTTTTGTCCTTCCTGTAAAAGGCAAATCCCGTGGCACCAAAATCTACCTCTCGTTAGCTGGCTAGTATTGCATGGACGCTGCGCGAATTGCGGGGCACGCATCACTTTTCGCTATTTCGCGGTCGAACTGCTAACCGCTGTTTTTTTCCTCATCATTTGGAAGGCTTTTCCGTGGCCGATCGCAGTCGCTTATTGGGTTTTTATTGCACTCGTTATCACCGCCACCTTTATCGACTTCGAGCATTTCATTATTCCGGATGAAATAACCATTGGGGGAACCGTTGCCGGTCTGATTGCCTCGATCGCAGTCCCACAACTGATGGTCACCGATCGCCGCCTGAGCGCGCTGCTCATTTCCGCTGGATCAGCCGCGCTCGGCTATGCACTGCTCTGGCTCGTGCTCGAAGGCGGCAAACTTGTTTTTGGGAAGAAACGGATCCGCCTCGAAAAACCGACGGCCTTCACCTGGACGCGCCAAGGCGACGACGCCGATTTTGTCGTCGGCGAGGAAAAGAGTGTGTGGAGCGACTTTTTCGCGCGCGAAAAAGATCAGTTACGTTTGCACTGTCCAAGCGCGAGAATTGCCGAGCG
>Ga0209474_10005270_pt1 | contig 11033 bp, 7 predicted proteins | sample GraSoiAngelo_145_FD_185902 | JGI IMG/M metagenome (GOLD analysis project Ga0209474, IMG submission 185902) | Grasslands soil microbial communities from the Angelo Coastal Reserve, California, USA - 14_1009_05_20cm (SPAdes) (version 2) | ecosystem: Environmental > Terrestrial > Soil > Grasslands ... | reverse complement strand
GGCCCGATGCAGCCGCGCGACCCGGACCGCCGCGGCGACCTGGTGGGACGTCGCGGTGAGCAGCGTCTCGTCCTCGGTCGAGAAGGCCGCCGGGCGGGTGCTCTCGATGCCGATGATGCCGACCGTCTCGTCGCCGATGCGCAGCGGCACGATGAGGCTCGACCGGATGTCCGCCGGACCGACGAAGCGCGTGTCGGCCTGCACGTCGGCGACGTTCTGGAGCCGCCCGTGCTCGATGACCCACCAGCTCACCCCGGTGCCGGCCGGGAGGGACTGTCCGACGAACGCGACGGACGGACCGAACGCGGCGCGGATGGTCAGCGCGCCCTGCTCGTCGAGCGTGGTGAGGAACCCGTTCTCGTACCCCATGGCGTCGCAGACGATGCGCAGGAGCCGGCTCGCGAGCTCGTCGAGGTCGAGGACCGCGCTGATCTCGGATGCGAGGCGCTGGAGGATCGCGAGCTGGCGGGCATGCGCGTGGGAGCGCTCGGCCATGCGCTCCACCAGCGAGCCCGGGCCGGGGACGTCCTCGATGTCCTCGTGCTCGATCGCGCCGACCCGGCTGAGGTACGAGCTTCCCTCGCGGCGATCACGCTCGATGACCCGGATGAACGCCTCGACGACGTCCGGATGGAACTGGGCGCCGCTGCACCGCCGGAGCTCGGCGACCGCGAAGTCGATGCTCTGCGCTGCCTTATACGCGCGCTTGCTCACCATGACCTCGTACGCGTCGGCGGCCGAGACGATGTACGCGGCCAGCGGCACGGCGTCTCCGGAAAGACCGTCCGGGTATCCGGTCCCGTCGAAGCGCTCGTGGTGCGACTGAACGATCGGCACGAGGTCCGCGAGCGGCTCGACGGCGGCCAGGATCGATGCCCCGAGCGGCGCGTGGGTCTTCATGATCACCCACTCCTCGGCGGTGAGCGGTCCCGGCTTGTTGAGGATCGCGTCGGGGATCCCGATCTTGCCGATGTCGTGCAGGAGCGCCGAGAGCTGCACCCGGCGGATCTCATCCGCGGGCAGCTGCATCTCGACGGCGATGATGCGGGCGAGAGCGGCGACCCGGGCCGAATGGCTCCGCGTGTAGGGATCCCGCGCGTCGACGGCGGCGGCCAGCGCCTTCACCGAGGCAAGGTAGAGCTCGCGGAGACGAGCGTGATGCTCGGCGTTCTCGAACGAGGAGGCAATGAGGTTGGCGAACGACTGCAGGATCGCGATGTCCTCCGCGTCGTAGGCCGCCGGACGGTAGGCCTGGGCCGAGATCACGCCGATGATGTCGCCACGGATCTTCAACGGCACGTGGACGGCCGATTCGCTGCGCCGGGACTCGTCGCCGTACGTCTTGCCCCGCTGCTGGATGGCGTCCGCGGCGGTAGTCGCGACGTACGGCTCGCCGCTCAGGACGACCTGGCTCGTCGGGCCGGCGCCGAGCGGCAGGAAGAAATCGCCCTCGCGCACCTGGCCGCCATCGACCTCGATGAGGAAGTCGAACAGCCGACGTTCGGCGTCGTAGCGGGCGACGTAGAACGCGTCGAGGTCGACGAGGGACCGGACCGATTCGTAGGCGAAGCTGGCGATCTCCTGCGGGTCGTGCACGAGCGCCGTCTTCGACGCGATCTCATTGAGAGTCGCGAGCCGCTGGATCCGCCGGTCGCGTTCACGGCGTCCGGCCGCCCCGCGAAGCGCCGTGCCCGCCAGGTCGGCGAGGTCGATGAGTCCCTGGCGGTCGACCTCGTTGAAGCGACGGTGCGGATCGGTCGTACCGACGACGAACACCGCGACGGCGTCGCCGTTCACCACGACGGGTACCGCCAGCACCGCGTGCACTCCCGCCCGCAGTCCGGCCTGCGCGCCCTCGAGCCCCGCGTACTCCGTCGCGTAGTCGCGGACCGTGACGGGTGAGCGATCCGCCGCCACGCGGGCGAGCAGCGGCCCGGAGCGCTCGTCGGCCAAGCCCTGGAGGTGCGCCGCCGCGCCGAGCCCGGCCACGACCCGCGCTCCGCCGCCCGCGCTGAGTTCGGCGGCGACGACGTACTCCGCGTTGAACGCGCGCGCCGCTTCCTCGGCGAGCCGCGCGATGACCTCGTCGGTCGTGCAGGACGCGAGCTCGCGCGCGAGCTGCTCCCGGCGCCGGCCCAGCTCGAGCCGCCGGGCGTTCGCCAGCGCGATCGCGGCGTGGGCGGCGAATCCCTCGAGCGTGTCGCGCTCGGCGCGATCGAACGGCCGCACGATGCAGCGAGCGACGTTGAGCACCGCGCCGATCTCGCCCTGGACGAGGACCGGGACCGCGATCGCGCTGCGGAGGCCCAGGGCGAGCACGGCCTTCGGCGCATCCGTCAGGCTGCGGTAGTCGTCGATCGTCACCGTCGCCCGCTCGACGACCACCCGCCCGACGATGCCGGTCGTGGCGGGCCCGTGCACGCCGATGACCCGTTCGCCGATCCCGGCGCCGGCGACGATGAGGAATTCGCTTCCGCGATGGACGTTCAGCGTCGCGTGATCGGCCTGGACGAGCTCGAGGGCGTGGCGCGGGATCGAGGCGAGCACGCTCTCCGCGCCTGTCTCAGCCGCGATCTCGGCGGCCGCCTCTTCGAGGAGCTCGGCCCGGCGGAGCGCGCGCGTCGCGCGCTCCTGCTCGTCCCGGTACGCGGTCGCGACGACGCCGACCACGAGCAGGACCAGCCCGACGACGGTCCCCTGGCGGAACACCGGCTGCAGCTCGATCGGCATGTCGAGCGCCAGCAGGACCAGCTGCTGCGCGACCAGCGCGATGGCGAACGCCGCGGTGCAGATCGCGATCCCCAGCCGGCCGAGCCGGAACTGGACCAGCACCGCGGCGATGAGCACGAGCGCGAACGCGACGCTCCGGGGGTCCGGCGCCGTGGCGATCATCCACAACGAGGCCGTCCCGAGGTCCGTCAGCACGAGGCCGATCGGCGCGGTCGTGAGCGTGAAGGGTCGCCCGCGGGTCGACTGGACGGTCCAGCTGTAGACGATCGTCCCGAAGAGGACGGTGAGTGCTGTGACCGCGATCGGCGCCACGATGAGGCTCCCCATCCCGATCCAGAGCGTCCCCGCCACCAGGCCGAAGACGCGGCCGTAGAGCAGGAGGTCGCCGGGCAGTCGCCGCAGAAGGGCGCTCATCAGCGGACGACGCTAGAGAGGGCGCATCCGAAGCGGGTATCAGGTCGATGGAAGGTCGGCGGTCACGGTCCCCCGGTCAGGGGAGGACAGACGTTCCGGCGGTGTGCGAGCGCGCTAGAGGTCGTCGCGCTTCGGGGCCCACACGTCGATCACCTGGCATGGCTCTTCGAAGACGCGCGCGCCGTGCGACGCGTTCGGTGGCACGCGATACGTGTCGCCGGGGGTGAGGATGCGCTGCTCGCCCGCGATGACCATCACGAGGCTGCCCTTCGTCACGACGCCGGTCTGCTCCATCGGATGCTTGTGCGACTCGACGACGGTCTTCGCCGCGAGGTCGGTGATCGCGATCGTCGCCGCCTCGGCGCGGATGATCCGCTGGAGCATGCCGGGGGACGGCCGCTTCTCCGGCAGGTCGCGGGGGGAGGCGAAGTAGAGCTTAAGCACCCGCGGTCAGGCGCTGGACGCTTCGTCTCCCTCGAGGACGAGCTGCTCGTTCTTGCTCAGGAGGAGTGGGTTGGCCTTGCCCTCGATCGCCTCGGCGGTCACGACGACTTTGCGTACGTCGGCGCGCGAGGGGATCTCGTACATCACGTCGAGCAGGACCTCCTCGATGATCGTCCGCAGCCCGCGCGCGCCGGTCTTGCGCTTCGCCGCGCCGGTGGCCGCCGCCAGGAGGCCGTCCTCGGTGAACTGCAGCTCGACCTTGTCGATCGCGAGGAACTTCTGGTACTGCTTCACGATCGCGTTCTTCGGCTCGGTCAGGATCCGGAGGAGATCGGACTCGTCCAGCGCCTGGAGCGGGACGATGACCGGCATGCGGCCGACGAACTCTGGGATGAGGCCGTACTTCAGGAGGTCGTCGGGCATGACCTGCTCGAGCACCGCCGTCGTCTCCTTGGTGTTCTGCGACAGCGTCGCCCCGAAGCCCATGGTCTTCTTCCCGATGCGCGCGTCGACGATCTTCTCGAGGCCCTCGAACGCGCCACCGAGGATGAAGAGGATGTTCGTCGTGTCGATCTGGATGAAGTCCTGGTGCGGATGCTTGCGGCCGCCCTGCGGCGGGACGTTGGCGATCGTCCCTTCGAGGATCTTCAGCAGCGCCTGCTGGACGCCCTCGCCCGACACGTCGCGCGTGATCGAAGGGTTGTCGCCCTTCCGCGCGATCTTGTCGATCTCATCGATGTAGATGATCCCGCGCTGCGCGCGGTTCAGGTCGAAGTCGGCCGCCTGGATGAGGCGCAGGAGGATGTTCTCGACGTCCTCGCCCACGTATCCGGCCTCGGTGAGGCTCGTCGCGTCGGCGATCGAGAAGGGCACGTCCAGGATGCGCGCGAGCGTCTGCGCGAGCAGGGTCTTGCCGCACCCGGTGGGTCCGATGAGGAGGACGTTCGACTTCCCGAGCTCGACGTCGTCCACCCGATGCCCGGCGCCGACGCGCTTGTAGTGGTTGTAGACGGCGACCGAGAGCACGCGCTTGGCCTTGTCCTGGCCGATGACGTACTGGTCGAGGATCTCGTTGATCCGCCGGGGGCTCGGCACCTTGGAGCCGCTCGCGCGGGCCTTGGGCGTCTCCATGAACTCTTCGTCGACGATCTCGCGGCAGAGCGTGATGCACTCGTCGCAGATGTAGACGCCCTGCCCGGCGATGAGCTTGCGCACCTGGTCCTGCGACTTGCCGCAGAAGGAGCAGCGGTAGGGCTTGCCGCCCTTTGCTGCGGTGGTCATTTAGCGGACCCGCACCGGCTCGGTGATGGCGGTCGGCGGGGCGACCTCTTCGGCCTTCGGTAGCACCGTGTCATTCGCCTTGCCGACGTAGACGTCGTCGATGAGCCCGTAGGTCTTCGCCTCTTCGGCGCTCATGAACCGGTCACGCTCGGAATCGCGCTTCACTTTGTCGGCCGCCTGTCCGGTGTGGAACGCGAGGATCTTCGTGAGCTTGTCGACCAGGGTCTCGAGCTCCTTCACCTGGATCATCACGTCGGGGGTGTTCCCGCGGAATCCGCCGGACCCCTGGTGGATCATGATCCGCGAGTTGGGGAGCGCAAAGCGCTTGCCCGGCGCGCCCGCCGCGAGCAGCACGGCGGCCATCGATGCGGCCTGTCCGATGCAGACGGTGTTGATCGGCGAGCGCAGGTACTGCATGGTGTCGTAGATCGCGAGGCCGGCCGTCACGACGCCCCCGCCCGAGTTGATGTACACGTGGATGTCCTTCTCGGGGTCCTCCGAGTCCAGGAACAGGAGCTGGGCGATGATCAGGTTGGCCATGTTGTCTTCGATCATGTCGGTGATGAAGATGATCCGGTCCTTGAGCAGGCGGGAGAAGATGTCATAGGCCCGCTCCCCCCGGCCGGACTGCTCGACGACCATCGGGACGAGATTGTTCTGCAACGCTGTGGCCCTCCTCGACATGGCTCCTTCCGAGTGTACCAACCGATCTTCGCGCGACACGGTGGCGGGAAAGTAGCGGTCTAGCATTCCGGACGGTGCGCCGCCGCTCGTTCTTCGTAGGCGTCCCCGTCATCTACGCCGTGACGGTCTACCTCGCGCTGCAGGGCGCACAGACGCGCGGCGAGAGCGCCGAGGTGCTCATCCTCGTGGTCGCCCTCAGCGTCGCCGTCGGCATCGTCGCGTGGCGGTTCGCCACCCGCCTCGAGACCGCGCGGGCCGAGGCCGAGCGTGGTCGCGAAGAGCTCGCCCTCGTCGGCCAGCTGTCGGCGACGCTGTCGGGGCCGCTCACGGCACCGGCCGTGGCCACGCAGTTCCTATCCGGGATCGAGGCCCTGCTCCCGCCGGCCGCCGTCGCGACCCTGCTCCAGTACGAGGAGAGCGCGGAATCGGTGCGCATCATCGCCCAGCGAGGCGGCGGGATCACGCCGCGGCCGGGCCTCGAGTATCCGGTCGACGCGCTGCCACCGGCCATGCGTACGCGCCTCATCGGCGACCAGAAGAGCTTCGTCGTCGACGACACGTCCGCGGTGCCGGACTGGGCGGCGCTCGTCGCGCGGATCCCCGGATTGGTGCGCGCGGCCTCGTTCGCCGCGATCCCGCTCGTCTCCCGCTCGCGGCTCATCGGCGCGCTCGTCCTTGCCGGCGACCGGCCGAACGCGGTCGGGCGCGATCAGCTCCAGCTTCTCGCCCTTCTCGGCCAGTACGTGGCCGGGGCGCTGCACAACGCCCTCTCGATCGCGGAGGCCGACGCCCGCGCGGACCGCGAAGCGGTCGTCAACCGGATCTCGCAGCGCATCTACTCGAACCTCGATCCTGACGCCGTCGTGGCCTCGGCCCTCGAGGAGCTCGGCAAGGAGCTCGCGGTCTCGCGTGTGATCGTGAGCGGCGCCGCCGACACCGGCCTCGCGGTGATCCACGAGTGGCATGCCGCCGGGGTCGAGCCGGTCGCCGTCGGCGCCCGCGGCGAGCTTCCGCTGAGCACCCTCGCGGCGCGCGAGGGCCGCACGATCGCGGTGCGCGACGCGCGCGTCGATCCGCGCCTTGCGGACCCGAGCCTCGGAAGCCACGCGCTCATCGACGCGGGCACGATGGCCGCGATCGCGACGCCGATCGGGCTCGGGGGCCAGCTCTCCGGCGTCCTCGTCCTCGATCAGGTCGGGACGACGCGGGCCTGGAGCTCGCAGGACGTCAGGCTGCTCGAGGCCGTGGCGCGCGAGCTGCGCACCGCGCTCGAAGCCGCGCAGCTGCTGCAGGCGCGCGAGCGCGAGACCGCGCGCATGCTGGCCCTGCATCGCGCGTCCACGCTGATCGCTGCCGAGACCGACCCGGGCGATGTCGTGCGCGAGGTGCTCGAGGCCGCGTCGAAGCTGCTCGGACGCGGGGCCGCGTCGTTGTACCGCTGGGACGACCATGCCGGCGTCCTTCGTCTCGCCCAGACGGCGCGGGCCCATGGCGCTGCACCCCCGGTGCTCAGGGAGGGCGAGGGCGTGTCCGGGCAGGCGTTCCTGACCCAACGTCCGGTGATCGTGAACGACTACCCGAGCTGGGAGCACGCCGTCGAATCGACCCGCGAGGCCGGCCAGCGCGCCGCGCTCTCCGTGCCGCTCACCCGCGCCGGGCAGCGGCTTGGCGCGCTGACGATCCGGTCGATGCACCCGAACATCCGCTTCGACGAGGACGATGCGCGGCTGCTCGGCCTGTTCGGGGATCAGGCGGTCGCCGCCCTGACCACCGCGGAGCTCGTCGAGCAGCAGCGCCGGGCGGTGGAGGAGCTCGAACGCCTCAGCGGGGCCAAGAGCGACTTCGTCTCGATCGTGAGCCATGAGTTCCGGACTCCGCTCACCGGCATCCAGGGGTTCAGCGAGCTCATGCGCGACGAGGATCTGACGGTCGACGAGATGAAGGAGTACGCGAGCGACATCAACAAGGACGCCCAGCGGCTGAACCGGATGATCACCGAGATGCTCGACCTGGACCGCATGGAATCGGGCCGCATGACCCTGCACCTCGAGCCCACCGACCTGAACGCGATCATCGCGCGCGCCGCCGAGCGGCTCGGCCCGAACGCGCCGCGCCATCCGATCGAGCTCAACCTGGATCCCGAGCTGCCGCTCGTCGATATCGACAAGGACAAGATCGAGCAGGTGCTGCTCAACCTGTTGAGCAACGCGGTGAAGTATTCCCCCGGAGGCGGCACGATCGCGCTCACCACGCGGGTCGAGGGCGAGTTGGTGCACGTGTTCGTGCGGGACTCCGGCCTCGGGATCCCGGCGGACTCGCTGGAGAAGGTCTTCGAGCGATACTCGCGGCTCGAATCGGGCGCGACGCGTTACATCCAAGGCACCGGGCTCGGCCTGCCGATCGCGCGCCAGATCATCGAGATGCACGGCGGGCGGGCCTGGGTGGAGAGTGCGGTCGGCGAGGGCTCGGTGTTCCAGTTCACGTTGCCGATGCCCGCGGTCGTGAGCGTCGAAGGAGGGTCGCATGGCGACGATCGTCTTCTGCGAGGATGACCCGATGATCCAGAAGCTCGTGCGCACGGCGCTGCGCGGCAGCGGGCACGAGCTGCACGTGGCGTCGGACGGCGAGGAGGGTCTCGCGCTCATCCGGAGCGTGCGGCCGGACCTGATCTTCAGCGACGTGTCGATGCCGAAGGTCGACGGCTACCAGCTCGGCGACGCGCTCAAGGCGTCGCCCGAGACCGCGGGGATCCCCCTCGTGTTCGTGACCGCCTCCGTCCAGCGAGCCCAGATCGCCGAGGCCGAGCAGCACGGCGGCGCGGGCGTGCTCCCGAAGCCGTTCACGATGGCGGAGCTGCGCGCGCGTGTCGCCGAATACCTTCCGGCGGCGGGCTGACATGGCCGGTGAACGGATCCTCTTCGTAGACGACGAGGCCCAGATCCGTAAGCTCGTGCAGACCTTCCTCCAGCGACACGGTTACGTGGTGACGACGGCGAACGACGGCTACGAGGCGCTCCTCGCGATCAAGAAGGAGCGCCCGCACCTCCTCATCACCGACGTCTCGATGCCGAACCTGAGCGGCCTCGAGCTCACGAAGCGGCTCCGGGCGGAGGCCGCCACCGCGCGCCTGCCGATCATCATGCTGTCCGCCCGGAAGCAGGCGAACGACGTCCTGGCGGGGTACGCCCAGGGCGCCGACGAGTACGTGGCGAAGCCGGTCGAGCTCGCGATCCTCGCGGCGAAGGTGGAGCTCATCCTCAAGCGCTCGAAGATGGCCGAGGAGGCGGCCGGCGTGGCCCCGACGGCCCGCGGTCAGGTGTGCCTCTTCCTCCACGGCAAGGGCGGGGTCGGCACTACGACCCTTGCGGTGAACAGCGCGATCGCGCTGGCGAGCGCGATGATCTACCGAGTCACCCTCTTGGACCTGTCGCTCGAGTTCCCGAACGCGGCGCTGCTCATGGATCTGAAGCCACAGCGCACCCTGGCGGATCTCTCGGACGTCCGGATCGAGGACATGACCGACGATCTCTTCGACCTCTTCATCGCGCCGCACACGAGCGGCGTGCGTCTGGTGGTGGGTGCCGACCGCCCCGAGCTCGCGGAGCTCGTCACGGTGCCCGCCGTCCACCACGCCATCGACCGGCTGCGCGCGAGCTCGGATTACGTGGTGGTCGACAGCGCCGCGACCTTCACCCAGCACACCCTCGCCGCGATCGACAGCGCCGACGTGATCTTCGTCGTGACCTCGGCGCACCTCGCCTCGCTGAAGGCGACGACGGACATCCTCACCGTCCTCGAGAAGCTCGGCGTGCCGAAGGCCCGCGTGCTCCTGGCCCTGAACCGAACGACGGCCTCGGGCCTCGAGGCCGATCCCGTGACGCGCTTCTTCGGCCGGAAGCCGGACGTGACGATCCCCTTCACCCGGCCCTTCGACGACGCGGCGGACGAGGGGAAGCCGCTCATCATGACGGCGCCGCAGAACGCCGGTGCCGCCGTGATGCGGGACCTCGCGGCGCAGATCGCGGTCGCCGCGCCGGTGACGCACTGATGCGGATCCGGTTCTGGGGCGTGCGCGGATCGATCGCCGCGCCCGGCCGCGACACCGTCCGGTACGGCGGCAACACGCCGTGCGTCGAAGCCCGCGCGGACGACGGGACGCTCCTGATCTTCGATTGCGGCACCGGTGCTCGGAAGCTGGGCATCGCGCTCGCCCGCGGCGGCCCGGTCCGGGCGCACCTCTTCGTCAGCCACACCCACGCCGATCACATCCAGGGCCTGCCGTTCTTCCTGCCGGCGTTCCTCGCGGGATCGGATCTCACGGTCTACGGGCCGGCGGGCATCGACCGCTCGTTCCCCGCCGCGCTCGGGGGGCAGATGGACTACGCGTACTTCCCCGTCCCGATGGATCAGCTCCCGGCCAAGGTGGAGATCGTCGAGCTGGGCGAGGGCGAGTTCGGCATCGGCGCGCTTCGCATCCGCAGCCAGTTCATGAACCACACCGCGCCGACCCTGGGCTACCGGGTGTCCGGCTCCGGTGGCACGCTGGTGTACGCGACCGATCACGAGGCCCACGAAGGCGCGACGTGGCGACCGGGTCGGGAGGACCGGACGTACCGGGAGGAGGATCTGCTGCACGCCGGCGACCGGCGCCACGCGGCCTTCCTCCGGGACGCGGACGTCGTGATCCACGACTCCCAGTACCACGCGCCCGACTATCCGGCCAAGGCCGGATGGGGCCACAGCACGATCGAGTACGCGGTCGACGTCGCGCGCGTGGCGAATGTGAAGCGGCTCGTGCTGTTCCATCACGACCCGAACCGCGACGACGCCGGCGTGGACGCGCTGGCGCGGGCGGCCCGGGAGCGCGCCGGGGACATGGACGTGGTCGCCGCGGCCGAGGGCGACGAGCTCGTGCTCGGCGAGACCGCGATCGAGGATCGCGCCGCGGCGGAGGGGCCTCGCGCTCCGAAGCTGCAGACCCGCGCGCGGATCCTGGTGGCCGACGACGATCGTGCGATCCTGCACGTGCTCGACACGGTGCTGAGCGGCGACGGCTACCAGGTGGTCACCGTGGAGGACGGAGAGACCGCGGTCGAGCTGGCGCGCAGCGACGGCTTCGATCTCATCCTCTTGGACATCCAGATGCCGCGGCTCGACGGGTTGGCCGCGGCTCGCAAGCTCCGAGGAGAGCCGCGGCTCGCGGGCGTGCCGATCGTCATGCTCACCGCCCGCAACGCGGATCGCGACATCGAGGCCGCGTTCGCCGAGGGCGTCACCGACTACATCACGAAGCCGTTCGCCGTCGCCCAGATGCGCGCCCGGGTCCGCTCGTGGCTCGCCAGATCGGCCGACGTCGAGCGGTGAGCGGGCCCTGGACCGAGCTCCAGCGCTACGTCATCGAGGAGCACTTCGAGGAGTACGCCGCTGGCCGGATCTCGCGGCGCGAGCTGTTGCGGCGCGTCTCGTACATCACGGGCGGC
>Ga0209474_10005269_pt1 | contig 11035 bp, 8 predicted proteins | sample GraSoiAngelo_145_FD_185902 | JGI IMG/M metagenome (GOLD analysis project Ga0209474, IMG submission 185902) | Grasslands soil microbial communities from the Angelo Coastal Reserve, California, USA - 14_1009_05_20cm (SPAdes) (version 2) | ecosystem: Environmental > Terrestrial > Soil > Grasslands ... | reverse complement strand
TGCTGTAGCTTTTGGTGCTCGCCGCGGAGCTTCACGATCTGCGGCGAGTCGTGCGAGAGCGCCTCGATGTCCTGCCGCAACGCGATGACCGCCGGATAGGCGTCGGTAAACACTGCCCGTCTCTGATCGAGCTGTGCCTGCAAATCCGCAAGCTGCCGACGCCGGAGTTCTTCCACGTCTTGGATGGCCCGCTCCTTGGCGTCGACCATCGCCTTTAGCCTCACCAGCTCCTCCCCGCCCGATTGGGGCGGAGCCGGGACCGACGTCTGGTCCGGAGAGGAGCCTGTCTCCTGGCGCGCAGCCTGACGCTGGGCCTCCTCTGTGACGCGATCGAGTTGATCCCGGAGCGCGGCGGCTCGCCCCTTTAGCATGGAGACGACCTCGTCGATCGCTGTGATCTCTTGGATGTGACGTGTCTCCAGAAAGTTCTCGGTGGCGGTTTCGACGAGATGGTACGCCTGCGAAGGATCGGGCCAATCGATCGAGATGGTGATCGTTGCGTCGTTGGTAGTGACCACAAGCGCTTTGTCGAGACGCTTTACCAGGCCGTCCAGCGGGTCGCGGTCGGCGGATTCATCACTGACTAGACCCACGAAGCGCGCGAGCAGGGGTGGGCGGGTTTCGCCAACAGGCGGGCCGGCTGCAGGCGAGTACAAGTTCGCTTGCTGGATCAGCGCCAGCACGTTCTCGCGGCGGTGCACGAGCTCGTTGGCCGAGTGTGTCGGGTCATCCTGAACGGTGGATCGGATCGGCGAGGGGAGCGCTTGCGCACGCTGTGTCAATACCGTGGTCTCAACGCGGTACTTCGGTGTGCAGATCACAAGATACCCAATCGAACCACCGACCCCGAGCAGGAAGAATGCTGCAATGAGGCGAGCATGCCGCTGTGCGGAAGCCAGCGCGAGGCGAATCATGTCTGCCGGGGTCGCGGTCCATTCCAGAGCCCCTGGGTCATCGCCGCCAAATCCGGCGAAATCCGGCGACGAGTCCCCTTCTGACGTGTGACGGTTCATGGAATCATCTTACCTCAGGGGTGAGCACTTCAGCGCTGGCACTTTTGCCGTGTGGCTGAGCGCTGAATGGGAACGCGCCTCTCAGTTGGAAAGTCCCCACGCGTTCTCGATCAGCGTCTTCGTGTGGCGGATGTTGGCAGGGCTTGATGCACCGAATACGATGGACTGAAGCCCCTCGAGCTTGCAGACCCACTCGATCGCCTGCGCGGGCGCGATCGCGCCAGATGCAAAGACCGACATGGCGATGGGGCGGCATCGCCGATTGCGGAGCGCCTCGACATACGCTTCGATGCCTCCACACATGCGAAAGCCGATCTTGTTGATGTTCGCGCAGACGATCGGGTTTTTCACTCCAACTTCTTCCAGCGCGCCGAGGAGCAGCGGAAGATTCATCGTGATGAAGCCCGGTTCAGCATGATATCGCTCTTGGACGTACCGCGCGAACTCGGCGAACACCGGATGGAGTCTCAACCCCAGAAGCAGATCCGTGACGACGTTCTGGATGAAGATGACTGGTGTGTTGAGCCCTTCGAAGCGCTTCATCTCGGCATCGATGAGGAGCGTCATCAGCGCGTATATGTCTTGGGTTACGGCTCCGACGGCGCCGCGTACCAGGGTATTGATTACGCCGCCGGTCGAAAAGCGCTGGATCGTTTCCAGCACGCCGACTTGGCTGACGGAGTTGGCATACTTGTGCGCGTATGGCATGCACGGGTAATAGACGAAGTCGCGGTACCGCGCCGGATTCGCGCGCATGTGATCACAGATCTCGCCGATGCGGTCATGCGTCGTGCACATGAACGTGCGAATGCCCATGTCATATGCATCGTCCAGCACGCGAATGATGGAGCTCGTTTCCTTGAACCGGACCAACTGTTGGCGCGCTTTCTCCTCCGACATATGATTCACGCCGAAGAATTGATTGTCGCCAAAGAGGATTCGATCCATGTCGTGCTGGCTCCTCAAGCGGCGGCCTGGTCTGCGCGGGCGATGAGGTCCAAGACCCGGTCGGTCTCGTAAGCGCTGGCAAACGAGTTCTCATGCACCACGCTCCCCGACCGGATCGACGAGAGAAAAGCAGCTACCTGCGCGGTGTACTCCTCACCGCGCAGGTAGAACGCAACGCCTTCCTGCAGATCGGTGATCCAGCGCGTATTCCAGCCTTCCTGGTAGACATCGAACGCGGTGCCGCAGCGCACTTTCAACTCTTGCCGATCGACCGCCAATTCCCCGTTCGTGCACTGGATGTTGATCTTCGTGGTCATCTTCCTCACTGAATCGTCGCTCCAGTTGGTTTCAAGAGTGCCGACCGCACCACCGCGATACTCGAACTCAGCGGATACTGCGTCCTCCACATTGCGCGAGAAAATGCTCTGCATTCGGGCTTTGAAAACCTTCGTCGGCGGACCGACCAGAAAATTCATCAGGTCCACCACGTGGCACGCGTAGTCGTGCAGGCACCCGCCGCCCTCCGCCTTCCGCGACCGCCAGGTCGACGCCTGCTGTTTCACGACGACAGGCCCGATGGCGCTGCCATGGATGCTCGTGACGCGACCGAGCGCGCCCGCCTCCAAGAGCCGGCGGGCCTCACGGAACGTGCCGATGTAGCGGTTGTGGAATCCCACCATGTTGACGCGCCCGCGCTGAGCAGCGAGATCCGCTAGCGTTCGGCTCTCCGAGGCCGAGAGAGTGAGCGGCTTTTCCACGAACACATGGAGATCTCGCTCCAGTGCATGCTTCGCACATTCGAAATGCATCGATGTCGGGGTGGCGATGAAGATGCAGTCGAGGCGGGTCTGATCGATCATTTCTTCGTAGCTGGTATGCGTCTCTATGCCGGCGTACTTCCGCAGCACAGAAAGGATGTACCGCGACGTGTCGCAGACCGCTGCTACCGACGCGTTCGGCAGCGCATTCGCGATCGCATAGTGTGAGAGGCCCATCTTCCCTGCGCCAACGATGCCGATTCGCATCAACCTCGACGCCCTCTCAGATTGTGACTCGTTCCAGCGATCGTTGGCCAAAGAGCCCCTCACTTGTAAATCAATACTCCGCGCGCCGGCGCGAAATCATAAGTGGATCTGCACCTCGGCGCAAAGTCAGGCTGCGTCTACCTCAGATGCGGCTCACATGCAGTGAGCGCGCGTCATCATGAGGCAGTCGCCACGGACGCTCCGAATGGGTTGCGATACAGACCAAGCCGTTGCTGAGCGAGCAAGTACAAGACTGGCGGTTGATGAACGAGGTACCGGTGCCATCGTTGTCGCGGCTCGCGAACCAGACGGTACAGCCACTCCAGCCCCGCATCAGTCATCCAGCGGGATGGACGCTGCAGGGTATTGGCCTCGTAGTCGATCGTTCCTCCCAACGGAAGAAAGGTTTTCACATGAGGCATCCGGTCGCGGTATCGCACGATGAACTTCTCCTGCCGCCCAGCTCCCAGACCGACGACAAGTACGGTTGCGCGGGAATCGTTGATCTTGGAGATCATCCGATCCACCTCGCCGAGGCGCGTATCGAAGTCGCGAGGAGGGGAGTCCGTTCCGACGACCATCTCGCGGCCCACGGCCGCATTGATATTCCTGCGTGAGATCTCGGCGATTCCGGGACCACCCCCGCAGATGAAGATTGTGATGCCCTCGTCGTTCTTGTGCCCTGAGTAGAATCGCGGAAAGAAGTCGGAACCGGACACGCGTTCGCGGAGTGGCGTTCCGAGAATCTTCGCGGCCGCGAAGAGGATTTGACTGTCGCAGGTTACGACATCGAACTCGGGCAGCATCTCGTAGAATTCACGATCCTTCTGTAGCTTCATGATCATGTCCACGTGAAGCGTCAAGAGCAGCCCCTCGCGGAACGAGAAGAGCACCTCATCCATCGTGACGTCGTCGACATCGACGTTCAACAGTCGGACTCGCCTCTGTTTCGGATCCAGTTCGCCCCCTCGCGGTGCGTCGCTACCGCGCTTGCACTGCGGCGCGGCTGAGACCTGCGCGCAATCGACTATTGATTTCGCTCCAGACGCTGGCCGCCTGGCCGCCGGCCGCAGAGTCCACGGTAACAATCCTAGACCTCGCAGGTCGGGTCGATCAATGGAAATTTCGCGCCGGAGCGGAAAAGGCCCACGGCCCGCGCGTGTGCGGTGCCGTCGTCGCCGAATTCGACGCGTCGATCCAGGCGGAACACCGTGGAGTTCCGTCGTCGTGGTCCCAGCGGGCGCCCCGGGGTCGGCCACGTCCCTTCGCGACGGTCGCTCGCGGACGTCGCGAAGTGTCCGCAAAGGTTTGGTCCGCGTCTACGGCTCGTAGGCTCCGATGCTCGGCGGGTTGGGGCGCGTCTTCACCAGCGTAAAGTCCGTGGACGGTGCATTCGCCGCACTTCCGGCCCCGATGAGCGGCGAACCGGCGGCCAGCGTCAAGTCAGTTGGCGGATTTGTGAATAGCGGATTCCCAGTCACGCCAGGACCCGGATCGAAGTCGCTCCCCGGACTGTTGGCGTAGAATGCCGACGCCCCTCCGTAGCAGGCATTCGTTGTAACGGCTGCATACGCAGACGCGTTCGGGTTGCAGGTCCCGCTGCAGGCCGGGACGTTCGCGTCGCCGATATTGTTGCGGACCATGCACACTGTACCGCCCACCGAGCATGTGCCGAGCGGCGTCGAGAAGCACGCTCCGGTCACTGAGTAGACGCTGTTGTTTGCGATGATGTGCCCAATGCCCTCGGCCCCAGCGTGAACGCCGTACTGGCCAGCGAGACTGGTCCCGGTCATGTAGAGCGTGTTATTGGCGATCCTGGTATTGTTTTGAACGTCGTCCAGGCCTGCGCGCGCTCCATCACGTGGTGACCAAATGCCCTGCTTCCAAGTGTCCGACGTGCCCGTCAGCACGACGATGTTGTTCTCGATGGCGAGACCGGGAGCTTGGCCAATCGTGATCGCAACCCCCGAGCCCAAGGTAACTAGGTTTCGCCTCACCGTCATATTGCGAAAGTACGTGTTATCCGAGCCAGCGGCGCTGAAGCTGATGCCTTCGCACCCACCCAGCGAGCTGGTGGCGGTGTCGATGATGTTGTTCTCGATGTTGAGACCATTATATTGACCGTGCGAGACGATAACCCCGGTCGCGCAGGCCCCGGGCGTTCCACCCGCGTTCGAACGCCGAAACTCGTTGTTCACGATCGACGTGCCGGTGGCGACACCAACTCCTGTATTGCTCAGCGGAGTGAGGTAGACGGTGTGCGCCTGATTCCCCGTGACCGGATGCGGGAATCCGCCGTTGTTATCAAAGAAGTTCGCGTCGATGGAGTTGTTCGATCCGTTCCCGAATCCGAGGATTGCGTCAAGGTCATTCATCGTAAAGCGATTGCCCGTGACGCGAACGTTAGAGGCAGTGCCCGACTGCGGTCCTTGGATGGCGAGGCGCATGCGGTCGAAGGTATTGCCACAGACGAGCCAGGAAGAATCGGAGATGGGTGAGCCGCAAACCCCGAGCAGCAACGCCCTTTGATCGTTGTAGACCCCGCCGTTGGGACCGTTATTGGATCCCTGAAAAGCGAGGTTCAGGATGCGGACGCCGTTCGTGCTCCCCGCCTGGCGGGTGATCCAGGCTAGATTCCCGCTGCCGGCGAGCGCAGGTTTCGCCGTGCCTCCCCAAGATGGACTGTAGTCCCGGATGTCACACGTACTCGTGTTAGCTGGATCGGTGAGGCTCGCTCCAGCGGTACACCTGGAATTGCCCACCCCGAAGCTGCAATAGTTCGGGGTGCTCGTGGAAGCCAGAGCCCACGCTCCGCCCTTGCACAGCGCGATGGTGTCACCCGCGTTCATCGCATTGAACGCGGTGATGGCTGCGGACCACGTCTGCTTGGGAGCGGAGGCGCTGGTGCCGGGGTTCGCGTCGCTCCCCGCGACGCACCCGGCCTGAGAGCCGGCGGCGCAGTCGCAGAAGTAACGGATCGTCCCCGTCGATCGAAGGGGCATGTTCGCACAAGAAGACGACGCCGCTGCGTAGAGGGCCCCGGGCGTACCCGGCGCGACGACATTGGCGATGGCGAGGCCGGTCTTCCCCGCGTAGTCGGCCTGGACCTGGTAGGAGCCCAGCTGGGTGGGCGCGGTGTAGAGCCCGGCACTCGTGATCGATCCGGCCGAGGCGGTCCACACCACGCCGGCGGAGAGGGCTTGCTCCCCGGTAGCGAACGCACCCTGTGCGACAGCCACGAAGGTCCCGGTCCCTGCGGGAGGGAAGCTGGTCATGCCCGGAGTGACCTTGACAGCAGACACCGCATCCTGCGATGCCACGACGCCGGTTCCACAGGATCCGCAAGCGAGCACGCACAAGAGAAAGAGCATGCCGACTGGCCTCGCACGCAGGAATCGGAAAAGTCTCGTCATCGCTACTCCTTAGCGTCCGCGCGCGCAATCTCTGCGCTCGACACTGAACACTGGCCCACGCGACGAGGATGTTGAGACGCGGTACTTGCGCGGAACCTATCGAGGGGGTCGGGTCAACGCAACCCTACACCCGCGCAGCTCACGCCATACGGAGCGTGGAGTCGCGTACCTGGCCCTCCCCCACGGTACGCCTGAGTGCAACCGGGTGTGACTGCAAAAAAACAACCGTCCGAGAGGCGCACGAACGCGGTCGTCCCTCCACTATTCACGCCAGCGAGTCGGGTTCGAGCTCGCCAACATGGACCAGTGTTCGTCACGCGACGCGCTGCGAGCCGGCTTCACGACGCAGACGCGGTGCATGTCACGGAGGTTGAGCGTCAAACGGATTCTGTGCGCGCGAGCGCGTAACGCGATAGGGACTCATGAACTTGCTGGATGCCCGCCGCAAGCTCGAGGCCTGGAGGCGGGACGACAACCAGAACAGCTAAGAGCGAAATCTCCTGAAGTCAGATCCCGTTCAGTTCTGGGTGGAGGTCAAGACACCGTATCTGCCTCTCATTTGGTGTCCACCAAACTGGGGCAACCTCACCCTCCACCAGGAGAGTTGTCGCAGGGTTCTCCTTGCGGTCGGACTCCTTCTCTGCGACACTGTAGGCGGTTCGAGGGGGAGAGTCTGGGACACCTGCAATCCCGAGAGCCAGCCGCGCTGCATGGCTGGAACGCGAAGATTCCCTTCGAGGAGGGCTTCGCGACACGATCGCTTGGCACGAGAGAACGGTCACGGAGTCCATGTGAGCGATACGAGCTATAGCGCGCCCTACGAGTTCCACGGATGGTTGGATTCGGGCCCGCAAGACTACCACGCATACCTGGCACCGAAGGTGCTATCGCTCATCCCACCGAACACGCGGCGAATCGTCGACATCGGGTGCGGAAACGGATACCTGGTCGGCTTGCTCGCCGACCGAGGTTTCGACGTCATCGGCGTCGACGCCTCGGCGGACGGAATCGCGCAGGCGCGAGCCGCACATCCCGGTGCGCGTTTCGAGCAAGTCTCAGTCGACTCCGAATTGCCGCCGAAGATCGGTACGGACTTCGATCTCGTGATTGCGACCGAGGTGATCGAGCATCTCCCTGCGCCGCGGACCCTTCTGCGTGGTGGCTTTCAGTTGCTTCGCCCCGGCGGGCGGATGCTCATCAGCACCCCGTATCACGGGTACCTCAAGAATCTTGCTCTCTCGATAGCAGGCGCATGGGATTGGCATTTCAAAGTGGATTGGGATGGGGGCCACATAAAGTTCTTCTCTACAAAGACGCTGGGGAGGATGGTCCTCGACTCTGGCTTTGAATCGGTCGAGTTCGCGTACGCAGGGCGAACGGTGTGGCTATGGAAGTCCATGATAGCCTTGGCCTCCAAGTCCACGTAGCGTGGAATCGGCCAGAACGCATCCCGCGACGGTAACTAAGCCGGGTCTCGACTTGACATCGCGCCGCTACTGCCTCATCACTCCGTGCCGCAATGAAGCTCGGTTCGCCCGCCGAACCCTGAATTCCGTCGTGGGGCAGTCGGAGCTGCCCGCGCGATGGGTCATCGTGGACGACGGCTCGCAAGACGAGACCCCCAGGATCCTCGCCGAATACGCAGCCAAGTTTCCCTGGCTGCAGGTCTTGAGGCGACCCGATCGCGGGGACCGCAAGCTCGGCGGGGGCGTCATGGAAGCCTTCTACACGGGCTACGACGCCATCAACCCGAGTGAGTTCGAGTACGTCTGCAAGCTCGATCTGGACCTCGATCTTCCGCCACGGTATTTCGAGCTGCTGATGGACCGGATGGAGGCAGACCCGAGGATCGGGACCTGCTCTGGGAAGGCCTACTTCTTCTGGCCGGGCCCGCCGGACGACACCGTGCAGTTCCCGCTCTCCGACACGTCGCGCCTCGTCTCGGAGAAGATCGCGGACGATCACTCGGTAGGGGCGTCGAAGTTCTACCGGATGACGTGCTTCCGGCAGATCGGCGGCTTCGTGCGCGAGCTGTCGTGGGACTGCATCGACGGAAACCGCTGCCGCCAGCTGGGCTGGCGGGCGGCATCGTGGGACGACCCGGATCTGCGCTTCCTCCACCTGCGCCCGATGGGCTCGAGCCACAAGAACTGGTGGGAGGGGCGGGTCCGGCAGGGGGTCGCCCAGTACTACATGGGAACCACGCCCGTGTGGTTGCTGGCGAGCGCTGCCTATCGCATGACCCGCCGTCCCTACGTGGTCGGTGGGCTGGCGATGCTCTGGGGGTACTTCCGGAACATGATCCGCCGCGATCCCCGGTACGGTGACGATGAGTTCAGGCGGTTCGTCCGGCGCTACCAGTGGGCGTGCCTCCTCAAGGGCAAGCTCCGCGCCACCGCAGACCTGGAGGCGAGGCAGGCCGCCAGCTGGGATCCGGCGTCGTGACCGTGCGGTGGATTCGCCCTTCGAATCCGGTTCCGCGGTTGGGGTGTCGATGGTACGAGATCCCCAAGTGAACGATCTTCGGGCCCTCACCCCCGACGCAGACGGTACTCCTCGTCACCAGTTCCGCCGTCGGCGAAGCTCGGCCGAGGGTCCCCCCGGCGGTCCCCTGAAGGTCGCCTACCTGGTCTCTGCCTACCCGCGCATCACCCACTCCTTCATACGGCGGGAGATCCGAGCACTGGAGTCACTCGGCGTCGAGGTGGTGCGCTTCTCCGTGCACCCGCTCGACTCGGACCCGCTGGGGGCACGAACACTCGTCACCGAGGCTGACTGCGAGGAGCATGAACGAACGCGGGCGATCCTCTCGGCGGGCGTCATGGCGTACGCATCGGCCCTGATCGCTGAGGCGCTCCAGCGTCCGGGGGCATTCGCCCGTGCCCTCTTCACCGCGCTTACCATGGGGTGGCGGTCGGAGCGCGGCCTCCTGCGCAACCTGGGGTACCTGGCGATGGCCTCGGTCCTGGTCCGCTGGCTTCGCAAGGAGGGCATCGCGCACCTCCACGCGCACTTTGGCAACAACGCGCCGGCGGTAGCGCTGCTCTGTCGTCAGCTCGGCGGGCCCACCTTCAGCTTCACCGTCCACGGGCAGGAGGACTTCGATACCTTCAGGGAGAAGGCCTCCCACGCCTCGTTCCTCGTCGCGATCAGCAGCTTCGGGAGAGCCCAGTACTACCGCCGGCTGGACCAGCGCGACTGGTCGAAGGTCCATGTGGTTCGCTGCGGGCTGGACCCCGAGCTGCTCACTGCCCCGTTGACACCCGTGCCCGAGGCGCGGCGGCTCGTCTGCGTGGCCCGGCTCTCGCCCGAGAAGGGACACCTAGTCCTGCTGGAGGCCGCGGCCAGGCTGGCCGCCGAAGGGATGAGCTTCGAGATCATGCTAGCGGGCGATGGACCGCTCCGACCCGCCATCGAGGAGCAGCTGAAGACGCTTCGGCTACAGGACCGCGTCCGGTTGTGCGGCTGGATGAGCGAGGAGCAGGTGCGCGAGGCGATCGTCGCGTCGCGCGCCGTTCTGGTCCCGAGCTTCTCGGAGGGGCTGCCCGTCGTCGTGATGGAGGCGCTGGCGCTAGGACGGCCGGCCATCTGCAGCGCGATCTCCGGCATACCCGAGCTCGTCCTGCCGGGTCTTACCGGCTGGCTCGTTCCGGCGGCATCGGTCGAGGCCTTGGTGCGGGCGATGCGGGAAGCGCTGGAGGCGCCGCGGGCCCAGCTCGAGACCATGGGCCGTGCCGGCGCAGCGTTGGTGGCCGAGCGTCATGACGTCCGGCGGGAAGCCCGCAGGCTGCTGGAGCTCTTCAGGTCGGCGACGGAAGCAACGGCACCGTCCGGTCCGGCGGTCCCTCGCACCGGCTGAACGAGCCGGACCGCGCGGCGCTCCCGCGAATCGTCGTCGATCTGCCGGGTCAGGACAGCGACGATGGCGATGATCGCGAAGTACACGTACGAGACCTCGGTTTGGCGCCAGACCCACTCGAAGAAGCCGTGCGCGTAGAAGATCATCAATCCTACACCCAGGCCAAGGAGAACATCGCCTCGACGGTCGTGTCGCATTCGAAGGCCGTACCGAAGCGCCGACGCGAGCGGGACGAGGAAGAGGACGACGAGCGCAACGACCCCCGCGTAGCCCATCTCTGCCGCCGTCAGCGTGTAGATATTGTGGACGAGCGCCACGCGCTCACTCCACGTGAGCCCACTGCGGTCTGCGTATCCACCAAAGAGCAGCTGGGACATGAAGGCGTTTGGCCCGACCCCGAGCGGATGCTCGTGCAGCATCAGAGACGCAGCGACCTCCAGCTTCTCCCGGTGCTCCATCGACCGGGCTCTCTCTTCGGCGGTGCGGGATTCGATCTTACTGAGTGCCATTGGGACGAACGCCGCGGCGAGGACGAGGCCGATCATGCAAATCCAGGCTTTGCGAACGGTGTATCGCCTGAACGCGGAGCCCAGGAACACGAGCGCGCTGCCCATGCCGAGGAAGAGCAAGGCTCCTCGCGACACGGTGAAGAGGGCGGCGGCGAGGGCGGCGATCGGCGCCAGCCTTGTGAGCAGGGAAGTAGGGCCCGCGAGGATGAGCGCGAGCGGCGCCATCACGACCAGATTCAGCAGTGCGCCGAGGGTGTTCTGATGGGCG
>Ga0209474_10005267_pt1 | contig 11036 bp, 8 predicted proteins | sample GraSoiAngelo_145_FD_185902 | JGI IMG/M metagenome (GOLD analysis project Ga0209474, IMG submission 185902) | Grasslands soil microbial communities from the Angelo Coastal Reserve, California, USA - 14_1009_05_20cm (SPAdes) (version 2) | ecosystem: Environmental > Terrestrial > Soil > Grasslands ... | reverse complement strand
AATCGCTTGAACTCAACCGCGCGATCTATGGAATCGACCGCAACCGGTTCGAGAAGGTAGTCGATGGATTATCTGAACTTTTGGAAGTGCGAGACAAAATGAATGTGATGGTGCGCGAACTTTCTTTAGGCGAGCGAATGAAAATGGAATTGATCGCTGCGCTCATTCATGAGCCGCGCGTGCTTTTCCTCGATGAACCGACAATCGGGCTGGATGTGGTGAGTCAAAAACGGGTGCGGGAGTTTCTGCGGATCTACAATGAGGAGCATCCCATCGTCACATTGCTAACCAGCCATTATATGCAGGATATCGAGGAGCTGTGTCATCGGGTTCTGGTGATCGATCACGGCAAAATCTTTTTCGATGGGCCGCTGGCAGAGATCGTCGATCGTTTTTCAAGCTACAAAATCCTGAGTCTTACCTTTGAAAAAGAGGCAACGCGCGATCTTTCTCGCTTCGGTGAAGTGACGGAACAGACGCCTGTTTCGGTGCAACTAAAAGTTCCACGCGCAAAAGTCACGGAGACCTGCCGGCGTCTCCTCGAGGCTTGCGATGTTAGCGACATCAACGTCCAGGAGGTGCCTGTAGAAGAGGTGATTCGCCAGCTTTTCGGCGAGCGACAAGAGGATTATCGCGAGGCCAGTCTGGCCATAACGGAAGCTGCTCAAGCAAGCTAACTCACAGCCCGCCTGTCATTCTGAGCGGGGCGAAGAATCTCAGACCATTCCGCTTTGCGCGGCCATCACTGCAGGGGCCAGAGATGTTTCGCGAAGCCTGTCCTGAGCGAAGCCGAAGGGCTCAACATGACACGTTACGAAATACTTCTGCAAAACTCGGCAGAACACTCTTCTCCATCGCATCGGAGAATGTTGGATACTGCGGCGTCCAGCCCAATCGACGCAGCTTTGCGTTGCTCACGCGTTTGTTGCTGTCGCCGCGTTTACGTTGCTGCTTCGACCTCCCGATCGGCGGCGGCGGGCGATTCAGCCTCTGCGCCAGCCAGCGGTAGCATTCGCTTTGCAGAATCGGCTGATCGTCAACGACGTTATAAATCTGCGCGGCCTCCGCTTCGCGACTCAACAATAAAAAAAGAGCCGCCGCGATGTCGTCCCGATGCACTTGATTAACGAAGCGATCATTTTCCGAATCAATAACAGCGCTACCCGCCAGGAATTTATTCAACAAAGCAGACCGTCCAGGTCCATAGATTCCAGCGAGCCGCGCCACTATGCCGCCGCTACCGAGGACTACGCTTTCCGTTTCAAGCAGGATGCGGCTCGTCTCTCGGACTGGTGCTGTCTCGCTCTCTTCCGTGACGCACGAACCATCGCATTGCGCGTAAACGCTGGTGCTGCTCGTAAAAAGCAGTTTTGATCCCGGAAACGTTTCGAGGAGATTGCGCGCGCCATCGAGGTAAACTTGCCGATACATCCCGGCATCGCCACCGCTCGAACTGGCGCAGTGGATCACTACGTCAAATATTCCTGCGCGTTCGGCGACCTCAGCACGTTTTGAGATATTAACTTGGCGTACGGGATACGGCTTAGCTGAGAGCGCCGCTGCGGATTCCGCGGAACCAGTCCAGCCTTCCACCGCCCAGCCGGCAGAATGGAACAGATCGGCCCCTGCCTGCCCAATGTAACCACACCCGGCAATCAAAATCCGCGGCATGGCTTCAGACGCTCACGTTGCCGCGGCGGCGATTTCAATCTCTTCAAAGATGTTTTTCTGAACGGCGCGGACTTGTTTGAGACGAATCAGTTCCAGAAGCGCGAGAAAAGTCACCACCACTTCCAGGCGCGACGCGACAGCTCCAAACAAATCGGAAAAACGGACCGAAGTGCCAGCCGCAACGCGCTGCAAAATCGCCTCGATCTTCTCCGAAACGCTAAAACGCTCGCCAGGAATTTCCTGTACGTCCTGGCGCGCTTCGATCCTTTTGATCACTGTTTGGAAAGCGTTGATGAGTTGAAAAATTCCGACTTCGCCCAGGCGCAGTGGTTCCTGCGGCGCTAAGGATGACCCACCTTCCCGCGCGAAAATCCTCTCCTGTTCCAACTCCCGCAGATGTAATTCGGCTGCCGCTTCTTTGAACTTCTTGTACTCGATCAGTTGCCGGATTAACTCCCAGCGGGGATCATCCTCCCCGGCATCTTCCTCCGGTGGCTGCTGGTCGACGGGCAAAAGGCTGCGGCTTTTCAGGTAAATCAGATTCGCCGCCATCACCACAAATTCGCCGGCTAACTCGATATTCAGTTCTTTGAAAGCTTGAAGATATTCGAGGTACTGGCTTGTGATCCGTTCAAGCGAGATATCGTAGATGTCGATCTCATCCTGTTTGATCAGGTAAAGGAGCAGATCGAGCGGGCCTTCAAAAATCTCCAGCTTGACCTTGTAATCGGCTTCCATGTGTCGCGGCCGATTTTAGGCAACCGCAGGTCAAAGTAAATCACGCGGCCAACCAGTCGCCAGAGGCCCGCACGAAGAATCGCGCCCTACGACTTTGGTCACGCGGGGATTTTTCGGTGGATCCAAACGCTGTTCACGAGTCCGAGGCCAAACATGATCATCAACACGAAAGAACCGCTGTAACTAACCAAGGGCAGCGGCACACCGGTGATTGGCAGCATGGCAATCGTCATTCCCATGTTTTGAAAGATGTGCGTGAAGACCAGGGCCGTAATCCCCACGACCAGAAGCAGACCCAAGTGATCACCGGCAAAAAACGCAACAAAGAGACACGTCATCAGGAGCAACACGAAACCACCAATGAGAAACATCCCACCGATAAATCCCCATTGCTCTCCGATGGCGGAGAAAATGTAGTCATTGTGCACTGCAGTAGCGGGAAGGAAGCCGAGCTCGATTTGTGTATTTGGCGCTTTGAACCCCTTTCCCGACCAACCGCCTGAACCGATAGCAATCAGCGATTGGTTAATTGCCCACGCAGAACCCTGTTTATCGATATCAGGGTGAGTAAAGGCTGTGATCCGCTGTTGCTGATATGGCTTAAGCCCGAAATGGATCGCGATCGGGACAAAAGCGATTCCGATGAGGATGACGCAAATTAGATAGCGCAGCGGCAGCCCCGCGACGAACCACAACGCCAGGAGCACCGGAATCCAAATGATAACTTCGCCCAGATCGGGCTGCAGCAGGATGAGCAGGCACGGCGCTCCTGCGATCGCTGCTGAGAGCAGCAACCGCAGCATCGGATGCATTTCGCGAAATTGAGTTAGAAATATGGCCAAAACCATGATCCCGGCGACAACCGCAAGCTGCGCCGGTTGAAAATTGATCGGACCCAAATGCAGCCAGCTACGCGCACCGTACACTTTGGTGCCGATAAACTTTGTCAGGATCAGAAAGACAATGCCGGCTAGATACATCGGCAACGCCCCCCAGCGAATCCAGCGGTAGTGGACCAAACTCGTCAGCATGAACGCAAAGACGCCGACAGCTACCCAGTTTGCCTGTTTTCGCCAGAAATCCGCTGCGTACGCATCGGTGCGGGTGGAGGTCGCGCTGTAAATGGCTACGACACCAAAAACGGCAAGCGCGAGCATCGTTGCCAGCAGCAGCCAGTTTTGGCCTAGCAATTTTCGTAGAAAAGGCGTCATGCTATGTAATCCCTCAAACTTGCGGTCTTTTCACCGGAAAATACAAGGATTATACGCAAGTTGAGGTGCTGGCAAAACCCCCAATATTCAATGCCCAATCGCAGGCCGATCGCGAGCGGATGCTTAGCTCCAATCGAGTAACTTTGCGATCATTGGCAGCTATTTTGCAGCTGGCGGTCGCACTGAATCCTCGGCGTTTCCGGCTAGACGTTTAATTGGCTGTACGTCAGTAAGTTACAGCAATTTTAGAGCGAATGTTGCCGCTTTGCTTGTCACCCGATTTGAAGGCCTTTAAAGTAATCTCGCATTTCCTCGTTTTTGGAGAATCCCCGATGGCCAAGAAGAAGAAAAAGACAAAACGAAAGCTTGCTCATCCCAAGCTGCCGATGCAGCGGCATTTGAATCTGCGTCACGAGGGAACGCATTTCGATCTGCGCGCCGTCTTTGATGAGTTGAACGAACGGTACTTTCGTCGCCGCCTTCGGGGGTACAAGGTTGTCTGGGGCCGACGACGAAAGCATCGCCCGAGAGAACATTTCATTTTTGGCACGATTCACGAGGACGATCGCGTCATTCGGATCAATCCTGCGCTGGATCAGCCATTCGTGCCGCTCTGGTTTTTGCGCTACGTGCTCTATCACGAGATGCTGCATTCGGTTGTGCCAGATGAAACGCTATCGGCAAAGCGCCGGCGAGTTCACACTGAACAATTCAACCGCCGAGAGCGCGAATTTCCTCAGTATCGGCGGGCGCGACGCTGGGAAGAAGAAAATCTGTCGCGTTTTTTTCGCTAAATCGCGCCTTTAGCGCCTTTCGGTAGCTGGCGTTTGCGAGGGCCTTTCAGACGGCGAGGGCGTCGTCGCTACGTTCTTTTTGATGAGGTACCAAAGCGTTGTCGCGAGAAGGAGGGAGATCAACTTCGCGCGCCAGTTGTTCAGAATCAGGCTCTTCATATTTACTGTGCAACAAAATTTCCGCGATTCGTTGACGGAACGTTTCGGGTGTGAAATTGCGCTCGATTCGGCGCCGATGGCAAATGGAAATAGCGCCTGTCTCTTCGGACACGACCACCGCGACGGCATCCGATTCCTCAGTGATTCCGAGCCCGGCGCGATGACGTAATCCCAGGCTGCGGTCCAGCGTTTCCCGCTGACTCACAGGAAAAATGCAGGCGGCGGCGGCAATCCGCCCGTTGCGAAGGATCACTCCGCCATCGTGCAACGCGGCCTTTGGATGGAAGATAGTCAGGATCAACTCGACAGAAAACTCGCCGTCGATGACGACGCCTGTTTCTTCGTAAACCCGAATCGATGTGTCGCGCTCGATGGCGATCAGCGCGCCGAACTGTTTATTTGCTAATTGCGTCACCGCCTCCGCCAGGTCATGCACGGTTTCTCGTTTCTCGCTTGTCAGCGAGAAAATCGGATGCCCACCGAGCGCAGCGAGGCCACGCCGCAGCTCCGGCTGGAAAATGACGACCAAGGCGACTGCGAGGAAGACCGAGAAGCTTCGCACGATCCAGCCGATCACGACTAAATTGAGCAGCGTCGAAATTAGAGTCAGTGTTAAGAAGACGATCGCCAGCCCGGTCAGCACCTTGGCGCCGCGCGTCCCACGAAAGTAAAGATAGCCGTAATAGATCGCTACGCTCAGTAGAATGATTTCGATCAGACTGCGCCATCCTCTGAACCAGAGATCAACAAATTGATGAATCATCCAGCCCTCCCAAGAATTGCTTCCGTTACTCGCAAGGCACTCACATTTTCTTTGACATCATGAACGCGGAACACATCCGCGCCGCGCTCACGCAAAAGCGACGTTAACGCCACCGCAGGCGCGACCCGGTCCCCGATCTCCGGCGAATTGATTAGCTTGCCCAGGAACGATTTGCGGGAAACGCCAACCACGAGTGGCCGATCATGCGCGCGAAGCTGCTCAAGCTGCGTGAGCAACTCCAGGTTATGATCAAGCGTTTTCCCGAAACCAATGCCCGGATCAAACGCAATCGCCATGGGATCAACGCCACACTCTATGGCGCAGGCATATTGTTGTCGAAAAAAATTCGCCACTTCTGAAACAACATCCGCATATCGCGGCTCGATTTGCATCGTCCGCGGCGTTCCTTGCATATGCATGATGATGAACGCCGAATCGGTTTCCGCAACGAGCGTCAGCATTCCTTGATCGCCTCGTCCGCCGGTGACGTCGTTTACAATCGAAGCGCCTGCCTGGATGGCCGCGCGCGCGACCTCCGTTTTCGAAGTGTCGATTGAAATTGGAAGATCGATTTGCGCTCGTAACTTCTCAATCACCGGAATTACGCGACGTAATTCCTCATCAGCGGCGACAGGTTTGGCGCCGGGTCGCGTCGATTCGCCACCGACATCAATAATGTCCGCACCTTGTGCAGCCATTCTCAAGCCGCCTTCGATGGCTTTTTCCACGGAAAAAAACTTACCGCCATCGGAGAATGAATCGGGAGTGACATTTAAGACACCCACAATTAAGCCCTGTCGTGAAACGGTGAAAACGCGGTCCCCGACTCTCCATATCCTCTCGCGCATCATGATTGAGACTAATTCAAATGCGCGATTATTCGAACGGTAGTCGCTCCGTTCTGAGAACTGCGGCAAATTGGCGGCCTTCGTCGGTCCCCCGCGTTCGCCAAGCTCCAGGCTCGCAAGTGGACCGCCGCTACACCTATTTCTTGCGCGAATAACGACCCATCAATTCGCCTTGCGCAATCACATGACCTTTCATCGCCGCGTCCAACTGACTCCGCTTTGCGCCCGAATGTAAATCCAGTTCCCGGTCAAGCGCGAAAACCCTGAAGTAATAACGATGGGCGCCGGAAGGTGGGCACGGTCCGCCGTAGCCCGACTTCCCGAAGTCGTTTGTTCCCTGTACTCCCTTTGGCGTGCTTCCTTCCGCAATCGTAGTGGCCTGCGCAGAAAGGTTCCAAACCACCCAATGCGTGAACAGTCCGCTCGGCGCGTCCGGATCATCGACGATCAAGACAAGGCTTTTCGCTTCGGAAGGCACATCCGAAATCTGCAAGGGCGGGCTGGTGTTCGCGCCGTCGCATGTGAATTTTGATGGAATGTTCGCACCTTCTTGGAAAGCAGAACTCGTGACCTTCATCTTGGCTCCTCCTGCAGCAAACGAAGCGATCGCCGCCAGAAAAATCGCCGATGCACTGGCAATAATCGCCTTCCGCATAGTTAGACCTCCGGTTGAAATCGCGTTAACTCGATAAACCTGACCATATTATTTCGCTCAGATGGCTGTAAACGGACGTAAGATTCGAGAACAAGTTTTGGCGCTCCTGGCGCGAAAAGATTACCGGCCGCTTAACAAAGTTGATATCGCTCGCAGACTCGGTTTCGGCGGCAGTGAACGAGTCGCATTGCGAAAAACGCTTCGTGAGCTCGAGCACGCGGGCGAAATCGCGCGCATCCGCAAAAATCGATATGTCCTTCCGGCCGAGGCGGACCTCGTAGCCGGAAAATTGTCGATTCATCCGGCCGGCTACGGCTTTCTCTCACCGGAAAAATCGGGCGACCCGGACATTTTCATCGCCGCGGAAAACATCGGAACAGCCATGCACGGCGACCGCGTGGTTGCGCGTATATCGCGCGATGCGCCCCATGACCGGATCAAAGGACGCCGTGAAGGGCGTATCATTCGAATCCTCGAGCGCGCTCACGATACCATCGTCGGCACATTGCAAAGGTCGCGGAACTTTTACTATGTTGTGCCCGATGATCCCCGATTCGTACATGACATTTACGTGCGCCCTGAGCGAGATCAGCAGCAGGGAACATCCGCGAATGTTGGCGACAAAGTCGTGGTTCGCCTCGATGTGTGGGAGTCCCGCCACGTTAATCCGGAAGGGGAAATCATCGAAGTCCTCGGGTCGGCGTCCGCGCCGGGCGTGGACGTGCTTTCGATCATCCGCAAATATCATCTGCCTGCAGAATTTCCGAAGGACGTTTTGGATCAGGCAGAGCGGATTTCGGAAAAAATCGGTTCACGGCAACTCGAGAGCCGCGAAGATTTGCGCAAAGAATTCATCGTTACAATCGATCCTGATGATGCACGGGATTTCGATGACGCAATTCAAGTTGAAAAGACCGGCACCGGTTGGCGCCTCGGCGTGCACATTGCCGACGTCGCTACCTACGTAGAACCCGCGAGTGCGCTGGATCGCGAGGCACGCCGGCGCGGGAACAGCGTTTACCTGCCGGACCGCGTAATTCCAATGTTGCCTGAGCGATTAAGCAACGGTGTCTGCAGTCTCAACCCGGGAGTCGACCGCCTGACACATTCAGTCTTTATCCATTTCGACAAACATGGAGTGGTGAAGAGCGCGCGTTTTGCACGGAGCGTGATTCGCAGCGCGCACCGGCTTACCTACAAACAAGCCTACGCAATCTTGACATCCCCACCTGGTGATCAATTGGGCGAACAGCTGCACCTTGCCTGGGAACTGGCCGCCTTATTGCGGCGGAAACGGTTCCAGCATGGGTCGCTCGATCTCGACTTTCCAGAGGTGAAAGTCTGGGTCGATAAAGAGGGCCGTCCGGTGAGATTAGAGCGCGTTGAGAACGATGAATCGCACCAGCTTATCGAAGAGTTCATGCTGGCGGCAAATGAGGCTGTCGCACGTGAACTCAAGAATCGCGCGATTCCCACTATCTATCGTGTTCACGAAAATCCAGACCCGGAGAAACTCGCAGAGTATCGCGAATTCGTTCTTAGCTTTGACTACAAGGTCGGCGATCTGACCCATCGCGTGGAGCTGCAGCGGTTGCTTGCCGCATTCCGTGGAAAGCCCGAAGAGCAAGCTCTCAAGATCGCTCTGCTCAAAAGTTTGAAACGCGCACGCTACGCTCCGCAGCCGCTCGGTCACTATGGATTGGCCAAGGCGAATTATCTGCATTTCACCAGTCCGATTCGGCGTTATGCCGATCTCGTGGTGCACCGCGCGTTGGCTACGAACGGCGCGCCACGCCGACGCGGCGACGCAGCGCGCCGTCCGTTCAATCCCGATATGAGCGAAATCGCCTCCATTGCCGAGCATATTTCAGCCACTGAACGAAATGCCGCCGATGCGGAGATCGATGCGGCGCAAATGAAGAAGCTCGAATTTTTTCAACGCCAACTCGACGAGCGCAACCCCCAAATTTTTCGCGCCGCCATTGTCGATGTCCGCAACTATGGCTTGATGGTGGAATTGCCGGACGCTCTCATCACGGGCCTTGTCCATGTGTCGTCGTTGACGGACGACTTTTATTTGTTTGAACCCGCTCGACGGCAGCTTATTGGCAGACGATCGCGCAAACGATACAGCGTCGGGGATGAATTATCGGTTTTCGTTTCGCGGGTTGATGTCTTCAAACGGCAGGTGGACTTCGCCATTGCGCTGCCGTCAGAAGCGCCTAGGAAACGGGACCGCAGCAAGGGATCGCGAGAGAAAGCAAAGGTGTAATCGCGCGGCACTGCGCACACGCGCAATAACCGGTTTGCAATCGAGAGCAGCTTTCAACCGCGGCTCTCGCTTTTCTCCTCAAAATTGCTTGCCTTTTTTCGGTTTTTTTGGGCAGAATGCCGACGCAGTCGTTCTTACGCAGAACACTACGAAGGCGTGGAGCATCAGTTCATGAACGGTTCGTCCGCCATCCAAAGCGCCGATGGTGGTGCGATGGCATTTACCACTACTCATTGGAGCGTAGTATTGGAGGCGCAAGGCGAAACGCCCGCTGCACAGAGAGCACTCGAAATACTTTGTCGCACTTATTGGCGACCTCTTTACGGTTTTGTCCGGCGACACGGTCTTGGACGAGAAGAAGCGCAGGATCTGGTTCAGGAATTTTTTGCGCGCCTGCTCGAACACCGAAATCTGGACACCGTCCGGCGCGAGAAGGGACGTTTGCGTTCTTACCTGCTTGTCTCGCTCAAACGTTTCCTCGCAACCGAGCGGCATCGCGCCAGCGGCGTTAAGCGGTACGAGAGCGGTCCGCATATCCCCTTGGATGAACTACTCGAGTCGGAGGTCGCCGGCTTTGAATTGGCGGAAACCTGGAGCGCTGACCGGCTTTACGAACGGCACTGGGCGTTGGCGGTGTTGGAACAAGTGCTCGGTCGACTTGAGTCTGATTACCAAGCGGCGGGCAACGCGGTGTTGTTCGACCGGTTGAAGGAATTTCTCGTCGGCGAACCCGGACTGCGAACACAAGCTGAGATTGCCACAGAATTGGGCATGACAGAGAACGCAGTGAAACAGGCGTTTCATCGGTTTCGCCAGCGTTACCGCCTGTTGTTACGCGAGGAGATCGCTCACACGGTCGCACAAGCCGGAGACGTTGAGAGCGAATTGCGTCATTTGGTTTCGGTCTTGCGCGGATAAGCTAACCACGAATGGACACGAATAGACACGAACAGTTTCGCGGCGAAGCCGCTTTGGAGTGCGGCGGCTTGACGCCGCTTTCGGGAGTCAGACTCATCGTGGTGAAGTTTTAGCGTCGTTTGGCGTATTTGGCGGATAAATGAAGACCGCGAGCACAGTCTGCGAAAACTGCGGGGAGAAAATCCTTGGAGACTCGCCGAAAGGATTATGTCCGGCCTGCGTTCTCGAGACAGGTCTCGGTCCAGTCGCAGACGAATCTGTAGCCGGAGTCGTTGACTCCGGCCGTTTTGCCGAAGTGCTGATGGACTTTGGTGACTACGAATTGCTCGAGGAAATTGGTCGAGGCGGGCAAGGAGTTGTTTATCGCGCGCGCCAGAAAAGTCTCAACCGAACAGTCGCGTTAAAAGTCATTGGCCTTGGGCAATGGGCCACGCAGGCGCATCTGAAGCGGTTTCGTCGGGAAGCCGAAGCGGCCGCCAACCTGGATCATCCGTGCATCGTTCCCATTTACGAAGTCGGCGAACGCGAGGGTTCCTGCTACTTCAGCATGAAATTCATCGACGGCGGACAACTGGATGAAGTGGCAAAGCGCACGCCGATCTCGATCCGAAATGCAGCGGAGCTCATCGCGAAACTGGCGCGCACGGTCCACTACGCGCACGAACACGGCATCCTGCACCGCGACATCAAGCCGGGCAACATTCTCGTCGATGCCAAAGGCGAACCGCATCTCACCGATTTCGGATTGGCCCGGCTGTTAGAAACAAAAAGCACTGTTACTCACACGATGGACGTGTTGGGAACGCCGAGTTACATGGCGCCTGAACAAGCCAGGGGTCATAACGAGCAGCTCACAAGTGCCACAGACGTTTACGGACTCGGAGCGGTATTTTACCAACTGCTTACTGGTCATCCGCCTTTTGCCGGAGGAACAACCTACGAAACCGTTCGGCTGGTCTTAGAAACCGAACCTCGGCAACCGCGCCTTTGGAATCGGAAAATAGATC
>Ga0209474_10005266_pt1 | contig 11038 bp, 7 predicted proteins | sample GraSoiAngelo_145_FD_185902 | JGI IMG/M metagenome (GOLD analysis project Ga0209474, IMG submission 185902) | Grasslands soil microbial communities from the Angelo Coastal Reserve, California, USA - 14_1009_05_20cm (SPAdes) (version 2) | ecosystem: Environmental > Terrestrial > Soil > Grasslands ... | reverse complement strand
TGATAGCGTTCGCCCACCGCAGGATTCGCCAGCGAGGGTTCTAGCCTTGCATCGTGGATAACTTCCAGCGAGCGCGGGTTGAGATTCGCCGTGAAATCCTGTCCCGCTTCCGTTTGGTTTGGATCTTCTTTGGTAAAGAGCGTTTCATAGAGCCGCGCTTCGGCATCGATGGCGTGCGCCGCCGCAACCCAGTGGATGGTCGCTTTCACCTTGCGTCCATCGGGAGGTGAATTGCCCCCTCGCGTTGCGGGATCATACGTGCAGTGAACTTCGACAATTTCGCCCTTGTCATTCTTCACGACGTTCGCACAGGTGATGAAGTACCCATACCGCAGCCGGACCTCGCGCCCTGGCGAGAGGCGGTAGTATTGCTTGGGCGGATTCTCACGGAAATCGTCCTGCTCAATGTACAGTACGCGCGAGAACGGAACTTTCCGCGTACCCGCCCTCGGGTCCTCAGGATTGTTCACCGCGTCCATCTGTTCGACCTGGTTCTCGGGGTAGTTGTCGATCACCACTTTCAGGGGCCGCAAGACGGCCATCACGCGCGGCGCGCGTTTGTTCAGATCTTCGCGAACGAAGTGTTCGAGCATGGCAAGTTCGATCACACCGTTGGTTTTCGAAACGCCAATGGAATTGCAGAAATTGCGGATTGCCTCGGGTGTGTAGCCGCGCCGCCGTATGCCCACAAGCGTCGGCATACGCGGGTCATCCCAGCCGCTCACGTGCCCCTCCTGGACCAACTGCAACAGCTTGCGCTTGCTTAGGAGCGTGTAAGTAAGGTTCAGGCGGTCAAACTCAATCTGCTGCGAAGGAAAGATTCCCAATTGCTGGATGAACCAGTTATAGAGCGGCCGATGGTCTTCGAACTCGAGCGTACACATTGAATGCGTGACTTTTTCGAGCGAATCCGATTGCCCATGCGCGTAGTCGTACATGGGATAGATGCACCATTTATTTCCCGTGCGGTGATGCTCGGCGTGCAGGATGCGGTACATCACCGGATCGCGCATATTCAAGTTGGGCGAAGCCATATCGATCTTCGCCCGGAGAACGCGTGAGCCATCGGGAAACTCGCCCGCCCTCATGCGCTCAAACAGATTTAGATTCTCTTCGATCGAGCGGTTGCGATATGGGCTGTCCTTACCGGGCTGAGTCAGCGTGCCTCGGTACTCGCGAATCTGATCTGCGCTCAGATCATCGACGTATGCTTTTCCGGCTTTGATGAGCTGCACCGCCCATTCATATAACTGGTCGAAATAATCGGAGGCGTAGAACAACCCATCCCAATGGAAGCCCAGCCACTTCACATCTTGCATGATCGACTCTACGTACTCCGTTTCTTCCTTCTGCGGATTGGTATCGTCGAAACGTAGATTCGTGTGTCCGCCAAATTCGTCAGCCAGCCCGAAGTCGAGACATATTGCCTTGGCGTGTCCAATGTGGAGATATCCGTTCGGCTCGGGAGGGAAACGCGTCTGCACCCGGCCGCCATACTTACTCGTCTGCAGGTCTGCGAGGATGATGTCGCGTACGAAGTTCGAAGGACGAGCCTCCGTGGGCGGAGCTTGGGCGCTCGCGGCGGCATGCGTCTGGGGTTCGAGGGATTCATTCCACTTTGATCTTATCGCAAGAAAAACATCCGCGGAGGTAGTGGCCGAGCATTCCGGTTCGTGAAGAGAAAAGTCCCAAGATTATGCACTTGACACACACAGGCGCTGCTGAAAGAGCCGTGACAGGGTCTAACTTGTGCGGGACTCAATTAGGGCTGCGAATTTGGGAGCCTGAAGCCGTTGTTTAAGGCGCTCTATCACCTGACGCCGTTCGTTTCTAATCGCGGAAGCTTGTGCGTCGATTTTATCTAGAACTGCCTCTGGACTGAGATGAAATTGATGTTCTAGGAACTCGTCGGGTGACATGCCTGCGATGTTCCATTGCTCTAGGCATTCTTTCGGAAAATCACGCTGGTTCAGAGTCAAGATCGCATCTGCTCTGCCGCTAATTGCTGCCGCAAGAACGTGGCGATCCCCTGGATCGGGAATGCAAGATACAGCTTGCGGCAAATCCGCAGGAACCGAAACCAGCGCTTCCGGAAACGATCCACGCATGAACGCAAGTCGCCGATCACGCTGAGTTTCTGTGTGATGTAGACAATTGATTAAAGCAATACCGACCTCTTGGAGTATTTGCTCACTCCAAAGAGGTCGATATAAGGCTGGTTCTTCCGCCAACCGCAACAGAAGGTCACAGAGTGGCATCGGAACCAAAACAGAAGAATCAAGCAGTACGGCGTACTCGTTGTCCGGTGTCAGAATCATCGGGAGACCTGTCATAGATCCCCTCGTCGTATTCTGCGCGCGCTAAATCATCAAGAGCTTGGCGACGTGCAGCGTCACGTTTGGCCTTGTATGCCAAAATGTCTCGTGCGTAAATACGCCTATGCGTTCCTACTTTGTGGAAGGGAATCTCGCCTTTCTCTAACAAATTGATTAAGAATTGACGAGATGTTCCCAACATCTTGCTGGCTTCCATCGTGGTCAACTGCGCGTTGCTCTGCAAAATGGTTACAGAGCCGCCGGCCTTCAAATCGGCCAGCAGCCGAGAAAGAAACGAATAAACATTGTTGGGAAGCACCTGCGTTTTTCCATCAGGGCCTACAAGTTTTGCAGCAGCTTCTCGAAGCCTCGCATAAATTTCCTGTATCTCCCGCTGTTCCTTCTCCGAGACAGGAAGAGCGTTAGCATCACTAGCTGAGCAGGCGTTTGCAGTAATCCCTTCCTCCGCAGTTATCATATTTAGCGACCTCCTACCTAGGGCCGCCGAGGCTGCCATATCCTGGCGTCATGCTATTCCTCGGTTAAGGAATCAGTTTGAGAACATCCCAAAGCCTTCGGTTATGTGCTATATTCGCTACATATGCTACAATTGTAATCGCGCTGAACTTGTCGCGCAATAGGATAATTTGTCAAGAGTGAATTACATTGGTAACTGGGTATGGGAAACTGTGGAAAAGCAAGATAGATTTACGGTTGTATCTCCAATGAAAACAGCAAGATGCGAAATGTGCCCAACGGCTAGTAGCCGAGCATTCCCGGTTCGTGAAGAGAAAAGTCCCACTTCGGCCACAACTTCATCCTGACTGACGACCTGCAACCGCTCTGAAGGTCACTAACCCTGCATCCTTCTCCCACCGTTAACTGGCGTGATTCTTATTATCCAAGGAACCGCGGCCACAGGAACACAAAAGGCGGCCCGCAGGCCGCCCATCAACGACAAATCACTATCGACTTAAGCTCTGCCTTTCAGGGTCTCCACCACCCGGTCAAAATCCTCCAGGCTGGCGTACTCGATCACGATTTTCCCCTTGCCATTGCGATCATTGATGCGCACCCGGACACCGAGCGCTCGCTCCATCTGCATTTGGATCTCGCGCACGTTCGGATCCTGCCAGCGGGCTTTCACGCTAGCTGGATCTTGCGGCATCGGATTATTGGTATGGTCGACCAGATCTTTCAGTTGCAGCACGGACATCTGCTTGCGCACAGCTTCGTCGGCGATTCTTAGGATTTGCTCCGGGTCCGTCAATTGCAGCAGCACGCGCGCTTCGCTGAAGCCCAGCTTGCCTTCGCCGAGATAGTGTTGCACCATGGCCGGCAGCTTCAGCAGCCGCATGTAATTCGAGACCGACTCGCGTGCCATGCCGGTTCGTTGCCCGATTTGCTCCTGCGTTAGGCCGAATTCCCTGCTCAGCCGTGCGAACGCGTTCGCCTGCTCCAGGCAGTTCAGGTCCTGGCGTTGCAGGTTTTCGACAACCGTCATCTCAGCCGCCTGCTGGTCAGAGACGCTGCGCACAATCGCCGGGATCGCCGTCTTTCCGGCAAGCTTCGATGCCCGGCAGCGCCGCTCGCCAAGAATCAACAGATAGCGCCCGGCCGGCGTTGGCCTGACCACGACCGGCTGCACGACTCCGTTCGCGCGGATGGAATCCGCGAGCTCCTGCAGCGCCTGATTGTCGAAGTGCTGTCGTGTCTGGTATGGATTCTCGTCAATCTGATCCAGCGGAACCTGCGCCACCCTGCTGCCGCTCGAAGCCGCCTGTGCCTGCACATCCGGCAGCACCGCCGGCCTAGCCCCGTCTGGTGTGACTGCATTCGCCGGAGCCGCAGCCGCGCTCGGAACCACTCGCGTCCCTCCGGGCAATAAAGACTCCAGCCCTCGCCCCAACGCGCGCCGCCTGTCAGTGGCCGCCTTCTCCGGAAGCGCAACATTCTCCATGGTTGTCGTCATCCCTGATCGCCTTCCTTTGTCGTTTTCCTTGTGTCCTTGGTGTCCTTCGTGGTGGTCCTTTATATATAGACATCCATCGATATGCTTACAATATCGACGATGATCGATCTATGCGCTCTTGTCCATCTCCGCCGCAGCGGGTATCTCCTCGACGTTCTCGCCATGCTGCTGCGAAGCCTCTACCTCGGCCTCAGCTGCGACGACCGCAGCTTGCTCATCTGCTGAATGTGATGGCTCGCTCTCGACCGGACTCTCGATCTCCAGCGGAGCAACTTCCGCCGTGACAACTTCTTCGGTCGCTACGCCGTCGCTAGACGAAGTGGGCCTGTCCAAGTCCCCTTCGACGGCAACCGCTTCCCGATGCGCAATAATCTCCTTCGCCAGCCGGATATAGCTCTCCGCGCCCTTCGACCGCGGATCGTACAATAGCGCTGGCTTTCCATGGCTCGGCGCTTCGGCCAGACGAATGTTGCGCGGAATCGTAGTCGCGCAGAGCTTTTCGCCAAAGAACCGCTTCAACTCCGCCGTCACCTGCTGTGCCAGGTTCGTGCGCTCGTCGAACATGGTGAGCACCACGCCCTCGATTCCCAAATCGGGGTTGAAGCTTCCGCGAATGCGCTCAATCGTATCCAGAAGCTCACTGATGCCCTCGAGCGCAAAATATTCCGCCTGCATTGGAATAAGGACCGCATCGGCGGCTACGAGCGCGTTCAGTGTGAGCAGGTCTAGCGCTGGCGGGCAATCGAGCACAATGAACTCGTAACGCGCAAAGAGTGGCGCGAGGGCATCGCGCAAGCGAAATTCCCGCCGGTCCGCCTCCACCAACTCGAGATTGGCGCCGATCAGGTTCTTGTTCGCCGGGATAAGCCATAGCTGCTCAAGCGCAGTCGCCTGCACCGCTTCTTCGGCCGAAGCGGCCCCAACAAGCAGGTGGTAGGTATTGAGTCGTTCCGGATCTTTGACTAAACCGAGGCCGCTGGTCGCGTTCGACTGCGGATCGCAGTCAACCAGCAGCGTATTTACTTCGCAGGCGGCGAAGGACGAGGCCAAGTTGATGGCAGTCGTAGTTTTCCCGACGCCACCCTTCTGGTTGGCTACCGCGATGACGCGTCCCATTTAGATTTTAGGAGAATGCAGAGTGAGCGCAGAATAATGCGAATCAACCTGCGAATGCAATGCCTGATTTCAGTGCAGGAAGTTTATTTAAACATTTTGTTGGAGGTAAAGAAAGTTAGGCGCTCATTTCGTCTGACGTTTCCACAGTGTTCCACGTGGAACATCGAGCGAGAGGGGTACACGCCAGAGTGAGACCAGTTAACGCGCCCAAGAGGCCTTCTGGGAAACGCTCGCATGCCGAACGATCAAACCTTTCCTGAACCGCGCTTATCTCGCTCATTCCTGCCGGAATGTTCCACGTGGAACATTACTCCACTTCAAAATTGGTTGGCGCAAAACCTTCGTGAGACTTCGTGTCCTTCGTGGTTAATGATTCATGCGTTAGCCTTGGAAATCGCGCCGCCAACGACAATCCTTATCCGCACCAACTTTCCGAAATGAGCGACCTCATCCCACTTTCCGTGAGTCAATCTTCTAATCCACGCACGGATCGCTAGATTCTCGCTGGTTCATCCCACCTGTTTATGAACACGCCACTTGATCAAACTGGTTCCTTACTTCCGATAATAAGGACGCGGCCTTTAGAGAGTGGGATGCGCATCGGCTCCGACCAACGAAATGCAGCGGCAAGTTGATGCGCCGTCTGAAGCTGACGGTCACCGACGAGCAGCGCGATACGGCCTCCGGGAGTGACAAACCGAATGGCGACCGGGAGGACGTTCCCGAAGCGTTCCACGGCGCGGAGCACGACAACCTTGGCCTGGCCGGAGAAGTTTTCCGCACGGGCGGTAACTACATCGACATTCGCCAATGTAAGCGCGCGGGCCACTTCTTTCAGGAAGGTGGCTTTCTTGTGATTCGATTCGATGAGGGTGAGGTGAACCTGCGGCGCCCAGATCTTAATCGGGAGTCCGGGAAAACCAGCGCCGGAGCCTACGTCGATAACGCGGGTGTTACTTGTCGCCGCGCCTTGCTCAACTCGGCGAACAGCGGCGTCCGCCCCAGCTGGCTTTGCTAAGGGGGAATAACTCGGCGGCACGGGAAAGAGTTGTCGGGCGGCAAATAACGACTCGCCGAAATGGCGCGTAAGGATCTCTTCCGCCTGGCGCACAGCAGTAAGGTTGACGCGGGCGTTCCAGCGCAGGAGTATATCGATATAGATCGATATATATTCCAGCTGCGAGGTGGAGGGGGTCGCAGCTTGCCCCGCGTCGATCGTGCCCGGCGCGCTCTCTGGACTCGATTGAATGTCCGCGCCAGTCCTCGCCGTCAGAAATGGCCGTAGCAACTCAGCAATGCGCGCGGCGTGCATGGAGCGAACATTGTATTGGAACACATCGGCCCGCCTTTGCTCGTATGGCGGAACTTTTTGACGGCCTCCGCCGTATCTGCGGCTATACTCCTCAGCCGGGAGGATGCATGACCACTCTCAGCAAGAACGCCAGAGTCGCAGGGCTCCTCTATCTAACACTTCTGACCGCCCCATTGCGCCTGATCTACATTCCCAACAAGCTGTTCGTTGCTGGGAACGCGACTGCGACGGCCGACAACATCGCTACGCACGAGACGCTCTTCCGCCTCGGTATCCTCAGCGACCTGCTCACCGGGACGATGGCCATCTTCCTCACACTAGCTCTTTACCGACTGTTCAAGGAAGTGGACGAGGGCTTGGCTCGGCTGGTGGTAATTCTTGGGGCTCTGATGGTCACTCCCATCTACTTCCTCAACACGCTGAACGACGCTGCTGCCCTGATGCTGGCGCGCGGCGCCGATTTCTTGTCCAGCTTCGACAAGCCGCAGCGCGATGCCTTCGCCATGCTCTTCCTCCGCCTGCATCACCAGGGCGTCGTTGCCAATGAGATATTTTGGGGGTTGTGGCTCTTTCCCTTCGGCCTTCTGGTGTACCGGTCGCGCTTCCTTCCCCGCATCCTGGGCGTCTGGCTGATGATCAACTGCTTCGCCTATCTGGCCGTCAGCCTTACCGGCTTATTGTGGCCACAATACGAGGAGATGGTCTTTAACCGCGCCTTCCCGGCAATGCTCGGAGAGCTGGCCATCATGCTGTGGCTGGTGATCGTGGGTGCCAAGGAGCAGCCGGCGACCGCAGCCATATCGTCGGCGGCTGGTTAGGTTGAGGCGCCCAGCGGGCGTCCGAGCCCGCTGACGAAATCCCGAGCGAAGCCGAGGGATCCGAACGCCCAAAACCTGGGCAAGGCTTTACCTTAATCCCGCGTGGGTGATAGAAGTTGAACAACGAAAGATCAACAAAACCAAGAGGGGCGTCGTGATGCCAGTTGGGAGCCAAATACGATTTTGCACGACGCTTCTGGCAGGCGCCGCTGCGCTGACTTTCGCTTGCGCGATCGCCGAAGAAGCGAGTCGGAACTTAGAAGCGACGGTGGAAGCATCGCCGCAAATGTCAGCGAAGCCACCCGCTATTCCCGCTGCTGGTCCGTTGGCCGAGCCTAAATCCCTTAAACAAGTGGGTCTCCCAGTCGAGGCCACTCGTGCGGCGGTGCCGGCGGACAATCCGCAAACTCCTGAGAAAATCGCGCTCGGCCAAAAACTTTTTTTCGACGGTCGCTTGTCGGTTGATGGAACCGTTGCTTGCAGTACGTGCCACGACCCGGCGCGCGCTTTCACTGACGGGAGACCCGCCTCAATCGGCGTCAAAGGCCGCGTCGGCCAGCGCAATGCGCCGACTGTTCTGAACGCGCTTTACAACAAGACGCAGTTCTGGGATGGGCGTGCGAAGACGCTCGAGGAGCAAGCTGCGCTTCCCATCACCAATCCGAGTGAAATGGGCCAGCCCAATGTGGACGCCGCCGTGGCCCAGATCGCGGCCTTGCCTGAATACCAGCAGGTGTTTCGGAGCGTCTTCGGCCACCCGCCTAGCGGTCCCGATCTGGTGCGTGCCATTGCGTCCTACGAGCGAACCCAGTTTTCATTCGATTCTCCATTTGATCACTTCATCGCTGGCGACAAAAACGCAATTAGTGAGTCCGCCAAGCGCGGCTGGGAGCTTTTCAATACCCGTGCTCGCTGTAATAAATGCCATGCCTTGACGGAAGAAAAGCGGGACGCCACCTACTTCACAGACAACGACTTTCACAACATCGGCATAGGCATTATTCGACACGACGTGGTCGCGCTGGCGTGTCAGGCTGAGCAACTGATCAATTCGGGCAATACAATAGCCGTCGATCAGGCTGCTATTCAGACGAACATGTCAGCACTCGGCCGCTTTCTCATCACCAAGAAAGACGCTGACATTGCGTCCTTCAAAACACCGGACCTGCGCAACGTGCTGATCACGGCGCCCTATTTTCACGACGGCTCGCAAGAGACGCTGTGGGACGTGATGGATCATTACAACAAGGGCGATGGGATACACAATCCCTATCTCGACGCAGACATGCAGCCACTGGCCCTGAGCGAGGGAGAGATCGACGATGTTGTCGCTCTCCTCGCAACGCTGACGAGCGCGCAGTACACGGAGCACGGCGTCAAGGAGCTGGCACGGCAACGCGAACTCTCCCGCACCAATCGGTCGCAACGCGACACGGCTCGGGCTTTCGGGCCGAAACCGACCCAGCCTAAGCCATCCCGTTCTTGTGTCACCACGCCACCCGAGGCAACACCGAAATGATGGCTGGAAAGCCTGGTGCACCAAGGTTGATGCCCAGGTTTTGGGAGATGGGGATCGTAGAGATCGAATCGGAGTGGACAGCGCGAGACCGGGAACAGAAGGCGGGCAGAGGATTGCCTCGAATTTCCCTTCGCCCAGGTTGAGGCGCGCAGCGGGCGTCCGCGGGCGTCCGAGCCCGCTGACGAAATCCCGAGCGAAAGCCGAGGGATCCCGAACACCCAAAACCGCGGCGCGAACCTGGGGCACACAGCTAAGCGGAGCAGCCTCGCTTGCGTACCTGCCCCTATCCCAAGCAGAACCCGTCGGCGGTGTTATTCAATTCGTTGGACTCGTCTACCACGCTGCCGGAATCAACGGTAATCCGAAATCGGCAATCGGGCCGGAAGCAACTTGGAGGAAAATCGAACAAGAGGTCCACGGAACTTCCTGCCGGGATAGGCGGCGTGGGTTGGGACGCCGTTCCAGCAGCTCCAAAGTCGACCTTGGTGGTGGAAGCTGGCGCGTCGGCGCTGCCCTGGTTCTTCACGGTCACCGTTAGTTTGCCGTTTTTCCCTCGGCAGAAATTCCCCTTCGCATCCGGGACGGGTATCAAGTCCGGTTTTCCCTCAGTACGCTGGCGGCGGGGTGCCACCCGCTCCAACTCCATGGTCTCCACCTGGCCGGTGGCGCCTGCGGCTGTGTACACAGTGACCACATCCAGCTCAGAATCACTCTCCAGGACTGCAAATCCCTTTAAAAAACTTGCTTGGCCTTGCGTTTTGCGGAAGATGTCCTTGCAGTCGATCTCAAAAGCCTCGTCCGGACCCAACTTGGCATCATAGAACTTCGAAACCGGCCCGGCCTTCTCATTGGGGAGAGCGATGGCAAATTTCTTCCGGAAAACCACCGCCTTGGTGGCCGGGTTATGCACGTTGACGGCTGTGAAATATATGCCTGGGGCTACCACGTCACTGTCTGGTTTCCCGCAAACAAATTTCGCGGCGTATTGGAAGCTCGGCAGCTGTTCCTTCTCTTCCACCTTGAAAAAGAAGGGATCGATCGAGACCGCCACTTTTCTTTGTAGCGCAGGATCGGCGAAGAGTGTGTGCGTATTCCAATCCACAAACCTCTGGTAGATGACGCCCGGAAAGAAGTTGGCCTTGTCTGGGAAGTTGCTGGCGGAAAAGATTCCATAGAAATCATTGCTGTCGGCAACCACATGGTCGTAGTCACCCAGATAAGGGCTGAACACCCTGGGCGGATCGGTGGCCGAAGTATTGGCGAGGAGCAGACCGGGATTGTCCCAGTTTATGCCAGCAGGATCGGTGGTGCGCGTGAAATGCGTTTCCCAGCGCGGGCTGCTGGGTGTCCCGGTGAGTTGCTGGTACAGGAATCCGACCTTCCCGGAGTTGGTGATGGCCAGCGCCGGATTCACCGCGTTGCCGACTGCCAGCAGATCGTTTGACCAGGTCACCCCGCGATCAGTGGAACGGCGGACGTGCAGGGTCTGGTTGGACGTATTGGGAGGCTGGTCCGCCCACGCGATGTAGACCCGCGAGCTATTACGGGGATCTACCGTGATCGCGAGATTGCTGGCGCCGGTCCGTTGCTGCCCCATGAAGGTGAATGGGAGGGCGGTCCCCATTACGACCCGGTTCCCCGGAAGACCGTCTCCCGTATCCGTGAGGGCGGTGAATGGGCTGCCGCCGGAAGCCCAGTTGTCATCGCGCACCACTACAACATCCGACGTCACCGTGCTGGCGCCACGCACACGCCAGCCGTAGAAAACTACATAGACCGTGCCATCCGGGTGGATGGCTGGGACGTTGGCAAAGCCATCTTGCCCGCCCGTGCCTGTGCCACGGCTTTCGATCAAAGCAAGGTTGAACACGGGCACAGGAATTCCCGCGTTGAGCGAGAAATCCACGGTCGCGGTGCGAGGGGCAACCCCACCAAATCCGTTGTTGAACCCTACATAGGCCCGGTCCTGACCGCCACCTGGCACAG
>Ga0209474_10005265_pt1 | contig 11038 bp, 11 predicted proteins | sample GraSoiAngelo_145_FD_185902 | JGI IMG/M metagenome (GOLD analysis project Ga0209474, IMG submission 185902) | Grasslands soil microbial communities from the Angelo Coastal Reserve, California, USA - 14_1009_05_20cm (SPAdes) (version 2) | ecosystem: Environmental > Terrestrial > Soil > Grasslands... | reverse complement strand
GCGCAATGTCACCGTACAGAACAGTCTTACCCAGCTGTTCAGTCAGTTGCTGCATGGTCTGAGCCGTTAACGTCATCGGAAGAAGGCAAGCCAGAAGAAGATGCTTCATGTTGTGATCCTGACAAAGTCGCGGCGAAGCGGCAAGAAGGCAGCGATTCAGACGTCGGAGGTCAGACGTTAGCAAGATCACATGCAAAGTAGCGACCGATCGTTCGATCACGTATCATCAACCGATGGCTCGGATCCGGATCCGCTTGGCAAAGTCAGCTGATTCTCATGCTCTGGCGGCCCTGCGGTATCGATTCCGTAGTGAAACTGAACCTGTTACGGAAGCCAAATCGCGATTTCTGCGCAGATGCACATCATGGATGGAGAAACGATTTCGCGCCGGGTCTTCTCCGTGGCGCTGCTGGGTTATTGACGATGGGGAACAGTTGCTTGGCCACGTTTGCGTGCAGTTGTTTGAGAAAATCCCGAATCCGGTTAATGACGAACCGGAGTTTCATGCTTACGTAACAAACTTTTATGTCGTGCCCGAAATGCGGAGTCAGGGACTCGGCAAAAGTTTGTTGAACACAGCTCTATCATGGTGTCGCGCTCGGGGAACCGACGCGGTCATCCTCTGGGCGACTCCTGGAAGGAGATCGCTCTATCGTCGGTGCGGCTTTGTTGAGCCTATGGATGTCTTTGAACTACGAGATGGCGCTGTTCAACCGAGCTGATTCCAATGTTGAGCCACTTTTGGAACCGTCTGCCCGCAATCGTCCGCGGAATTCTTGTGGCCGAGTTGGTCGTAAGCCTTGGCGCGATTCCACCGAGCGTCGAAGTGATCCTCAATTTGCGGACTTCGCCCTCAATTCCATGGATGCTCGTCGTAACTTTCGCATGGCTCTCAATTTTTTGGTGGTACGTAAGCGGACACGGGTGGCCGCGGAGCACACAAGAAGCCCGACGGCGCGATCTCCGTGCACCATCGCTGTCGAAGCCCGCATGGATATGGGCGCTAATTGCCGGAACACTTGGGATTACCGGCACGATCGCCATGGCGTTCGTGACGGCGCGTCTAGCACATCTACCGCGGGAGGCGTTCGCCGCACCAGTCGATTTCTCAAAGTACGGGACGCTCACGATTATTTGCGCGATTGCCTGTATTAGCGCAACCGCAGGCGTCGTAGAAGAAGCAGGCTTTCGCGGTTTCCTAATCTCGCCGATCCAGCGACGACATGGTTGGACGATCGCGATCCTGATCAGCGGCATCATGTTTTTTCTCGATCATCACCTGAGTCACGCGTATGCGACGTTCATCTTCCTTCCATTCTTTCTGGCGATCAGTGTAGTCCACGGCTTGCTCGTGAAATACAGCGGATCAATTCGGCCTTCTGTGCTTCTGCACGCGCTAGCTGATTTTATTGTGATCCCTGTAAGCTACGGCTTGGTCGGAACATTTTCGGTTGAGTCGGTTTCGGTCACGGGAATCAACCGTGAGTTCGTAATCTGGATCGCTGTGATGGTGATATGTCTTGGCGCGTTCGTGCCTGCGCTGAAGATATTAGGCAGGCGAAGCGAAACGGCGCACTGAAAGCAGGCCAGCCGCATCAACAATTCAATCCTCCAATCGCGATTTAACTGCGAAGCGCTTTGGTGAAGCGAACCAGTTCGTCGGCGACTTGTTTAATTCGCTGGTGGATGTTTTTGTCGCTGATGTGCTCGCCATTGAAAGCCCCGGACGTAGCAAAGGCGAACCGCGGAATAATGACGCAACGAAAATCGAGCATGAGGCTATTGGCATAGGCCATCACCGACATGTAGCTCGCGTGGCCTCCGGCTGCGCACAGAAAGCCGACGATCTTGTCTTCCCATGCGCTTCCGGTCAGCTCGATCATGTTCTTGGTTGCCGCGGCGACATCGTAATTATAAACCGGCGCGGCGATGAGGATGCCGTCAGCGCTTTCAATGGCCGCACTTAATTTTTTTGAACCGGGCATCCCATAACATTTGTCTGCGTCACAGAGCGGCAGGTCCATTTCGCGGATATCGATCCAATCGCAATCGAGTTTCTTTTTTTGCAAATGCGCGAACGCGGCGCGTCCCATCCGGCGGCTGTTGCTGTCAGGGTTACCGCTCGTGCTGATGACAAGATGCTTTGGCATTTGGAACGGATCAGTTAGCCCTGCTGGTTGCGGTTATATGGAATGATTTTGTCCCACTCGTCGGCAGACGAACGCGCGACAAACGCGACCACGGGTTCGGTCTTGCTCATATTGAAGACTTCGTGCGGCACGCCGGGTTTGATGTAAATGAAATCACCGGCTTCGTTTTCAACGACCTGCTTGAGGCCGGCCCCGAATTCGTGGCGCACTTTTCCTTCGATGATGTAAAGGATCACTTCGAAATCGACATGAACATGCGCGTACGCGACGCCGCCCGGAGGAATGGTAGCAATATTCGCGGATAGATTCTTCGTGCCGACATTCTTTGCGGACATGCCTTGTTTATAGTGAATGCCGTTCCAATTCCTTTGGGCACCGCCGCCACGAATGGTCAATATCCCATCGTGATCTTCTACGGCGCTCAGTTCGATGTTGTCTTTGGTATCCGCCATTTAGTTTTACGAAAGAAATCGTCGAGCGCTCGATTGTAAACCATCCAACCTCTTGGCGTGGGGTGTTCACGATGGGCGATTAGGAAAGCCGGGTCGGCATCATGCTGTTCAAATTCGATCACCGGGAAGTCATATCGCTGGGCGAGCTCCCTCATCCTTTCGTAATAGACTTCGCGAGCTGATGGCGAGACGCCCCTCGCGGCATAAGCATCGATTGGCATGCTTAGAATCAGTGGTTCCGCTTTAAGCTCGGCAAGTGTGCGGAAAAGGAGTTCCAAGTCAGTCCATTCGCTTGCAGCGGTAATTCGCGCGCGAAATGCCGCATCCCTCGCCGGCCGAATCGCTTCAAAAGATTCCGCCTGTTGGTCGTCCCCCTCGGGTGCCCTGCGAACATGCACCTTGTGCGGATGGACGGGTCGTAACCAATCTGGGACCGGCTTGCCTCCGCCCAAGATGTAAATGAGCGCTTCGAAGTGGTCTTGCAAATCGAGTATTGTGTTTTGCAGTTTTCCCAATGGCCACATGGCCATGAGAATGATGCGGTCCAGTGGACGGCCGGAAGCGAGGCAACTGGCAGCGAGCTGCAATAATCCATCCTTTCCCAGCGTGTCTGGGAACTGAAGCATTCGCTTCGCGATCTCGGTCTTCAGGCTTGAATCAAGGGCATTGCCAAAAAGGGTGCCACTCGCTGCCGGTAACGAAAAGTTTCCCTCATAAAACTCCGGCTTGAGGGTGGGCACTAAAAACGAGCTGACCGATAGCGAGATTGCAATCTTCCGGCCGCGCAACTCGGAGCCCAATGCACCCAGCTTTTGCAAAATAATCAACGAAGTGGTACCCGCCTTGCCCACCGGACACACCTCAAATCCGGTCGGCTCACGGGAAAAGAAATCAGATGCTCTGTTGGGGATAGGGTCGATTAATTCCGAGCTGCCATAAAGAAGCAAAATGTCTGGGGCGCGCGCCGCAGCGCGTTCGAATGCCAATCCTTGATTCTTGATAAAGAAATCTCTTGGAGCGGTCGAATGAATCGTCCGCTCCTCAAGGTAAATGGCCAGCAGTCTGCCGCCACAGAGGATAGCAGCCATCAGTGCGCAGGCGATCACAGCGCTGGACAGGTGCGGCGCGAACAATCGCGCAGGAGCACGTCTGATCATAAACATCAGGTAATATTGTGTTCGATGCAGACTTTTCCAGACTGATTTAGACTGCTGGAAAAGGTCACAGACGAGCACGATCAAAACGTTTCGTTGAAACGAAGACCGATTGAAGCGATGAAGAAGAATGTTGAAGCGTGATGCGATGAAGGATTTCAAGCGATTGAGTGCCAATGAATTTAACGCTTTAACGGTTCAACCATTCAACGCTTCAACGAACAACCATGAAATCTTTCGAGATCGCTGGATTGCCATCTGACGAAGTGAGCCGCTTTGTGGGAGGGGCGCATTCCGACCCCTTCCGAGTGTTGGGTCCGCACCGGGGCGGGGACGATTTGGAGATTCGCGTCTTTCGTCCCGATGCGCGCAAGATTGAGATCGTGCTGGATCAACATCCGGAAGAGCCGATCGCAGCGCAGAAAATTCAGCAGGACGGTTTCTTTTGCGCGACTGTCCGGAACGCAACGCGGGATCTTCCGTACCATTTCCGAGTCACCGCCTGGGACGGATCGCATTACCTGACACGCGATCCCTATCAGTACGGCCCGATCATGGGCGAGGTCGATCTGCATCTTTTCGCCGAAGGACAGCATTGGAAGATTTACGATAAGTTCGGCGCGCATGTGCGCACGATCGGCGATGCCAGTGGCGTTTATTTCTCGGTATGGGCGCCTAACGCGCAACGCGTCAGCGTGGTTGGCGATTTCAACGGTTGGGAAGGCCGGGTTAATCCCATGCGTAAACTCGTCGGAAGCGGTGTGTGGGAATTATTTTTGCCGGGCATCAAACAAGGCGCGCACTACAAGTTCGAGATCCGTACTCAGACCGGCGCACTGCTTCTCAAGAGCGATCCGTTTGCGTTCTTCAATCAGCACGGAAAATCGACCGCATCGCTGGTGTACGATTTGGAACGTTACACCTGGAATGATGGCGCATGGATGGAATCGCGCAGGACGCGCAACTGGCCGAGAAGTCCCATCAGTATTTATGAAGTCCACCTGGGCTCATGGCGGCGCAAAGCTGAGGAAGGAAATCGTCATCTCAGTTATCTCGAGTTCGCAGAAACGTTGCTCCCATATGTGTTGGAGATGGGCTACACGCATATCGAGTTGTTGCCAGTCGCGGAGCATCCCTTCGAAGGTTCCTGGGGATATCAGGTCACAAATTATTATGCGCCCACCAGCCGGTTCGGCGCGCCCGACGAATTTCGCTACTTCATCGACAAATGTCATCAGGCCGGCATCGGCGTGATCATGGATTGGGTGCCTGCGCATTTTCCAAAGGATGCGCACGCCCTGGCTGAATTCGATGGCACGGACCTCTATGAACACATGGATCCGCGCCAGGGTGAACAGCAGGACTGGGGCACGCTCATTTTTAATTTTGGCCGCAATGAAGTGCGGAATTTTCTTATCGGGAATGCGCTTTTCTGGCTCGACAAATATCACATCGACGGGCTGCGCGTGGACGCTGTGGCTTCGATGCTTTACCTCGATTATTCGCGAAAGCCGGGCCAATGGATCCCAAATGTTTACGGCGGCCGCGAGAACCTCGACGCAATCTATTTCCTGAAACGTTTCAACGAGGTCTGCTACGAGCGTTTCCCCGGAATCATGACACTTGCTGAGGAATCGACCGCGTGGCCCGGCGTATCGCGTCCGACTTATCTCGGTGGGCTCGGGTTTGGATTCAAATGGAACATGGGCTGGATGCACGATTTCCTGGAATACATGAGCATCGACCCGATTTACCGGCGTTATCATCACGGCAACATCACGTTCTCGCTTCTCTACGCGTTTCAGGAGAATTTCATTCTGGTGCTCAGCCACGATGAAGTGGTGTACGGCAAGCGCTCGTTGTTAGCCAAGATGCCCGGGGACGAATGGCAGAAGTTCGCCAATCTCCGGATGTTTCTGGCGTGGATGTACGGACATCCCGGCAAGAAGCTGCTCTTCATGGGCGGCGAATTCGGGCAGTCCAACGAATGGAACCACGACACGAGCCTTGACTGGCAACTCGTTAGTCTTCCTCGACACGACGGTCTTCGCCGGCTGGTCCAACATCTGAATTATATTTACAAAAGCGAACCGGCGCTTTGGCAACTCGATGATAGCTACGAAGGATTTGATTGGATTGATCTACACGACGCCGATAACAGCGTCGTCTCGTTCCTGCGAAGATCACACGAGGGCGATACGGTAGCCTTTGTTGTCAACGCAACGCCAGTCGTGCGCTATGATTATCGGTTGGGAGTTCCTGAATCCGGCTTTTATCATGAGCTCATCAACACCGATGCGGAAACATATGGAGGCAGCAACGTAGGAAACTTCGGCGGCGTGCAAACGCAGGATGTTCCATGGATGGGCCGCGAACATTCCATCCTTATTCATTTGCCACCGCTGGCGACCCTGGCATTTAGGCTGGCGAGATAACTTGAATCTCTATTTCGCGGTTGCCGATAGCAAGGGACAATCCGGCGGAACAACCAGCTGAATCGCCTTCGGTACCGCTTCGTACCGGACGCTCGAAAACCGTACCGGCTCGCCATCCAGATTGACGGGAATTGTTTCTTCGGAATGGACTTCCGCCCAGGGGGTTTGCCAATAGGAGATATACTCGCCATCGGGTGAAAGCTGTTGAAGCTCTCGGGCCGCAGTGAGCGCCGCCGTTGCCGGGATATGACGCACGACCAGCACGTCGAGCAAACCGTCATCAATAAGTGCGCGGGGAGCGACTTGAAAACTGCCGCCTGTCTGGCGCCCATTGCCGACGATCGCGACTGGGCCGCCGCCACTGATTTCCCGGCCCGGCAATATGAGCGTTCCGTGATAATGATGAAGGTTCATCGCCAGAATTGTACCCATCACGGTGTAAGCGGCAGGGCCAAGCAGGCGTTTGAGTTCGGGCGAGGTGGTCGCTGTGACTTCCGCGCCAAAACCAGCGCTAGCTACATTCAGGAACCAGTGCTCATTGGCCTTACCGACATCGATCGGTACGGCTTTACCTTGCAGACAGAGCGCCAGCGCGGTTTCCGGGTCACGCGGAATCCCGCATCCGGTGGCAAAGTCATTTGCGGTCCCTAATGGAACTAATCCAAAAACCGGTCGCGCCTTCCTGGGCAAACCCATTAAGCCGTGAACGACTTCGTTCAGTGTACCGTCCCCGCCTGCAGCAATTAGCAAATCCACTTCGCCTGCTTCCGACGCAAACCGTTGCGCGTCGCCCTTTTCCCAAGTCACTCGTACTTCGATGCAATGCCCGACTTCTCGTTGCCCGACGACTGCAATCCGTAGCGCTTCATTGCTGGCTACCTTACCATTGACAATCAAACGAACTCTTCTACTCCTTGGGTTGGCATTCATCGACATCGCGTACTGGAATCGACTCAAACGTATTTATGTCAACGCAAACGCGAAGGAGAGCGTACCGAGTAGGCTGCGTACTTCGGTCCCAAAACTGCTCCGCTTAATTTCGTCTTACGCTAAGATTATGCGATGATGAGGAATCAAATCATGAAAGTCCGCCTGTTGCTCGGTTTACTTCTATCCGGACTGCTTTGCGGTTGCGCTGCTAACACTCCCTATTCGGAGACTGTGGTTGATACCAACAAGCACACTCAACAAAGAGGGCTGCCTGAATCACCGGTGTACGACAGACCAGTGTACACCCCGGGATCAACCGACCAGATCGGACTCGGAAGCCACTAGTAACTCGATGCTACCGAAGGTGTGATCGCTTCGGTGGCTCTACTGTATCTCCGAGCTAAATTCGCCATCGCTCACACGTGTACGAATTTTCATTTTTGGCCGGACTGCTGCGATCGTCCGAACAATTTTTCCGCGTTCGTTCATCGTGATGCTGTATCCGCGGCGCAAGGTCGCGTCCGGACCTAGCACGCGCAGGATTCCTTCGATGCGCGAGAAACGGTGTCTCGCGTTCTCCAACAATCGGGCAGGAGAAGCAACCAGGCGCCGATGCAAGTCCGCGAAACGATTGCGCCGCATCATGAGCTCGCGCCCGGGACTGCGTGCTTGTAACGCCTTCGTGATGTGGGCCAGGTTGCCCTTATAGCTGTCAATCTTGTGCGCGAGGCAACGCTGCAACGTCTCGCGCGTATGATCGAGACGTTGTTGTGCGTCCCGCACTCGGCTTAACAACTGGCGCAAAAGCGCACGCGTGCAACCGTCAAGCCGTCGTTGAAGATCGAAAATATCGGGCACGATCAATTCCGCGGCGGCACTTGGTGTGGGCGCGCGCAAGTCAGCGACGAAATCGCAGATGGTAAAATCGATTTCGTGACCGACTGCAGAGACAACTGGCACTCCGGAGTTGAATATTGCCCGAGCGACAATCTCTTCGTTGAATTCCCATAAGTCTTCGATGCTCCCGCCGCCGCGGGTCACCACGATCAGATCGAGCGGCGCAAACGCCTCAGTAGATTGGCCGAGTTCGCGGATGGCGACAGCGATCTCTTGTGCGGCGCCTGTTCCCTGCACGCGGACCGGGTCGATTAGAATCTCCAACCACGGCGCGCGACGGCGTAGCACGTTCAGCATATCTCGAATAGCAGCTCCGCTTGGCGAGGTGACGATTCCAATTCGGCGCGGAAATTTTGGTAAGGGCCGTTTACGTCCCGGCGCGAACAATCCTTCGGCTTCGAGTTTGCGCTTGAGCGCTTCGAATTTTACCTGAAGCAGACCGACGCCGCGCAGCTGAAGAATCTGAACATTGAGCTGATATTGTCCGCGCGCTTCGAAAACGGTGACTGTGCCATAAACCTGTACCTGGCTTCCATCGACAATCGGCTGTCGCGGCGATGCCATGGTATCGCGCCAAATCACACACGCGATCTGGGCGCGTTGATCTTTCAACGTGAAGTATTGATGACCGCTCGGATGCAGTTTGTAGTTCGAGATTTCGCCCTGCACCCACACAGCACGGAACTTTGTTTCGAGCGTGCTGCGGATTTGTCGTGTCAGTTCGCCGACAGTGAAAACCTTGGATGTTTGGTGGAAGAAGTCAGCGGTCAGTTCCATGTTGCGCGAGAATCTCCCGTCCTAGGGATTTCTAGAGATTCCTCGACTTCGCTCGAAATGACAAGCGGAGCGCGCCGCGGATTTGACGCGTCAGTTCAGCGACGATGAAAACTTTGGCGCCCTGCGGGAAGAGATCCGCCGTGAAAATGCCTTCCAAGCATTCAATTAACCACAGGAGAACACACAGGTTACTTTGATAAATGTGGAATTCTTCGCGACCTTCGTGCCCTCGTGGTGAATGTTAGAGGGCTCCACTACTAGAAATTCCACACCAGACAACGTCATCCTTGACAGCGTCGCGGATGCCAGGATGCTCGCGAACTTATGAAAATTCGCGTCGTCTTTGGTGCTATCGCTTGTGGACTCGTTCTCGCTCTCGTTGGTTCGGCAAGAGCAGATCAATCGGACGAATCGCATTCTCGGCGAGTGTTCAAGATTGGCGTGCTCGCTACGCTGACTGGATCCGGGTCTAGCCTTGGGATAGACACGGTTGCAGCGCTGCAGATTGCCGAAGAACAGCTCCAAGCAGATGCGATTAGCCAACACGGTGGATATCGGTTCCATTTTTTTGTTCGCGATACTCAACACGATCCTTCAAAGGCGCTTGAAGCGATCAAGGACCTCGACCGACGCGGCGCACAAATCATTATCGGGCCGCAAACGAGTTCGGAGGTTGCCATGATTAAGCCCTATGCGGACGCGCACAACATCCTCGTCATCAGCCAAGGCAGCACGGCTTCCTCGCTCGCCATTCCCGGAGATAACATCTTTCGCCTTTGTCCAGACGACGTGCTCGAAGCTGAGGCGATTGTCGCATTGATGTTGCACGACGGAATCAGCAATATCGTCCCGCTGTGGCGAAACGACGCGGGCAATAACGGTCTGCACGATTCAGTTAAAGCACAATTCGAAGCGCTTGGTGGCACAGTGGCTTCGGGCTTTCGATACGAAACAACGACGACCGACTTTTCCGCCGCGACCAGCTCGATCGCGTCGCAGATTACAACCCTGGTAGGTGGCGGCACTGACGCATCCACAATTGCGGTTTATCTCGCTGCGTTTGATGAAGTAGTGGACGTGTTTCATGCTGCGCAGCTTGTGGGCGCCCCGCTTTCGACGACGAGGTGGTACGGCAGCGACGGCGTTGCGCTTTCTGCGGCGTTAACAGGTGATGCGACTGCTGCGGCTTTTGCGGAAAGCGTAGATTACCCAAATCCAATCTTTGGGCTTCCGGACTCGCTACACAGCGAATGGCAGCCAATCTCGGACGAAATCGAAGCGCGCACAGGAATTAAGCCCGACGCATTTGCGCTATCGACCTACGATGCGCTCTTTGTTATCCAGCGCGCGCTAGAAGATGTGGGCGACCTGAAGGACTTCGCCGCTTTCAAAGCGGCATTCGTAAGCGAGGCGGACGCGTACGTCGGCATAACTGGATCGATGGCGCTCAATTCGGCCGGTGACCGGGCCAATGGTGATTTCGATTTCTGGGCTGTTCGCAATGACACCTGGGTCCGCATTGGGACTTACAGCAACGGCCAGATCACGATCTTCCCTTGATCCAAAAGCGTTAGCACCTCGACTGCACATTTGGGCGGCACTGTTCCAGCCACACACCGGCAACAGCGATGGAAGGGGGCTGAGACACCTCAAAAGCGCGGACTTCGATGTTGCGCTCCGATCCGGCGCTCAAGCACTTTCAATTCACAGAAATAGAGATCGATTTCGAATTTCTCGTGAACTCCAATTCATTTCTGCAGGTCAACCGCGCGGTTAAACCTGCCTTGCAACAGGCGAAGTCGTGGCCGAGCCGCCCGGGTGATTGACTCCGAAAGCTTTCGCGAGTTGAGGTCAATCGCCCCTACCAAATAACTCACTTTGCGCTCCCGCTGGCGGTTTTAAACCAAGCTTGCGATAGGCGTTGTGGGTAGCAACTCGGCCTTGCGGCGTGCGTTTAATGTAACCTTCCATGATGAGATATGGCTCGTTCACTTCTTCGATTGTCCCGGCTTCTTCGCCAATTGCGACTGCCAGCGAGTTCAAACCGACTGGACCACCATTAAATTTGTGAATTAACGTTTCGATGATCCGCTTGTCCCATTGATCGAACCCATCGCGATCGATCTCGAGCATGGTGAGGGCGCGATCGGCCAGCTCTGCGGTGATCTTTCCCTCAGCTTTCACCTGCACATAATCGCGCACCCAGCGCAACAGATTGTTCGCCGTCCGCGGCGTGCCACGTG
>Ga0209474_10005263_pt1 | contig 11040 bp, 3 predicted proteins | sample GraSoiAngelo_145_FD_185902 | JGI IMG/M metagenome (GOLD analysis project Ga0209474, IMG submission 185902) | Grasslands soil microbial communities from the Angelo Coastal Reserve, California, USA - 14_1009_05_20cm (SPAdes) (version 2) | ecosystem: Environmental > Terrestrial > Soil > Grasslands ... | reverse complement strand
GCTCGCCCGATCCTTCGTTCCCGTTTCCGGTCCGGAATAAGCTAGGCTTTGAAAGCCAAACGCTGTTTTATAAAAATGCGCCGCCTGTTTGGCGTTCCCGACGTAAAACTCGATGTAATCAGTGCCTTGGAGCGGGAGAAAATCCTTTTCCGCTGCCGCAGCCGTTTTCGTTTTTGGAGCAACAATCGTTGTTGGCATAATGACCTCCTAACTCTTTCGCGCTCAGCGCGTCTCCCTAAATATAAGATCGACAATCACGCCTCGCAAGGTCGTGGCGGGGACGTATGGCTGTGGTGGCAGGCGTGCCGCCTGCGAAATTAAGAACTGCAGCCGACACGGTTGCCTCTACAGGTTTATTTCGGTGCTTGCGAGGCGACGAGTCTTTGAAAGCGCGGATCATTCCGAAGCGGATCGAACATCGGATCGAGTCGGAGCAGCGCGGGAGTGAGCGGCACTTCCCAAGCCAGTGCGCCTTCGTAGGGTATTGACAACAGTTTCTGTAAAGCGGCGATGGCGCGGTCGGGTTCCCCCATGCGCGCCGCCACCCGGGCGAAGATGTCGATCGGAAAGGGACCAGTCAACGCGTCTTTCTCGATCGGATTCGCGGCCATAGCGCGCTCCGACAGAGCCAACGCGGCGGCTTTTTCACCGAGGCCCATATTGATCAGCGCGAGATCTCCAATGAGCCTATAATTTTCCGGCTGTTCTTTGAGGAAAGGTTCCAGTTCGCTGCGCGCCTTTCGGCAGCTTTCCTCTGCGGCGGCATGATCACCCGCGACTCCTTGCGCCCAGCCTAACCAAAAGCGTAGTTCGCCATTGTAATAACCCAACGCCGGATCAGGCTTTGCCAATATTTCCTTTAGCCGAAGGATAATTTGTGCAGGGCGGCGCTCCAGGATTGCTTGGTAGGCTTGTGTTTCCAACGCTTGGGTGTCGACGGCGACGGGATGGAGCGAAGCGAGGAGCGCAGCAGCCCGCGGAAGGTCGCCATCCCCTTGTGCAATGGCCGCCTTTTGCGCAAGGGTATCCAAATCGTCGGGTGTGATATCAAGAACCTGATCAAGCTTTCGCAGTGCTTCGGGAAAACGACGAAGGTTGATATAGGAAGTCGCATGCTGGGTGAGTATGTTAACATTGCGCGGGTCGAGCCGCTCGGCTTCGTTGAAGTATGACTCGCTCCGGTCCCACTGGGCTCGCCTCCGTGTGAGATAGGCCAGCGATTCAGGAATCTGGCTGCTATTCGGCAGGAACTGACGTGCCTGCTCAAAGTAACGCACCGCGGTGTCGTAATCCTTGAGACAGGCGTAGTAGTAATATCCCTTGGCATGCAGCGCCTCGCCCAGATTGGGCTGAAGAGTGAGAGCGGTTTCGGCTGCCTGCCGTGCCTCTTCACGGAGGGCCACCGTTGGTTGAAGAGCCAGTGAGATGTAGCCGTTCGCATCAACGAATGACAGCAGCGCCCAAGCGAGGGCGAACTTTGGGTCGAGGCGCACCGCTTCTCTAAGATATTTCTGTGCGCCAAGGGAAGTGGCCTGTGTGGTTCCCGCTTTCAGATCATAAGCGAGACCACGTAGGTAGGCATCGTAAGCCTCAACATTGTTTGTCGGTTTAGCGGCGATGACTTCTTCTTCCTGACCGGTGAGCTTCGCCCGCAACTGATCGGCGATGGCCTTGGCTACCTCACTCTCGACCGAAAAGATGTCGGTCAGTCTTCTGTCGTAGGTATCGGCCCAAAGATGGGAATCATTGGCTGCTTTGATCAGCTGCACGTTCACGCGGACCGCATCGCCACTCTTCTGCACGCTTCCTTCCAGAATGTGGGCAACGCCAAGCTGCGTGGCGATCTCGGGCAGGTTTTCAGGCGCGCTTTTGTAATGCTGCGTGGATGTACGCGAGATGACCTTCAGATCGGCGATCTTGGCTAAACGTGTCAGAATCTCGTCCTGAATGCCGTCAGCGAAGTAAGCGTTGGCTTTGTCTTCGCTCCGGTTTTCAAACGGAAGCACCGCAATACTTTTTTCAGGCGCAGCCAGCACTGATCTGACGCGATTGGGGAAAAACATTACGATACCAGCGACAATTGCCGCGAGCGCAAGCAACGCTGCCGAGATCGCCGCCCAGCGCATTCGCGTCCGGCGTTTCTTCACGGTCTCGAATTTCCGCGGCAGTGTCGCATTGCCGAATCGATCGTCATAGAGGTTTACGACCGAGACACGCACTCCATGTTTCACTTCGCATGCGCCGAGGTCGTGCAGGAGCGGTCGCCACTGCTCGTATTCTTCCAAATCTTCGGCAACATGTTTGGAGAGAAGAATGTGGCCGGCGTCGCCGCAATCCATTATCCTTTGCGCAATGTTGATCCCAGCGCCCGCGAGATTGGCCCGTTCGTTTACATCCGCAACCCAGCTGACTGGACCGCTGTGGATTCCCATCCGAAGTTGCAGGCGCGGATGTTCCTTGAGCGCACGGCTGATCTCCACTGCACATTGCACAGGCGCTTCCGGACTCGTGTAAAATACCAGTGCCATCCCGTCGCCGGTTGCTATTTTAATCAAGCGCTCAGACGCGTCGGCTCTTCGAAATTGCTCAGTCGCGCGAACAATTTGTGTCAGCTCATCGACGGCCGCGTTTTGCTCGTTAATCGACAGCTTCGAATAACCAACGATGTCGATGAAGAGCACATGCGCGATTTCGAGCTGGATCTCTTTCTTGATCTCCGCAGACATGTTTATTTCGGCGCGAGGGAGGCGACGATTCTTTCGAAACGCGGATCGCCACCCAGGGGGTCCCAAAAGGGAAGCAGACGCAGTCGGCCGTAGGTTAAGAGGTAACTAGGGAACTGCGTCGCCCTCGCGAGCTGCTCGCACGCCAAGTCTTTCTCGCCAGTCCAGGCACAGATCATCGAGAAGACATGCATGATATCGGGAGCTGCGAACGCATCTCGGTCAATTGAAAGCAGCTCAAGCGCCCGCCGACCTTCTCGCAATGCGTCGTCTTTTCGTCCTAGTCCCGCGTCGATAAGTCCGAGCACGCAGAGTCCCAATGCGTAATCGGGTTGAACGCGAACTATTTCCTCCTGTTGACCGCGGGCTGCGTCGAAAGCAGAGCGCGCCGCGACGGCGTCGCCGCGCATGCGCGCGATCAAACCTTCTGCGAATGCATGATTCAGATAGATGTTTGGCGATAGCAGGAAAGCATTGCCGGAGAGGGCCACGAGTGCCCGGTCCGCAGCAACGAAGTCCCGTTCGTACAATGCCAGATACAGCCAACTGTTCGCGACGAGCGGTGCAGCCGACGGATCTTCAGCCAGAATGGTTTCAATTACGCGATGCAACGGCTTGGTATCGGCGTGCCACTCGATATCGACCCGCGCGCGCGCCTGCCTAGTCGCCACATCCCTGGGGAAGAGCTCAAGCGCGCGGTCGAGAACCGCAGCCATCTGTTCATACCGGCGCAGGCATTGGTAGCTGATCGACATGTGATGAAAGAGGGAAATATTGCGTGGGTCAATTTGGAGGGCTCTTTCAAAGTTGCGCGGTGAATCCTCCCAGTGACCTTGGCGACGATCGATGACGCCAGCGACCTCGAAGACCTGCGAGCTGTTGGGTAGCATCCGTTGCGCGATGGCCAATTCTTGTCTGGCGTGATCGTAATCGAGGTAGCAGCTATAGAAATGTTGCGCCGATGCGAGGTGCGCTTCACCGGAATCCGGTTGTAACTGCAAAACTTTTTGGACAGCAGCATCGGCCAAGGCGCGACGGGCTGGCGTGTGATCCTGGTTAGTAATGTAAAGGAAGTCATGGGCGTATGCCAATCGGCAGTAAGCAAGCAAAAAGTTAGGATCGCGCGCGACTGCCCGGTTAAGCAGTTCAATGGCTTGCAAGAGGTTGTCCTTGCTTCGCGCACCTATGTAGCTAACCTGGAGCGTTAACGTCTTAGCACGAGTATAGAGATCGAACGCGGCGAGATCGGCGGTTGGGGGTCGCTCGATCGCAGCCTTCTCACCCGACGAAAGTTTGACCCGGAGCTGCTCAGCGATCGCCTTTGCGATTTCGCTCTGAATCGCGAATACGTCATCCAATGGCCTATCGTAATGTTCGGCCCAAAGATGAACATCGTTCCGCGCGTCCACCAATTGCCCGCTGACGCGGACCCGATTGCCGGTGCGCTGGACGCTGCCCTCCACAATGTTCGCGACGCCGAGCTGTCGAGCGATTTCACGAACGTTCCGTGCAACACCGCTTTTGTATTGGATCACGCTTATCCGGCTGATCACCTTCAGATCCGCAATCTTTGCGAGATTCGTAAGAATTTCATCTTGAACCCCGTCAGCGAAATAGGCGTTCGATTTTTCTTCGCTAAGGTTTTCAAACGGCAGAACGGCAATGCTCTTCTCAGGAACTGGTAATTCGGGGGCGGTAGGCGGCTGTTTGTAACGAAAGAGAAGAAAACTGATCGCAGCGACTGCAACGAGCAGACCCAGCACGCCTAACGACAACCGTCGGAACGTGGCACGTTTTCTACGTGCAGCCGCAGCGACACGCGCCGCCTTGAGCTTCTCCGGCACCGCCGGATTTCCAAGCTCCTCAGTGTAAAGATTCACCACGGAGACGCGCACGCCATGTTTCACTTCACACTCGCCCAGTTCATGCAGGTACGGCTGCCAGTGAGGATATTGCTCCAGATCCTCCGCCACATGCTTCGACAGCAAAACGTGCCCCGCATCACCGCAGTCCATGACGCGCTGTGCCATGTTAATGCCGGCGCCAGCCACATTCGCCTTGCCGGTCACGTCGATCACCCCGCTTACCGGTCCACTGTGAATTCCCATTCGCAGTTGAAGTTCCGGATGCTTCTTGAGCGCACGACTTATTTCCAGCGCGCATTCGACGGGCGCTTCCGGGCTCTGGTAAAAAACCAACGTGATACCGTCGCCCGTCGGAATTTTTATCAGACGCCCCGCCGTCTCTGCGGCTTGGAATTCATCCGTGCTTCTGACAATCTCGTTTAAGCGCTCGACCAAAGCTCGTTGCTCGTTAATAGGCAGCTTCGAGTAACCGACGATGTCCGTGAACAGGACATGCGCGATCTCCAGTTGGATTTCCCTCTTAACTTCCGCTGGCATGTTTGTGCGATTAGAGTCGCGCCAGGCATATTATGCCATTTTTACGCCCAGTACGTCGAGCGTAAAGGTACGATCGGCAGACCGGCCGATTGAGACCCTGCCTGAGCGAAGTCGAACGGGCGTCTCGCGTGCTGGCGAGGGTGTCCCGCAATCGCGGAGTTCATTGCGACTAACATCGCGGCTCGTTGGACGCTTAGCCCAATATCTGGTAAAAACTGAGGCGATGAACCGCCTCTATTTCGCCGAGCAACGTGACGTTGCATCCAGTTGTCATTCCGAGCGAAGTCGAGAATGGAGCGAGTGGGACGAGCGACATGGACGGTTGCGCAGCGTAGGTAGGTCCGAGAGAATCGGGCGACGAACGAGTCAAATCTCTGAACGTTTCCCTTAATGAATCGGCTGTATTTTGGCGATAACCTCAAGTAGCTTTCGGATCGGAAAGAATTTCCCGACGCGAGTATCGATCTTGTCTATCTCGCTGCGCCGTTTAACTCTCGAATGCGGATCCAAGATCGGGCAAAGCAAAGCAGTGGCTTGCTCAAAAAAATCTGGCGTCCCGCCACTGTCGGCCAACAATTAAGGCTCGCTGTTTTTGGCTTTATCGCTGTTTCTTCGAGGATTATCCTAACAGGGTGAGGGGGGAGCGAACCGGCAGCGCGTCGGACGTGACGCAGCGTGAGTTTGCCAGCGGACAAAGACTCTTTGGCCGCTACACGCTGATCAAGATTCTGGGCAGAGGAGGAATGGGAATTGTCTGGCTGGCGCACGATGAAGAGTTAGAACGCAATGTCGCGCTCAAATTTCTACCGGACTTGATCATTCACGATGCTGCCGTGCTGAGCGATCTCAAGCGCGAGACGAGACGTTGTCTGGAACTCACTCACAAGAACATCGTGCGCATTTACGACTTTGTGCACGACGAACGCTCGGGCTGCATTTCGATGGAATACATCGATGGCGATACGCTTTCGAAGTTGCGCTGCGACAAGGAGCTAAAGGCCTTTGAGACGGCCGAACTGACCGATTGGATGAGCCAGCTCTGCGCTGCGCTGGATTACGCGCACAACTACGCCCACATCATCCATCGCGATCTCAAGCCGGCGAATCTGATGGTCAATCAGCGCGGCGAGCTCAAAGTGTCCGATTTTGGGATCGCCCGCAGCCTGGGCGATTCGATGAGCGCGATCACGATGGCCGGTGGCAGAAGCGGCACGCTCTCTTACATGAGTCCGCAACAACTGGAGGGTGAGCGTGGCAGTCATCTTGACGACATCTATTCGCTGGGCGCGACCGTTTACGACCTGCTCACCAGCAAGCCTCCTTTTTATGTCGGTAATATCGATCGGCAGATTCGCGAAAAGATTCCTCCATCAATGACGGAGCGTCGAAAAGAATTCGACATCGAGGCGGAGCCGATTCCAGCGGTGTGGGAAGAATGGGTGGCGGCTTGTCTGGCAAAAGATCCTGCGCGGCGGCCGCAGTCTGTCATGGATATTGCCCGTCAATTGGAGATGCCTTCACCGGAAGCACACCTGCCGTCCGTGAGGCCATTCTTTCAGCGATCCAAAAAGAGAGTTCTCACCCTCGCGCTTGCATCGCTCTGTTTACTCGCTCTCGGCGGATGGTATTTCGGAGTATTTAAACCAGCCCACCCTAAAGTCAGGGCAGTCGCTGCTGTTTCGATGGCAATTCCGGAGAAAAGTGTCGCGGTGCTGCCTCTGGAAAATCTGAGCGAGGAGAAGGAGAACGCTTTTTTTGCCGACGGCATCCAGGATGAGCTGCTGTCGAATCTTTCCAAGATCAAGGACCTCAAAGTGATCAGCCGCACGTCGGTCATGCAGTACAAGAGCGGCATCACGCGCAACCTCAAAGAGATCGCGCAGCAGCTAGGTGTTAGCAATGTGGTAGAAGGCAGCGTTCGCAGGTCAGGGAACCACGTGCGGGTGTCGGTGCAACTGATCGATGCGCTAACCGATCGCCACATTTGGGTGCAAAGTTACGATCGCACGCTGACCGACGCGCTTGCTTTGGAGGGAGAATTGGCGACGGAGATTGCCTCAGCTGTAGGCGCGACGCTTACTCCGCAGGAAAAAGCGCTGGTGGCGTCCAAGCCCACGAATAATCCCGCCGCCTACGATGCCTATCTGCGTGGCCGCGCGCTGATGGGAGCCTCGGCATTCGATCGCTCCACCTTGGAAAGTGGGATTCGATCATATCAAGAGGCTGTAAAGTTGGATCCCAGTTTTGTACTGGCTTGGGCATATCTCTCCTATAGGCAAAGCGACTATTACTGGGTAGGATTCGATAAGAGTCCGGCGCGGCTGACCGCAGCCAAGGATGCCCTCGATCGTGCTCTCGCGCTGAATCCAAACCTCCCCGAGACTCATCTTGCTGTTGGCTATTACCGTTATTACGGGGAGCGCGATTTCACCGGGGCATTGGCAGAATTTCAGCAAGCCGAACGGGGTCTCCCCAATAACGTTGACGTGATTAGAGCGATCGGTCTGATCCAACGACGGCTGGGGGATTGGGACGAAGCGATCGGGAGCCTGCGTCGCGCCGTTGAGCTCGATCCTCGCAACGTCGAAGTGTCCGACGTTCTCGCGATTACATATATCGTCGTCCGCCGCTTTCCCGAAGCTCTCGCCATAGCCGACCGCGTCCTTGCGTTGGAGCCGACGAATAGAGATGCCCTATGGAGAAAAGCCGATGTCTTCTGGTCAACGGGGGATTTGAAGGCGGTAGAACCGCTACTCGCAAATCCCGGCACCGACCCGCGCATGCGCGGGATGCAGGCTCTGTATGAGCGGCGTTACGCTGCAGCCATCGATATCCTCTCAAAAGTGTTGGCCGACGCGCCGGAATGGGAAAAGCCGGATATACTTTTCAATCTTGCCTTAGCTCAGGAGCGCGCCGGCGAAGTCGCCGCAGCGCGCGCGACTTACCAGCGAGCGGCCCAGGAGCTTCAGCGCCAGCTCGAGAAAGTAGCGCGGGATTCTTTTCAAGAGGCGGACCTGCATGCCAATTTGGGTCGGGCCTATGCAGGTTTGGGCGAAGCGACATCTGCTGTGGCCGAGGGACAAAAAGCCATCGCTATGCGTCCCGCTTCCAAAGATCCGTTCGAGGGCCCCGGACAGGAGTATGCCATGGCACAGATCCACGCTTTCCTGGGCGATGCCGATCATGCGATTCCTATTCTTAAACGGTTGCTGCAGATACCGTTTCCGATTACTCCGGCATTGTTGCGACTCGATCCGATCTGGGATCAAATCCGCGATGATCCTCGCTTTCAGGAATTGGCGGCACAAAAGACGCCCTGAACTCGCGGTATGTGGAGTTCAAGAAACGCTCCTAGACATTTATTCGATTCCTCAGCTCCGGTGAACAGTTAAGGTTGGCTGTTTTGGCTTTATAGCTGTTTCTTGGGGGAGTATCGTAACTGCGTGAGCGGAGAGCGAACCGGCAGCGCGTCGGAGGTGACGCAGCGTGAGTTTGCCATCGGACAAAGACTCTTCGGCCGCTACACGCTGGTTGATATTTTGGGGCAAGGGGGGATGGGAGTTGTCTGGCTGGCGCGTGATGAAGAACTAGACCGCGACGTGGCGCTGAAATTCCTTCCTCAGCCGCTTGTGCATGACGGCGCATTACTCAACGATCTGAAACGCGAGACGCGCCGCAGCCTTGAGCTGACACACAAGAACATCGTGCGGATTTACGATTTCGAGCACGACGAACGCATGGCCTGCATCTCCATGGAATACGTGGACGGGCAAACGCTTTCCAATCTGCGCGGCGAAAAAGAGCAAAAGGTTTTTGAGCCCAGCGACCTAGCACCTCTAACAGCTCAGCTTTGTGAGGCGCTCGATTACGCGCACAATTACGCTCGCGTCATCCATCGTGATTTGAAACCGGCGAACCTGATGGTGAACCGACGGGGAGAATTAAAGGTGTCCGACTTTGGCATTGCGCGAAGCTTGAGCGACACGGTGAGCCGCTTGACCGCGGAGCAAGGCCGCAGCGGGACGCTGGTTTACATGAGCCCGCAACAACTGGAGGGGAAGCGCGGCACACATCTGGACGACATTTACTCACTAGGCGCTACTCTTTACGATCTGCTCACCAGCAAGCCGCCTTTTTATTCCGGCAACATCGACAGACAAATCCATGAGAGAGTGCCGCCATCAATGACCGAGCGGCGTAAAGACCTGAACATCGAGCCGGCATCTGTGGCGGCGATTTGGGAGCAAGCGGTAGCGGCCTGCTTGCAAAAAGATCCGGCCAAGCGCCCTCAATCGGCAATGGAAGTGGCTCATCGGCTGCAACTCTCTTCTGTGCCGGTACCGGCGAGGATTGTGAGGAGAGCAGTTACGTGGAATGCGATCCTTTGGGCAGGAGCCGCTGTTCTTATTTGCCTGATCGGCCTTGGTACATGGTATTTCGCAAAATCGAAGGCGCATACGAAAGCTGCGGCGGTAGCGACCAATGCGCTCGCCCAAGCTGCCGCAATTACCGAAAAGAGCATCGCGGTACTCCCCTTTGAGAATCTGAGCGAAGATAAAGCGAACGCTTATTTTGCCGACGGAATCCAGGAGGAAATCCTGACACAACTGGCCAAGATCGCGGACTTAAAAGTAATTTCGCGCACTTCGACGCAGCGGTATCAGAGCAAGCCAGGAAATCTCTCGGAGATCGCGAAGCAGCTTGGGGTAGCGAACATTCTTGAGGGCAGCGTCCAAAAAGCGGCCGATCAGGTGCGGGTTAATGTTCAGTTGCTTAACGCCCAAACAGATTCCCACCTCTGGGCTGAAACCTACGACCGGAAGTTGACCGACATCTTTGGTGTCGAAAGCGAGATCGCCAAAGGAATCGCGGAGTCGTTGCAAGCGAAGCTGACCGATCGCGAGCAGCAAGCGTTAGCAGTCAAACCGACAAACAATCCGGAAGCTTATGATGCGTATCTGCGCGGCCTGGCTTTTGAGGCACGTAGCGAAGCCGATGCCCTAGGAAAAGCGATCGATTTTTATGAGCGGGCGGTGCAGCTTGACCCGAATTTTGCGCTTGCCTGGGCGCGACTTTCTCGTGCAGATGCGAATCTTTACTTCCGCCGCACTGACAGGATCGCCGCTCGCCTCGATGCGGCCAAAGGAGCCTTGGAGAACGCGCAGAAACTGCAGCCAAACTCGCCCGAAACCCAGCTCGCCTTGGGTTATTACCAATATTGGGTGCTGCGTGATTACGGACTCGCCAAAACCACGTTCGGGCGGGTTAACAAAATGTCACCAGGCAACAGCGAGGTCCTAAGGGCTCTCGGCGCAGTCGCCCGACGCGAGGGAAACTGGGAAGACAGCATTGCTTACTACGAGCAAGGCCTCACCGTTGATCCGCGTAACTTGGAGCTACTAAGCGATGCGAGATTTACTTACGCTGTGCTTCGGCAATTCCCGGCTGCGCTAAAGCTGTCCGATCGGGAGCTGGACATCCTCCCCGGCGATCCGAATTTGATGGCGAACAAGGCCGGCGTGTATCAGGCCCAGGGTAATCTGCAAGAGGCCGCTAAATTGTTGGTGGGAATAAACGCGCAGAGTTCAATTGAGAATGCTTTCTACGTCAAGATGATTCAATTGAGACTTGAACGGAATCACAGCGAGGCCGTTCGATTGCTGCAAGCCCGACAGGCTCAATTCCACTTTGCTACTGAGATCGAGAGGATCGTTAATCAGGTCCTGCTGGCTGCCACTCAGCGCCTCGCCGGCGATACCGCTGGTGCAAAAGCTGCCGCTCAACAGGCGCGCGATACGCTGGAGGCACTGGGCAAAAATCAACCAGATAACGCCTACGTTGCGGGAGTGCTGTCTCTGGCCAATGCCGCGCTCGGGGAGAAGGACCTAGCCCTAAAGGAAGCAGAACGTGCAGTG
>Ga0209474_10005259_pt1 | contig 11044 bp, 10 predicted proteins | sample GraSoiAngelo_145_FD_185902 | JGI IMG/M metagenome (GOLD analysis project Ga0209474, IMG submission 185902) | Grasslands soil microbial communities from the Angelo Coastal Reserve, California, USA - 14_1009_05_20cm (SPAdes) (version 2) | ecosystem: Environmental > Terrestrial > Soil > Grasslands... | reverse complement strand
ACAGCGAAGCCCTCTGACGGACTCGAACCGTCGACCCCCTCCTTACCATGGAGGTGCTCTACCAACTGAGCTAAGAGGGCAGGCTCTCGATTCTAGCCTCGGCTCGGCGGAGCCGTTTCAGGGCCGGTCTGATAGGAACCGGCGGGAAATGGAGAGGGTCAACATCTTCAGCGCCGAGAACCTCCAAGGGAGGATCGACGTAGCGCACGGTGTCGGATCCTCGGCGGTCGCGAGCTTCATCTACGACGTCGACCCAGGCGAGGGCTCGTCGCCTTATCACTACGAGTACGTCGAGGAATGGCTGTTGGTCGTCGAGGGCACGGTCGTCGTGCGCACGCCCGCGGGCGAGGAGACGCTCGAGCGCGGCGACCTCGTCTGCTTTCCAACGGGGCCTGCCGGCGCGCACAAGGTCATGAACAGGAGCGACGCGCTGGCGCGCACCCTGGTTTGGTCGAGCTCGCGCGTCCCCGCGGTCTCGGTCTATCCCGACAGCAACAAGATTGGCGTCTGGACCGGCGACGAGGAGAACGACCTCATCTTTCGTCGCGACACCGCCGTCCCGTGGGCGGACGGCGAAGAAGGCTGGAACAGGGCCGACTGAGTGGGGGCGGGAGGATTCGAACCTCCGTAGGCTGAGCCGACGGGTTTACAGCCCGTTCCCTTTGGCCACTCGGGCACACCCCCGGGGGGCGGCCATTGTAGCCGCGCACCGCTCACCTTACCCTTAGCGAATGATCGGGTGCCCCAGCTGCGGGCAGGAGAACCCGGAGAACGCCCGCTTCTGCCTCGCCTGCGGCGAGCAGCTCGACGCGCCGCGGCCGGCCGTGCAGGACGAGCGGCGGATCGTCTCCGTTGTCTTCGTCGACCTCGTCGGGTTCACCAGCCGCGCCGAGCAGCTCGACCCGGAGGACGTCCGCGCGATCCTGACGCCGTATCACGAGCTCGTCCGCAAGGAGCTCGAGTCGTTCGGCGGAACTGTCGAAAAGTTCATCGGCGACGCGATCATGGCCGTCTTCGGGGCGCCGACCGCTTTCGGCGACGACGCCGAGCGGGCGGTCCGTGCATCGCTCGCCGTACGGGACAGCGTCCGCGCCCTCGACGAGTGCGAGCTGCGGCTCGGCCTGCAGCTGCGCATCGCCGTCAACACCGGCGAGGCGCTCGTCACGCTCGCCGCCCGGCCCGCGCTCGGCGAGGCGATGGTCGCCGGTGACGTCGTCAACACCGCGTCGCGACTGCAGCAGGCGGCGCCGGTGAACGGCGTCATCGTCGGCACCGAGACCCACAACGCGACCAGGAGCGCGATCGAGTACGAGCCGGCTGAGCCCGTGCAGGCCAAGGGCAAGGCGGAGTCGGTCGAGGCCTGGGTCGCGATCCGGCCGCTACACGGCGCGGGCGAGCGCAAGCATTCAGGGATGCTCGTCGGGCGCGAGCGCGAGCTGGATGTCCTGAGCGGCGTCTGGGAGCGGGTCGCCCGCGAGCGGGTGCCCCATCTCGTCACCATCTTCGGCCCAGCGGGAATCGGCAAGACACGGCTGTCGCAGGAGTTCGAGCGCGTCGTCGGAGAGCTCGGCGGCCGCAGCGTCCGCGGCCGCTCGCTGCCGTATCGAGAGAGCAGCGCCTACTTCGCCTTCTCGAGCCAGGTCAAGCAGCTCTGCGGAATCTTCGAGAGCGACTCGACAGAGGTCGGGCTCGCAAAGCTCCGCGAGAGCGTCGGCGACGAGCAGATCGCCGCGCACCTCGCGATCCTGCTCGGCCTCGATTCGGAGGGCTCGGTCGACGACCGCGAGGAGCTCTTCTTCTCGGTGCGCGTCTTCATCGAGTCCGTGGCGAAGGACCAGCCGATCGCGTTCATGTTCGAAGACATCCACTGGGCGGACCGCGGCCTGCTCGACCTGATCGAGCTGCTGGCGGCGCGGCTGCGCGACCTGCCGGTCATGCTTCTCGCCCAGGCCAGGCCGGAGCTGCTCGACGCTAGGCCCGCGTGGGGCGGAGGCCTGCCCGCTTACACGGCGCTGCCCTTGGCTCCGCTCAGCGCGGAAGAAGCCTGGGAGCTCGCGGTGATGCGGCTCGGAGAGCTCGGGAGCAAGCAGGCCGGGCGCCTGGCCGGCACGGCCGAGGGCAACCCGCTGTTCATCGAGCAGCTCGCGGCCGCGATGAGCGAGGCCGGCTCCACGTCCGACTCGTTGCCGACGACGGTTCGCGGAATCGTCGCTGCACGGCTCGACGCCCTTCCCCCGGGGGAGCGGGCGCTGATGCTCGACGCCGCGGTCGCCGGCAAGACTTTTTGGCGCGGCGCGCTCGAGCGGATGGTGGACGACCGGGACGGCCTCTCGACGCTGCTCGGCGCACTCGAGGAGCGCGACCTGATCGTGCGCGACACGGCCTCGATCATCGAGGGCCAGCAGCAGTTCAGCTTCAAGCACATGCTGATTCGCGAGGTCGCCTACGAATTGCTGCCTCGGGCCGGCCGGCAGGAGCGTCATGCGCGCGTGGCCGAGTTCTTCGAGGCGTCGACGGCCGAGATGGGCGAGGTGACAGCGGCGCTCGCAAGGCACTGGAGGGACGCGGGCGAGCTGGAGCGCGCGCTGCCTTACTTCATCAGAGCGGGAGAGCAGGCGGAGGCCGGCTGGGCCAAGGACCAGGCGGCGATCCTCTACCGCGAGGCACTCGACCTCGTCCCGGATGAGGACGAGCGGCTGGCGATGCTGCGCCGGCGGGTTGCCCTGGCGCGCGCTGCCGCCGTCCACATTCCGGACGCGCGGCAGCTGATCCAGGAGCGCTAGACGGGGAAGTCGGCCGGGGTCACGTCTCCGGCGATCTCGAAGATGCCATCGATCGTGTGCTTGCCGAGATCGCTCGCGTGCTCACGGACGATCTCCTCGGTCGGCGCCTCGTAGACGCAGTACGTCATCACGGTTCCGTTCTCGTCGACGACGACGTGGCTGTGCTCCCAGACGATCGTCGGGTAGTTCTCGTCGATGAGCTTGCGGGAGCGCGTGCCCACCTCCGGCATCTCCTTCTCGACGACGTCGAACCTGCGAACGACCATGTACCTCGGCAAGCTGCTCCCTTCAGGCCGCGGGCTTGATGTTCTGGTTCACGTGGAAGACGTTGTCCGGATCGTACTGCCCCTTGATCTTCGCGAGCCGCTCGTAGTTCTCGCCGTACGCGGCCTGCACCCGCTCCTGGCCCTCGTCCATGATCATGTTCAGGTAGGCGCCGCCGGCCGAATACGGATGGAGCGCCTCTTGGTAGCCGACCGCCCACTCGCGCATCGCGCCGGCGTTGGCCGGATCGGGATCGACGCCGACCATCACGGAGCCGAAGTTCGCGTTCCGAAAGGCCCAGGGCGTCTCGGTCGGCCCGACGCGGTGCGCCGCGCCGTCGATCGGGTACATGTGCATCGTCGACTTCCAGCTGGGCAGCTTCTCGGCGAACTCGACGTGCTTCTCGATCGCCTCTTCCGGGATCGTCTCGACGAAGTCGGCCCGCCAGTACCACTGGTCGCCGGCCGGGTAGATGGCGTCGAACGCGCCATTGAAGGCGGCGAACGGAACGGGGGCGACACCGTCCATCAGGAGCCCTTCCTGCGCCCGCGCCTCCGCGAGCGCTTCGTCGGCGCCGTCCTCCGGCCCAGTCCAGCACCAGACGATCGCGGCGACCTTCTGCAGGTGCAGCTCGTCCGGGAACGGAGGGGCGGGCGGGACGCTGAGGAACGCGAACCAGCCGCCGAGCTCCTCCGGCGCGTTGAGGATGAACTCGCGGTACCAGCGGAGGACGTCGGCCGCCTTGTCGAGCGGCCAGAACATCGGGCCGGCGACGACCGTGCTGACCGGATGCAGCTGCGCCCGGATCTTGGTGGCGACTCCGAAGTTGCCACCGCCGCCGCGGATCGCCCAGAAGAGGTCGGGCTTCTCGTTCTCGTCGGCGTTGACGACGCTGCCGTCGGCGAGCACAAGCTCGGCCCCGAGGATGTTGTCGATCGAGAGGCCGTAGCCGCGCGTCAGGTGGCCGATCCCGCCGCCGAGCATCAGACCGCCGGCTCCGGTCGAGCCGATGAACCCTACGGGCGTGGCCAGTCCGTGCTCGCCGGTGGCCGCGTCGACCTCGCGGAGCAGGCAGCCGCCCGCGATGGTGGCGGTTCGCGCGTCGGCGTCGACCTCGACGCCCTTCAGCCCTGAGAGGTCGATCATCAGCCCGTCGTCGACGCTGCCGAGGCCGCCGCCGTTGTGGCCGCCGCCGCGGATCGCGATGTCGAGGCCGTTCTCGCGGCCGAAATTCACCGCGGCGACGACGTCGTCGACGTCCGCGCAGCGCGCGATCAGCGCGGGCCGCTTGTCGATCATTGCGTTGTAGAGCGCGCGCACCTCGTCGTAGTCGGCGTCGCTCGGCTGCGTCACGCCGCCGTGCAGCTGCGCCGCGAGGGCGTCTACGTTTGCGCTGTCCAGCATCTCGGTCATTCCCTGCTCCTCTCCTATCTGGTGACCTCAGGACGCGCCTGCCGCGCCCGGTCTTCCGAGGATCATCTCGTACGATGGCCTCGTGGAGAAATTCGACGCGATCGTGGTCGGCGCCGGCCCGGCCGGGTCGACGGCCGCATACCGCCTCGCGCGCTCCGGCGCGAAGGTCCTCCTGCTCGACCGCGCCCGCTTCCCCCGCGACAAACCGTGCGGCGGCGGGTTGACCGAGCGGGCGGTCACGCAGCTGCCGGTTTCCGTCGATCCCGTCGTCGAGGAGGTCGTCGACCGGTTCGAGCTCGGCTTCCGCTACGGGACGCGCTTCGTCCGGGGAGGCGAGCGGCCGCTCGTCCTCATGACACGGCGGAGCCGCCTCGACGCCCACCTCGTCGCCGAGGCCGCTGCGGCCGGCGCCGACTTCCGCGACGGCCTGCGGGCGACCGCGCTCGATCTGGACGAGGCTGGCGCGACGGTCCGGTTCGACGGAACCGCCGCCTCGGCACCCGTCGTGATCGGCGCAGACGGCGTCAACGGCCTGACCGCCCGCGCGCTCGGCTTCGGCGACCGGCGGCACGGAGTCGCGCTCGAAGGCAACGTCTCGTACGCACATGCGCGCGAGGACCGCTGGCGAGAGCGTGCGGTGGTCGACCTCGGGGCGGTTCCCGGCGGTTACGCCTGGGTCTTTCCGAAGGGCGACCACGTCAATGTCGGCGTCGGCGGCTGGGCCTCGGAGGGACCGCGGCTGCGCGAGCATCTCGAGCGCGCGTGCTCGGCGTACGGGCTCCCCTACGCGCGGCTCGAGTCGGTGCGCGGTTTCCGCCTGCCGATGCGTCGGCCGGGTGAGACTCCGGTCCGCGGCAGAGCGCTGCTGGTCGGTGCCGCGGCGGGCCTCGTCGACCCGCTCTCCGGAGACGGGATCTACGAGGCGCTACTGAGCGCGCGATTCGCGGCCGAGGCCGTTCTCGACCTCCTCGCGGGGCGGCAGGTGGATCTCGAGCGGTACGGCGCGCGAATCGAGCGAGAGCTTGCGCCGATGATCTCCGCGTCGTGGTCGGCGAAGCTCGCCTTCGACCGCTTCCCGCGGCTGGCGTTCACGATCGCGCGAACGCCTCCCGCCTGGCGGCTCGCGGAGAGGCTCCTGCGGGACGAGCTCCCGAACCCGCGCGAGGTCAGCGGGACGATGCGGGTTCCGCTGCAAGCGCTGCGGGCGCTTGCCCATGCCGCGCGGCGGCCCGGGCACGCAGCAGCCGCGCCGTGACGGCGATGGCCACGATGTCGAAGAGCACGTAGCCGCTCATCGCGCCGCTGGGCGGATTGCCCATGGGCAGCCCGAGCCCCGGCGTCATCGCGTGCCACTGCCAGAGGCCGACCGCGGTGCCCCAGACCTCGAGGAAGAGCACGACGAAGAAGACCCCGCCGTACACCACGGGCGCGCGCCCCTTCCAGAGGAAGAACAGGAACACCGAGACGCCGATCGCGCCGCCGACGTCGAAGCGGGGCAGCACGGTCAGGCCGAAGACGCCCCACGTCGCCGCGCAGGCCGCCACCGCCACGACGAACCACCGCGGCCGGGCACGCACAAGGCGGGTCTCGCTGAGGCTGATCCCGGCGAGGTAGACGAGCCCGTGTCCAGGCGGCACGAACAGCGGCAGGTTGTGGAGCCGGTACGTGTAGACGCCCCAGAGGATCGAGCCGACGACCTCCATGCAGGTGGCGACGCCGACGACGAGCAGCGTCTGGACACGCCGCTCGAGGGGCAGCGGCCGCAGCGCGGCGAGCAGCACGAGCCAGGTCGCGAAGCCGAGGCCGACCTGTCCGGTGAGGTCGACGTGCCGGTCGGCCAGGCCGAGCACCACGAAGACCAGGATCACGGCGAGCGTGAACAGGGCCGGGCTCGAGCGCAGGCGAGGCATCGGAGCGATTCTGACCGCTCAAGCGGCGGCGTGCGCCTGCCGATCAGCACCTTCGTGGAACTGAATGCGGTTCTGGCCCGCGCGGTCGAGCTTGGCGCGAGCGACATCCATCTCAAGATCGCCCAGCCGCCCATCGTGCGGCGGGACGGCGAGCTCGGCCTGCTCCCGGACCACCCGCCGCTCACCGACGCCGACCTCGAGGCGGCGCTCGCCGTCGTCGGCGACCTGACGCCCGCGAAGCTTCAGGCCTTCCACGAGACCGGCGAGCTCGACATCGCCTACACGGCCGGAGACCTGCCACGCTTCCGCGTCAACGGCTTCCGCCAGCGCGGCTCGATCTCGTTCGCCTTCCGCGTGATTCCCAAGCACGTCCCCAGCTTCGAGGAGCTGCGCCTACCGAAGGGCGTGCAGCGCCTTGCTCAGGAGCACCGCGGGCTCGTGCTCGTGACGGGCGCGACCGGGTCGGGGAAGACGACCACGCTCGCGGCCGTGATCGACCACGTCAATCGCACGCGCCGCCAGCACATCGTGACGATCGAGGACCCGATCGAGATCCTGCACTCCGACCGGGGCTGCATCGTCAACCAGCGCGAGGTCGGCCTCGACACCGAGTCGTTCCTCGCCGCGATCCGCCGCGTGCTGCGGCAGGACCCGGACGTGATCCTGATCGGCGAGCTGCGCGACGCCGAGACGGCCGAGACCGCCCTGAAGGCGGCCGAGTCGGGCCACCTCGTCTTCTCGACGATGCACACGATCGACTCCGCCGAGACGATCAGCCGGATGATCGACTTCTTCCCCGCGGTCAAGCAGGAGCAGATCCGCACGATCCTCGCCGGCGTGCTCCGCGGGGTCGTCAGCCAGCGCCTGCTGCCGCGCATCGGCGGGGGCCGTGTCGCCGCCGTCGAGGTGATGGTCACCAACTCGCGCATCGCCGACCTGATCCGTGAGCAGCGCATCGAGGAGGTCAACGACGCGATCGACGAGGGCGAGTTCTTCGACATGCAGACGTTCACCGACGCGCTCATCCAGCTGGTGCTCGCCGGCGAGATCGACGAGGAGGTGGCGGGCAACGCGGCCACCAACCGCCACGATTTCCAGGTCGCGCTCGAGCAGGCGCTGAAGCGCAAGAAGGCCGGCGTCGAGACCGACCGCCCGACTTCCGAGGCGGCCGTGGAAGAGCCCGAACCGGCGGAACGCCAGATGCCGGAGCTCCGGATCGCAGGCGCCCAGGACGGATGAAGCGGCTAGCTGCGGCCCTGATCTCGGCGCTTGCGCTGACCGGTTCGGCCGGCGCCGATGTCTTCACGATCGTCCCGAACACGCCGAGCACCCCGGCTGCGGGGCTGCCGAGCGCTGAAGTCCCCAACGCGCCGGGCTCGATCGCCTACTCGCTCACGCCGCCCGCAGTCCCCCAGGTTCTGAGCTATCCGCAGCTGCTCGGGGTCTGGCAGCAGGCGGGCGCCGCCTACGGGATCCAGTGGCAGGTGCTGGCTGCGATCAACAAGGTCGAGTCGAACTTCGGGCGGAACATGGGGCCAAGCTCGGCGGGTGCGATCGGCTGGATGCAGTTCATGCCGTCGACCTGGGAGCGCTGGGGCGTCGACGCGAACGGCGACGGCGTGGCCGACCCGTGGAACGCGGAGGACGCGGTCACCGCGGCGGCCCGATACCTCGCCGCCTCGGGCGGCCGGACCGACATCGCCGGAGCGGTCTTCTCCTACAACCACGCCCAGTGGTACGTGGACGAGGTGCTGCAGCTCGCGCGCCTGTTCGGCTCCGGCGGCGTGGACACGACCTTCAGGCTCGACCGGCTGCAGGTCTCGCTCGACCAGGCCCGCCACGCCGTCGTGCACGCCAATCGCAAGCTGGTTGCCGCCGAGCGGGTCCTCCGGGCCCGGCTCCGGACGGAGAGCGTCCTCAGGCGCCGCGCCGGTCGGGCGAGGCTGCTCTCTGACCAGCTCGCGCTCGACAAGCGCGCCGTCCAGGCGGGAGTCCTCCGCGCCGCGGCGCAGGCCCGCGTGGCCGCCCGGCGCACTGCCCTCGCCAGGGCCCAGGACGCGCTCGCTTCCGCGCACGACCGCTCGCTCGCCTCGTCCTTCTCGCCGACCGCCGGCGCGATGCTCGGCGCGCCGTCCTACGACGGCAACTACGTCTTCCCCGTCGGCGGCGGCCCGTCCGTCGTCTCGGTCTCGCACCACCACCACGACTACCCGGCGGCCGACATCGCCGCGCCGATGGGCTCGCCGGAGTACGCGCTCGCAGACGGCGTCGTCCTGCGCTCTTGGCAGTACCCGGACCCGCGCTGCGGGATCGGGATGACGATCCACACCGACGACGGCCAGACCTGGACGTACTGCCACATGTCCGACCTCGACCCGGCGGTCAAGGCAGGGGTGCGGCTCGCGGCCGGGACGCAGGTCGGGCTCGTCGGCATGACCGGCGACGCGTCCGGCCCGCACCTCCACCTGCAGCTTGACCCGAGCGTGAGCTACCCGCAGCTGCAGCCGTGGTTCCAGCGCTTCGCCAACGTCGCCTTCCGCTGGCAGGACCCCGGCCCGGCCGACACGGCCCCGCAGACGGGCGGCTCGGTCTTCGCCGTCGTCCCCGCGCAGGTGCCGCAGGCGAGCGGTCCCGTTGTCCTGTTCACCCGGTAGGGGGATGACAAGTACCCCGAATGGCGCCGAAAGGTTGAACATGCGGCTCGGCACGCTCCTGCCACGTGCGGTCCTCGTCGTCCTGGTCTGGATGCTGGCGACTGCTGCCTTCACCTTCGCTGCCGATCAGAAGATCGTCGGGCCGTCGCGCACGGCATCGTCCGTGACCGCGCAGCCGCCCAATCTCGTCGTCCCCTCGGTGACCGGCCAGGTGTTCGTCTTCGCGAAGGGAATCCTCGAGGATGCGGGCTTCGCTTGGCGCGTTACCGGCCCCGTCCACGGCTATCCCGGCAACCGCGTGCTCGCTCAGTCGCCGGCCGCTGGAACCCACGTGGTCGACACGGGCGCCCCGACGATCGTGCTGCACCTCGTGAAGGGCCAGTACGGCCAGAGCGGCTCCGCTGAGGACACCCCCAGCTACACCGGCACCCGGATCGAGCTGCCCCACGCTCCGATCGTGAAGCCGAAGGTTCCGGTGGTTGCGCCCAAGCCGAAGCCGAAGACCACGCCCAACCCGGCGGTGACGGCGAAGGCGACCAAGCCTGCAAAGCAGCCGACGACGGTCAAGCGGCCCCCCGACTTCCTCGTCCCCGGCGCCCGCAAGGAGCCCCAGAACGAGATCAGCCTTCCCGCCCGCGCCGACCGGCTCGCAGCCTGGATCGCGACGCACCCGAAGCGGACAAGCGCCAACGTGCACCGCTGGCTCTACCAGCACTCCTGGATCGTCGACGGCGCCCAGTTCGGCTGGTGGCACGGCTCCCAGGCGCTCGAGAAGCTGATCGCCGTCGACCGGCGCGTCGAGCGGATGTGGGGCATCGGCCATCGCAGCGAGGCCGTCGCGCGCGCAGCGCTGCACCGGGTCCGCGGCCACCAGCGATGACCCGCCGCCTCCTAAGGCGTCTCGGCCGCGAGCGCGGCTACTCGCTCGTGGAGATGCTGATCGTGATGTCGATCCTCGGCGTCGTGATGGGCTCGCTGACGACGGTCTTCGTCCAGGCCTCGAACGCGGAGTTCGACATGAACGCGCGCTTCCAGGCGCAGCTGACCGGGCGTCTTGCGCTCGACAAGATGCGCCGCGAGGTGCACTGCGCGAGCGTCGCGACCCCGACCGGCTCGTCGTCCTCGGTGACCCTGACCCTGCCGTCCTACTGCAAGACGGGCACCGGCTCGATCACCTGGTGTACCCGCAGCGTTGCCACGAACCGCTACGCGCTCTACCGCGTGGTCGGCAGCACGTGCACCGGGGGCGTCAAATGGGCGGACTTCCTCGCTCCGACCTCGAGCGCGACGGTGTGCAGCGGCGCGCTCTGCATCTTCAACTACACCGCCCAGTCGACCACCTCGCTCGCCGACCTCAAGGTCGACCTCCCGGTCAACATCCGGCCGGCCAAGAGCGTCGAGCTCTACGAGCTGATCGACGACATCGTGCTCCGCAACAGCACCCGTTCGTAGCCACCCTTTCGAGGGAGGTAGACGCATCAAGGGGTTTCGGGCGGCTGCCGATCCCATCCGCATGCGGAAGCTTTTGTCTGCGCGCCTGCGCGACGAGCGGGGAATTGCACTGGTTATGGCGATCGGCATCACGACGGTACTGCTGATCAGCGGCACGACCGCGCTCACCTACACGACCTCGAGCCAGACCGAGTCGAACCAGTCCCGTTCCCGGGTCGGCGCCTTCGCCCTCGCCGAGTCGGGGATCAACAACGCGATGGCGATCTTGAATCTGCCCGCAAACAACGCGCTCGACCCCGACGTCCTCCCGAAGTGCACGACGAACTCGACGAAGTACTCCGACCCGACGGCGATCCGCACCTCGACCTCCACCTGGCTGCACGGCACCTACGCAGGCTCCAACGTCGACTACTGCGGGACCCTGATCCGCGCGAGCGCCCTCTGGTACCTGACCTCGATCGGAAACACGCGCAATCCGAACAAGGCGAGCGGCACGGTCACGCGGACGCTCGAGGCGACGGTGACCGTGACGCCGACGATCACGCAGCCGCTGAACAACCCGGTCTGG
>Ga0209474_10005257_pt1 | contig 11046 bp, 10 predicted proteins | sample GraSoiAngelo_145_FD_185902 | JGI IMG/M metagenome (GOLD analysis project Ga0209474, IMG submission 185902) | Grasslands soil microbial communities from the Angelo Coastal Reserve, California, USA - 14_1009_05_20cm (SPAdes) (version 2) | ecosystem: Environmental > Terrestrial > Soil > Grasslands... | reverse complement strand
CAGGCCACCCACGGCTCACGCCGTACTCGCGGCACCCGGTCCAACGGAGCCGGGTCGTGTCTAGATCAGGCCACCCACGGCTCACGCCGTACTCGCGGCACCCGGTCCAACGGAGCCGGGTCGTGTCTAGATCAGGCCACCCACGGCTCACGCCGTACTCGCGGCACCCGGTCCAATGAAGCTCGTGATCGTCGGCGGCGGCGTCACGGCGTTGGCGGCGGCCCATCGCGCGGTGGAGTTGGCGCGTGAGCGGGGCCTCGATCTCGACGTCAAGCTGGTCGAGGCGCGCCGCCGCCTCGGCGGGACCATCGCCACCGAGCGCGCCGACGGCTTCCTCGTCGAGGCAGGGCCCGACTCGTTTCTGTCCGAGAAACCGTGGGCGCTCGCGCTGTGTCGGCGTCTGGGTCTCGAGGGGCGGCTGGTTCGCACCGACGACCGCTTCCGTAAAGTTTTCGTCTGGTTCCGCGGCCGGCTGCATCCGCTGCCCGACGGCTTCCAGCTGCTGGCGCCGACGCGGCTGGCGCCGTTCGTCACGTCGTCGTTGTTCTCGTGGCGCGGCAAGGCGCGGATGGCGCTGGATCTCCTGCTGCCGCGCGGTGGCGGCGCGGTCGGCGGCGACGATGAGAGTCTCGGCGCGTTCGTGCGCCGCCGGCTCGGCGCCGAGGCGCTCGAGCGCGTCGCCCAGCCGCTCGTGGCCGGAATTTATACGGCCGATCCCGACGAGCTCAGCGTGGCGGCAACGATGCCGCGCTTCGTCGACGTCGAGCGCCGTCACCGCTCGGTGATCCTCGGATTGCGCCGCGGGCTTGTCCAAGCGCCGGGCGATGCCGGGCTCGCCACGAGCGGTACGAGCTCCGCAATCGGTGGGACGAGCTCCGCGTTGAGCGGGACGAGCGGGGCGAGATGGAGCCTGTTCGTGACGTTCGCCGATGGCATGGAGACGCTCGTGCGGACTCTGGCCGACCGGCTGCCGGACAGCGCGATCGTCCTCGGTCAGCGTGTCGGCGCCCTCGAGCGTGACGGCGCGCACTGGCGGGTGACGAGCGCCGACGGCGCCCGATTCGCCGCCGACCGCGTGATCCTTGCTACCGAGGCGCATGCGTCCGCCCGCCTGCTGCGCTACGTCGATCCCGCGCTCGCCGTGTTGCTCGGTGACATCGACTACGCCGGGTCGGCCACCGTCTCGCTCGGCTTTCGTCGCGGCGAGGTGCCGCACGCCCTCGACGGCTTCGGGTTCGTCGTGCCGCGCAGTGAGGGCAAAGCGCTGCTGGCGGCGACGTTCTCGAGCGTGAAGTATCCCGGCCGCGCGCCGGCGGGGCACGTGCTGATTCGCTGTTTTCTCGGCGGCACGCTGAACGCCGAGGTGCTGCGCGAAGACGACGCCTCGCTGGTGGTCCGCGCGCGACGCGAGCTGGGCGAGGCGCTCGGCGTCGCCGCCGAGCCCGGCCTCGTGCGCGTGTCGCGCTGGCCGGCCTCGATGCCGCAGTACCGCGTGGGCCATCTCGCGCGCGTCGATGCGATCGAGCGCCGCGCCGCCGCGCTGCCCGGCCTGCATCTCACGGGCGCGGCCTATCGCGGCGTCGGCATCGCCGACTGCGTCCGCTCCGGCGAAGCCGCCGCCGAGGCCGCGCTGAGCTAAACGACCTCGATCACACCGGCCTTGCGCAGCGCCTCGATCTTCTGCGCGTCGTAGCCGAGCAGCCCGCTCAGCACCTCGCGCGTGTGCTCGCCGGGGCGGTACGGCGCCGGCCCGGCCGGGAGCGGACGGCGGCCGTCGACCATGAACGGCACGCCGGTGACGCGCACGCGCTCGCGTCCGGGGTGGGGCACGGCCGGGAAAAACTCGCGCTCGGCGAGATGCGGATGCGCGATCACGTCGGCGGGCGAGAGTACCGGCGCCGCGGGAATCCGCGCCGCGTTGCATGCGGCGAGCGCGTCTTTCGCGGACGCGAACGAATCGATCCAGGCGGTGATGATCGGCCGCAGCTCGGGCCAGTTTCGGCGGCGCGCGAGCGGCGTGGCGAAGCGCGGATCCTGCGCGAGCTCGGGGCGCTTCATCGCCGTGAGGAGACGCTGCCAGAGATCGGGCGCGCCAACGCTCTGCACGGTGAACCATTCGCCGCCGATCTCGTGGATCAGCATGCCCGCGCGCGGCCCGGGATACTCCTCGCCGCCGTTGAGCATCGCGCCATACGTGATGTCCTCGGCAGCCACGAGGCACTCGAGCATCGAGACGTCCAGATGCGCGCCGCGGCCGGTGCGCGCACGCCGCCAGAGCGCGGCGCAGATTGCGCCGAAGGCGTGGGTGCCGGCGAGGACGTCGGCGGCCTGCAGATAGCTCACGCGCGGCTCGGCCTCGCCGTTGCGTTCCAGGTGCATGAGGCCGGACACCGCGCTGATGATGTGCGCGAACGCCTGCAGCGTGCGCCACGGGCCCGTCTGGCCGAATCCCGAGATCGAGCAGTAGACGAGATCCGGCTTCACCGCGGCCAGCGTCGCGTGATCGCAGCCCAGGCGCGCGGCGACGCCGGGCACGAAGTTCTCGACGACGACGTCGCTCGCCCGCGCGAGGTCCGCCACGACGGGCCGCGCCTCCGGACGCGTGAGATCCAGCACGATGCTGCGCTTGCCCACGTTGATCCGCACGAAGTACGTCGCCTGGTCCTCGCGCCCCGGCTCGAGCTGGCTGTAGCCACGCCGTGTGTCGTCGCCCTCGCGCCGCTCGATCTTGACGACATCGGCGCCGAGATCGGCGAGCAGGCGCGTGCAATAGGGACCCGCGAGCACGCGGGTGAGGTCGAGCACGGTGAGGCCGGCCAGCGGTCCGTCGGCGGTGATCACGGCGGCCTAGTCTACACGCGATGCCGCCGGCGACCTTTCTCGCGCCGGCGACCTTTTCTTCCGCCCGCGCGTCGAGTAGTGTTACGGCCGATGCCGACCATGCCCGCCGCCGACCTCGAGCGTCTCGCCGCGGAGATCTTCGCGGCACGCGGCGTTCCCGGCGACGACGCGAGATGGATTGCGGCGCTGCTCGTGCGAGCCAACCTGCGCGGGCACGATTCCCATGGTGTCATTCGCGTGCCGCAGTACTGTGCCGCGCTGGCGGCGGGTCATCTGAACGCGACGCCGAAGATCGCGCTCGTCGTCGACACCCCGTCGGTCGTGGTGCTCGACGGCGACTTCGGCTTCGGCCAGGTCGTCGCGCGCCGCGGCACCGACCTCGCGGTGGAGCGTGGGCGCGCCCACGGGCTGGCCGCGGTCGCGCTGCGGCGCACGAGTCACGTCGGGCGACTGGCCGACTACGCCGAGGCGATCGCGGAGACCGGGCTGATCGGCATGCTGTGGGCCAACGCCAAGAGCGGCCTGAACGTTGCGCCGTGGGGCGGCAGCGGCAAGCGGCTCGGAACGAACCCCCACGCGATCGCGATTCCCGGTCCGAACGGCACCGTCGCGATGTCACACGACTTCGCCTCGAGCGTGTGGGCGGAGGGGAAGCTCCGCGTGAAGTTCAACCGCGGAGAAACGGTGCCCGCCGGCATCATGCTGAATGGTCGCGGCGAGCCCTCGACCGATCCGAAGGAGTTCTACACCGAGCCGCCGGGCTCGCTGCTCACGGCGGGCGCGCACAAGGGCTACGGCCTGTCGTTGGCGATCGAGATTCTCGGCGGCGTCCTGTCCGGCACGGGCGCGGCCAGCGCGGAGAAGGGGAAGTTCGCGAACGGAACGCTGATGCTGGCGCTCGATCCCGCGCGCTTCCTGCCACCCGACGAGCTGCACGCCCAGGTGGCCGCGCTCTTCGACTGGGTGCGCGGCGCCCGGCCGACAGCCGGCGCCTCCGAGATCCTCGTCCCGGGCGAGCCGGAGGCGCGCAGCGAGCGCGCGCGGCGCGCGGCGGGCATCGTCGTGGAGGATGAGACGTGGCGGCAGATCACCGCGTGCGCCCGCGAGGTGGGCCTGCGTGCTTGAGGTGGTGACGATGCGCGAGATCGACGCGATCTTCGCCGTCACCGACGCCCTCGGCATCCATCGCGAGTCGCTCGTCATCCCGCTCGGCCCGCACACGCCGGGGCGGGTGAGGCGCCTGCCGAACGGCAAGCTCGAGATCACCGTGGAAGCTGCGCGCCCGCTCGACGAATGGCTGACCGAGCTGCCGTCATTGATCAAGGCCGCCGGCTAGCGCCTCGTCTCCGGCGCGAGCTCGGCGTCCTGCCGCTCGCCGCCATCGTCTTCTTCAACGTCAGCGGCGGTCCGTACGGCATCGAGGACACGGTGCCGACCTTCGGGCCCGGACTCACGCTGCTGCTGTTGGTGCTCACGCCGTTGCTGTGGAGCCTGCCCGTGTCGCTGGCGATGTCCGAGCTCGCGTCGGCCATGCCGGACGAGGGCGGCTACGTCACGTGGACGGCGCGCGCCTTCGGGCCGTTCTGGGGCTTCCAGGTCGGCTGGTGGTCGTGGCTCGACAGCTTCGTCGACGTCGCCGTCTATCCCACGCTGTTCGTCGCGTATCTGCGCTACTGGTACCCGACGATGCCGCCGCTCGAGCGCTGGCTGCTGGCCCTCGCGTTCATCGCGCTGTTGACGACGCTCAATCTGCTCGGCGTACGGCCGACCGGCCGCGTCGCCGTCGCGCTGTCGATCGCCGCGCTGGCGCCGGTCGCGCTGCTCGTCGTCCTGGGCCTGCCGCGTGTCGTGGCGCCGCCGTGGACGCCGTTCGCCGTCGAGGGCCACACGCTGGTGAGCGGCATCGGCGTCGGGCTGGCCGTGATGATGTGGAACTACTCGGGCTGGGACACGCCGTCCACCGTTCTCGGCGAGACCCGCGCGCCGCAGAATTCGTTCCGGCGGGCGCTGCTTCTCGCCGTGCCGTTGGTGGCCGTCGCGAACCTGCTGCCCGTCGGGATCGTGCTCGCGAGCGGCGGTACCGACTGGAAGACGTGGACGACCGGCGGCTTGCCAACATTGGCCGCGCACGTCGGCGGCGCCTGGCTGGGCCACGCGATGGCCGCGGGCGCCGTGCTGAGCAGCGCCGGTCTCTTCATGGCGCTGCTGCTCACGAACTCGCGGCTGCCCTATGTGCTCGCGCGCGACGGGACGCTGCCGCGCGGCCTCGCCGCAGTGCACCCGCGCTTCGGCACACCGTGGGCTGCCGTGCTGGTCTCGGCGGTCGCCTATGCCGTCTGCGCCGTGTTCTCGTTCAAGGAGCTGATCGTTCTCAACATTTGGCTGTATTCGTTGCCGCTCCTGGTCGAGCTCGCCGCGTTTCTCGCGCTGCGCGCGACGGCGCCCACACTGCCGCGGCCGTGGCGCGTACCGGGCGGGACGCTCGGCGCGCTCGCGGTGACGATACCGCCGGCGCTGTTCGCGCTGGGCGCGATGGCGACCGCCGGCTGGGGCAACACGCTCGCGGGTGTCGCGGCGGCGCTCAGCGGGCCGCTCGTCTGGTGGCTCGCGCGCCGGGCAAGTTTTCGTCGATGACGTCGGCGAGGCTCGCGAGCGTGGGGAGCGAGTAGACGTAGGTCTTCCAGCCGAGCGCGACGTGATCGGCGCGCTCGCCCGGCACGCGCGCCGCATACACGCGCACGTCGACGTTCGGTCCCGCGCCCCAGCAGCCGCCCGCACAGCCGTCGCGGACGTCCACGCGGTCGGCGAGTCCCCGTCGCGCCACCAGCGCGCGCAGCTCCTCGAGCACGCCGGCGGCGTCGAGCCGCGCCGCACGGCCACCGCGCTCGAGCGGCAGCACGACGCTGCCGCGCTCGCGCGGGCACACCGTCACGACGAGCCGGCGTGCAACGGTCATCGTGCACGCGCGGAGAGCGCCGCCGCCAGACGGACCGCCGCGTCCACCGGCTCACCGCCCGACTCGCGCCAGTTCGCGCGCACGCCGGCGCGCGCGAGCGCCTGGCGCACGCCGGCGGCGAACCAGCGATCGTCCATCACGCTGCCGGCGCCGCCGATCACGATCGGCGCCGGCAGCCGCAGCGCCCGCGCCACCGCCGCCGCCTGCGCCGCGAGATGAGCCTGCGCGTCGGCGACGATGCGCGCGGCGGATCGCTGGCCGCGGCGGGCGCGCGCTACGACGCGCGGCGCGAGCGCCGCCACGGCGCGCACCGCGTGCGGCGCGGTTGCGAAGCGCCGTCGCACGCGCTCGTCCGCGGTCGCGCGTAGCCACTCGCGGCCGATCCAGAACGCCGAGCCTTCGTCGCCGAGCAGCGGGCCGAGCCCACCCGCGCGCGCCCAGCGCCCGCGCGCGTCGCGGCCGAGCGCGATCGAGCCGGTGCCCGACAGCACGAGGACGCCGCGCTCGGCGCCCAGCGTCGCGTGCCACGCCGCCTCGACGTCCGCGATGACGTCCACACGCCGCGCCAACCCCGCGAGGCGTCGCCGGAGCACGCGGCGCTCGCGCGGCAGCCACACGCCGCGCGCGGCGACGACGAGCGCAGTCACCTGCGTACGCGTCCAGCCACGGCGCCGCCAGACGGTGTGCAAGAAAGTCGCGAGTTCCGGCACCGCACTGGCGGGGTGCGTGAGGCTTGCAACCCGGCGCATATCGGCCATCGCGCGCACGCGGACCCAGGTTCCTCCCGCGTCGACGCCGACGACGAGGCGCTCCCTCTGATCTCGACTCGGTGACATGGTTGACGGCGCCGGCCATTATCCGTCATTCGCCGTCGTCGCCCTCGGCGCGCGTGGCATCTGCAAACCTCTTCGGGCTCCGGGCCGCCCTGTGGCACACGGGATGCTGCCCATTGACGCGGGAGTGACGGCCATGGGTAAGGCACTGGCGGCATGGCTTCTGGTCGCAGCGGCAATGGCGGCGCCTGCTACGAACCCACGCGACGTGGTGCAGGGCGCAGTGACGCGCGTCGTGTCGGTGCTGCAGGACGACTTCGTCGCCGCGCACCTCGACCGCCCGCGCACCGAGATGCGGCGCGCGGAGATCCGCCGCGTCGCCCGCGAGCTGTTCGACTTCGACGAGATGGCGCGGCGCACGCTGACGCGCCACTGGAATGGCCGCACGCCCGAAGAGCGAGCGGAGTTCGTGCAGCTGTTCACCGACCTCCTCGAGCGCGCCTATATCGCTCGCGTCGAGCCATTCGCGGGCGAGCGCATCATCTATACCGGCGAAGCGGTCGACGGCCCCTACGCGACGGTGCGCAGCCGGATCCTCACGCGGCGGCCGACCGAGATTGCCATGGACTATCGACTCATGCTGCGCGACGGCCGCTGGCGCGCCTATGACGTCCTGGTCGACGGCGTCTCGTTCGTGGCGACGTTCCGCACCGAGTTCGAGCGCATCATCCAGCAGTCCTCGTACGCGGGACTGATCGACAAGCTGCGCAAGCGGACGACCTAGGCGCGCGATCCCCGGGGCGGCGCACGAGAAACGCCTGATCCGCGTCGGGCACGCGCTATCATCGACGGGTGTCCGGCGCGCCGGCCCCGTCGCTGACCTGGCCCGACTACGCCGTTCTCATCGTCTCCCTCGGTGTCCTCGTCGCGATCGGTGTCGCATTCGCGGGCCGGCAGCACGACACGAACGACTTCTTCCTCGCTCGCCGTCGCGTGCCGTGGTGGGCGGCCTGCCTGTCGTTTCTCGCCACCGAGATCAGTGCGGTGACGATCATCTCGGTGCCGGCCACCGCCTACAGCGAGAACTGGGAGTACGCGCAGTTCTTCATCGGCTCGAGCCTGGCGAAGCTGGCGGTGGCCTTTCTGTTCATTCCCGCCTTCTATCGTCACGACGTCACGACCATCTACGAGTTCTTGCGCGACCGCTTCGGGCGGGCCACGCAGGTGACGGGCTCGCTGTTCTTCTTTCTCACGCGGCTCACGGGCTCGGGGGCGCGCCTGACCGCGACCGCCATCGCCGTCTCCCTGCTCATCGGCTGGCGGATCGAGACGACGATCGTGGTGACGGTCGTCGTCTCCATCGCCTACATCGCGACCGGCGGTGTCTCCGCCATCGTGTGGACGAACGTGTTCCAGGCGCTGATGTTCCTCGTGGCGGGCGCCGCCACGCTCGGCTTTCTCGTCGCCCAGATCGACGGCGGCGCCGCCGCGATCGTGCAGCTCGCGGAGGCGGCGGGCCGCCTGCGGATCGTCGACTGGGGCCCGGCCCCGGGTGCGGCCGACTTCTGGACGCGGCTCGCGAACGATCCCAACATCGTCTGGGTCGCGGTGCTGAACGGCTTCATCGGCTCGATGGCCGCCTTCGGCACGGATCACGATCTCATGCAGCGCCTGCTCACGGTCGAGACCCGACGTGAGAGCCAGCGCACGCTGGCCGTGACGCCGCTGGCGACGCTGCTGACGCTGGCGATCTACCTCAGCCTCGGCGCCGCGCTGTTCGCGTTCTATGCGCAGCACGGCGCGCCGGCCATCTCGCGAAACGACGAGGTGTTGCCGTACTTCGTGGGCCACGCCATGCCCGCGTTCCTGCGCGGCCTCATGCTCGCCGCCATCGTGCTCGCGTCCATCGACTCGCCGCTCGGTTCGCTCTCGGCATCGTTCGTCACCGACATCTATCGTCCGCTCATCGCCCGCAGCCGGTCGGAGGCGCACTACCTGCGCGTCTCGCGCGTGTGCGTCGTGATCTTCGGCATCGTGCTCGGCATCATCGCGTGGGTCTTCCTCGGCTGGCGGCAGCAGATCCTCTGGCTCGTGTTCAAGATCGCCGGGGTGCCGTTCGGCTCGTTGCTCGGGGTGTTCCTGCTCGGCCTGCTCTCGCGGCGCCGCGTCGCCGACCTGGCCAATGTCATCGCGATGGTCACGATGACGCTGATCAACCTGGTGCTGCTCCTCCTTTCGGAGACGGGGCGGATCAGCTTCCCCTGGTCGTGGCTCGTGATCGTCGGCACGGCGGGCACGATCGCACTGTCGCTGGCGCTGAGTCCCCTCGTCGGCCGCCGGCGCTGATAGATCGGTTCCCTGCGCGCGTGCGCGGCGTGGACGCGGCTATCCCGGACGACCGTTGCGTCGCGCTCTTATAGATACGCGAGGCGCGCGACGACGGCGTCGAGCTGACAGCGTCGCCAGCCGAACGCGGTGACGCCGTACACGTCGCGCCCGAGCAAGACCGCGTCGTAGGGATCGCGCAGGAGCACGACGGCCAGACGCCGTGCGCGGGCCTGCAGAGCCTCGAGCAGTGCGCGGTTGGACGGATAGAGGTGCGCGTCGTAGAGAAACAGCACGGTCGCGTCCGCGGTCGCCGCGTGGGCCGCGGCGTCCTCGATCTCCGCCGGCGACGGCTCGATGCCGACGATGCACGGCTGCGGTGTGACGCCCGTCGGCGCGAACGCCCCGCGGATCCAGCCGGCTTCGTCGCAAACCTCCGGCTCGATGGTGATGCGCGCGGCCAGCTCGGAGAAGCGCGGGAAGATGACGAGCACACGACCGTTGAGCGCGCGCACGAACGCCTCGCGACCGGGCGTCAGCTCGGTGACCGCACGCGTCGCCATCGCCATCGCCAGCGGCGCGCCGTCGCGTTCCGGCGTCGGTGACCCGCCCTCTGCGCGGAGGGTGCGTCGCTCGCGCAGCGCGTGCACCCGCGCCGCAGCGCGCTCGAGGCCCGCGCGCGGCAACCGTCCCGAGCGATACGCGTCCACGAGCGCGGTCGCGGCCGCGCGCTGCGCGGACTCCGTGTGGCACACGAGGAGCAGATCGTGGCCGGCGGCGGCCGTACGCACGGTCGCCTCGCCGATGGGACAGGTCTCGGAGACCGCGCCCATCTCGAGGTCGTCGGAGACGATCACGCCACGGAAGCCCAGCTCACTGCGCAGGTAGTCCTCGACGATCAGGCGCGAGAACGTCGCGGGCACGCCGGACGGATCGAGCCGGGGGTACACGGGATGCGACGTCATCAGGCACTCGACGCCGGCGGCGATGGCTTCGAGGAACGGCACCAGATGCACCGCGTGCATCTCGTCCCAGTCCGAGAGAATCGTCGGCAGCTTCAGGTGCGCGTCGAGCGGTGAGTGCCCCTTGCCCGGAAAATGCTTCGGACACGACGACAGGCCACCCTTCGCCATGCCGGAAATGCGTGCGACGCCGTAGCGCGCGACGAGCTTGGGGTCCTTGCCGTACGAGCGGATACCGATGTTGGGACTGTAGCGATCGGTCAGCACGTCCAGGCAAGGGCCGAGGTTGAGATCGACGCCGAGGCGGCGCAGCTCGCGCGCCTCGATCAGTCCCTCTTTGTAGGCGAAGCTCTCCTCGCCGGCGGTCCCCACGGCGAGGTTGTCGGGAAAGATCGTCACGCCGCGGCCGAGCATCACGATGCGTCCGCCCTCGTGATCCGTCGCGACGAGCAGCCGTCGCCCGAGCGCGCCCTCGAGACGCGCGAGCATCTCGAGGAGCTGCCCCGGACTCTCGAAGTTACGGCGATAGAGGATCAGCCCCGCCGCGCGCGTCTCGCGAAACAACCGGACGTCCGCGTCGTCGACGGTGGGGCCCTTGAGACCGATCATCAGGCATTCGCCCACGAGATCGTCGAGGCTGGCCACCCCGCCATTCTAGTCGTGCATGCCCTGCCGACCGTGCATTCGCTGGGCGCGGAACAACGTTGGGTAATAGGTGTACACGCCTGCCAATTTGGCGTGTAAAACGTGGCCCAACGTCACACGAACGACACCCGAACGGGGGTGTCGTCTCCGCCGATCGCCCAGCTAACCCCGCGATCCAGAAGGCAGCCGAAGGCGTGCCGGACGTCTGGCATGGCTGCTGCTCTGCCCTTCCCCGGAGGGCCTGCGCGCAGGCGTTCCTGGCCGCCACCAGGCGGTACTTACCGCGCGCCGACCCCGGAGGCCCGACATGGGCGAGGCATCTCACGTAGCCGCGCTTCTTCTGTTGTTCGGAGTCACGACCGCCGACGCGCAGATGACGCCGCCACCGGCTCCGGCAGGCGCCTATCAGAAGCTGTCGCCGGGCCATCAGAAGGTCGCGCGCGCCCTGTTCGAGGCCCAGACCGTTCCGTTGACGACCACGACGACGAAGGCCGGCGGCAAGCCGGCGGTCGCCTCAGCGTCGCCGGCGTCGACGGCGAGCGGG